>FWWL01000944.1_pt1 | contig 65259 bp, 63 predicted proteins | sample 2228331 | NCBI WGS metagenome assembly FWWL01 (sample SAMEA103939775, study PRJEB20133) | metagenome
TTCACCCCCTCACCCACGGCACCGCCGACGTCGACGCGAACCGCAACGTTCACGCTCACGCCGACGCCGACACGGACGGAGACAGCGACGTTGACCCCAACTCACACACCGACGCCGACCCGCACGCACACCGCGACGTTCAGCCCCACGCCCACGCCCACCGCAACGCCAACGTGGACGCATACGGGAACCTTCACGCCCACGCCGACGCCAACCGCCAGTCAAACACCCACGCCGACTTGTGCGCCGACGGGCACGCCGTACTGCAGCGACCGGTGCCTGCCTTGCCCCACGATTCGCTTGGGCTGTTATGCCGTTCCGTGCGGCGAATGCATCCAGAACCCGGTCTGCGGCTCCGGCGAGGTGTGCGTCCCCCGGCCCGCGGGATCGGGTTGTTGTGCCTGCGCGACCGTCACCCCGAGCCCTGTCCCGTGCGCGGGCGACTGCGGCGGCGACGGGCGAGTGAGCGTGGACGAGTTGGTCAAGCTGGTGAACATCGCTCTCGGCAGGCAGCCGCTGTCGAACTGCTCGGCAGGCGATACGAACGGGGACGGCGAAATCACGATCGACGAGATCGTCCGGGCCGTAAATCGCTTACTGGCTGGGTGTGGCGACGGCGCATCGGAGTGAAGCGATGTCGGGTCGGATCCACCGGGTGCAAGCTCGGTAAGCACTTGAAAAAGAATCGTTGGAGGATCATCGGCAAGCGAAGAAGTCTATGGCAGAACCGAGGTCCAGCGGACTCCGGGAGGCAGCGTCGATCTCGGCGATCGTGCTCGCTGTCTATGCTCAGTGGATCGTTCACCGGAATCCTTACGGGTTCTGGGGCTGGTTGCTGTTCGTCGCGGCAGCTTTGTCGATGGCAGTGGCGGCAGGCCGACCGGAGCCCGTGGCGGCTCCCACGGTCGCCGAACCACACCGCCCCTCAGGCACTGCCGGCCGCATCGGTTTCGGATTCCTCGCCGTGTTGGCCTGCGCGGGCGCGACCTACGGGGCCGCGGCCGGGTGGCACCCGGTGGTGCCCCTCGTGTCGTGGGGGGCCAGTCTCGTCCTCGCCTCGGTAGCGGTCCGGGGCTGGACCGTGGCGCCCCCGGCGCGCGTGCGCCAGCCATGGTCGGCGCTGGAAATCGCCGCGGTTGCGACGCTTTTGGTGATAGCGGCGCTGGCGCGCACGCTGTGGTTGGACTCGCTACCACGCGCCTATTTCGGTGACGAGCCGCGGGTGGCCGCCTTCCTGTATCGCGAGTACAGGGGCGGACGGATCCCGAACTTCTTCACCATGGGTTGGAACACCTGGCCGGTCGTCGGCCTCTCGCTTCAAGGGATCTTCGTTCCGTGGCTCGGACTTCACATGACCACGCTGCGTTTGTCGGCGGCGCTGTTTGGCACGCTCGGGGTGCTGGTCACGTACCTCCTCGCACGGGAACTGGGAAGCTGGCGGTTAGCGCTGCCGGCCGCGGTTTTGTTTGCCGTCTGCCGCACGGCGATCGACTTCAGTCGCTTGGGAATCGCCCACTCGCAAATCCTCTTCTTCGAGCCCCTCGCGTTGTACCTTTGGTGGCGCGGCGTGAACGGCGGACGGGCGCTGAGCTATTTGTGGGCCGGCATCGCCACCGGCTGGTGCATGTACTCTTACAACGCAGGGCAGCTCGTACCCCCGCTGCTGTTCGCGTGGATTGGGCTCGCTGCTGTGTTCGCCCCAAGGCGAGTGGCGAGCTACTGGCGTGCAGCCGCACTGACCTTCGCGGGCTTTGTTTTGACGCTGTTTCCGTATGCGTTTTATTTCACCGATCGTTTCACGTTCGGGTCGAATTGGTACCAGTGGAGCTTTATGGCTCGCGACCGTCAGGTGCTGTCGCAGATCATCGAAACCTGGCGAGCCAGCGGTTTCGACGCAGCAGCTTCGATGCTTTGGCGGCAGGTGCAAACGACCTGGCTCGGTTTCCAGGTGCTCCCCGGCGGTGGTTACGTGCTTGGCTACCGCGGAGGCGGCATGCTCGACGACATCTCGGCGCCGTTGTTTGTCCTCGGCCTCGCCATGACCGTGCGCCGTTTGCCTGGGGGGCGCGAGGCGTTCGTACTGTACTGGTGGTTCGTGACCTTCGTCGTCGGCGGCATCATGACCAGCGCGCCTCCCTCGTTCGTGCGCATGGTGGGCCTGCTACCCGCGGTGTCGATCCTTGCAGCACAGCCGTTGGAGCTGATCGCGCGCATCGCGCCTGACCGGATCGCGCGTGTTGGCGGAGCCCTTCTCGTGGCTGCGTTTCTCGGTGCAGCGGCGTGGGAGAACTGGCGCACGTACTTCGTGGAGTACCCCGCTCGGCCTGCCGACCCGGTGTCGGAGGTGGCCCGCTACTTAAAGCGCCAGCCTGCCGACCATCGCGCCGCGCTGCTGGGCAGCGAACACTGGCTGAACTTCGATCACGAAATCTTCCAAATCGAGTTCCCGGGTCGGCTGCGGGACATTCCCGATCCTCAACATTTTCTCCCGATCCGCGAACCGGTCGACCATCCGCTGATCCTGGTTTTTGCGCCATCGCAACATTCGCTGGCCGATTACGCGCTGGGCCTGTACCCCGGCGCATCCGTCGACGTGATCGAGGCGGACCTGCGCGATCCGCGCGGCATTCGCGTCGTAACGATCTCTCCCGAGCAGGCGCGTGCGCGTGCAGGTCTTCGGGTCGCAATGCACGGGTCGGATGGAGCGGGTACTCCCGGAGGCGTAGCGGATCCTTTCGCGACCGAGCTGCCCGCAGCCGGCGCTCGGGAGCGAATCGTGTGGAACGGCCGCCTTTACTGGGCACCGCTCGAGTCGGCTACGCTGACCTTCGAGGCGACGTCCGGGGCAGTGCTCCGCTTGGGTGACCTCGAACCTCTCGCTTCCCGAGGAGAGCCCATTTCGCGGACCGTCGAACTTGCGCGCGGCTGGCACCCCATACGGATCGAGGAGCCGCTGCCCCGCACCCGCCCGATCGTGCTCAGCGTGACCGAGCGGGACGCCAAACGGGCCTTCACACGGTGGGATCTGGATCCTCACCCGGAAGCACAAGGCCTGACGGCACGGTACGAGACCAAGGAGCGCACCGTGAAGGCGATCGATCCGCAACTCGACCTCTTTGCCGTCGAAAGCCTGTTCCGGTCGGGTAACGAGCCAATGGTGCGGATGCCCTTCACCGTGTCATGGCGCGGCGCGTTGCGCGTCGAACACGCGGGCACGTACGAGTTCGAGGCCATCGGTAGTGGTCCGTATACCGTACGCCTCGACGGTGCCGAGATTTTACACGGCGCGCCGCAAATCCCAGAAGAGCCACACGTTGGTCAAACGAGCGTGGTGCTCGCTCCGGGGCTCCATCCCATCGTCGTCGAGTTCGACAGCACTGTGCCTGCCCACACGACCCGCCGCATGTTCCAGCTTTACTGGACGCCGCCGGGCCAGGGCAAGCATCTCGTTCCCGCCAGCAATTTCGCTCCCGTGGAGGGAAGCCATCGGCGGCAATCCCGGAAGCGTTGATGTTCCCCGGGACGCCATAAGCGCGCCCCGGCGCAACAGTTGCGTTGCGCACGCACGACGGGTGCGGAAACGGTGCGCACAACCGATGCGTAGGCCGTGCGTAAGGTTCGCGACGAATGCGCGGATGACGACACACCGGTGCCGTCGGATGCGTTGTAGCGATGCCCGCTCACCGCGGGTGCGTATGCGCACGCAGTGCGCGCACGGGAACGCCGGGAAGAAACGCCTACCGCGTCCAAGCCAATGTCCGGTCAAGGAAGACGGCGGCTGAGGTCTTCCAGCAGCCGCTCTACGCCGAGCCGCGCCAGTTCTTGCGCGCTGAACCAGCGAGGCCCAGCGCGCCAAAACATCCACCAGTTGAACAAGTTCGCGGTGAGCGGTTGCTGGGTGCGATCGAACCGTGCTTGCCAAAGGATCTTGCCGCTGTGCACGGAAACCAATGCCAGTCCGAAAGACACGGATGCAGGTGCCTTCGCTCCGTATTCGCTGCCTTGCCGTTCGACAACGCGATCCACGGTTCCAAACAGCACCGCGTCGGCACCGACGGCACGTCCCAAGGCGACAGCGCGTTGTTCGACGCTGCCGCTGCGGTCGAGGCGTTGCAACGCATCGAGCACCGTGAGGTCCGGGACAAAGCGGAACCGAGGCGACTCTGCGAGCACCGCATAAATTTGGGCGGTGACCATGTTCTCGGCGCCTTGTGGGAGCCGATCCGGATCGGCATCCGCCGCCCGTTCGAGCGGAAGAACGGCAATCAAGGATACGGGTTCCTCCAGCGGCTCGCCCTTGCGGAACCAGGCGCATCCGCTCGCAAGGAGAAGGCAGAAGCCCACCAGGGCGGCTGCATGGAAGCCAGCGATCACGCGTGGGCGCATGAGCTTACACCGTGAGCTTGATGCCAAGTTCGCGCAACTGCTTCGCGTCCACTTCGCTCGGCGCGTCGGTCAACAAGCACACCGCTTTTTGCGTCTTCGGAAAGGCAATCACATCGCGAAGCGAGCTAGCGCCCGTGAGCAACATGACAAGCCGGTCGAACCCCAGGGCGATTCCGCCGTGCGGTGGTGCGCCAAACGCCAAGGCATCCAACAAGAAGCCGAATTTTTGCCGCGCTTCGTCCTCGGCAATCCCGAGCAGCCGAAAGACTCGCTCCTGAATGTCCGGGCGATGGATTCGGATGCTGCCGCCGCCAAGCTCGGTTCCGTTCAGCACGATGTCGTACGCCAGAGCCTTGACTTCGGCGGGCGCGCTCTCGAGTCGTTCCCAATCCGACTCGCGTGGCGATGTGAACGGATGGTGCACGGCGACGTAGCGCTTTTCTTCTTCGTCCCACTCCACCAAGGGAAAATCGGTCACCCACACGAACTCCCACTGGCTGCCCGTGCGCAGCCCGAGTTCGTCCGCCAAGTGCAGCCGAAGGTGGCCGAGGGAATCGTGGACCACTTTGGCGCGTCCGGCGACGAACAGGAGCAAATCGCCCGGGCCCGCCCCGCACGCTCGTTCGATGGCAGCTTTTTCTTCGGCAGAGAGAAACTTGGCGATGGGCGACTGCCATCCGTCGCTCTGGATGCGTACCCACGCAACGCCCTTGGCGCCAAACGGCGCGACGACCTGAGGCAGGCCGTCGAGGTCGCTGCGCGACAACCGATCGCCATCGGGCAACCGCAACGCTTTGACGATGCCGCCGGATTCCAATGCGCCGCGGAACACCTGAAACTGCGTGCCGCGCACCGCAGCCGACACGTCCACCAGCTCCAAACCAAAGCGCAAGTCCGGCCGGTCGGTTCCGTACCGGGCGATCGCCTCGTCGTAGGTCAAGCGGGGCACTGCGGCGGGCATCTCCACGCCGGCCAAGCGGCACGCCTCGCGCAAAATCCCCTCGGTCACGCGCATGACGTCTTCCGGTCCTACGAACGACATCTCCAAGTCGACCTGGGTGAATTCTGGTTGGCGGTCGGCGCGCAAGTCTTCGTCGCGGAAACAGCGGACAATTTGGAAGTAGCGGTCGAAGCCGGCAACCATGAACAGTTGCTTGAAGAGCTGTGGCGACTGCGGCAAGGCGTAAAACTTGCCCGGGTTCACCCGGCTGGGCACGAGATAGTCGCGAGCGCCCTCCGGCGTGCTGCGCGTGAGGAACGGGGTTTCCAGCTCCACGAATCCTTCGCGGTCGAGGTAGTCGCGAATGGCTTTGGCAAGGCGGTGGCGAAACAAAAACCGCGCTTGCGCTTCCGGGCGTCGCAAATCGAGGTAACGGTACTTGAGGCGCGTAGCTTCGGCCACCTCGGCAGCAGTGTCCAAAGAAAAGGGCAGCGGGCGCGCAAGGTTCAGCAGCCGCGCTTCCGTGGCCACCAGCTCGACTTCACCCGTTCCTAAGTTGGGGTTCACGGTCTCTGGCGTCCGCTTGGTCAGCGTGCCACGCACGGCAAGCACGGCTTCGTTGCGCAAGTGCTCGGCCACGGCAAACGCCTCCGGACCGCGCATCGGATCGAATACGACTTGCACGATGCCCGTGCGATCTCGCAAGTCGACGAACACCAGGCCGCCGTGATCGCGGCGGCCGTCGACCCAGCCGAGGAGCGTCATCGGTTGGCCGGCATGTTCTGCGCGCACTTCGCCACAGTAGTGCGACCGGCGCCAGTCGCCCAAAGCCGCCAGAGTTGCGCCTGGTTGTTGTGCTTGTTCCCGTTCCTGCATGCAGTCACCTTGTGCGTTCGGCCAGTTCCTGCCCCTGCGGCGTGGCGACCTCGCCCAGCGAGGCGAGATATTGCCGCACCTGCCCGGCGCTCCAATCGAACGCCACTGCCCGGGGATAGTCTCGTTTGCGTAGCATGTCCCGCACCGTTGCGGCACGGGATTCCAGTTCCGCCTCGCCGACAATCAGGACGAACGGCGCGCCAGACTTGTCGGCTTGGCGCATCTGGCTCTTCAGGCTGCGCGCTGCCGCGCCGAGCTCCACCTTCAGTCCTTCGTTGCGCCACCGGTGCGCCAAGACCAGCACATGCGCCTCGGACTCCGCGCCGAGAGGCGCAAGGAAAATTTCCGGTGCGAGCGCAAGTTGCTCGTCCACCGCCATCCCCAAGGCCAGCAACATGCGCTCCACGCCCAGGGCAAAGCCGATTCCCGGTACGTCAGGACCGTCGAGGCTCTTGACGAGGCCGTCGTAGCGCCCGCCTCCGCCTACCGCATTTTGCGCCCCCAAGCCTTCTGCCTTGACCTCGAAGGCCGTGCGCACGTAGTAGTCCAGCCCGCGCACGATACGCGGTGCTAGCACGTACGGGATCCGGGCGTGGTCGAGCGCCTGGCGCACGGCGGCGAAATGCTCGCGGCACGAGCTGCACCAGAATGCCTCCATGACGGGCGCTTGGGCCATGAGGGCCGCGCACGTGGGCACCTTGCAGTCGAGCAAACGCAAGGGGTTGCGTTCGAGCCGCCGCTGGCAGTTGTCGCAGAGTTGGCTGCGATGAGTCTCGCCGTAAGCCCGCACCGCTTCGCGGTACGCTGGTCGGCAGTTCGCGTCGCCCAGCGAGTTGAGCTCGATAGTAAAGTGGCGGATTTCGCAGGCAAGCAACAAATCGTGGAGTAGCATCAACACTTCGGCATCGATGGCCGGATCGTCGCGCCCGAGCACTTCGGCGCCAATTTGGTGGAACTGGCGCAGCCGTCCTTTCTGGGGCCGTTCCCGCCGAAACATGGGGCCGAAGTAGAACAGTTTCGAGACCGGCTCTTTTTGCCAAAGAGTGTGTTCCACGTACGCGCGCACCACTCCGGCTGTGCCCTCGGGCCTGAGCGTCAGCGAGGTCCCATCGCGGTCGACAAAGGAATACATTTCCTTCTCCACGATGTCGGTCGTGTCGCCAATCGAGCGGGCGAACAGCTCCGTGCGTTCCACGATCGGAATGCGAATTTCCGCGAAGTGATAGCGGGCGAACAAGTCGCGGGCGCGAGTTTCCAACCAAGCCCAGCGCGCGCTGTCTCCCGGCAGGACGTCGTGGAACCCCTTGACGGAAGCGATTTTCATGTTGGGACCTTGCGCGGCAAGGTGCGACTCGGTAACAAAGGGGTCCCTTCAAGTCAACGAACGGTCCACGCCCGTGGAGCCAACATTGCAGCTCACACGACGGTTTTGGCACTTCGCTCCCTGCCCCGCTCGCCGTTCTTGGCTTCTCGCCTCCTTGGTTCTCGTGTGCCTCGCGAGCGCCGCGCGAGGAAGCGCCCAACAGGTGTGCTGCCTCTGCGTGTTCACCAACGAGCAGAACGAAGTGTTTTCGTTTTGCGGAATGTCCGATCCCCAAGGGAACTGCGGCCTCGGGTGCGACCCCGTTCCGAACGCCGACTGTGTTCAAGGCACGTGCGTGCTGTTTACACCCACGCCAACGAACACGCCGACCCTGACGCCGACGCTCACGCTTACCCCAACGGCCACGCTGACCCCGACGGCCACCCCATCGTTCACCTTTACGCAAACGCCGGTACCGACACCGACCCTCACGCCCACTCAAACGCCGACGATCACGCCCACGTTTACCCGCACGCCCACGCGCACGTCGACGCCGACGACGACACAAACACCGACGCGGACGAACACAGCCACCATTACGCAAACGCCCACGGTCACTCCCACGCGCACGGTGACCCCGACCCCCACGAACACTCCAGGAGATCAAGATTGCTGTCAGGTGGTGTTGGTAAGCCAGCTTGCCTGCGCCGCACCTTTGATGAACGACTGCGGGCCTGGCGTGATCGTGTATGGGGCAACGTGTTTGGACTCAGGCCTGTGCGCCACGTTCACCCCCACCTTCACCCCGACAGAAACGCCGACGGTCACCCCGACGCCCACGTTCACCCATACGCCCACATCGACACCGACATCGACGCCGACCTTGGGCGCGAACGACTGCTGCCAGTTGGTGTCCGCCGGTCCCCAGTTCTTTTGTGGCGTACCGTCGGGCGCGGCCTGCCCGCCAGGAGCCACCCCGATTTACGGAGCTCTTTGCGTTGCTGGTGCGTGCATCACGATGACCCCCACGATCACGCCGACGGCAACCGTGACTCCTACGCCGACAAACACCCCCATCGCGTTTCCAACCTCTGGTCCGAACTGCATGGCCCTCGCGCCGAACGGTCCCGCGGAGGCCCCGGCCAATTTCGCGTTCGGATGCACGCAAAACTGGCAGTGCGTCGGAGGGAACGACGGCGACGCCACGTTCGTGTACTTTAACCAAGACACGTCCGCCTTGGGGGAGCGCGTGGACATGTACAACATGGAAGACGTTGCCCCGCGTAGCGAGCGAATCGTGTCGGTCGACGTGCACATCGTGTCCCGCTCTCTCAACGGCAACCCGCGGAGCACGGCGGCGCCCCTCCTCCGAGGGGGCACGCAGACCATTTTCTCCGGGCCTGCGCGCGCCGTGGGAACGCAGTACGTGGAAGTCGTGCAGCGGTTCTGTCAGCGGATCGCCCCCACTCCGGGTCCGCCTCCTTGCCTCAATCCTGCCTTTGGCACGGAATGGACGTGGGCTGACATCAACCGCATGCAAGCGGGCGTGGCCCACCAAGTGGGGACCAACGATGCGGTGCGCACGACAAGCGTGTGGGTCGAAGTGTGTTGGGAAGTTCCCACACCGACACCCACGCAAACGAGCACGGCTACGCCCACAGCGACGCTGACGTTCACGTCGACCCCCTCGCCGACTCCAAGCTTCACGCCCACGTTTACGGAAACGCCAACGCCCACGGTCACACCCACTGCCAGCCGTACGCAGACGCCGACGATCACGCCGACGTTTACGAGTTCCCCAACAGCGACCACGACGAGCACGCCCTCGCCTTCGCCCACCGAAACCGCGACCTTCACGCCGACTCGCACACCTTCCAACACGCTCACGCCCACTCTCACCCGTACGCCGTCGCTGACGCCGACGCTCTCCCCCTCGAACACACCGGCGCCTTCGCCCACGGCAACACGAACGGTGACTCGCACCCTCACGCCCACGTTCACGGGCACCCCGCTCCCGACCGCGACTCCGACCTCCACGCCGATTCCCCCCTCCCCCACGGCTTCGGCTACGGTCACACCGACGCCAACGTTGACGGGTTCGCCGCCGACCGCCACCGCCACCCCCCTGCCGAAGATCCCGTTCCTGTTCGGTTCTGGTTTCAACCAAACCGATTGCATCTTCGAGTTGGCAACCTCTTTGGGCTTCCAAACCGCCGCGCAGCGACTGACAGGGCTCGAAATGGACGACCCGCTCCTGGATCGGCAGCTCTTCCAAGTGATCTATGTTCCGCCGGATCTGGGGCTCGATGATTACATCGTCCTGCAGCGGCTGGTGGCACCTGGAGGTGTGATCGAGCGGTTCGTGGCCGATGGGGGCGTAGCCGTGATCCACGTGGGCGGGCGCTTTGGCGATCAGCAGAACGTCGCTCCGGGCGGGGTGGGCTTTGCCCGAGTGCGCGCGCACGACGAGGAGTTCATTGTCGAAGCAAGCCACCCGTACTTCATTGGCGAAGGATTTGGCGGCGTGGCGTTGAGCGAACAGGACTTCGCCAACTGGGGATCCACCGACGAGGGAGTGCTGACGAATTTGCCCGCCGATGCCACGGTGCTGCTGCGCAATAGTGACGGTCCGAGTATGGCCGAGTATCGTTACGGCGAGGGACGCGTGATCGTGAGCACGCTTGCCTTTTGCTGGGAGGGGCGGCCTCGCTCGAAGGGGGCGCCCACCACGAACTTGTTGCGCTATGCTCCGTTTTTCGTCGGTAGCGCGGCAACACCCGCGCCAACGGTAACTTCCACGGGCACGCCCACGCCTACGTTCACGCGAGCGCTCACGCCAACGCGGACACCGACGCGGACCCGTACGGCGACGCGCACGCCGACAGTGACGCCTACCGCTTCGTACCTAGTGGGCGACGCCGACAATAACGGCATCGTGGACGAGGACGATTTGTTCTCCCTGCTCGCGATGCTGTTCGGCGAAATCCCTGAAGTGATCGAGGCCGACGTGAATCGCGATGGGCGCGTGACCGCCGCCGACGTGCCCGCCCTGTTGATTCTACTCGATGCTGCGGGTCGACGCTGACGTCGGTTCGTGCCGCCGTTAGCGCGGTCGCGCCCCTCCTCCGGTCAGCGGAGCCCGTGGTTTGGGCGGGCCTGACTTCTCCACGAACTCGAGGAGGTCTCCTTCCAAGGTGCGCAGTTGCTCCAGGATTTTCCGCGCCAAAGGCCTGAGTTCCGGCTTTTCCTCCGCTTCGGCTAAGGAGTACTGCTTGGAGGCGAGGGTCCGGGTTTTGCCATCTTTGTCTTCGGCGACCTCGGTGGCTTCGAAGGTCACGACCGTGTCTCCCCCGGGGCTGTTTTGCAGCGTGAACGTCGTAATCAAACGCTTCTTTTGCGCCGGTGCCGGCGTGGGCGCCGGGGTAGGCTCGAAGGGCCCCAAATCCCACACCACCGGCGGTGGCCCGAGCTTGGTTCCGGTCACCGCTACGCTCATTAGCGCCAGCGCCACCAAGGATTTGCCGTACATGTGCGTGCTCTCCGTGCGAGCGCTTGTACCAGCAGGCCCTTGCAGGAACAATGCACAGGAGCGTTCTGGGTGCGGTCCGCGCTGCCTTGTGCCGCTGGCCGGAACATGCCTAGAACGGGCAACGTATGCGGGTCCTGTACTTCGACGCCTTTGCTGGCGTGAGCGGTGATATGACGGTCGGGGCCCTCCTGTCTCTCGGGTTGCCGCTCGAAACCGTTCGCGCCGCGCTTGCCGAACTTCCTCTGGACGGAGCCGAAGTCGGTGCGTTCGAGCGGACGGTAAACGGAATCCGGGCGTGGAAATTCCAAGTTCACGTGCCGGCACAAGCCCCGCACGCCCATCGCTCGTTTCGCGATATCCGTGCCATGCTCCTAGAGGCCAAGCTCGAGCCCGGCGTCCGGCAGCGCGCCCTGGACATCTTCCAGCGACTGGCGGTTGCCGAGGGGCGGGTGCACGGCGTTCCGCCCGACGACGTGACGTTCCACGAAATTGGCGCTGTCGACTCCATCGCGGATATTGTCGCTGCCGCAGTTGGCCTTGCGTACTTTCGCATCGAAGCTGCGTACACGAGCAAGCTCCCGCTTGGCAGCGGGTTCGTGCGCGCTCAGCACGGAACCCTGCCCGTGCCGAGCCCAGCCACCATGGAGTTGCTGCGCGCGTTCCCCGTGATGCTCGGGGCGGGCGAGGGAGAACTGGTGACACCGACCGGCGCGGCCATCGTGGCGAGCGTGGCCAAGCCTGGGCCGCCACCGCCGCTGGCGGTGTGTGGAGTTGGCTACGGCGCGGGCGAGCGCGAGTGGACCGACCGCCCGAACGTCCTGCGCCTGCTGTTGGCGGAACCTGTGGTCGCGGGCGTCGAGGACGACTTGTTCGTTGTCGAAGCCAATGTCGACGATGCGGTGCCGGAGTGGTTCGACTGGATTTTCGAGCGGCTGTTTGCAGCAGGTGCTCGCGACGTTTGGCTCACGCCGGCGCAAATGAAGAAGAATCGGCCGGCGGTCACGGTCCACGCACTGGCTGACGCCGGCGCGCAAACCGGCGTTGTCGAGACCATGCTCAATGAAACGCCCTCGCTGGGCGTTCGCGTCTACCCAGTGCGCCGCCACACGCTCGTGCGCGAGGTCCGAACCGTACAAACCCCGTACGGGGAGATTCGGGTCAAACTGGCGCGCATGCCCGACGGACACTGGAACGTCGCTCCCGAGTACGAAGACTGCCGAAAGGCCGCGGAGCAAACCCGCACGCCCTTGAAGCTCGTCTACCAGGCTGCCCTCGCTGCCGCGCTGGGAAACAAGTAAGCTTCAGAGGCACGCCGGCGCACGCCAGCGGTGATACCGCCTCGGTGCCGGGGAGATCCCGTTCCGCCGGATATTGCGGCGCCGAGCCCGTGCTCGTAGCCTCGCGAGAATCGCGGGATTCGGCCAAACACGCATCTGTGTGCCCGTAAGATCACCGTCTGTCGAAGGGCGCCGGATAGACCGCGCACTCTCCACTTCGAAGAAGCACGGTTTCCACCTTCCGTGCCCGAAGGGGGCTGCGGGCACAGCGAGGACCATGGGGCAGAGAGGCGCAGCGTGGATCGCGGGGCTGTTCCCGTAGGCGGGAACGACGGTGCTCCCGTGTTGCGCCAGTGGAGGGTGCAGAACGTGGCAGGAAGATTGCGTTGCCGCCGTTCGGGGTCGTGCCGGCAGCGGAGGACAAACAACGCGAAGGGAGACTCGAGGCCATGGCAAGGGAGTTTTACGAGCGGCTCAGCGCGATGGACCGGTTTTTCCTCGAAATCGAGGATCGCAACGTCCACATGCACGTCGGGGCTGTAGGGATTTTCGAAGGAGGCGACTTGGTCGACGCCACGGGTGCTTTGGACTTGCCGCGCATCCTTCAGTTGGCCGAACGCGTCGTCTCCGAGGTTCCACGCTTGCGGCAAAAGATCCACGTCGTGCCCGGGTTCGGACATCCCGTTTGGTACGACGACAACCGCTTCAACATTCACTACCACGTTCGGCACACCGCCCTTCCGCGACCGGGCAATGAACGGCAACTGAAACGATTGGTGGGCCGCATCTTGTCGCAGCAACTGGATCGGGGAAAGCCGCTTTGGGAACTGTGGTTCGTCGAGGGGCTCGAAGGCGGCCGCTTCGCCACGGTGAGCAAGGTACATCACTGCATGATCGATGGCATGGCGGGCATGAGCCTGATGGAGCGATTATTGAGCCCAGAGCCGAAACAAAAATCCGTACCGTTGCCGAAACCGTGGCGCCCCCGGCCGCTGCCGCCAGACTGGAAATTGGTGCTCGATGAAATTGCCTATCGTGCGGGCTTGCTCGATCGCGCGGCGCGGTCGGTTCGTTGGGCGACCAGTCACCCCGCGGAGGCAGTGGAACGTGGCTTGGCCTTGGCTCGGGGGACCATCGAAGCGTTGGTGCGCGGATTCGAACCCGCATCCCCCACACCATTGAACCGGCCGATTGGTCCGCACCGCCGGTTCGACTGGTTGCGGATGGACTTGGACTCGGTCCGTGCAGTGGGGCAGCGCGCGGGTGCCACGGTCAACGACGTCGCCCTCACCGTTACCGCCGGCGCCATGCGCAGCCTACTTTTGCGGCGTGGCCTGGACCCGGACCACCTCCGGTTGCGGGTTTTGGTGCCGGTAAGCGTACGGGCGCCGGGGGAGCGCGACGTTCTGAGCAACCGGGTGTCGCTGTTGGTGGTGGACTTGCCGGTGGGCGAAGCCGACCCGGAACGCCGACTGCAACTCGTGCACGCGGAGACCACGAAGCTCAAAACCTCGGCCCAGGCAGAAGGGGCTGCTGCATTGGAGGCATTGAGCGATCGGACCGTCGCGTCGTTGTTCGTGACCTTTGCGCGACTGGCGGCGACCGCGCACTCGTACAATTTGATCGTGACCAACGTTCCGGGTCCGCAACGCCCGCTTTACCTGCTCGGCTCGCGGCTCTTGGACATCTATCCCGTGGTTCCGTTGTTCGCGGACCAAGGGCTGGGCATTGCCTTGATGAGTTATGCCGGCGGTTTGTACTGGGGGTTCAACTCCGACTGGGACGCGATGCCGGACTTGCACGACTTCGTCACGGCGGTGGAAAAGGAATTCCGCACGCTGGAGGCGCGGATGGTTCGCACGGAACACGCGCCGAAGAAAAAATCCACAACGCGGCAGCCGCGGCCTCGGGCAAGCGTTGGCTAAAGCGCCTCGGCAAACAGCGCGCGGGGAAGAAGTTGCAAGCGAGCTTGAACTTCGGGCCAGACGGCGTTGGCGCTCTGGCCGCGCTTGATTGCGACACTCCAGGTTTTTCCCTCTTCTGTGCGCAACCAGTGGTAGATGAGCCAGCGACGGTCCAACGCAACTTGCTCGACAAACCGCACCTGCGCCGCCGGCCTTTGGAAGAGAGGCCAGAGCGAGTCGAACGCCGCTTTTGCCTGCGCATGTCGCACGTTGCACCTGGCTGCCACATCGCCATCGCAGATGGCCCAGAGAGACACGTGATTTGCCCGCGCTGCCGGCTGAACGACTACCGCATCTGCTCCCCGACGCACGGAAATGGCGAGCAGCCGCTGGGCAGCCCGCACACGCGTTTCCCTCACCAGCAGCCGCTCGGCTCGTTCGAAGGCCAACGCTTCGGCCAGGGCTTCGCGCTCTCGTTCCCACTTGCGCAAGGCGACCCGCGAACCGCAAAGGGTCTGCACAGCTAGCAACAGGGCTCGCCCATACTGCCCCGCGGTCACGCCGCCCTGGCACGGGGCCATGCACGTGCGCACGCGGTACCGCCAGCAGCGCAGCCCTTCGTTCGGTGCGGGTAACGGGTCGTCGCACGTGCGCAGCCCAAAGGCATCGCAAAGTTCTTCCAGTGCCTGTCGCATCCGGCTGTGCGCCGTGAAGGGCCCGAGGAACCGGCCAAGCGGCCACGGCTCGGTGGTCATCACGAGCCGGGGAAAGCGCGACCGCAAATCCAACCCAATGTACGCGTACCGCTCCGGATAGCGCAGACGGCGATTGAAGCGCGGGCGTAACTCCTGCACGAGCTCCACCTCCCGCAACAAGGCAGCGAAGTGAGAACCCGTGCGTTCGTACGCAACCGTGGCGGCAAATAGCTGGAGCATCGTACGCTTGCGGCGCTCGGGCGCGTGTTTGGCGAAGTGGGTTTGGAGTCGCCGGCGGAGAGTCTTGCTCTTGCCCACGTACAGCACGGCGCCTTGTGCGTCGCGGAACACGTACACGCCGGGCTCGTTCGGCACCGCGGCAAACCGCGGCGCGTGTTCTTTCACCACCAACGTCTCCATCCACGCCGTCCCCGCAGCGGTGGTGCATTTGGCACCAGCCCCAACCCGATGCAAGCCTCAGGCCCCCTTCGAGCCGAGGCTACGCTCGGCGCGCACTGGTGCAGTCAGCAAATGGTTGCATCGCCGGGGGTGGAGACATCGGAGCTCGCTTCTCGCGGGTCTCCTGCGGGATCGGCGGATCGATTTCTCCATAGCCCTGTTGACGGGTAAATCCGCATCCGTTTACTTGGGGCGCCACGAGGAGGGCAAATCCATGTTGTGGAAATGGCTGGCTGTGGCGGCAACGGTGTTGAGCTTTGTGGCAGGAGCGAGCCTCGCGGTCGATGGCGAGGCGTTGTACAAGGAAAAATGCGCGAAGTGCCACGGGGAAACGGGCAAGGGCGACACCCCGACGGGAAAATCGATGAAGGTTCCGTCGATGGTCGGCGACGCCAAAGTTCGCGACGGTTCACCCGCTGAGTTGATCAAGGGCATCCGCGAGAACAAAAAACACAAGGAGCCCGTAAAAAAACTGAGCGACGAAGAGCTGCAAGCAGTCGTGCCTGTCATCAAACGGCTTGCAGCAGGGCAGTGAGGTTCGTCTTCGGCTGCTTGGCGGCCCATCTGCGTGCCCTGGGAGCGTCAGCCGCGCGCGTGCGCTGCGGGGGTTTTCGCTCTCCTTGGTTGGAGACAGCGGCAGGGGCGAAAAATTTTTCGCCCCTACCGCTGTTAGGCGTTCGTCCCGCTCCGTTCAGGCACCGACGACCACGCTTTTGATATTGGTGAACTCCTTGATGCCGTAGCTGCCGAGTTCACGCCCGTATCCCGAGGCCTTTACGCCGCCAAAGGGTAAGCGCGGATCGGAGTGCACGACGTCATTGATGTGAACCGCGCCCACATCGAGTTGTGCCGCCAGCTCCTCGGCGCGTCGCAGGTTGCGGGTCCAGAGCGCGGCGCCGAGTCCGTAGCGAGTCGCGTTTGCCAGGCGGATCGCATCAGCCGCGTCGCGTGCGGAAATGACTGCGGCCACGGGACCGAACAGTTCCTCGTCGAATGCAGGCATGCCGGGCCGCACGCGAGTTAGCACTGTGGGCGGGTAAAAGAAGCCGGGACCAGGAAGAGGTTGGCCGCCAAGCTCCACCCGGGCGCCGAGCCGTTGGGATTCCTCGACCTGACGTTGCAGGTTTTCCACCAAATCGGCGCGTGCAAGCGGGCCGATCCGCGTGTCGGGTGCAAACGGGTCGCCCACCTTCATGCCGCGCATGGCGCTGACAAACGCCGGCAAAAAGCGGGACATCGCGGCGCGCTCCACGATGATGCGTTTGGCCGCGATGCAACTTTGCCCGGAGTTGATGGTGCGCGCCTCCGCTGCCGCAGTAGCGGCGCGGTCGAGATCGGCGTCGGCAAGGACGATAAACGCGTCCGACCCGCCAAGTTCCAGGACGCACTTTTTCAGGTGCTCGCCTGCCAAGCGCGCGACCGCACGCCCGGCTTGTTCGCTACCCGTGAGCGTGACCGCAGCAATGCGCGGGTCGGCAATCAGGCGCGGAACCTCCTCGGTTTCCACCAACACCGCTTGGAACAATCCGGAAGGCGCCCCAGCTCGTCGCCATGTGCGCTCGATCGACAGCGCGGCCATGCTCACGTTGGCGGCGTGTTTCAGTACGACCGTATTCCCGGCCATCACAGCTCCGGCCGCGAACCGAAACACTTGCCAGTACGGAAAGTTCCACGGCATGATTGCCAGCACGACACCCAGAGGGTCGAAGCGCACGTAGCTCCGGCGCGCCTCGGTGCGCACTTCTTCTGGAGCAAGAAATTGTGGCCCGTGTTGCGCGTAGTACTCGCAGACCCAAGCGCATTTCTCGATTTCGGCGCGGGCCTGAGAAAGCGGTTTGCCCATCTCGCGAGTCACCTCGCGGGCTAACCGCTCGCGTTGCTGGCGCAGCTCTTGCGCGATCCGTTCGAGCAACTGGCTCCGTTGGCGCAAGGGCTCTTGGCGCCAAGCCGCCGCCCGTTTGTGTGCTCGCGAGAGCACGCGGTCCACATGGGCACGGGAATGCGGCTCGAAACGACGGAGTGTTTCGCCCGTGAATGGGCAAACGGAAACGAGGGGCATGGGCTAGGAACTTAGCCTGCCTCAGGAGGCCGATTCCAGACAAAAGCTCGCTCGCCCGTGCGTGGGGAACGAGCAACGCAAGCCGGCGGCTTCTTATAGAAGCAGGAGAATCCGGCCGGCGTCGTTCGTCATGCGGCGTTGCTCGCAGGCAAACGCCAAACGCACTGCTCGCAGCAGCTTTGCCCGGCTGCGCGGAGGGAGCACCAGCGCACCGAGCGGATGCAGACGCCGCTGCGTCGCTGCTCGACCACGTCCACTCGCGCGCGCTCTTGCTTCACAGGGCAAACCACCGAGAGCACGAGGCGGCGGTCGGGCCCCTCCTCTTGGTCGCGCAACAGGAAGAACGCGAGAACCATGAGGGCCATGACCACCGTGGTGACAATGGCGACAACGATCCCTGTGTCCAACGCTGTCATGGAAGGCACCTCCAAACAGTTGTTTGGTGCAAGCAGCCACCGTGCCCTAGGGGTTGGCGTCGGCGGAAGCGCCGGTTCGCCGGTCACCGCTCCTGTTTCTGCAAAAGGCACCGTGGAGATTCCTCGAGCTGCAAAACACGTCCCTTCCCCGGACGTCCGGCCTCAGGCGGCGCGGTGCGCGAGAAGACGTGCTAAGGGGCAGGGCGTCCATGGGTGTACGGCTTTACCGCAGCAATCGGCTCGAATGTTTGGTCGACAAACTTGCCGAGCTCTTGGAATCGACGCCGCATCCACCTTGGCGGCAGCGGACCATCGTGGTTCCAGGGTCGGGGTTCGACCACTGGCTTAGCTTGGAGTTGGCGAAACGCTTCGGGATCTGGGCGAACGCTCGCTTCCCGTTTCCACGCAATTTTTTCGAAGGGCTCTTTGCGGCTGCCGGGTTGCCTCCGCTGGAAGGGCAAAATGTGTACGAGCCGCAAAACCTGGTTTGGGCGATCGCGAAGGAACTGCTCCCATTGCTGGATCGGCCAGAGTTCGAGCCGGTGCGGTTGTATTTGGATACCGTTCACGACCCTGCCTCGGCTTCTGGCGAGCGGTCCGCCACCGGTGCGGCTTACGTTTCGTTGTGCGCACGGCTTGCCGAGGTCTTCGATCATTACGGAGTGTACCGGCCGCAGTGGCTCCACCGATGGGAGGCGGGTCACTACGATCGCAACGATTGGCAAGCGGTGTTGTGGCGTGCCATTGTGAGCCGGTTCGGCCCGCAGCATTTCAGTGCGCGCGCGAAGCGTTGGGTGGAATTGCTGCGCGAGGGGCGCGTCTCGTACCTGCCGCCGCACTGCATCTTGTTTGGAATTACCCACTTGCCACCGGTGTACGTCCAACTGTTGGCGGAACTGTCGCAGCGAACAGAAGTGCACTTGTTCTTGCCCAGTCCGTCGCCTGAGTACTGGGCGGAAATTCGCTCGCGTAGGCAACTGTGGCGGGAGCGGCTAGCGCGCTGGGCCACGTTGCCAGACCTCGAGGAGTCCGTGGAGCAGTACGAGGGGAATCCGCTCCTGGCTTCGTTGGGCCGCGTCGGGCGAGAGTTTCAAGCGATCGTCGAGAGTTCTCTCGAGTACGAAGATGTCGGGGCCTACGAGCGGCCAGAGGGGTCGAGCATGCTTGCCGTCCTCCAGCGCGACATGTTCGATCTTGTCAGCCGCCCGAGCGCCTCGGCTCCACCGCTGCCTTTGCCCGAGGGAGATCGATCCATTCGTATCCACTCGTGTCACAGCCCGCTGCGGGAGCTGGAGGTGCTGCGCGACCAATTGCGAGCGCTGCTGGAAGCCGATCCCACCCTCCAGCCAGAAGACATCCTCGTGTTGTGTCCAGATGTCCGCGCGTACGCTCCGGTGATCGATGCAGTGTTCGGCAGCGACAGGGACGACCCGAGTCACATTCCTTACTCGATCGCCGACGCGGCAGAAAGCTCCAGTCCGGGTGCGAGCGAGGCGTTTTTGCTGGCGTTGGACCTGCTTCGCGGCCGAATCTCGGCTGGCGAGGTGTTTCGCTTACTCTCGGCCGACGCGGTCCGCGCCCAATTCGGGATCACCGATGCCGATGTAGAACTTGCCCGGCAGTGGTTTGGGCAGGTGGGCGTGCGCTGGGGCATCGATGGAAGCCACCGGCGGGCCTTTGGTTACCCGGAGTTCTCCGAGCACAGTTGGCGGTTCGCCTTGCAGCGCTTGCTGTTGGGCGCAGCGATGCCCCCCGACCCAGCTCGGTTGTTTCGGGGCGTCTCCCCGTTTCCGGAAGTCGAGGGCGAGGGTGCAGAATTTGCCGGTAAACTAGCGGAATTGTGCGAGCGGCTGTTTGCTTGGCACGCGCTGTTGCAAGGGACGCGACCGGTAGCCGAATGGAGCACCATTTTCGACCGCATCCGGCGGGAACTCCTCTCGGATCGCGATGCCTATGCCCACGAGCATCGCGAGCTTGCCAGCGCCATTGCAGAACTCCGAGCAGGGGCCGAGTTGGCCGGGTTCGATGCGCCGGTGCCGGTCGACCCGCTCCTGCCTTGGCTTTCCGCGTGGCTCCAACGCGAGGGCGGGACGTTTGGTTTTCTCCGAGGGGGTGTGAATTTTTGCGCCCTGCGCACGACGCGCTGCGTGCCCGCGCGGGTAGTCTGCCTGGTGGGCATGAACGATGGAGCATTTCCCCGTGGAGCGGTGGCCTTCCCCATGAACAAGGCGACGCACCAGCGCGAAGTAGGAGATCCCGACGCACGCGAAGAAGATCGATTTTTGTTCCTTCAAGCCTTGCTCGCAGCACGAGATGCGTTTGTGGTGACGTACGCAGGCAGAGATATCCGCAACAACTCTGAACGTCCGCCGGCCGTCGTGGTGGCGGAGCTGCTCGACACCATCGACCGCACGTTCGTGGCGCCGCCCGGGCCGGGTCGGGCAAGCCAAGCCGTGCTCGTGCAGCATCCGTTGCAGCCGTTCAGCGCGCGCTACTTTCGTGGAGACCCCGATTTGGTGAGTTTCTCGGCCGCGCTGTGCGATGGGGCGCGGCGTTCGCTGGGCAAGCGGCGAGCGCCACAACGGCTCGTTCGCGATTTGCTGAATCCGCCCAGCGAGCGGGTCGTGACCGTGGACCAACTGGTCGCGTGGGTAGAACATCCTCCGGTGGGTTTCCTCCGCCAGCGCCTGGGACTTGCGCTCGGATTCGACGTCGCGGCGCTGGACGACGACTTGCCCGTCGACCTGGAAGGATTGGACTTGTGGAAAATTGGCAACACGATCCTGGAACTTTGCGCACAAGGGATCGAAATGAACGACACCTACGAGGTGTTGCGCGCAATGGGGCAGTTGCCGCCAGGGCGCCTTGGCAAGGAAGAGTGGCAGCGTGCGTGCGAGGATGCCCGGCCGCTTTGGGGGCACATCGAGCCGTACGTCCGGGGCGAGCGACGATCGCCGATCGACCTCGACCTTCAGGTGAACGGCTGGACCATCACGGGAGCCCTGCGCGGGGTATGGAAGGAGGGACAGGTGGTGTGGACCTTTTCCCGGTTGAGCGCAAAACACATCGTCCAGGCGTGGGTCCGGCACTTGGTGCTGTGCAGCCTCGCGATGCGCTCCCAACAGCGGGTCCCCACGAAAACCCTGCTCATTGGCCGCAGTGAGAAGAAGCAAGCCCGGCGGGGAGAACGGGAGACCGTGCGCGTGTTGGAGTATGCCGAAGAGGGCGCTGCACAATCTCTTCTAGGTTCTTTGGTGAACCTGTACGAGTTGGGCCTGCGGTACCCGTTGCCGTTTGCCGTGGAGGCGGGTTGGGAATTTCTCCATCACCCCGACGACAGGGCCAAGCAAATCCAAGCGGCTCGGGCGAAATTGCAGGGAGGCTGGCAACAGCAACTCCCGGAGCGGCAGCAGTTCGCGTATTGGCTGCTGTACCGCTCGACACAGCCAAGCATCGACGATCTCGAGGGAGAGCGGCCCGCCGCGGTTCCGTCGTTCGCCGAACTCAGCGAAGCCATCCTGGAGCCGCTTCTCGCCCCGGGCAAAATCGTGGAACGATAGAGGAACGGTGCTGTGACAAAAACACCTTCGGTCCTGGATCCGTTCCAGGTTCCTCTTTTGGGGACGTTCCTCGTGGAAGCCAGCGCCGGCACGGGCAAGACCCACACGATTTCCACCTTGTACTTGCGGCTGTTGTTGGAGCGGGAGCTTACGGTGGATCAAGTTCTCGTGGTCACGTTTACCAACGCCGCCACGGCGGAACTCCGCGATCGGCTGCGTGCCCGCGTGGCTGTGTTGCTGAAAGCGTTGGAAGGCCACGACGTCGCTGATCCTGAAGTAGCGGCCCTTGCCGACATGCGGGCCGACAGCGTGCAACGGCAGCGTGATTGCGCCCGCTTGCGAGCGGCGCTGTACGCCTTCGACTTGGCGCCGGTGCACACGATTCACAGCTTTTGCCAGCGGATGCTGCAACAGTACGCGTTCGAGGGCGGTAGAGTGTTCGAGGCCGACATCGCTTTGGACGCGGATCGGTGGATCGCTCGGGCGGTCGAGGCGTATTGGCTCTCGTGCATCGAGCAGCCCGCTGCACTGGAGCCGCTGTTGGAACCGAACGAGGACGGTGCACAATCCATCCCGAGCTTGCTCGATGCTGGAGCACGCAAGTGTTTGGAAGACCTAGCGCGCCTGGTTCTGCGGTATCCGGAGCTGCACATCGAGTGGCCGCAGGGGAAGGATCCTCGTGTACGGGCGTGGCGGAAGTTTTTGCGCGAAGGCGTGGAGCGCGTGCGCGCTGCCGTGGCCAAAGAGCGGGCCCGACGGAGGCAGCGGAGTTTCGATGATTTGGTGCAAGAACTGCGGGAAGCCTTGCGCGCGCCTACGGGCGACCAGCTTGCGCGATTTATTCGCCAGCAACTGCCGGCTGCGCTGATCGACGAATTTCAGGATACCGACCCGGTGCAGTACGAAATTTTCCAACGGGTATACGGCGGGCAAAACGGCTGCAGCCTGTTCCTGATCGGGGACCCCAAGCAGGCAATTTACGCGTTTCGCGGAGCCGACGTGTTCGCTTACTTGCGGGGCAAACGCGACGCACAGTGCCACTACACGCTCGCGCGCAACTACCGATCCGCCCCTAATCTAGTGCGAGCCATCAATGTGCTCTTCAGCCAGCAAACGCAGCCGTTCCTCATCGACGGAATCGATTTCTATCCGGTGCAGTCCGCGCTGCCTGAGATTCCCGAAGCCGCTCTCGAGATCGTGTGGCTTCCATTGGAAGGGAACCGTAGCCTCACCAAAGATTGGGGCGAACGCGAACTGCCGCGAAGGGTCGCTGCGGACATTGCCAGGTTCGTTGCACGTGCCCCGCAGTTCGAGGGACAGCCGGTCAAGTACTCCGACGTGGCGGTCTTGTGCCGTTCGAACCAGCAAGCCGCGGCAATGCAGCGAGCTTTGCGGGGCTTGGGAATTCCATCGGCACTGGAGAGCGAGTTCAGCGTGTTCGACACGCCCGAGGCGATGGAACTCGAGCTGGTGCTGGCGGCGATGTTGCAGCCGACGAGCCACGGGCGCGTGGGAGCAGCGCTTGCCACGTTACTCATGGGGCTCGATGCCGCGGAGTTGGTTGCAGTGGAAGAGAACGATTCTGCTTGGGACGAATGGTCGCAACGTTTTTACACCTGGGGTGAAATTTGGCGGCGCTCAGGCATCCTGCGTGCCTTGCAGCAACTATTCGACGACCAACAAGTGTTGCAGCGCGAGCTCGAACGCATCGATGGCGAGCGCGTACTGACGAACCTCCGCCACCTGGGGGAACTCCTGCACCAAGCAGCGGCCGAGCACCGACTGGCCCCCGAGGAGCTACTTCAGTGGCTCGGCGTCATGCGGCGCGAGAAGGAGCTGCGTTCGTCGGACCTTGGCCTTGGCGAGGCCGCCCAGTTGCGCCTCGAAAGCGACGAGCGCGCTGTGAAGATTGTCACCATTCACAAAAGCAAAGGCTTGCAGTACCCGGTGGTGTTCTGCCCCTTCGTGTGGGACCAACCCTCATCCAATCGCAGCAAGCTGTTGTTGTATCACCATCCGCAGCGGTACGACTTGCGTGTAGCCGTGCCCCCGATCGAAAACGAAGCAGCCTCGGGGCAAGCAGAACTCGAGGATCGCGCTGAAGCACGGCGCCTTCTTTACGTGGCGCTCACCCGTGCGCGGTACTACTGCGTGGCTTACTGGGGGCCGTTTGCGAGCATTCGCAAATCGCCGCTCTTCGCTCTCATTCACCCGGAGCTGGAAGCCGAGAGGGACACGGCATCGCGTGGCAGAAAAAAGAAGACCGATTTGACCGACGAAGACATCCAGCGAGCACTGGAGCGCTTGGAAGAGCGATCGCAAGGTGCCATCCGCGCGCGCAGGTGGCAGTCGCCGGCCAAGACAGAGCGGCCTCTGGAAGCATCCAGTTCAGGCGACCGGCTCTCTCACCGCGAGGCAGTGCGTTGCTTCGACGAAATTCGCTGGCAGGTGGCCAGTTTTTCCTCTCTGGTGCACAAGGCGGAAGAGCTTCCTCCACTCGCCCGCGAAGGGTTCGACCACGACCCGGTTCCGGTTGCGATCGCCGATCGAGAAATCCCGCCGGACCCGCGGCTCGCATTCTGGCGCACGCTGCCGGCGGGTGCACGGACCGGTGAGTGGCTGCACGCAGTGTTGGAGCATCTGGATTTTGCCCAGCCGATCGCCGAGCAGCGAGGGCTGCTGGAGAGAGTGGTAGAACGGCAAGGGTTGAGCTTGTCGCTGACCGACCTCGAACGGACACTCCAAGCTGTGGTCGACACACCTCTGTGCGATGGACTGCGACTCCGGGACGTGGACCGTGCTCGGCGCGTGAACGAAATGGGCTTTGTGCTTCCCGCTGCACTGTCCGGCTCCACCCGGCCGCGCGGCATCGAGCCAGGGGACGTCGCAGCGGCGTTGGCTGCCAAGGGTTCCAACGACTTCGTGCGTCGGTACGCAATGCGAGTGGCGAAGCTTCCTTTCAGGTCCTGGCAGGGATTTTTGAAGGGATACATCGATCTCGTGTTCGAGCACGGGGGGCGCTGGTACGTTGTCGACTACAAGTCGAACGACCTCGGTCCGGGGATTCGCGATTACGGTTCCGAGCGCCTCGCGCTTGCGATGGAACAGCACCATTACGTCCTTCAGTACCATTTGTACGTCGTGGCGCTCGACCGATTCCTCCAGCGGTGGCTTACAGACTACGACTACGAACAGCACTTTGGCGGCGTGTTTTATCTGTTCCTGCGCGGCATGGATCCCGGGAATCCTCCGGGAACGGGCGTGTTTTTCGATCGGCCTTCACGGGAACTCATCGATGCGTTGTCGAACTTGTTTCGACACGGAGGTGACCGATGAACGGAGCGAGCGCTTGGGTGGAGGAACTGCTGGCGCCGCTCGACCGGCACTTGGCGCACACCCTGGCAGAGTTGGGGCACGACCTTCGTCCGGAAGTACGCCTCGCGATCCAACTATTGAGCGCCGCCGTGCGCCGTGGTCACGTATGCCTCGACTTGCACGATCCTCTGTGGGCGTTTCGGACCGAGCGGGTGACCCCGACGGACCCGCTGCCGCCGCCTGCAGAGTGGATGCGGGCGCTGCGAGAAAGTCCGTTGGTTGGTGAAGACCCGGACGACACCCCGCTTGTACTCGATCGCGCTGGGCGCCTCTATTTGCGCCGTTACTGGAAATACGAACGGCAAGTGGCGGAGGAATTGGCCCGCCGCGCGCAACTGTGCGACGACGGTCCCTTACCCGACTCGGTGCGCGAGCTTGCGCGGGAACTGTTCCATCGCGAGGACAGAAACACGGGGGAGTTGGACTGGCAACAAGTCGCCTCGTTGGTGGCGCTCCGACAGCGGTTTTGCGTGATCACCGGCGGACCAGGCACCGGCAAGACGTACTCGGTTGCCAACGTGCTCGTGCTGTTGTTTGCGCTAGCCCAGGAGCGACGCCTGCGCCCTCCCCGCGTGGAATTGCTGGCGCCCACGGGGAAGGCCGCTGCCCGCTTGGCGGAATCCTTGGCGGCGAACAAGAAAAAAATCGAGGAGCGGGGTTTGCCGCTTGCCGCACAAGTACTCCCCAGCATTCCCACCGAGGCGAAAACTATTCATCGCTGTTTGGGAACCCGGGGAGAGTCGGCTGTGTCGTTTTACCACGATGCGGAAAATCCGCTGTTGGCCGACGTGATCGTGGTCGACGAAGCCTCGATGATCGACCTCGGATTGATGGCCCACTTGCTCGCGGCAGTGCCGCCTGAGGCGCGTCTGATTTTGCTGGGCGACGAGTACCAGTTGGCCTCCGTAGAAGCGGGCGCCGTGCTGGGCGACATTTGTAACTTGGGAGCGGGAAGCAGCTTTTCCGTTTCGCAATGGAGGTGGCTCGAGCAACAGTTCGGGCGCACCCTCCCAGTGCCGGGTGGGGCGCCGCCGAGGCCAGGACTTTGGGATTGCGTTGTGCGGCTGCGCAAGAACTATCGCTACGGCCGCGAGAGTGGCATTGGCCGCCTGGCAGAGGCCGTGCGCACGGGCAATGCCGACGCGGCGTGGGAAGCCGTGGAGAGCAGTGATGGAACCGTGAGCAAGGCACCCACGCTTCCCCCGTGGGAGCTTTCCGAGGAGCTGGCTGTGGCGTGCCGAGAGCGCTTTGCACCGTACCTGCAGGCGCGCGATCCGGCGCAGCGGCTGGAGCAGTTTGGTACGTACCGAGTTCTTTCGGGCAATCGTTACGGGCCTAACGGGTCCCTCGTCCTCAATCGAGCCATCGAGCGCGAACTGGCCCAGGCGGGATTGCTCGCCAACGTGACCGAGCGCTGGTACGACGGTCGGCCGGTGTTGGTGACGGAAAACAACTACTGGGTGCGTTTGTTCAACGGCGACTTGGGGATTGTCATGGTCGCTGCCAACCAAGAGCCGCGCGTTGCCTTCCCTGGCGCAGGCTCCAATGCGGTCAGGCTCGTCGCGACGGGCCGGTTGCCGGCGCATGAAACCGCTTTTGCGATGACCATCCATAAGAGCCAAGGCAGTGAATTCGATCATGTGGAGGTGGTGTTGCCGTTGCCGGGTTCGCCGCTGCTGACCCGCGAACTTCTGTACACGGCCATCACCCGAGCCAAGAAGTCGGTTCGCGTGCATGCGGACGAAGCGGCCTTCAAGGAAGCTGTACGGCGGCGCACAGAACGTTCTTCAGGCTTGCGCGACGCATTGTGGGGAAGTCGGTAAGCAGCGCGGCGTTTCGCTTTCGCGCTTCGGAAGGTGTTGCTACACAGCCGCCGTGCCGTTGCTCGAAGTCCGCGACTTGCGCGTGAGTTTTTTTACCCCCCGCGGCGAAGTACGGGCAGTCGATGGAGTGAGTTTCACCATCGACGAAGGGGAGACCTTCGGTCTGGTGGGGGAGTCCGGTTGCGGGAAGAGCGTGACCGCGCTCAGTCTGCTGCGATTGCTCGACGGCAGCGGTCGGATCGTTGGCGGTGACATCGTGTTTGCGGGGCGCACGTTGCTGGCGCTGAGCGAAGAGGAGATGCGGTCTCTACGCGGCGATCAAATTGCCATGGTGTTTCAAGAGCCAATGACCTCGCTAAACCCCGTGTTCACGGTGGGTTACCAAATTGGCGAGGTGTTGGAGGTGCACCGGGGCATGAGCCGCAAGCAAGCGCGTGCCGAAGCCATCGAGCTGTTGCGGCTCGTGGAAATCCCCGAGCCGGAGCGGCGCGTGGACGCGTACCCTCATCAGCTGAGCGGTGGGATGCGGCAGCGGGTGATGATTGCCATGGCGCTTGCATGCCGCCCGCGCTTGCTCATTGCCGACGAGCCGACCACGGCACTTGACGTCACCATCCAAGCGCAAATTCTCGACCTGCTGGCTCACCTGCAGGAGCAGTTTGGCATGGCCGTGTTGTTCGTGACCCATGATCTCGGCATCGTTGCGGAGCGGGCGCGCCGAGTTGCCGTGATGTACGCGGGGCGGATCGTCGAAGAAGCAGAAACGGCAACCCTCTTTCGCAATCCGCTGCACCCGTACACGCGAGGGCTGTTGCGCTCGATCCCCCGGCTGGGAATGCGCGTGCGGCGCTTGGCAGCCATCCCGGGCAGCGTGCCCGATCCGCTCGCGTTGCCTTCGGGCTGCCGGTTTCGCGACCGCTGCACGTACGCCGTGGCCCGTTGCGCAGAAATCGATCCGCAACTCGAGCCGTTCGGGGATTCTCGAGCGGTTGCGTGTATCCGCGCACAGGAGTTTGTCGAATGAGCCAGGTGGGGCACGGTGGTAGCCGCCCGCTGGTGGAAGCACGCGGGCTCGTCAAGCACTTCCCCGTCCGGCGAGTTTGGGGCCGACCGCGGGAGTTCGTGCGCGCGGTGGATGGGGTCGATTTGCACATCTTTCCGGGAGAAACCTTGGGCGTGGCGGGAGAGTCTGGCTGTGGGAAGTCCACCTTGGGGCGCCTCTTGCTTCGCTTACTGGAGCCGACGGCCGGCGAGGTTCGCTTCGACGGGCGCAATTTGCTCGCGCTGAAGCCCAAGGAACTCCGCCAGTGCCGCCGGCACCTGCAAATTGTCTTTCAGGACCCCTACGGCTCGCTCGATCCGCGCATGCGGGTTGGCGACATCGTGGGTGAAGGGATTGACATCCACGGCCTTGCTCGTGGTGCGGAGAGGAAGGAGCGGATTCTCGCCTTGCTCGAGCGGGTGGGCCTACCGCGCGACGCGTACGATCGGTACCCGCACGAGTTCAGCGGCGGCCAGCGCCAGCGCATCGGGATTGCCCGCGCGCTGGCAGTGGAACCACGCTTTATCGTTGCCGACGAGCCGGTATCGGCGTTGGATGTTTCCATCCAAGCCCAGATTGTGAACTTGCTCCAAGATCTCCAGGAAGAGCGCGGGTTGACGTACTTGTTCATTACCCACGACTTGCGATTGGTGGAGCACATCAGCCACCGGGTGGCCGTGATGTACCTAGGAAAAATTGTCGAGCTGGCGCCGGCCGAAGAACTGTATCGCAATCCGCGGCATCCCTACACGCGGGCGTTGTTGTCGGCAATTCCGGAGCCCGACCCCGAGCGGCGCAGAGAGCGCATCGTGCTGCCCGGTGACGTCCCGAGCCCCATCGCCCCTCCTCCTGGTTGCAGCTTCCATCCCCGCTGCCCGTTTGCGCAGCCGCGTTGTCGGGAGGAGGTGCCGCAACTGATCGCGAACGCACACGGCCATGCGGTGGCCTGCCATGTATTTCCGGCGTGAGGGCTTTCCCGGCGCAGGAATTTCCGCGTTCTTCGTTTGCACGACGCGTGTGCACTGGGTATGACTCGCCCGAGAGGCGAACGGCGTGGCATTTTGGAATCGAGATCCCGGCCAAGAGCGATCACAGGCGGTAGCCACTCCTCCAACGCAGGAAACGGCGCGCAGCTCGGCGCCGAAAGCTCCGGAACCCCCGGTGGGTCATCACCCTTCGGTGCGACAGCTTCTCGGGCGCGAAACCACGGTTACCGGCAAGCTCAGCTTTAACGCCCCCACGCGGATCGATGGCGTGCTCAACGGGGAGGTGCGAGCGACCGATTTGCTGGTGATTGGCGAGGAAGGCAAGGTCGACGGTGCGGTGCGGGCACGGCAGCTCTTGGTGCTGGGCGAGGTGCGCGGCGAGGTGTACGTGGAAGGCCGGGCGGAAATTGGGGCCAGCGGCCGCCTGTTCGGCAGCATCCGCAGCAAGGACCTGGTCGTGCAAGCCGGCGCGGTTCTCGAGGGCGACTGCAAAATTGGTCAGCCCGCCTGAGGCTCGTCCGATTCCCCCAGCTTCGCAGTGTGGAGTGGACCGTGGTGAGCAGTGAAGAGTTACGCCTGCCGGTTGGCGGGGGAGACTCGGTCGGAGTGACCTTGGCGTTGCCCAACGCCAAGCCAGAGCCAACTGCGGTGCTGCTGGCACACGGCGCAGGAAACGATCGCTTTGCGCCCCTTCTCGTGCAGGTGCAGCAACGCTTGGCAGGCAACGGGGTCCTCTGCGCGACCTTCAACTTCCTGTACAAAGAACGGGGCCGCCGCATTCCGGATCCCTTGCCCGTGCTGATGGAGACCTATCGCGCTGTGGTGGGCGCTTTGCGCGCGCGGCTTGCCGGGACGGTAGAATCCTGGGTGCTCGGCGGAAAGTCGCTTGGCGGACGCGTGGCTTCTCATCTCGTGGCCGAGGGGGAGCGAGCTTCTGGCCTCGTGGTTCTCGGATACCCGCTGCATCCAGCCGGCAAGCCCGAGCAGCTTCGGATCGAGCACTTGCCCCGTGTGGCTGTGCCAATGCTGTTCGTGCAAGGCACGCGCGACCCGTTGTGCAACCTAGGCGTCTTGCAGGAATTGCTCGAGCGGTGGCAGGCCAGCGGCACTTTACGTGCGAAACTTGCGGTGATCGAGGGCGGGGATCATTCGCTCGTGGTACCGCGGCGGCTTGGCCGCAGCCAGGAAGACGTCTACGAAGAGGTCGCGCGCATCGTCCGGGCTTGGCTGGACGAGCTCGCCGGTTGAGCGCACCCTTCTTGTTCCAGGAGGCAGGTATGAGCGAGGAAAAGAAACAGGTGAATATTCCCGACCAAATCCAGATCCAGATCGACCCCGAACACGCGAGCGGGGTGTACTCCAATCTGATGATGATCAGCCACCGCAAGGAGGAATTCATTCTCGACTTCCTCTTCGTACAACCGCAGCGCACGCCGCAGGGGCAGATGTTGGCAAATTTGCGCGCTCGGGTGATTACGTCGCCGGAGCACATGAAGCGCATTCTCAAGGCAATCGAGGAAAACTTGGCGCGCTACGAAGCGGCGTACGGGCCGATTCAAGCGGCCACGGATATTCCGCGAGTGACTCACTGAGCTTGCGGCTCGGCACGCTTCCGGTTGAGTCGGTGGTAAAGCGGACGTAACTGCCGGTACGCAGCGAGAAACTCGCCGTACAGTTCGTCGTACAAGGCCCGAGTTGCGGGCGTGGGTTGGAAGGTACGGTCGATCGCAACCCGTCCTTCGAGTTCTTCCGGAGCCAACACACCCAGGGCAACGAAGGCTGCAAACGCTGCCCCCACGGCATTGGCCACGCGCGGGTGGGCCGGCCGCAGGATGGGGCATCCAAGCACGTCGGCGAAAATCTGGCACCACAAATCCGACACCGCTCCGCCCCCGATGAAGCGCAGGTCAGGAAAAGTTTTGCCGACAAACTTTTGCACGTGGTGCCGAAGCCAGCGCATATTGAAGGCTACGCCTTCCATCACTGCGCGCACGTAGTGCGCGCGAGTGGTCCGGTGGCTTTGGTTCAGGAACGCACTGCGGGTCCACGGATCGTCTGCGGGCACGAGAACACCGTTGATCCACGGCGTGAAGAGCAGGTTGTCGCTTCCCGGAGGAACCGAAGCGGCGAGGTCGTTCAGGTACGCATAAGGGTCGGTCGTCGGGGCAACGGTCGGATCCCCAGGAGGAAGGAGCAAGCTGTCTTTCAGAAATTCCAGGCAGCGGCCTGCCATGCCTTGCTCGGCAGCAACCACGTATCGCCCCGCGATGGCTGCCGGCATGGTGGTGAGCATGTGGCGCAAGTCGCTGCGCTTCCACGGCACGTGGCAACTCATCCAGGCCGTGGTGCCGACGTAAAAGTAGCCGACAAAATCGCGCACCGAGCCGGCGCCAATGGCAGCCGAGTGGCCATCGCAAGAACCCATCACCACGACCGTATCCGGCTTCAACCCGAGTTCCTCGGCCACGTGGGGGAGGATCGGTCCGAGAACCGAGTCGACCGGTTGCAAGGGGGGCAGCTTTTCTTGCTCGATGCCGGCCCAAGCCAGCAACTGCGGGTGATACGCGACGCGGCGAGGGTTGCGGATGTCCGTGAGCCAGTACGGGAACATCGTGCCGTACGAGGCAGCCACGCGCCCGGTCAAACGGGCGTTGAGGTAGTCCATCGGCTCCACGAATTTGTAGGCAGCGCGGTACAGGTCGGGGCGCTCGTGCTTGAAAAACAAAAGGTGCCCGAGGCCATCCATGCCGGAACGAGAGGGTGCGCCTCCGGTCAGGCGAATCCATGTGTAGAGCTTGTAGGCGGCGTAACCGGAAACCGAAGGCCAACCGCGCACCACCTGGCTGACGTAGGGTGCACCACGCGTGTCCATCCAAGAAATGGCCGGACCGAGTGGATTGCCGTGTGCGTCGACGGGTACGGTGACCGCCCACTGCGTGGTGCACGCGACCGCGGCCACCTTGTGGGCGAGATCCGGCGCCCCTGCCACGGAGTCGCGGGCCGCCGAGCGAACCATTGCCCACCACTCGTGAGGATCCTGCTCGGCGCCCCCGCCGGGCAAGAGCTTCGTTGTAATGGGGCGGGTTTGCACGCTGGCAACTTCGCCGCGGGAAGACACCAGCGCAGTCTTCACGGCGCTCGTGCCCATGTCGATGGCGAGTACCCACGGATCGCTTGCCGGCACGTGCCCTGACCTCCTTGTTGTCGAGAAACGTTCGAAGGGCGCACGCTAGCGCGGGAGAAGAACGCAGAGCAACTCTGCGCAGTACAAGCGGGCTCCTGCAGCGTCTCCCACGATACGGCCGGAATCGTCCCGCCGCGTTGAGTCATCCTGCGCGTGAGCAAAAATGGGCAGGCTCGTCCTGCTTGCGGACAGCGACCAAAGCGCTCAGAACGCAGCCTCTTGGATCTCCCTGAGCGTGCGGCCCTGCGCGTCTTTCCATTCGGTCCGCCCATTTGCCGATCGACCCAGGAGGACGTGTTGTGCTTCTCCTCGCGTTCAACCTCTTCTGCTTCCGTGCCCTCCTCGAATTCTGCTCCGCCTCGGAGCTTTGATTCTTCGGGCAGGTCCAGCTTAGCGAGACGGCTCCCGTAGTAGATCGGCACCGCGGCGCCGTCGTCCACTGCTTGCTGGATGTCGTAAATCGAGATGTAGTCGCCGAAGACGGCGCGGGTGTTTTGGTCGTGCAGTTCGCGGGGCGTTTCCGTAAAACCGATGAAGCACGCATTCAGGAGCGCACCGCGCATGTGGCGCGCGAGGCCGTCGAGATGCGCTCAGATGCACCACGGATCTTTCGGTTCCGGGGTAACAACGCTGGATTCTCACGGTCCACGGTCCATTGCACGGGATTATTCAGGACGTAGTCCCGGATGCGGTTCAACGATTCGTCGTCGCGGATGATGTGATCAAAATAATTTCGTTGCCAAACCCGCGCGCCGGGCGTGCAGCGGTGTTCGTCGATCCGTTTGGTAGCGGCGGATTTGAACGATCCGACAGACAATGGATGCAACCGATTGACGTTGCGGTCCGCACGAGCATGTGCGGCGCATCGTCGTTCGGCAGTAGGGGCGACGCATGCGTCGCCCCTACGTGCGGTGCCACAATCACAATAATTCCATGCACGTGATTGGGCATCACCACGAATTCATCCAACAGGACATGGGGAAAATATTCGGGGATCGCCAACCAACATTCCCGAACGATGTGCCCGATTTGATCGAGGCGCATCACACCTTCCGTCAAGTCGCCGAACAAACACGCCCGGTCCTTGCTGCAGTTGGTGATGAAATACGCGCCGGCTTGGGTGTAGTCGTACCCCTGGAGGCGAATGCTACGTCGGCGGAGTTTTTCCGGACGGTGCGTCATAACCTGTCTTTTTCAAAAAGGGCGGGGGCCCTACTCCCCTCCCCAAAGGGAGAGGGTTGTTGCGTTGCCAGCGGCCGTCCATCTTGGCCCGGACTGGCTCGAAATCCACGAACCACGCCGTGAAGAGCGCCAGCGCCATGGCCTCCAGCGTCTCGCTCATCCGCCGGTTCAGCTCGATCTTGTCGTCCAGCGTGCCGAGGATGTGGGCAATGGCGAGTTGTTTTGGAAGGGGAGGAACTGAGATCTTGAGCGCGTGTGCTGCATCACGATTTAGTCCGCGCACTGCGCTATCTGCATTCATGTGCTCCAAGTCCAGGGACTTCAACAGGTAGTACTTGAAGCGGAGCACCTCTGAGTCCGGATCGACCACGTAGAGAGTCGTATCAATGGGCCAGCATGGGTTTGGCTGTCATGTACGCCGACAGTTCCCTTCCGTCCGATGATAACCGTCGGACCACAAGCCAAGGCTTCTCCATGGAAACCGATCACGCCTTTTGACCCAAAGACGTGAACATCGCCAGAGGAATCGCGCCGATGTTCGGGCAATGCTTTGCCGTAGGCGAACGGGGCGAGCTCGCCAATGGCGGTGTCTCGCCACTCACCCGCCATAGCTTTGGTCCTCCAACCGTTTTACGAGTGCCTCGATCTGGTGTTTCAGAGCAGGAAGGTCTTTTTCCACGGTCCTCCACACTTCCTGCAAATCCACCCCGAAGTACTCGTGAACAAGCACGTTGCGCATGGCCACTACCTGCGCCCAGGGTATCTCAGGGTGGGACTCATGAAAGGCTTTGCCAAGTTGCGCAGCCGCCTCTCCGATGAGCTGAACGTGGTACAAGACCCAGGTTTGAATCAGTTCTTCCTGTTCAAACGCTTCTCGGCCCCGAGCGGCGTAGCGCTCGATTTTCGCGATGGCATCCAAAATGTCCTACAAACGCTCCTTCGGGTCTCTCATAGCGGAAAGGCTTCCTTTAGGACTCGCTCACGAATGCGCGGCTTGATGCCGCGACTGCTTACCACATCCACCTTGACCCCCAGCAGCTCCTGGAGCTCTAGCCAGAGCCCAGCATGGTCCAGCAGACTGCGTCCCGGCTCGAAGTCCACGACCAGGTCAACGTCGCTTTGTTCATCAGCCTCGCCACGGGCGAGGGAACCAAAGACCCGTACGTTGTGGGCGCCGTACTTCGCGCACAAGCGCAAAATCTCCTCGCGTTTCGCTTTCAGAAGGTCCTCAAGCGTCATACACCACCTCCCTATGGTTCCTTAGATCACCCCATCGCGCCGCATGGGCTAATCCCGCGGTTTTCTGCTCACCTTTCATGATAACCCCCTGTCATGCGGCGTAGCGGACGATTTCCACCTCGGCGCGGCGTCTTGCCGCCTCCTCGGCCTGCTCGTAGAGCTTCTGGGCCACTGGCTCCTCCAGGTAGTGCTCGCCGCAAGTGTCGCACACCTCGGCGGGCACGCCTTTCACCACCACGGTGGTTTCACCTCGGTGCAACGTCACCGTGGCGCTGCCAGGATGGGTCTCGCCAGTTTTGCAAATCACGCATTTCATGTTCTCCTCCGCGTTTTGAAATCCTCGGACCAAGCGTCCGGATCGGGCAGGTAAACCGTCACCACAAAGCACAAGCCGCTTTTCGGGTCGCGAGCAAACACGAGATGGAGTGGCCGTTGGGCATCGAAGCCAAGGAGTAAAACGCTGGGGAAAGCCATATCGTCCGGGTACGACGCGATGACCTCGTCCTCGCTGATGATTCTCAGGACGAGAGCGGGAGAAACGGCCCGCTCGAACATTCGCTTCCAGGGCACGGCGCGTGAACCGGACGCCGCTACATTCCATAACCCAGCTCCTTCAGGTTCTTCCAGATTGCCTCATCGAGCCAACGGGCTTCAACCTGCTGCTTGTGGAGTTGCGCCACCAGCCGTTGCATCCTCTCCTCGAACGGTTCGTCGTCTTCTTCCTGTTAGGCGGCGCCGACGTAGCGGCCGGGGATGAGGACGTAGCCGTTCTGGCGCATTTCATCGAGCGTGGCAGATTTGCAGAAACCGGGGATGTCGCGGTTGATAGCGGCACCCTCAGCCGCATCCCCTCCCCAAAGGGAGAGGGTTGTTGCGTTGCCAGCGGCCGTCCACCTTGGCGCGCACCGGCTTGAAATCCACAAACCACGCCTTGAAGAGCGCCAGCGCTATGGCCTCCAGTGTCTCTCTCATCCGCCGGTTCAGCTCGATCTTGTCGTCCAGCGTGCCGAGGATGTGGGCAATGGCGAGTTGTTCATTCTCTTTGAACTGAGGCCACGGTACGTTGGCGAGCTGGTCTGCGGAGACATTTGGGAAGGTTGACCAGGTTGCCTGAGCCAGCAATCCGGAAAGCGCGTGTTCGATCACAGCACGCACAAAAGGCCGAAGCTCAGGCCTCGTTTTGTGTCTTATAACGGCAACACCTCGGCCCATCGCATACTCGCGATCTGCCTAGTTCATGCGACCTGTGGTCGAACCGCCAACGCAGAATAGAACCTCGCCTGGCCTTGCACGCTTTCGCGCATCGGTTGTGAACTGCACAGGTGACGGATGATGAGGCCCGAATTCTGTCGGTCCATTTAAGAGGGGAATACCGAGACCTTCAGCGTTCCAGCATGCCCATGGCGGGAACTGCCCCATTACGACTTCCGCTGGGCCAGCGAGACGCCTAGCTGCCATAGCCCAGCTCCTTGAGGTTGGCGGCGATGGAGGCGTCGAGCTTGGCGGCTTCGGCCTGTTGCCCGCGCGCCATGCCGTGTTGTCGTTTCCGGGTCAGGCCTCTTTCTCCTCAGGCTCTTCGAACAGTCGCAGATACGGTTCGAAGCGGAAACGTCGGTTGCGGGCATAACCGGTAATCTCGCCCAGCAATCCGATATCCACCAAACGGTTGACGAGCTGGTTCGCGCCGGCGGGCGTCACATCAAGCCACTCGCGCACGGTGCTGACGGTCACGATGGGATGATTGAACAGTCTTTCCATGATCCGGTGGCCGTTGCCTGCGGCGCGGCCGAGCCTCTCGGTGATGGGCGCGCGATAATCCTCGCGCATCCGCAGGATGGCCGTGACGGTCTGTGTCGCCTGGTGGGCGACCTCTGCCACGCCGCGCAGAAAGAAGGCGAGCCAGCCCTCCCAATCGCCCGTGTCGCGCACGGCTTGGAGGCGGTCATAGTATTCGGCGCGATAGCGCTTGAAGTAGTGCGAGAGATAGAGGACCGGACGGGCAAGTCGCTTCCGCTCGGTCAGCAGATCAGCAGAAAAGTGATGAGCAAGCGGCCCAGACGACCATTGCCGTCGAGGAAGGGGTGAATGGTCTCGAACTGGGCGTGCGCCAAGCCGATTTGGACGAGCACGGGTAAGGGGCTGTCGGAGTCCAGGAAACGTTCGAGGTCGGAAAGCGCCTGCGGCACCTCGTGCGGGGGCGGCGGCACGAAGGTAGCATCCCGCAACGTGCAGCCGGCCGGGCCGATCCAGTTCTGCGAGGTGCGCAGTTCGCCCGGCGTGTGCCGCCCGCCGCGCACGCCGCGCATCAGCTCGGCGTGAATCTCGCGGATCAGCCGCACGGAAACGGGCAGTTCAGCTAGGCGGGCCAAGCCGTGGTTCAGGGCGCGGACGTAATTGACGACTTCGGAAACGTCGGCGGGAGCATTCGGATCGTGCAACCGCGCTTCCGCTGCCAAGAGGTTTTGCAGGGAGCTCTGCGTGCCTTCGATCTGGCTCGAAAGCACCGCTTCTTTCCGGACGTACATGAACACGAAAAGGTCCGGATTGGGCAGGGTGAGGATGGCTCCGTCCAGCCGACCAAGGGTGTAATCGGCCTCGGACACCAGCGCCCGTAGCGGACCGGCCAAATCCACCGGCGGGTCAGGCGGCAGCGGTGTCGGGATAAAGGCCCGGTAGCCTTCCGGCTGCAAAACGTAACGGCCGGCGCGGGATTGCTTGTTTTCGCCTGTGTTCATCATGGCTCGGCTAGGATCGCATCTTAAACGCTGCGTTTATCACAGCACCACGGGCGCGTGCATAGGCAACGCAACGACAATGACCCGCCATAGCCGAGCTCCTTCAATGAGGCTCCGAGAGGCTCAACCCTCACCCCTTGCCCCTCTCCCGGAGGGAGAGGGGCAAGGGGTGAGGGCCAATAGTACGCCAGGCGTGGCAGGTGTTGGCGATCTTCTGGATTTCCTCCTCTGTCAGTTCCCGGTGCACCCGGTCCACCATACGGCCCATCTTGCGGGCATCGATGAAGAGCACCTGGCCGCGGCGGTCACGGAACTTGCCGTTTTTGTGGTCGCGCGCGAGAAACCACAGGCACGCCGGGATCTGCGTCGAGTAGAAGAGCTGGCTGGGCAGGGCGACCATGCAGTCCACGAGGTCGGCTTCGATGATGTTCTTGCGGATTTCGCCTTCACCCGACTGGTTGGAGGACATGGACCCGTTGGCGAGGACGAAACCGGCGACGCCGGTGGGCGCGAGGTGGTGGATGATGTGCTGGCCCCAGGCGAAGTTGGCGCTGTTTACGGGGGGATGCCGAACTTCCAGCGCTTGTGCTCCCGCAGGTACTCCCCGCCCCATTTCTTCATGTTGAAGGGCGGGTTGGCGAGGATGAAGTCGGCCCGGAGATCGGGGAACCGGTCGTTGTGGAAGGTGTCGCCGTGGGTGATCTGGCCGTCGATGCCGCGGATAGCGAGATTCATCTTGCATAGGCGCCAGGTGGTGTAGTTCAGCTCCTGGCCGTAGACGCTGATGTCGCCAATGCGGCCGCCATGGGCGCGGGATACCCTATCCCATGTGCACGGTGCGGGTCCTCCGTTCACGCGACCGGGCCTTCATTTCGCAGTGCTGGCCGCCCAGAATCCGAAATCTCCCATATTCCGTAAGGCGAGTCTGACTTCATCAAGCCTTCGCGAACCAAGGTATTGCGGCACCACTGGGCTGTGTTGCGCCAACGGATGGATTTGGGGTCCGAAGGAAGGGGCTCGAGATCGTATTTCGTCAGAACGGCCTTCATCTTTTGCCCAACCAGGTCCAGAACCTTGCCAATAGGTGCTGTGCCGCCGAGTTCTACCAGCGCCTCCAGAATCGGCCGCCGAAAAGCGTCCTCGGGTGTGCGAAGTCCCCGAGGCAGGCGGCTTTTTCTAGGGCGGCTCGTTTTTGTCGCGCGCTGTGGTCTCTTGGCCCAAAGAGAAGCCCATTCTTTTTGGAGCGCTTTGACCTTGTCGCGGAAGTCCGCCAGACGGGTCGCTTCTTCAATTGCGTGGCGCGCCGCATCGTAATTTCCTGCCTTGAACGCTGTAGCACCTTGTTCATTCAGGCTGTTTGCAACGAGCTCTATCTTTTCCAAAAGGATCTCAAATGCCGTGTTTACCTGGTTGTGGTTCATCTTTTCGCCTCGTAGCTACCTCTGACGGTCTCTCGTCTTGCCCGGACGCCATAGCCCCGGTCCACGAGTTCCCGGATGGCGGGCTGACGGGCGCTCTTCTGGAGCTCCGATCACCGGGCTTCCGGAGGCACCCAGAAGATGTTTTCCGCCCGGTATTCGTCGGGGTCCTTGGGGGTCGGCGCAGGGTTCCGCGAGCAGCTTCTTCCGGTGCTCCTCGAAGGCATCGGAGATGTACTTGAGGAAGATGAGCCCCAAGACCACGTGTTTCTACTCCGCCGCGTCCATCGAGCCCCTGAGGGCGTTGGCGGCCGCCCATAGTTGCGCCTCGAAGCCAAGGGTGGCTGAGGTAGACTTTTGCTTCGCGGTTCGCATTCGCCGGTGTTGCACGTCACGATCTGCACCCATTCTGGTTCCCTCGTTTCGTTCCTATGCCCGGCGGATCGCTAAACTCATCATGGCGAGACTGCTAGTTGCGGTCAAACGTGTGCATCATGGTTTGCCGGATCGTGGCGCGCCCGATGCAGATAGATCCGCATGGGAACGTGGGGCGGGCTCGAACGCCGCCCCACTCGGGTCAGTAGCGGGGGGAGGATTTGAACCTCCGACCTTCGGGTTATGAGCCCGACGAGCTACCAGACTGCTCCACCCCGCGACAATGTTGCGAGCGGTACTTGGTAGCGAGAAGGTAGGATCGAGTCAACTTGCTGCGCTGTTGGCAGCGACCGGGATGCAGCGAGGCAGGGCGACCGACAAGGAAATTTGCATCTGTGATTTCGAATTGGCGCCGGCTTCGAACGTCGGACGAGAAACGTTTGTGAGGAGGTGCGGACGATGGTGATCGCGCAAATCTTGTCCGGCGGTCGTGGATACGTACTTCCGTTGCGCAGCGGGTACGATCGCGAACTGATGGCGCAAACGCTGCAAAACTTCCTCAAACGCAACGACACTGTCCTCGTGCGCCTTGGTGCCGAGGTGTTTTTAGTTCGGCGGGTGGGTCCTGGAGTGCGGTGTTCGAGCTGCGACCAACCGGCCTATGGCGTCCTGTGGCCCGAAGGGCTTTGCACGCGCTGCCTTTGCGAAAAACTCCCTCGCGTAAGCCACGCACTCGTACGCGCAGCGTGACCGCGTTCCCCTTGGCGCGGCGGCTCCGTATGAGCTAAGGGCTTGCGCCTACCACCGCAACGACAAAGAGGGAGGGCTTCGCGGCAGTTGTGTTGGCAATCGTCGTCATCTTAGGATTTCCGCTCGCCCTCCTAGCCCCGTGGTGCGTGCGCAAGCTCGGCCCGGTGTGGGCACCGCGCTTGTTCGTGGCGTACCCGCTGCTCGTCTTCGTTGTGGCAGCACTGACTCCCTTCGACCCAGCGCAAGTACAAACTTCGTTCGCTTGGGCTCCACGCTACGGGTTGCGGTGGTCGGTATTGGTCGACGGGTGGAGCCTCCTCTTTACTTTGTTGATTTCCGGCATCGGCGCCCTCGTGGTTGCGTACGCTGGGGAGTATCTGCGCGACCACCCGCAAATTGGCCGATTTTACTTGTATCTCCTTGGCTTCATGGCGGCGATGCTGGGGGTGGTGTTGGCGAGCAACCTCCTGCTCCTGTTCGTGTGCTGGGAACTCACCGGCTTGTTTTCGTACCTGTTGATCGGCTTCGAACACGCCAGCGAGAAAGCTCGCAAGTCTGCCCTGCAAGCGTTGCTGACCACGGGTGTGGGAGGGCTGGCGTTGCTCGTTGCAGCCGTGCTGCTGTACAGCGTCGCAGGCACGTGGGAAATTTCGGAACTCCTCCGCCGCACCGAGGCGTGGCCGAGTACGAACATAGAATTGTGGATCATCGGGCTTCTTTGCTTTGCGGCTTTTACGAAGTCGGCCCAGTTCCCGTTTCACTACTGGTTACCGGCTGCCATGGCCGCGCCCACACCAGTGAGCGCCTACCTGCACTCTGCCACCATGGTGAAAGCAGGGGTGTTCTTGCTGGCACGGATGACGCCGTTGTTCCAGGGATCGTGGGTGTGGCACACCACTCTGCTTGCAGTTGGCGGCGCCACAATGGTCGCCGGCGCTCTGCTGGCCGTGGGCCAGCGCGACCTCAAGTTGTTGCTGGCGTACTCTACGGTCAGTGCCCTGGGCACGCTGGTATTCTTGCTCGGAGTGGACGATCCGGCAGCGCTGGCTGCGTGCGTCGTGTTCCTTGCAGCCCACGCGCTGTACAAGGGCGGGCTGTTCTTTTTTGCCGGAGCCATCGACCATGCCACCGGAGAGCGAGATGTCGAGAAGCTCGGCAGATTGTACACACAACTACCGTTCCTCGGCTCGGTGGCCACGGTGCTTGCCCTGTCGATGGCCGGGATCCTGCCCACCTTCGGGTTCGTTGCCAAAGAGTTGGCCTACGAGACTGTGCTGCATGCAGGCCCGTGGGGCATCGCCGCGGCACTCGTCTTTGCCAGTGCGCTGCAGGTCGCTGTCGCAGGCTTTGTCGTAGTTCGTCCGCTGTTTGCAACTGCCCCGCGCGCACCCTCTGTGCACCACGCGCCGGGCTGGGAGATGTGCCTCGGGCCTGCGCTGCTCGCGCTTGCAAGCTTGATCTTTGGCCTGGCTCCGTTTCCTGCCTTGCAAGAAGTGCTTCGAGGTGCGGCCACCGCTATCGGCGCCAATGGCGTAAGCTTGCAATGGAAACTGTGGCACGGGCTCACGCCCGCGTTTTTGCTCAGCCTGGCAACGCTTGCTTTTGGAGCCGTGGCGTTCGCGCTCCGGCGACAAGTGCTCGCGGTTACAGAGCGTGCGCGGGTCGTTGCGGGGCTCGGGCCCGCCGCCATGTACGAAGGCGCAGTTGCCGGCCTCCTGAAGGTGGCGGCGTGGCAAACGCGCAAATTGCAGAGCGGCAAGTTGCGTTCCTACCAGTCGCTGGTTTTGCTCGTGGCTGTGGTTGCCCCTGTGTTTGCGTGGTCCATCGTCGGGTCTCCCGACTTGCCGCCGCTTGCTGTGCGCCCGCCGTTTGTGACCGAAGTGGTGGTCTTGGTCACCATGCTGGCAGGCACGGCCGTCGCCATTGTTGCAACCTCGCGTTTGACGGCCATCGCTGGCCTCGGCGTGGCGGGTTACGGGGTCGGGGTGTTGTTTTTGTTGTTCGGGGCCCCGGATCTGGCCATGACCCAGTTCGCCATCGAGACGCTCACGGTGCTCTTGTTCGTGCTCGTGTTGTATCGCTTGCCGAGGTTCGAAACGCGCTCCGATCCGGCGACCCGCGTGCGCGATGCCCTGCTGGCCAGTGCGGTGGGGTTGGTCATTGGCGGGTCGATGGCCGTGGTTCTCGCCCGGCCAACCCCTTCGGTCTTGGCGCCATTCTTTCTGGCCGAAAGCGTGCCGTCTGCGCACGGGCGGAACGTCGTGAACGTCATTTTGGTCGACTTCCGTAGCCTCGACACACTGGGAGAAATTACCGTGTTGGGGCTGGCCGCCATGGGTGTGGGCGCTCTGATGGCAGCGTGGAGAAAAAGGCCATGAAGTCGCTGATTTTGCTCACTACTACGCGGCTGCTCTTCCCGCTCATGGTCTTGCTTTCCGTGTTCTTGCTCCTGCGCGGCCACAACGCCCCGGGAGGTGGGTTCGTGGGCGGACTCGTTGCGGCCGCCGCGCTGGCGCTGCATGCGTTGGCGCAAGGCATGGAACCTACCCGACGGTTGCTCCCGTTGTCTCCCGTGGCGTGGATTGCCGCCGGACTGAGCTGTGCGCTCTTTAGCGGGACGATCGCGTGGGCTTTTGGGCAGCCGTACCTCACCGGACTTTGGCTGCCGGTGTCGATTCCGGTCTTGGGCTCTGCCGGTACGCCGTTGTTGTTCGATCTCGGTGTGTACTTGCTGGTGATCGGGATGGTCACCCACGTGTTGTCGTTGCTGTGGGAGGAGTGAGTGGAGTTCCTGTTCGCAACCGTCATTGGCGCGCTGTACGCAGGGGCGTTGTACCTCATGCTGCGGCGGAGCATCGTGAAGCTGCTTCTCGGTCTGGGCCTTCTCGGCCACGCTGCGAACTTGTTGCTGTTTTCCACGAGTGGCTTTGCGCGATTGGCACCGATTGCCGACGAACACGGCCACCTTCCGACCGGAGCAGTTGCCGATCCGGTTCCGCAAGCGCTGATCCTCACTGCCATCGTGATTGGTTTCGGTGTGCTGGCGTTTTCCGTGGTGTTGGTGAAGCTCACTGCTGCGGCGGCGGGGACCGACGATGTCGATGCGCTGCAGACCTCCGAGGAGTGAGGTGTTTCGGTCGAGCACGGTGCTGACGTGATTGCGCGACTTCTCCTGATCGTTCCCGTATTGATCCCGTTGGCAGCAGCAGCGCTTTCCTTGCCGGTATCTCTCCCGAGGCAGCGCGCCGTGGCGTTGGTTGCAGCGACAGGGCATTTGCTGGCAGCGCTTGCGTTGCTCGTTGTCGTTCAGGAGCGTGGGGTGGTCGTGGTGCAAGTAGCTCGCTGGCCTGCGCCTTTCGGGATTACGTTCGTTGCCGACATGTTCAGCGCCCTCTTGGTGGCCACGATGTCCGTGATCGCCTGGATCGTGCTGGTATATTCCACCGCCTCGATTCCGCCGGAGCGCGAACGGCTCGGTTATTACCCGCTGAGTTTGGTGCTGCTGGCAGGAGTCAGTGGTGCCGTGCTCACCGGCGACTTGTTCAACCTCTACGTCTGGTTCGAAGTTCTGTTGATGGCTTCGTTCGTGCTCCTGACTTTAGGTGGGGACCGGCCGCAGCTCGAGGGCGGCCTCAAGTACGTTGCCCTGAACTTGATTGCCTCGGCGTTCTTCTTGACCGGAGTGGGGTTGCTGTACGGCAGCGCTGGCACGTTGAACATGGCGGATCTTTCCGTGCGCTTGGGAGCTTGGCCGCTGTCGCTGCCAGCATTTGCGGGGACGCTTCTGTTGTTCGTGAGCTTCGGCATCAAAGGTGCGGTGTTCCCCTTGTTCGGCTGGCTTCCGGCCTCGTACCACACACCGCCAGTCGCGATTACGGCTTTGTTTTCGGCCCTGCTCACCAAAGTCGGAATTTATTCCATGATTCGCATGGGCACGCTGGTGCTGCCGGAGCCTCCGGAAGCGTTCACCAACGCCATCTTGGTTGTGGCCGCGCTCACCATGCTCACGGGGGTGTTAGGAGCCGTCGCGCAAATGGAAATGAAGCGCCTGCTCTCTTTCCATATCGTGAGCCAAATTGGTTACTTGGTGTTCGGGTACGGTCTTTACAGCGTCGCTGGGCTCACGGGCGCGATTTTCTTTTTCGTGCACGTGTCGGTCGCGAAAGCAGCCCTGTTTTTGGTCGCCGGAGAACTGGAACGATGCTACGGCACGACACGCTTGGCGCAACTCGGGGGCGCGTACCGCGAACAACCGTTGCTGGCTTGCGCGTGTTTCACGGCCGCGATGGCGCTAGCCGGGTTGCCCCCGTTTTCAGGCTTCTTTGCCAAACTGCAGCTTGTCGTCGCGGGGTTGCAGCAAGCAGCATTTTGGACTGTCGCTGTGGCTTTATTGGTGAGCATGCTCACGCTGTTTTCCATGACGAAGATCTGGGCAGAAGCGTTTTGGAAAGAGTCGATACGAAGCCAGCGGACGCACGACGTCCCCGCTCGGATGCGTTGGAGCACGGTGGCGCTAGCTTCTTTGAGCCTCGCCCTGGGCCTGTTTGCTGAACCGCTTATGGGGCTCGCACAGCAAGCGGCGGAGCAATTGTTGGATCGGAAAGCCTACATCACCGCAGTGCTCGGAGAAGTCTAATGGCGCTGTTGCACTTGGTTTTGTCCGTTCTCTGGCTGGTGCTGACCGGACGTTGGTCGCTTGGCGAGTTCCTGTTTGGTGCGCTGTTGAGCTACTTGGTCCTGTGGCTCACTCACCCGCACGGGCCCGACACGTACTTTGCGCGCGTGTGGAAAGTCGCACGCGCTCTCGGAGTGTTCCTGCGGGAGGTCGTGATCGCAAACCTGAGGGTAACGTATCACGTCTTTGCGCCGCTTCGGCGGATGCAACCGGGAATCGTCGCCGTGCCGTTGGACGTAAAGAGCGATGTTGCCATCACCATGCTCGCGAACGCGATTACCCTGACCCCGGGTACATTGAGCCTGGATGTGTCCACAGACCAGCGCACGTTGTACGTCCACGGCATGCGCATTGGTACGCCGCCCGAATTTCGTGCCGAGATCAAATCGGTGCTGGAAAAGCAGGTTCAGGAGGTATGCGAATGATTCAGACAGTAGCGTTGTGGGTGGTGTTGCCGGTTTTGTCGGTGGCTGTGTTGCTGTCCGTGGTTCGTCTTGCGATCGGGCCCAGCCTGCCAGACCGGGTTGTTGCGTTGGATTTGATCACGACCATTGGCGTCGGCATCGTTGCTGGAGCCGCCCTGGCGTGGGAGCAGCCCCCGCTGCTCGACGTAGGCACGGTGCTGGCGCTGGTGTCTTTTTTGGCCACGGTGGCATTTGCGCGATACATCGAACGAGGGATCCGCTCATGGTCGTCGAATGGGTAACTGTCGGGCTGTTGCTTGCGGGTACGTTTTTCATGTTGGTTGCAAGTATTGGCGTTGTGCGGATGCCAGACGTGTACTTGCGAATGTCCTGTACCTCGAAAGCCGCAACCCTGGGCGGGATGTGCCTGTTAACTGCCTACGCGTTGCAACATGTGAGCGACGCTGGACTTGCAGTGCGCGCCATCGCTACGGCGGTGTTCCTCATGCTTACCGCGCCCGTGGCGGCTCATATGATTGGACGGGCTGCATATCGCCTCGGTGTTCCTTTGTGGGTTGGCTCGTGCTGCGATGATCTCAAGGGTGCGTATTCTGCGGACGGCAACACCCTGCGAAGTCAGCCGGCGGTCGCCGTAGCGGAACGGCACGGGCAGCCCTAGTCATGGCGCTGTTGCTGGCGCTTTGCGGGCTCGCATTACTCATCGCCGGGGCAGAAAGCCTCGTGCGTGGTGCCGCGCGTTTGGCGACGGCGGTTGGAGTGAGCCCGTTGTTGGTGGGCCTGACGGTGGTTGCTTGGGGGACCAGTGCGCCCGAGCTGGCGGTGAGTTTGGCCGCAGCCGTTCAAGGGCAACCAGACATTGCGGTTGGCAACGTTGTCGGAAGCAATGTGTTCAACGTGCTGTTCATTCTCGGAGCGGCAGCCGCCGTGGCTCCGCTGGCCGTGTCGCAGCAGTTGGTCCGCATCGAAGTGCCGATTCTCGTGCTGGCCTCTCTGTTCTCCTGGTATTTGGCCGCGGATGGTCAAATTACGCGGGGCGAAGGATTCGCGTTGCTGGCCACCGGACTTGCGTACACGGGGTTTGCTCTCCGTACGGGCGCCGCTGCGGAAAACCAGGTTCCCACGGATGCAGTCGATGGAGCCGCCATGCGAACCCTTGGTCACGTGGCGCTGGTGGTGGTTGGTTTGGCGGCCCTCGTGTTGGGCTCGCGGTGGTTCGTTGCTGGCGCGGTGCACATTGCACGTTGGTTCGGTGTATCCGAGCTGGTCATTGGTTTGACGATTGTCGCCGGTGGAACGTCGCTGCCGGAACTCGCCACCTCCATCGTCGCTGCAGTGCGGGGGGAGCGTGATATTTCGGTGGGCAATGTGGTGGGCAGCAACCTGTTCAACTTGTTGTTCGTTCTGGGTGGTGCGGCTGCGGTATCGGGCTACGTTCCGGTGGCCCAAGGCGCGTTGTCGTTCGACTTCCCGGTGATGGTTGCCGTGGCGGTAGCGTGCTTGCCGGTGTTCTTTACCGGCCACCGGATTGCGCGCTGGGAAGGCTGGCTCTTCTTCGGGTATGGCATTGCATACTGGACGTACCTGTTTCTTGCCTCTGCGCACCACGATGCCTTGCCTGCGTTCCACGTGGTCATGCTGGCGTTCGTGATTCCCCTGACGCTCGTCACCGTTGCCGTCAGCGTTGCCCGCCAGATCCGCAGCGATTTGCGCTCCGCCAACGTGTAGGGTTTTGCCTGCGCCCAGTAGCGCGGAGCTCCACCCCGGTTGACGCATCGCGTGCATCGGCGCATCCGTGGAGAAGGCCGAGAGGCAAGGGAGGGAGGCCGCGAGCGATGGACTTTGCCGTGCCAGCGGAAACACAGGCGATTTGCCGGCAACTGGAACAATTCATGGAGGAGTGGATTTATCCGCTCGAGCGCTCGCGCGAGCGTTGGGTCCTGCAAGAGGGCGGCCCCGCGTACCCGCCGGCGATTCGGGCCCTGCAGCAAAAGGCAAAGGAACTGGGGTACTGGGCGTTCCACCTCCCCAAAGAAGCTGGCGGTGCAGGGCTACCGTTCATGCAGTACGTGTTCGTAAACGAGATCCTGGGGCGGAGCCCGATCGCGCCCGTGGTTTGTGGTTCGCAGGCTCCCGACTCGGGCAACGCGGAGATTTTGTGGCGCTTTGGCACCGAAGAGCAAAAAGAACGCTGGCTTCGTCCGCTCGTGGACGGCGAAATTCGGAGCTGTTTTTCCATGACGGAACCGGAAGTTGCTGGCTCCGACCCGCGTTTGCTGCGCACGACCGCGGTTCGCGAAGGCGACTACTACGTCATCAACGGGCACAAGTGGTTTACCAGCGGAGCCCACGGTGCCGCCTTTGCCATTGTGATGGCACTCACCAATCCGGAGCGCGAGAACCCGTACCTGCGCTACAGCATGATCATCGTCCCGACGGATACCCCTGGTTTTCGCATCGCTCGGGGAGTGCCTGTTTTAGGCGACGATGACAACCACCATGCGGAAATCTGGTACGAGAACTGCCGCGTGCCGGTAACGAATCGCTTAGGTGAGGAAGGCATGGGCTTTGTGATTGCACAAGAGCGCTTGGGCCCAGGGCGTATCCACCACTGCATGCGCTGGCTTGGCATGGCGCAGCGGGCGTTCGAAATGATGTGCCGGTATGCCAATCAACGGTACGCCTTTGGCAGCACGCTAGCCCGCAAGGCGAACATTCAAGACTGGATCGCCGAAGCTCGCGCCGAAATCCAAGCGGCACGGCTCATGACTTTGCACGCCGCATGGAAAATCGACACCGAGGGCGCGCACGCTGCCCGCGAGGAAATTTCGCTGATCAAGTTTTTCGGCGCGCGCATGCTTCACAACGTCGTGGACAAGGCTGTGCAAGTGTTCGGCGCCGCCGGTGTGTGCGACGACCTACCCCTTTCGCACTTTTACCGCCAGGCGCGCCTCGCGCGCATTTACGATGGTCCGGACGAGGTTCACAAGATGGTTGTGGCGCGCCGCATCCTCGAAGCGTACGCCGACAAGTCCGACAAATCCTCGGCCGCGTCGTGAATTGCCCCAGCGAGCACGCAACGATCGTGGACATCTTGGGCCGACCTGGTCGGTTGCCCCGGTGCGAAGCAGAAGATACGGGCGGCTAGCGCACTTGACCCTCAGCGGCTTTCTGCCACGACGTGGATTTTTGCTGCCCCGCGCGGGCGGCGCAGTTGTGCGCGGAACGTGACCTGGCTGTGCGGATCCACCGTTGCCGAACTCACTTCCGCAGGCAGGGAAAGGAGCGGGGTGCCGGACTCGTCGAGCACCTGAACCGTCACTCTCAGGTTGCGTGCGCGCCCGGAACCCCGGTTCTCCACGATACCGGACACTAGGGCCGTTTCCTTGTCCGGACCCGGCCCTTCGACCACGTCGAGAATCGCGAGCTCCGGACGCTCCGGAACCACAATCTCCTCCTCTACGAGGATTTTGGGCGTGGGTTCCGGGAGGAGAACCGGTTCCGGTGGCTGGCGTGGCACGCAGCTCGCTGGGGCCAAGGCGACGAAAAACAACCAAGAAGGGACTTTTTTCATTTTGGATCCGCCTTATCGCGTGCTTGCATGTGGAAGCCAAGAGTCCGTTGCCGCTCCGCAGGCTCGTTGGTAAGAACGGGACTTCATGACGCCGAGTGCTCAGCCGTTGTCCGCGTCGACGTTTCAAGCCATTGCCGACAAGATTCTCGCTGGCGGCGAACTCGACCGAGCCGAAGCCCGCAATGTGTTGCACGCGCCAGTGGAGTCACTCCCCGATTTGCTTTGGGCCGCGTATCGCGTGCGGGAGCGGTTTTACGGGCGGCGGGTCAAGCTATGCCAGCTCCGCAACGCGCGCAGCGGTTTGTGTCCGGAGGATTGCCACTACTGTTCCCAGTCGGCCATCTCCACTGCGGCCATACCGCGGTATCGGCTCGACTCGGTGTCCGAGCTGGTTGCCGGTGCGCGGCGAGCAGTGGCGGCAGGCGCGACCCGTTACTGCATGGTGACGAGCGGTCGGGGTCCGAGCCCGACCGACATTGCCCGGATCACGGCTGCAGCACGTGCCATCAAGGCGGAGTTTCCGCGCTTGGAGCTATGCGCTTCCCTGGGATTGCTGGACGAGGCGCAGGCGCTGCAGTTGAAGGAAAGCGGAATCGACTACGTGAACCACAACTTGAATACCAGCCGCCGGTTCTACCCGGAAATTTGTTCGACCCATACGTTCGACGACCGCGTGGCAACCATTCGCGCTGTGCAAGCCGCTGGGCTGCGCACGTGCTGCGGTGGCATCATTGGCATGGGCGAGAGCGAAGAAGATTTGATCGATCTGGCGTTCGACTTGCGAGCTTTGCGTGTGGACTCCTTGCCGGTGAACTTCCTCCATCCCATCGAGGGCACCCCGTTGGAAGGCCACAACGAGCTCGACCCGGCCCAATGCTTGCGCGCGCTTTGTCTGATGCGCTTCGTGCGGCCGGATGCGGAAATTCGCGTTGCTGGTGGCCGTGAGCTCCATCTCGGTTGGTTCCAGGCCTTGGCGTTGTATCCGGCGAATTCCTTGTTCGTCGATGGGTATCTCACGACTCCGGGCGATGCCGCTGCAGAAGTACAGCGCCTGGTCGCCGCCCTCGGGTTCGAAGTGGAAGGTTAGTTCCCTTCAAGCGAGGCGCTTCCACGCAACGTCGAAGCCGGAAGCGTCCCCAAGCACTTCTTCCGGGGAAAATGCTTGTGCCGGAGCGAGAACACCGCGCCGGTCGAAACTCGGCTCCTGCATGCGCACTGCGGCGGCTGCAGCCACAGCAGCGGTGATGCCGTACGGATCGCGTCCGGTCATGATCATTGCTTCCTTCCGGGCTTGACCCCCACGCACTCCGCGAATCTCGAGAAAAATCAAAAAACGGTCGCGCGCCCGCACCTCGGGTGGCGGCCCGCTCGTCTCCTTGCCCAGAGCCCATTCGGCCACGGCAACGAGCGGGGTTTTGGCCACAAGCCGCGCTGCAGGCACCAACCATCCGGCAGCCAACGCTGCCAGTCGCGGCAAGGCCAGGTACGCGCGAACGGCTCGCGTGCGGATGTGGCGCGGGATGGTCAGGATTTCGGCTCCCGGAAAACTCAGCGCAACCAGCGTACCCCAGCCTTCAGGCAGCTCCACCTCCCGGCGATATCGGGCAGGCGGCAAGGGGATCCATTTGCCCTCTTCGTAACCGAAACCTTCTGCGCCAAGCATGCGCAACACGGAGCGCTTGGTTCCCTGGCTAGCGTGGAACTGTGTAGCGTAAATCACGTCGATCGAGGCCACATCGCGGTATCCGCGAGCGAGCACTGCGGCGCCGCAATCGGCCAAAGCAATCTCGTAGGCATGCGCGGGGACGACCGCCACGCCAGCCTCTCGCGCTTGGTGGTCGCGCGCCTGTACAGCGCGGATAAAGGGCTGCTCCCCGGTCGTGTCGAGGTAGTGGCTCCCGGCTGCCAGAGCCGCATCGACCACGGGCTCGCCAAGGTCCACGAACGGGCCAGCGCAATTCACGATCACGCGACTTTTCCTCGCGAGCGCTGCCAGCGAGTCGGGGTGCGATACGTCGGCAACGAACGTCGAAAGCCCGCCGTGAGTGTGCGCCAATGCCGCTAGCTTCTGTTCGTTCCGGCCCGCGATCAAAGGGCGCACGCCTCGGCGTACGAGCTCTTCCACCACCAGGCGGCCAGTGTATCCCGTGGCCCCGAAGACCGTTACTCCGCGCTCTTCCATACCATGTCGTTTCGGCTCATGGGCCCTCCATGTCAAGCCCGTACGGACTACCTTACGGAAGCAAGGTCTGGTAGAAGGGAGACATGGAGCGCAACGTCAAACTGCTGTGCATTCGGCACGGCGAAAGCGAGGGAAATCTCCACAAGGTGTTTTGCGCCACGCCGGACGTTCCACTGACACCCTACGGGCGACAGCAGGCGCGGCTGACCGGCTTTTACCTCCGAGCCGACTTCTCCCCGGGCCGCATCGTTTCGAGTCCTTACCGTCGGGCGCTGGAAACCGCGGAAATCATAGGCGAGGTTTTGCAATTGCCGGTGGAGGTGGAAGAGGATTTGCGCGAGCGCGACATCGGCGAGTATGCCGGGTGCCCGTACGAGGTGGTGCTCGACGATCCGAACTACGGCAAAGATGCCCCCTGGCGTTGGAGACCTCCAGGGGGAGAATCGCTTGCGGACGTCGCCGAGCGGGCGGTGCCTGCGGCGTGTCGGATCGCAGCAAACAGCACCGCTGCGGAAATCGTGGTCGTGAGTCACGCTGGCGTCATCGCCGCATTGTGCGCTGCGGCACGCGGGAACAACTGGGACGGCGTCTCGGGCCCACTGAATGCGGAAGTCTTGGTGCTGGAGTACGCCGACGGGCGACTGCACCTGCGCGAGTAAGTTCTAGCCCTCGTCCCACCGCTGGTGGGAAATCGCCCGATGCGCGGCTTGCACGAGCGGGTTCTACAATCGTGCAGGAGCGGATGTGTTTGCGCCAAGGGCGGCTTTGTGAAACAAGCGCAAACCGCGAGGAGGTGACGTATGACGCTGTGGATCGAGCAGCCGGTAATGCGCTTGTTTGCCCTCACGTACTTGCTGCTCGTGTTGAAAATGCTCGCCGTAGGTTTCGTCACGAGTTACTACCGCATGCGCAAGCGGGCATTCGCAGTGCCCGAAGACTACGCGATGCAGGGACTGTCCCCACGCCAGGTGGTCGACCCAGATGTGGAACGTGCCCGGCGAGCCCACCGGAACGACCTCGAGAACATCTTGCCGTTCTTTGCCGTGGGGTTTTTCTTCGCGCTCACGCAACCGTCGTTGGGTGTGGCGCGTGTGTTGTTCATCGGGTACCTGCTGGCACGTGTGCTCCACACAGTGTTCTACCTCGCTGCGCTCCAACCTTGGCGCACCCTTGCCTTTGCCGTTGGCCAAGCGATTACGGTCGTGATGCTCCTGGCCACGTTCGCACGCATCTGGTGAGCGGCTGACGAGGCGCTTCATTCGGCCACTCGCTGCCAGCTCCCGTCGGGCAGCCAGTGCGCGCACAGCCCCGGTTGCAGTAAGCCGGCAAGGATCCGCGCACTGTCGACAATGCGTGGCCCCGGACGATTGAAGTACGCGTTGCCATCGGTAACGTACGTTCGGCCGTTGCGCACGGCGGGCAGGCGGCTCCAGACCGGGGCGGCGCGCAACACGTCCAGTTCTGCCAACGTGCGCTCGATGGGAAAACCACATGGCATCAAAATCAACACCTCTGGAGCTGCGGCGAGAATGGTTTCCCAGTCGCACGGGCGACTGCTGTTCCCTGGCTCGGCAAGCAGCGAACGTCCGCCCGCGATGTCAACGAGCTCGGGCATCCAGTTGCCAGCTACCATGGGCGGATCGAGCCACTCCAGGCACAACACTGCCGGGCGGTAGCGAGCGCGGGCGGTGCGCTTGCGTACGGCTTCCAACTCCCCTTGGCAATTTTCCACAAACTGCCGGCCTTCGGCGCCGCAACCCAAAGCGTCGGCCACACGCGCGAAGTCCGACCAAATCCCCTCGAGGTCGTGCGCGTGCAACTTCACCACCTCGAACTGCAAGCGAAGAGCTGCCCGTGCCTCCTCCACTTGGCTCGCGGGCAGGGCGCAGACCTGACACTGGTCTTGCACCAACACCACGTCAGGCAGCAGTGCACGGAGCATGTCGGGAAGTACTTCGTAGAGTGGCTCACCCAGGGCCAACGCACGGCGTACCTGCTCATCGATGGTGCGCGAGGTGCCCGTGGCTTCGAAGCGAGGCCGGGTAACCTTTGGCAAGGTGGAGACTTCGGGTGGAAAGTCGCACTCGTGGGAAACCCCCACCAACGCGGCTGCGCGGCCCAGGGCACACACGAGCTCGGTTGCCGCCGGAACCAGGGAGACCACACGCATGCGGGGAAGGGCCTCGGCCAAGGGGGAAACGCAGCGCCGCTACATGTAGCGTCTGCGATCCACAGGTTGGTCCGGTTCCAGCTTGTCGCCGCAGGTGGAACCGCAATACGTACACAAGTATTCGAACTTGTTGCCTTGGGGCAGAATGAGGAGCAGTCGCTTTCGTACCGGCACTGCCACCCGACACTTAGGGCAAAGCAACAAAGAAGCTTCGAGCTGGTCAAAACTGTCGCGTGCCATCGCTGACCTCGAGTTGTCGGGAACCGCACCTACCGTTATATGCCGCCCCCGACAGCGTCAACTGCTTGCGGGATTGACTGTGATCGACACCACTCACGAACGATCGCCGGGGGTCGCGCGCCGCCGCGTTTACGTGGAGACCTACGGCTGCCAGATGAACTTGGCCGACACCGAACTATTGCTCGGGTTGTTTCGCCAGGAAGGGTACGATCCAGTGGCGGAACCCGAGCAAGCGGACGTGATCTTGCTCAACACCTGCGCGATTCGCGAGCACGCGGAGGAGCGTGTCGTGGGTCGGCTGGGCGATCTGTTTCGGCACAAGGCGCTGCGACCCGATCTCCAACTCGGGATCGTCGGCTGCATGGCTCAGCATGTGCGCGACCGGCTGCTGGCACGCTTGCCGTTCGTGGACTTTGTGGTCGGCCCCGATGCCTATCGGCGGCTTCCGCAGGTGCTGAACGAGCACCGCCCCGATCCGTACATCGACGTCCAGCTCGACCGCACGGAAACCTATGCCGATCTGGTTCCGGAGCGCGAAGCTGGGGTGCGGGCGTGGGTGACCATCATGCGTGGTTGCGACAAGTTTTGCACCTTTTGCATTGTGCCCTACGTGCGCGGCCGCGAACGCTCGGTGCCGATGGCGCACGTTCTTGCGCAAGTGGAACAACTCGCCCGCGCGGGCTTTCGGGAGGTCGTGTATCTGGGCCAAACCGTCAATGCATACCACGACGGGGAAGCGGACTTTGCCACGTTGTTGCGGCGGACCAACGAAATTCCGGATCTGCTGCGCATTCGTTTTACTTCACCGCACCCGGCAGACTTTACCGAGGCGACCCTCGAGGCCTTGGCCACTTGCGAGAAAATTTGCCCCTATGTGCACTTACCAGTGCAGTCGGGGTCGGACCGAATCCTGGAACGCATGGCGCGGGGATACACGGTCGAGGCATACCTGCACTTGGTCGAGCGCTTGCGGAGTGTGCGGCCGGATGTGGCGCTGAGCACCGACGTGATTGTCGGGTTCCCGGGCGAGGAGGAGGCGGATTTCGAGGCAACTCTGCAGTTGATGCGCGAAGTTCGCTTCGATCAAGCGTTTATGTTTCAGTACTCTCCGCGCAGCGGGACCAAAGCCGCACGCTGGCCGGAAACCGTCTCGCCGGAGGAAAAGCAGCGCCGGCTCCAGGCCGTCATCGACCTGCAGGAGGCAATTGCGTTCGAGCGCAACCAGGCTTGGGTGGGCCGGGTGGTCGAGGTGTTGGTGGAAGGACCCGCACGCAAGAGGGACGGGGCTTGGTGCGGGAAAACCCCGCAGTTCAAAACGTGCGTGTTTGCGGCTGACGAAGCACCACAGGTTGGAACGTTGGTGCCGGTCCGCGTTCGCAGCGCGAACTCTCACACCTTGTTTGGCGAACCGGAGTTTACGGCATCCGAGGGCGCCGCGACTGTTGGCGGCAACGGCAGGTGAACTTCGAAGCAGCTTCCCTTGCCTGGGGTGCTGTCGACGCGGATCGTTCCGCCAAGGGCGTCGACCAGCCGACTCGTGATGTAAAGCCCGAGCCCAACTCCTTCCGGAAATTCTTCTGGAGCTGCGCGCTCGAACGGGTCGAAAATGAATGGCTGCTTCTCTGGCGGGATGCCCACACCCGTATCGCACACTTCCAGCAGCAGCTCTGTCAGCCCCGCGCGAATCCGCACGCGCACTTCGCCTGCGGGGGTAAACTTGAGAGCGTTGTCCACCAAGTTGCGCACGATCATCTTGAACTTGGTGCCGTCGATGCGGGTCGAAGGTAAGTCTGGCGACACATCCCAGCGAAAGGCCACCCCAGCCGGAGTTCCACGAAGCACGAATTCTTGATGCAAGGCCTCGCACACGTGATCGAGCGGTTCCGTGGCGTCGGGAGCAAGGAAACGGCCGCCTCGGCTAAGGGCGAGGGCCACTTGAATGGTGTCCAGCGCGTGACGAGCGAGCGCAGCTTGACGGTCGAGCGCTTGCTGCACCGTGGTCGGTTGCGAGGAATCGGTACATCCGTCGCGAATCACCTCCGTGTAGCCGAGGATCGCGGCGAGCAAATTCCGTAACTCGTGCGACATGATCGCTGCAAACTGAGCATTGATCTCCGCTTGGTGGCGAGCGGCTAGCGACTCTTGAAACAGGCGGTAGCGCAGCTTTTCGGCGCGGAATGCGGCAAGCACGCTAATCAAGGCGGCGAACAGCGGGCCCGTCAACTGATGCGGCAAATCGTTACTGGGCCAAACGACTCGGCCGGTATAGAACAACGCAGACCAGTACAGGCCGAGTGTCCCGACGGCGGATATCGTCTGTGCGGCGGGGTGCCATGGCAGCAGCGTGGCCGACGCCAGCAGTTTCACCGAAACGAACAACGCGGTCCCAGAGGTCGGAGTGCCCGGGTAGAGAAGCCCAGCAGTGATGCCCAGGGTGTACACTGCGTCCGTGCCAAGAGCCAACCAGTGCAGTCGCTGGCGGGCGACTTCGAAACGAACCAGCAGCAGGCAGCCGGCCGGGGAAGCCAAAATAATGGCAAGCCAAGGCCAGTCCTTCCAAGCCCGCCCAGGGGTAAACACTGCGACAAACAGCACGAACAGGACGGTAATCACCAACAGGGCCGCCGCGACTCGCTGGACCTCCTCGGCAAGCAACGCTTGGCGATACGGGCGGTACGCCTCCTGCGCATGGCCCACCTCGCGCCACAACCACTTCGTTACACGGCCGCCCGCATCGTTCATTAGATCGTATCGGGCCTCAGTTAAGAAAAACTCGCAGCAAAGCTCAAGTCAGGAACTCACCGCGCAACCGCAACGGCCCCACCGTGGCGGCCAAGCGACGTTCCAACCGGCGCATCTTTCGTGCTTCGGCGGGCGATCGCTCGTGATCGTAGCCAAGCAAGTGGAGCAATCCGTGAATCAACAAAGTGGCGAGTTCTTCCTCCAGAGACCGGCCATGCTCCTCGGCTTGGCGCCGGGCCGTATCGACGGAAATCACCACGTCGCCCAGGTGCTGCTCGTCTCCGGGGATGCGCTCCCCTTCCCGCACGGGGAACGCGAGAACGTCGGTTGGCCGGTCCTTGTGGCGGTACTGGCGGTTGAGCGCTTGAATCTCCGCGTCGCTCACCAAGCTTACGCACACCTCGGCGCTTGCTTGCCCCAGGTGTTCTAACGCGCGCTCGACAAAGTCCCCGAGGGGCCGTGTGCGAAGGCCGTGAATGCGCCGACGGGCGAGGACAGTAACGGGCATACGCCTCGTCGAGGGAAAACGTTTCCGCGGCGCTCAGCTTTGCTCGCCGCCGTCTTTGCTTCCGTTTCCGGGGCGGGCAGCAGCGGCACGCTCGTTTTGGCGGTGGCTTTCGTAGCGGTCGTACGCCGCAATGATGTCTTGCACCAAGCGGTGGCGCACCACATCGCGCTCGCTGAACAGGCAGAACTTGATGCCCTCGACGCCGCGCAACACTTGTTGTGCTTCCTTGAGGCCCGAGGCACGTCCGGCGGGCAAGTCGATCTGGGTGACGTCTCCCGTAATGACCGCTTTGGAGCCATAGCCGAGGCGGGTGAGGAACATTTTCATCTGTTCGCTCGTGGTGTTTTGCGCCTCGTCGAGGATCACGAACGAATCGTTCAACGTGCGGCCGCGCATGAACGCCAGCGGTGCCACCTCGATCACGCCGCGCTCGATCATTTTCTGCGCGCGGTCAAAATCCACCATGTCGTGCAAGGCATCGTACAAGGGGCGCAGGTATGGGTTGACTTTTTCTACCAGATCCCCGGGTAGAAACCCGAGTTTCTCGCCTGCTTCGACTGCCGGCCGGGTCAGAATCATCCGCGCGAAGTTGTTTTTCATGATTTCCGCTACGGCCATGGCCATGGCTAAATAGGTTTTGCCCGTGCCGGCCGGGCCGATACCGAAGACAATGTCATACTCGCGGATGGCGTCGATGTACTCTTTTTGGGCGACGCTTTTGGGTGTGATGATCCGTTTGTGGGAAGAGATGTAAATTGTGTCCAGAAAAATGTCGCGAAGATTGGCGTTACGGTCGCGACTCAAAATCCGGACCGCGTAATCCACGTCGCTCGGGTAAATCGGATACCCCTTTTCCACCACTCCGTAGAGTTGGCTCAACACACGGGCGGCCAGCTCGCACGCAACCGGGTCGCCCGTGACATGGAGGGCGGTGCCACTGACCCCGATGCGCACGTCCAGCAACCGTTCCACCGTCTTGACGTGCTCGTCGTGGTGGCCGAGCAGGTCCTGAAAAACCCGTGGGTTGGGGAAGCTCAGCTCGAGCTCGTGAACTTCTCGACTGGTTTCTAGCAACTCCGTTTCAAGCGACAATTTCGAAAACCGCCTCGAGGGCCTCTGGTAATTTTTCTGGCTGCTTGCCTCCTGCTTGGGCCAGCTCCGGTTTGCCACCTCCGCCGCCGCCAATCAATGGGGCAATGCGCTTTATAATGTTGCCTGCTGGGTAGCGCGGCGCAAGGTCTTGGGTGACGGCAACGAGCAATAAGGCGCGGTCGCCACGCCGCGTACCCAACACGACCACGCCAGACCCCAAGCGCTGTCGAAGCTGGTCGGCAAGCTCGCGGAGACTCGAGTCGTCCAACCCCTCCACTTCTGCGCTCAGCACGCGCACGCCATTGACGGTACGGGCCCGTTGCAGCAGCAAGTCGGTTTGCCGGCTGGCAAGCTGGCTTTGGAGTTGGCGCAACTGACGCTCCCACTCGCGTTGTTGGGCGAGCAACTTTTCCAGCCGCTCGGGAAGTTCCTCTTCCGGTGCGCGCAGCACTGCACCCGCACGCTCCAGCAGGTGTTCGCGCTGGTGTAGCCACTGCCACGCACCGTCTCCCGTGAGCGCCTCGATCCGGCGCACCCCAGCGGCCACTCCTTCCTCGGAGCGAATTTTCAGCAGGCCGATATCTCCGCTGCGGCGCACGTGGGTACCGCCGCAAAGTTCGGTGGAATATTCCCCGATCCGGACCACACGCACGACATCTCCGTACTTCTCCCCGAAGAATGCCAGTGCCCCCGCTTTGAGGGCTTCGTCGTAAGGCATCTCTTCGGTCCACACCGGGTCGTTCCACCGGATGCGCGCGTTCACCTCCCGTTCGATGGCCGTTAACCGCTCCTCACCGACGGGGCCAGCGTAGGTAAAATCGAACCGCAAGCGATCCGGAGCCACCAAGGAACCTGCTTGGCGAACGTCGCGTCCTAACTGCTCGCGCAGCACGGCGTGAAGGATGTGCGTGGCCGAATGATTGAGCCGGGCAGCGTCGCGCCGAGCACGATCGACGCGGAGACGTACGCGCTGACCGACACGGAACCGACCGCGCTCGACCTGCCCGATGTGCACGATCAAGTTGCCACGCGCCTTTTGCGTATCTCGCACCTCGATGCGATCCCCCTCGTCGGTTTCGATCCACCCACAGTCGCCCACCTGGCCGCCACCTTCCGGATAAAAGGGTGTTTCGGCGACGACGACATGGACCGGTTCCCCGGCACGCACCTCTTGCCGTAAGTCCCCCTGGCTTTGCAAAGCCAGAATTTCCGACTCGAATTCGTACACGAAGTCTCCGAGGAAGCGGCTTTCGAGGGCCCGGGTGGTGGCGAACGCGTCCGTCAACAGCTCCGCCTGATCCAGCGAGGCGCGGCGCGCTTCGCGGGCTCGACGGCGCTGTTCCTCCATGCAGCGTTCGAATCCCTCCGTGTCCACCGCAATGCCGTCTTCGCGAAGAATGTCCTGGGTCATGTCGAGCGGGAACCCGTACGTGTCGTACAGCCGGAAAGCGACCTCGCCTGGTAACACTCTTCCTCCGGACGACCGCAGGCGACGCCGCTCGTCTTCCAGCAGCGCCAAACCCTTGTCGAGGGTTTCGGCAAAGCGTTCTTCTTCCTCGCGTAAAACCGTTTCGACCTCCGTTTCGCGTCCGCGCGTTTCCGGATAGGCAGCGCCCAAGATGCTGAGCACTGGCCGCACGAGCTTCCACAAAAACGGCTCCTCGAACCCGAGGTGGCGCGCATGCCGGGCTGCCCGACGCAACACGCGGCGCAGGACATACCCACGGCCTTCGTTCGACGGCCGTACGCCATCGACGACCAAGAAGGTTAGAGCGCGGCTGTGGTCGGCAAGTACTCGGAAAGCAACGTCGTCGGCCGCGTGAGTGCCGTAGCGCTTGCCCGAAGCGCGCTCGACGAACTCGATGAGCGGGCGAAACAAGTCCGTATCGTAGTTCGACGGCACTCCTTGAAGCACTGCCGTTACCCGCTCCAAGCCCATGCCGGTGTCCACGTGGCGAGCAGAAAGCTCTTGCAACTCTCCGCGCTCGTCGCGGTTGTACTGGATAAACACCAGGTTCCACAGCTCGATGAAGCGGGCGCAGCCAGCGTTGACGCCACATACGTGCCCAGGAACGTGCTTGCGGTCGCACAAAGCTGCGCCGCGGTCGATGTGAATTTCTGAGCAGGGACCACAGGGACCGACCTCGCCCATTTCCCAGAAGTTGTCCTTCTCCCCGAAGCGCAAAATTCGTTCGGGCGGAATGTCGGTGACCTCGCGCCACAGGTTGGCCGCCTCGTCGTCGGTGTAGAACACGGTGGCGTAGAGCAAGTCCTTCGGCAGACCCCACACCCGCGTGAGCAGTTCCCAAGCCCAGGCAATGGCCTCGCGCTTGTAGTAGTCGCCAAACGACCAGTTCCCCAGCATTTCGAAAAAGGTGTGGTGATAACCGTCGCGCCCGACTTCCTCGAGATCGTTGTGCTTGCCCGACAGTCGCAAGCAGCGCTGGTAATTCACGGCTCGGGCCACAGCGCGGCGCTCGGTGCCCAAGAAAACGTTCTTGAATTGCACCATGCCGGCATTGGTGAACAACAAGGTCGGATCGCTTTCCGGCACCAAGGAGGCGCTCGGAACGAACTCGTGGCCGCGTTCTCGAAAGAACTCTACGAACTGGGAGCGGATGTCGGATCCGGTCATGACGCAGCTCGGCATTAGCAGGCTTCGCCGAGAATGACCACGACAAGGCCCTCCGGAAAGCCGCGGTTGAGCAAGAAACGGTAGGCCCGGGCCCGCTGCCGCGCGTCGCTAGGCACGCCCGAAAAGCGTACACCGAGGACCGAGCGGGCAAGCTGCTCTTCGTCGGCAAACACTTCGTCCAGCACGCGGCTCGCTTTCGCCCCTTCGACGCCCCGAGCGTGCAAGTCGGCTGCGGCGCGTAGGCGTCCGTACCCGCGCCGGTGCCAGTAAGCGGCACGAGCGGCAGCCAAACGCGCATCGTCGACGTAGCCGCACTGTTGCAAGCGGCCGAGGACACTCTCGGCGACTTCAGGAGCGAAGCCACGCGCCGTCAGATACTGCTTGGTTTCGCTGGCAGAACGCTCTCTGCGGGCCAGCCAGCGCACCGCCTGCTGCCAGGCAGCTTCTTCAGAATCGTTCGATTTCCACTCTCGGCGCGCCGCCGACGCCTTCGCGTCTTTCGAAGTCATCCCAGCGAGTGTCACTGGTGGACGAGATCCCGCGGAGTTTCAAGTCGAAGTCGCCGGGGTTCGTAGCGTTCCGCAACGCTTCTTCGCGCGTGATCAACCCGCTTTGGTAAAGCGCCATGAGCGACTGATCGAACGTTTGCATGCCGTAGCTCACGTGCCCTTGCGCGATGACTTCGCGGAGATCGCGCAGCTTTTCTTTGTCAGCGATGTATTCCCGCACCCGAGCATTGGACACCAGCACCTCGACCGCAGGGACCATCCCTTGCCCATCCGCGCGGGGGATGAGTCGCTGGCTGATCACCCCCTTCAGGACGCTAGCCAGAATCAGGCGTACCTGGTCGCGCTGATGCTCGGGGAACACGCTAATCGCGCGAGTAATGGTTTCTGGGGCGTCGAGCGTGTGCAGGGTGCTCATGACCAAGTGCCCGGTTTCCGCCGCCAAAATGGCGGTTTCAATGGTCTCCAGGTCGCGCATTTCGCCCACAAGGATCACGTCGGGGTTTTGCCGCAACGCAGCTTTGAGTGCAGCAGCAAAGCTGACTGCGTCGAACCCCACCTCCCGTTGGTTGATGAAACTCCGTTGGTCGCGGTGCGTGTACTCGATTGGATCCTCGATGGTAATGATGTGTGCTTGGCGCGTGCGGTTGATGTGGTCGATCATTGCAGCGAGGGTGGTGCTTTTCCCGCTGCCAGTGGTCCCCGTGACCAACACCAACCCGCGGCGCTCGTCGGCGATCCGCTCCACCACGGGGGGAAGGTTCAGCTCCGCCACTGTGCGCACAACGTTGGGGATGATGCGCACGACCATGCTCAAGGCGCCTCGCTGGCGGAATACGTTGACCCGAAACCGACCGAGCTCGGGACTCTCGTAGGCCAGGTCTGCCTGCAACTCGGCAGCGAACCGACGCCGGTGGTAGTCGTCCAACACCGTGTCTACCGCTGCCTCCACAATTTCGTGGGTCAGCGGCAGTGCCTCGGGCATGGGGACCAAGTCGGCGCGCAAGCGTACCGCAGGGGGTGCGCCAACCTTGAGTAGGACGTCCGAGGCTCCCAAGGCCATTGCGCGGCGCAAGATCTCGTCCAGGTGCATAACACGCGCCGCTTACAGCAAAGCGCGTACCGACCGCGGAAGGGGCACAAGCTCTTGGTGCCCGACTGACGCGGGTGTCAAAAGCAAATGCTTACGCACCCCGCGTGCTTTTTTTTGTGTCGCTCCTGGGTGGCTCGACACTCGGGGGTTCCTTCCGCAGAGGAGGAAGGCCCATTTTGGTTCGCACGCGGTCTTCGAGCTCCTGTGCAATCTCGGGGTGTTCGCGCAAGAAGTCTTTCGCGTTTTCGCGGCCTTGGCCGATGCGCTCCCCGTTGAACGAGTACCAGGCCCCGCTCTTCTCGATGATGCCTAAGTCGGTTCCAAGGTCGACGAGTTCCCCTTCCTTGGAGATCCCACTGCCGTACAGAATGTCGAACTCGGCTTCTTTGAATGGTGGGGCCACTTTGTTTTTCACCACCCGCACTTTCGTGCGGTTGCCAATGACGTCTTCGCCCTGTTTGATGGAGCCGACGCGGCGGATATCGATCCGTACCGAGGCATAAAATTTCAGCGCGTTGCCCCCGGTGGTAGTTTCCGGGTTTCCAAACATGACGCCAATTTTCATGCGGATTTGGTTGATGAAAATGACGATGGTCTTCGAGCGCGAGATGGTGGCGGTGAGTTTGCGAAGAGCTTGAGACATGAGCCGTGCTTGAAGGCCCATTTGCGGTTCGCCCATCTCTCCCTCGATTTCCGCCCGAGGAACCAAGGCGGCAACCGAATCGATCACCAACACGTCGATTGCGCCACTGCGAACCAACGTTTCGGCAATTTCTAACGCCTGTTCTCCGTGGTCTGGCTGCGAGATGAGCAGGTCTTCCACGCGCACTCCCAGTTTGCGCGCGTAGCTGACATCGAGCGCGTGCTCGGCGTCGATGAACGCTCCGATGCCGCCAAGCTTTTGGGCCTGCGCGATAATTTGCAGGGCAAGCGTCGTTTTGCCCGAGGATTCGGGTCCGTAAATTTCGACCACGCGGCCGCGAGGCACGCCGCCTACACCCAAGGCAATGTCGAGCCCGAGGGAACCAGTGGGGATCACTTCGATATCTGCCACCTGCGACTGGTCCCCCAGCTTCATGATGGCGCCTTTGCCAAACTGCTTCTCGATTTGGCTCAAGGCCAAGTCCAACGCACGTTCACGATTCGGATCTAGAGTCATGCTGTTTCGCCCTTTTTCTTCCCCAGAGGTATTTGGCACAAGCGCGTATATACCGCACCTCCGGGCCGTAAGTCACTTTCGTACAAGATCAATTCCGTTACCTCGCTGGCGCCCAAGGGTTCGTCCAAGTACGGCTTGATGGCTTCTTCCAGTGCGTCCCACCGATGCAAGCTGCGGAAACGTCCGAGCGTGAGGTGGGGCTGAAATGCCCGCTCCTCGGGGGCAAATCCGAGCGGGGCCAGTGCTTGGTCGAGCTCCCGGGCCACTTCGGTCAGTTGCCCACCGTCTCGCACGCCGACCCACAGGACCCGCGGTCGCTTGAGGGACGGAAACGCCCCGACACCGCGCAACTCGATTTGCCACGGAGCATGATGGTCGGCCACCGCCGACATTGCGGCTTGGACCGAAGGCAGGTCGGCTTCCCGAGTGGGCCCGAGGAACTTGAGTGTAATGTGGAGGCCATCGGTGCGCACCCAGCGTACATCCGCACGCGTTTTGGCAAAGGATGCTAGCAGCGCCGCAATTTTCTCTGCCAAGGCGGAGTTCACGTCCACGGCGATGAAGGTTCGAATTCGTTTGTTCTCTTGCTGTCCTTTTTGCTCTGGATTCATGCCCGTGCCGGCCCCCGATTGGCCGCTCGCTCTCCCTGCTCATGTTGCTGTGCATGACGGGTTGCCCGCCACAGCTTAACGAAAACGGAATCTTTCCGGCAGATCAGCTCCAAGTGCGTGACGACGCAGCCAGTCCAGCGCAATTTGCGAGGCCAGCACTTTGACCCACTCGCGGTTTCCCCAAAGCTGGTAGCGACGCGAAAACACCTGCGAAGCGGTCGCGAGCGCGAAACACACCGTGCCCACTGGCTTGTCCGCCGTTCCCCCTTCGGGGCCGGCGATGCCGGTCACACCCAGCCCGACATCTGCGCCAAAGCGCTCGCGCACGCCGCGGGCCATTTCCTGTGCGGTTTCCTCGCTAACGGCCCCGTAGCGCGCCAAGGTGTCTGCACGCACTCCGAGAAACGCTTGCTTGGCCTCGTTGCTATAGGCCACCACACCCCCGAGAAAGTACGCCGAGCTGCGAGGGACGTTGGTGATCCGGTGCCCGACGAGGCCGCCCGTGCACGACTCCGCCAATGCAATGCGCCAGCTGCGCTGGCGCAAGTATTCTCCGACAACCGCTTCCATCGTCGTGTCGCCCTCGGCGTAGCAGTAGGCCCCCAGGCGCTCGCGGATGCGATCTCCAAGTTCCGCAAGCGTGCGCGGGGCAGTTTCGGGGTCGCCATGCACGGTCAACCGTACGGAAATTTGCGGAAACGCCGCGCGAAACGACAGCCGCGCGCGGTCGGCGGGTACGAGCCCGGCGACCAGCTCGTCCAAAGCCGACTCGCTGATCCCGAATGTTTGGAACACGCGACTCAAGTACACCACCGGCCGCCCGCGATGTTCCACCAGCCAGGGCAGTACCTGCTCTGTGAACATTGGCTTCATTTCGCGGGGCACTCCCGGGAGGGCGAACAAGTGCCTCGGGCCGTGTGGGGTGTCGGCATCCACCCGGAACCCCGGCGCTGTGCCGAGCGGATTCGGCAGAACCACCGCACCCGCAGGAAACTGCGCCTGCTTCAAATTGTTCGCTGGCATTTCGCGCCCCATGGCCGCAAACCGCTGGCGAATCGTGTTGGCCACATCTTCGTGCAGTACCAATGGCCGGCCGAGCACTCGGGCAAGCGTCTCGGTGGTCAAGTCGTCGGCGGTCGGACCCAGCCCTCCCGTGCTGATCACCGCTTCTGCGCGTTCCATGGCTTGCTGCCACGCCCAAGCAATGCGTTCCGGGTCGTCCCCCACAACGAGGATCGCGACCACGTCGAATCCTGCACCGACGAGATGATCCGCGAGGAACGTTGCGTTGGTGTCGGTGGTTCTTCCCGTGGTGAGCTCGTCGCCAGTGCTCAAGATGGCCACTTTGTCGATCATGCGCTCAGCGTTACCCGATTGCATCGAAAGGCGCCAGCGTGGGCATTCCAAAGGGCGAGCCGCTCCCCGCCGGCGCGCTTTTGGCGCCAAAATCCGAAGCGCCGCGAGCGCTACCTGGCTCGCCGCGATACCACGCCGCTCTCTGACTGACCTCGCCATGTCCCACATCTAGGTGTTGTGGAGACGGGCGGGCAGAGGTGGCCGTTCGGAACCGCTGCACCTCAGCGGGAGTAGTGGTGGAATGGCCTGGGAGCGCGGGCGTCTCGCCTGCACGAAACTGCTGGATCCCCACCTGCGTGGAGGACGCGCTTTTTGCGGTGTCCATGCCGCCGTGGACATACGTTGCATCCCCACCTGCGTGGAGGACGCTACACGACCGTTTGCCTACTCCGCTTCGATCCCCACTCGCCGCTACAGCGGGCAACATCCCCAGTGTCCAGAAACTCGAGATATGCCCGTGCTTCGTGGGGTCGGGCCTTTACTTTGTACCCCATAGGCACGGGGGCGACCCATTGGGTCGCCCATGGGATGCGCTGAACGCTGGCGAGCAGCGTCGCCTTCTGTGAGACCATCGTGCGCGCTCGTCGCACCCCGATCCACTGCGATGGAATCGCCGCTGCCAGGCACGGGGCGGGATCACAGACGACGTGGACCCTCAGAGGTCGCACGACGACAGGATCGACCCTCACCCGGCGCTGCGCGCCGGCCTCTCCCTGGCAGGGAGAGGCGTCTTTTCTCTGCCGTGCAACTGCGATGTGCAAACCGTCACTCCGTCGCACCA
>FWWL01001158.1_pt1 | contig 65173 bp, 51 predicted proteins | sample 2228331 | NCBI WGS metagenome assembly FWWL01 (sample SAMEA103939775, study PRJEB20133) | metagenome
CTCAATGCTGATCTCGTGCGCCTTGAGGTCGCTCACAGTGCCATCCGCGGCGAGCCACTGTTGAACGACCACGCCTCCCAACGTCATGGGCCCGGTGGTGGCACGGGCTGACCGCCGCGCACTCATTTGCAACGTGGCCGGCGAGGGAATCGATTGTAATGTCAAGTCTTTGATCTTTCTTTCCGTCGGGGCAGCCGTGGGTTTTGCGACGGTGACATTGAGTCCTTTGGGAGGCAGAGGGTAGAAAGCGAGCCCGTGATACTCACCAGCGTCAGCGGCCACAAAAGCCTCGTAGGGTTTGGGTGCCGAAAGTGTCAGCTCGACCACTGTTTCGGGCCCTTGCGGTTTCGTCGCGATCTGAAGGTTTCCTGGATCGCCCTTCACCGGCAAGAGTTTGCGGAAGCGCTCGAAAATCTCAGCGTCGGCGGGCTGACGGGGGCCGACGGGAAGCGTGATTTCGAGCGTCTCTCGCCCGTCGCGGCACTCCTCTTCCCGGCAGAGGAGCCAACGGGTTTTAGCCGTCACCTTCACCTGACGCGCACCGGGGGCGAGCGTCGCCCGCGGAATGTGCCCCAGGAGAACGGTCTCGCCAGCGTACCCATAAGAGACAATTCCCCCTGCGCCCACGAATGTTTTCGGCACCGGGAATAGGGTCGCTTGAGGGCCTGTTGTCAACCCATCTACTTGCCATTCAACTTTCGTGGCAAATCCCGAATCGCCCGGGTATTGCCAGTAAATGTGCCACTCGGGTTCGAGCTGGACATGGACCCCGAGCCAAAGCTCCTCGCCGTCGGCCACAGACGTTGAATCGGCGATAAGTTTGGCTCGAAGAGGACTTCTCCCATCGGCATTTTCCTGGGCCCACCCCAACCTGGGGACGATCAGCGCTAGAGCGATGATCCAGCGAAACATCCGGGCCGTGATGCCATCCCGCCACATAGAAATTCTCCCTTTTCTCAGTTGTTCTGTCCCACCTGCATCGTGCTGCCGCAGCATGGGGCCGATTTCCGATTCAGACACCGGCCGGCGGCGATTGTTCCGGCCGAATCTCGACGACGGTGGGCATATCCAGGTACTGTTGCGCGACTTCGAGAACTTCGTCCGCCGAGACGCTTCGAATGCGGTTGGGATAGTCCTCATCCAGATGCCAAGCCAGGCCGAGCATTTCATATAAGCCGAGATAATAGGCACGGTCGGCATTGCGCTGGTGACCGATGAGGTACTTGCCCACAAGATAGTTCTTTGTCCGCTCTAACTCATCGTAAGGAACTTTTTCCTGACAAACTTCGGAAAAGAGGCGCAGCATGAGTTCGCGAGCTTCGTCAACCGACGCCGGCTTCGTCCCGATAAAGCCAGCAAGGTAGCCACCTGCTTTCCACGCCTGAAGCGAGCACCCCGTGGCATAGGCCAGTCCGCGCTCGTCGCGCAATCGGACGAAAAACCGGCTCGACATACCGTCGCCGAGAACTCCGGCAAGGAGTCGCAGTCGGAAGTAATCCGGATGGCTCAAGGGGCAAGCCGGAAAACCGAGAATGAGATAGGCCTGTTCCCAATCCCGCGCCAGCTCCACCACAGCTCCTTTTTGATAAGTTGGCGTTACCACCAGAGGGCGCCCCGCCTCCGGGTGGGTAGAAAGCGCGGGCGCATTGTCGAAAACGGCTTTCAAATCCTCCGGAGCAAACTTTCCCACGGCCACGACAAGGGCGTTGCGCCACGTCACCACCCGAGAATACTGCATGCGCACCTGGTCCGGAGAAAAGCGGCTAACGCTCTCAAGTGTCCCGCGCCTCGGAATGCCGTAGCTGTGGCGCCCATGAAGCGTTTCGGCAAAGACGCGGCCAGCGAAAGCTCCCTTATCGTCGAGCTCCTCGCGTATGGCAGCGAGTGTTATTTCGCGCTGTTTATCAATTTCGGCCGGGTCGAAAGCAGGCTCACTAAGAGCCTCAAGGAGAAGCTCCAGCGACGGGGCGAGCGTCTCAGCCGTGGCCACGAGCGACGCAACGGAAAAATCATAGTGCGCCGAGAACGACAGCGAGGTGCCCAGCGACTCGACAGCCTCTGCAAACTCGGCCTGCGAGCGCTTCAACGTGCCGCGAAGCAGGCACTTGAGCATGAAACGCGTCAGCCCAGCCGTTTCCCAAGAGTCGCTAGCGCTTCCTCGCGGAAAGAAAACCCGCACCGCCACAATGTCGTTAGCCTCGCTCGGCAAAAGAAGCCCTCGCGCCCCCGTGGCGAACGCGACTTCATGCACAGGCGCATTGCGCAGTGTCATGGCTAATCCTCCTTCTCCTGAGCGCCTTCTTTTGCCGGAACCGCAGCCAGGATTGCGGGCTCGTGCGGAACGAGATACCGGTGGGCAACTTCGAGAAGATCGTCCAGAGTTGTCGCGTCGACAAGGGACTGGTAGCGCAGAGCGAAATCAGGGCTTCCCGTGAGTGTCAAGTAATATCCCATAACACCACTTTGGCCGCTCGTGGTTTCCGTGGCAAAGCAGAATTCATTCTTGAGAATTCGTTTCGCTTTTTCGAGCTCGGCCGCTGTGGGGAGTTCCTCAACGACGCCGCTGACAATTTGTCGAGCTTCGTCCATCGCCGCCAGTAAGTGACGCGCTTCTAACGTGGCGTAGGCGAGGACGAGTCCCGGATACTTGTGGGTGGAAAAGCTCAACCCCACCTCATTGACAAGACGTTTTGCTTCACACAAACGTTGGTGCAAGCGACTGCTCCGCCCGGACCCCAAGATCGTCGTGAGCACGTCCAGGGCCACCACCTCTTTCTCGGCTGTGATTCCCGGACTGGGCCACGTCATGGCCAGGTAGGTTTCATGGACGTCGCGCTCTACAACTTTTCTCGTTCCACGGCGAAGCTCCGTCGCAGGATCGGGCCAGGGCCAAGGGTTCGTGGCCGGCGCAAGGTCCGTAAAATAGGCACGCGCGCGTTCGATGGCCCTGGTGGGGTCGATGTCCCCCGCGATGATCACGTTCGTCGCCTCCGCCGTGTACGTGCGGCGGTAGTAATCAACCATCATCTCGCGTGTCAGCCCCGAGATCGAGTCAAACGTGCCCAGCACCGTTCGTGCGTAAGGGCTTTTTGCGAAAGAGAGAGTGTAAATCTCATCAAATAGCCACCCCCAAGGGTCATCCTGTTTGCGTCGGTATTCTTCCAGGATGACGAGTTTCTCCTTATTGAACTCTTCGGGGTCGATCGTGGCATGCTGAATCATGTCAGCGATAGCCTCGAGAGCTTCCTCGAAATAAGGGGCCGCCACAGTCACGTAATAGTGGGTGAAATCCATCGAGGTGCCGGCGTTCCACACCCCGCCGAGCTGCATGATGTGGCGATCCAGATCTCCCACCCCAAAGCGGGCGGTTCCCTTGAAGAGCATGTGTTCGAGGAAGTGCGAGATGCCGTTGGTGGCGTCGTCCTCGCGAGCGGAGCCGGTCGCAATCCACACGTCGATCGTGACCACCTTGTTGGGCACCGAGCGAGCGGCGAACGTCGCCCCCTCGTTGGTCCTTTCGATTAGCCAACTATTGTACGTGTAGTCCATGATCTGGCGAAAAAGTACCAAAGAGGCGAGCAATCTCGTCGAAAATTTCTGTCGTCGGCCGCCTAGGACAACTTTCTTTTCGCTCTTGCAAAAGCCTGAATTGCACTTTACCGCAATGGGTACGAATAAGAGAGTGCCATAACCAAGCTGGGTCATGGTGTTAACTTGTTAGAATTTTGACCTTTGTGCCGACTGGCGGAGCTACCGTATTCGCGCTCTCTAGTGACAGGCACAGAATGGGAGCCTCAAGGAGCAGGGCCTATGCCTGAGAAGAAAAAGAAAACCACTGAAACTGAAAGCGCTGAAAAGCCGACCAGGAAAACGACAAAGAAGGCGGCTACTGAAGCGAGCGCCGAAGAGAAAACAGTCAAGAAGAAGACGACGACGAAGAAGGCGGCTGCTGAAAAAGAAGAAAAGACCGAAACCGCTGCGAGAAAAGCCACGTCGGAAAAGACCGCGTCGGTCGCCAAGGAAATGTCGGCTGAAAAAGCCACGGCGGCTAAGAAAGCAGCCGTCAAGAAGGCAGAAGCGGCCGCAGAGGAAGTTTCTGCCGCAAAAACGACGAAGTCCAGGACGACGAAATCTGCGGCGAAAACAACAAAGGCCACAACCTCTACTCGGTCGCGCTCCAAAGCTAAGCCCGCAGCGCAGGCGATTGCAGAGGAGAATGTGGTTGCCGAGCCACCCGCGGCAGTGGCCGTGGCGCCCACCGACGTCCGGGAGCATTTTGTCGAGACGTTGCATCCTCTTCCTGCGCCTCCGCCTGAGCGCGATTTGCCGCCAGAATACGGCGATACGAAAATCGTTCTCCTCGTGCGCGATCCGGAATGGGTCTTTGCCTACTGGGAGATCAACGACGAGACTCGCCAACGTTACGAGCTGCCACGTACAGGCTTCCGCAAGCGCCTTGTCCTGCGGATGTACAACGTCACGGGCCGCAAATGGCCAGAAGAAAAGGCGCAATATTTCTTCGACATCGACGTTGGGCCGTACGCCAACAATTGGTACATCCGCGTGCCTGAAAGCGATGCGAGCTGGGTCGGCGAGCTGGGTGTTTTTGAGGACAATGGCGAGTACGTCCCCATTGTGGCCTCGAACGTCGTCCATGTCCCGCGCGAGGGTATGAGCCCCGAGACCGATGAAGAATGGATGGTCATCGAAGAGACCTTCCGCAAAATTTTCGAATCGAGCGGTGGCACCCGCATCCGCGATGGGTGGCGCGGGAGCGAGGAATTGTGGCGTCACATTCAAAAGCACGTCTTGCCAGCACTGCAAGGTGGGGCTCAGTTGGGCGGAAGTGCGGGCCTTATGGGAAGTGGAGGGCTCGCAGCTGCCAAGCAGGCTCCTGCGCCGAGCAGCTTCTGGCTTGTCGCGGAAACGGAGCTCATCCTTTACGGCGCCACCGAGCCCACGGCTCAGGTCACGGTCAATGATGAGCCCGTGACGTTGCGACCAGACGGGACCTTCTCGCTGCGCTTTGCTCTTCCCGATGGTGAGCAGACGCTTGTCGTCAAGGCACGCAGCGCCGACGGTCAGCACGAGCGCATGATCACAAAAGTCGTCACGAAGCGCACCCGCTAACGGCGCATCCCCCTCATCCTGGCTTGTTCCCAATTAGGCTGGCGGCAGGGAAGCTTCCACTTTCGCCGCCAGAGGGGTGCTTTCGCGCGCTCTTTAGGCGAGCCTCACGGACCGGAGGGTGGCTTCATTTTGCCCTAAATTGCGTATTGACAAAGGGCATATTGCAGAGGTTTTCCTGAAATCTAAAACTAAAAGCTCATTATACATTGTCATGGGGGCCAAAAATGACAGTGAGCGAAGGACAATTGGCGCCAGACTTTAAGCTCATGGCGTCGAACGGGAAACCGTTTACATTGAGTGAGAATCGGGGCAAGTGGATTGTCCTGTATTTTTATCCTAAGGACGACACGCCGGGCTGTACGCGTGAGGCATGCAGTTTCCGTGATCACATCAAGAGGTTTGAGTCTCTCGGCGCCACAGTCGTGGGAATCAGCCCCGACGACCTCCGGTCGCACGACCGCTTCATTTCCAAGTATGGATTGCCCTTTGTGCTTTTGAGCGATCCAGAGCATGAGGTGGCCCAGCTTTACGGCGTCTGGCGCGAAAAGAACATGTACGGCCGGCGGATCATGGGCATTCAACGCTCCACCTTTCTCATCGCTCCCGACGGGCGGATTCACAAAATCTGGCCCAAGGTCAAGGTGGACCACCACGTCGACGAAGTGCTCGACGAGCTCAAGCTGGCTGTTCAGTCCTGAGAGGCGAAGGTCTTTCCCGGAGGAAGAGACTTTGTTTCACGCTTCGCGTTGAGATCGAAACGCGGCGAGCGGCGCTTTTTGCTCAAGGCATGGCGGAGCGGTCGGAATTGCTTGCGACGAAATTCGGTTTTGGACCACACTGCTCCCGTGTCGGTTCTGCTTGAAAACGGTGCCAAGAAGTCAAAGCGTGAAGCGCGTCAATAAACTTGGAGGGAGCCGCCATGGCTAAAGTTGTGATTCTGTTTCCGGTTCAAAACTCCGGACCGCTTGCAAAGAAAACGCTCGAGACTCTCAAGAGTCAAACCCTGAAAGACTGGGAGTGCTATCTTCTCGATCAAGGCGAGAAGCAGCAGGCGGTGCAAGAACTCGTCCAGGCCTTGAGCGACGAGCGATTCAAAGTGGGGCCGGGAGGACTTGTCACCCTTGCTCGCATGATGAATTGGGCGCTGGGCATCACGGAAGCTGAGTATATCCTGCCCCTGCCCGAGGGCGTCATCCTTGCGCCGACCGCGCTTGAAAAATATGTTAACTACTTGGAGGCCAACCCTCAAGCGGCGGTCGTCTATTCGTGCTATTCCGAGCTCAAACCCGATGGGTCCAAGCAATTTGTCCAGCTCTATCCCCACGAGGGTTGCATCCACGAGCGATTCGATTTCGGTTACGTGAAATTCTACCGCGCTGCCTATCCGAAGAAAATTGGTGGCTTCCGCGAAGATCTTGTCCATGCAGCGGAGTATGACGTGGAGCTCAAACTCGGCGACGACTACACACTCGAGCTCCTCGACGAGGACCTTTACACCGTCGAAATCCCGCAGCAGGCCGACTCAGCTCCTGGCGCGCTCCACTCGCCTGGCAAGGGCAAGTACGGGGGCTTCTCTTACGTGTTCTATCCCCCCGATGTCGAAAAAGAAGTCACGTCGGTCTTCGAGGATATGCTCAAGCGCCGAGGCGCGTGGATCGACCACGAAACAGAATATGTCCCCTATCCCAAGGAGCCCTATCCGGTGATGGCCAGCGTGGTCATCCCGGTTCTCAATCGCGCCAAGTATATCGGCAATGCGATCGAACGCGTCCTTGAACAGACCTTCAAAGATTTCGAAATCATCGTTGTCGACAATGGGTCCACCGATGGCACCGTCGAGATTGTGCAGGAGTACGCCAAGAAGGATCCGCGCGTGCGTCTCATCCGCGGAACCGGCAACTGCATTGCTTCGGCTCTCAACGACGGTATCCGAGCTGCGCGCGGCAAGTACATCTGCCAGCTCGACTCCGACGACGAGTACGTCCCCACCACCCTCGAGAAAATGATCGCCCATCTCGAGTCGCACCCCAAGTGCGGTTTGGCGATTTCGTACTACGAGCTCATGGATGAAAACCGGAATAAGATTCCGGGCATCGAGCCAGTAACCCACAAGGGCTACACGCGCAACCAGATTCTGCGCCGCGATGGCGCAGGCGCGCTGCGCGTCTTCCCGAAAGTCGTCCTCGAAGAGATGGGGCTTTACGACGAGAAGAATTACGGCAACTTCGGTGAGGACTACGACATGGTGCTCAAGGTCGGCGAAAAGTACGACGTCGACCGCGTGCACGAGGTCCTTTACCGCTACCGCCGCCACTCGGATAACACCGACGTCACGCGCGATCCTCTCATGAAGATCCGCAACAAGAACAACGCGCGTTTGGCGGCCCTGCGTCGTCGCCAGGAAATCAATCGCAAGCTCGGCAAGCTTCCTCCTCACATTGCCGAAAAGCTCGATCGCGAAAAAGCGAAAGAAGCTCAGCAGCAGAGCAAGTAGGCCAGCAGCGGGAGTCTTCGTTGGCCGTGCTGGTGAGCAAGCGTGTCGCGCTCCGGCTTCTGGCTCGCATCCTTGCGAGTCGAAGCAAAACGAGCAAGCGCGTGGGCGTGCGCCCATGCGCGTTCGAGAGACGACCATGCAGAGCTGGGCTGTGTGGCTTGCGCCGCACAGCCCTTTTCTTTTTCAGCGGTGGGCGCTTGCGCGGGAATCATTTCTCTTTGCAATCGCCCTGAGCCCTCAGCCAATTTGTTAGAGCGTTAGCGGCGCACCAAATCAGTGATGCGGGAGAGATCTCCGTCGACTTTCGTATAGAGCGGAGGATGGATTATGGCAAAAAAACCACCGGCGCTAAAGCGCGGGGACCGTCTAGCCATCGTGGCGCCGGCGAGCGCCCCTTACGACGAAACGCGTTACGATCGCGCTTTAGAGGGGCTGCGCCGTCTGGGTTTCGAGCCTGTCGAAGCGCCCCACGCTCGCAGCCGACTGGGTTTTGTGGCGGGAAGTGATGAGGAGCGCGCGCAGGATCTCGTCTGGGCCTTTGAAGATCCCACCATCCAAGGCATCATTTGCCTGCGGGGGGGTTACGGCGCCACGCGCATCTTGCCCCTGCTCGATCCAGAGGTTTTCCGCGCTCACCCCAAAGTCTTTGTGGGCTACAGCGATATCACCGCCCTCAATGCTTTTCTTCTCGATAAGGCGGACCTCGTCTCATTTTACGGTCCCATGGCGGCCGTCGAGTTTGCGCTCGGCCCCACGCCCTACACCGAAAGCTCCTTTTTGCGGATGCTCACCGAGGCGAAGCCCTATGGCCCGCTCGGCAAGCCCGAGGGATGGCAACTCACGGAGATCCTTCAAGGTGGTGTTGCGGAAGGCGAGCTCGTTGGGGGATGCCTGACTCTCTTCGAGGCGCTTCTGGGCACGCCCTGGGAGGTGAACTTCCGCGGCCGGATTCTCTTTTTCGAAGACATTGATGCCGAGCCGTATCAGATGGACCGCACCCTTACCCATCTCCTTCAGGCGGGGGTTATGGAGGACGTGCGAGGCATCGCCGTCGGAGAATGTGTTGGCTGCGAGCACGAAGAGGGGCGCTCACATTACGACAATTGCCAGACGCTGCGAGAAGTCCTCTTGGAACGCCTTGGCCCCTTGGGGGTGCCCATCGTTTATGGGATCCCCTTTGGCCACGGCCAGGAAAAGGCGACGATTCCGCTCGGCGTACGGGCGCGCCTTGACGCTGAGGCCGGCGAACTCATCATCCTCGAAAGCGCCGTCGATTCGACGGAGAGCGACCAAACTACCCATGCGGGAGGGAACAGAGCATGAAATTCATCGGGGTTTTTTTTCGATGGCTCCTGACGATGAACACCGTCTGGGGCCTCATGATTGTGACGGCCTTTTTCCTGACCGTCTACCGGCAGTATTCGCCCAAAGTCGTCCTCACGAATGCCGAGGACTGGCGCGAGGGCCCCAACAAAGTCACCGTACGCTTGGGAACCGGTGAAAAAGCGGAGGAAATCATTGGCCGGGTGGTTCGCAAGGGGCAGACCTTTGAGGTTGAAACGGCAGCGCCAGGGACAACTGCTTCGCGCGAGTTGGCCAAGGCCACGATCTTGCGGGTCGAGCCGCGCCAGGGCGAGAAGCTCGCGCTTGTGTGGCAGTCGCATGAAGCCGGCGAGTTCACGGTTCTCCTCAACGACGCCCCCGTCGGCAAGGGCAAGCTTGTGAATCTTCAGGCGCTGACCGATGCAGCACTCGATTATGCTAAGCGTGCCTTTGAGCTCGGACTGGGGCTTGTCTCGACGATGGTTCTTTTCTTAGGACTCATGAAAGTGGGCGAGGATGCCGGCCTTGTCCAGGCTGTGGCGCGTCTGATGCGGCCGATCATTCGCCGACTCTTTCCCGAGGTTCCGCCCGAGCATCCCGCTGTGGGCGCCATCATCATGAACTTCACGACAGGCCTTTTGGGTTTGGGCAACGCCGCCACCCCCTTTGGGCTCAAAGCCATGAATGAGCTGCAAAACCTTAACCCGCACAAATCGGTGGCGTCGAACCCAATGGTGGTCCTCCTCGGCTGGAATACGGCGGGCTTTGCCATCATTCCCACGAGCATGCTCGCCGTGCGCAAGGCCGCTGGGTGTGCCGACGTTATGCAAATTATCGGCCCCTGCATGGTGGCGGGACTGGCCTCGACCGTAACCGCCATCACCCTAGCGAAGCTTCTTGGAAAGCTTCAGGTCTTTAGCGTGGAAGCCGCCCTGGCTGAAGAAGCCCAGGAGCAGCAACGGACCGCGCCCTCACCCGCCAGCGAGTCGTCTCAACAGTCGGATAGCGATGCCGCCCAAAGCGAGACCTCGGAGAAAAAGGAGTAGCGGCCATGGCAGAACTTTTCGCTCAAATCATGAACACAATTTCGATCTTCACCATCCCAGTGATCTTTCTTGGCATCATCCTGCTCGGCATGGCGCGGCGGGTGAAAGTTTACGAGAGTTTCGTTACTGGCGGCAAAGAAGGGTTCGACATTTTCTTGCGCATCCTACCCTATCTGGTGGCGGTCTTCGTAGCGATCGGGATGTTCCGCATCTCTGGCGCGCTCGACCTCCTCAGCGAGCTGCTCCAGCCGCTCGTGGCAAAGATCGGCATGCCCCCGGAGGTGCTGCCGGTTGCTCTCATGCGCCCACTTTCGGGCTCGGGCTCGATGGGCCTCGCCTCTGAGATCATCAAAGCCAAGCCCAATTCCTTCGAGGCTTTCTGTGCGTCGGTTGTCTTCGGCAGCACCGACACGACCTTCTACGTCATTGCGGTTTATTTTGGCTCCGTGGGCATTCGCAAGATTCGCCATGCCATGGTCGCAGGATTGCTGGCCGATCTCGCGGGAATTCTTGTGGCTGTGGCTGTGGCCCATGCGGTGTGGAAGTGAAACTGGGCGAACATCTCATGACGAGTGCCGAGACGGCTGCTGGGACTTAGGAATCCGGTAAACGCTATTTTGCCTGGCAAACGAGCCTGCATGAGGGAGAGGGTGACATCTGTGATCGATCATCGAGACTCCCGCGAGGTGTGGCGGTTGGGTCTCGCCGTCTGGCTCGTGGCGTTTGCCCTTTTTGCCATGACCGCCAGCAATCTCCACTCCGGTTATGAGGGCGAAAATGTGGAGCAGGCCCGCGCCTACGCCGAGCGCCGCCTGACTGTCGACGCCCAGGGCCAACTCCGTCCTCGCTCGCGCGGCGGAGTCATGGACGTGGCCCAGTACGTCCCCTTCTACTTTGTCCGGATGCTGTTTCGCGATGATGACGAAGGGGTCGCCGATGCCGAACTCTTCTGGCACGTGTGGGTCCATCCCTTCTGGACGGCCTGGACGATTCTTGCGATTTATGCGCTGGCTCTGCACACCAGCCGTCGCCCCCGCGATGCGGCCCTTTGCGCCGTGCTTGCCGCTTGCGGCACGATCCTGTGGCCTTATTCCAAGTTTGGCATGGAGACGCAGCAGACGCTCTGGGCCACTGCCAGTTTGGCCGCGGCTGCCCAATGGCGTCGCGAGCCCTCCGCTCGCTCCGCTGCTGTGCTTGGCGTGTGCTTGGCCTTTCTCACATGGACGAAGATCATCGGCGTGCTCCTCGTTCTCGCTGTGGCGATGGCGGTAGTATCCTGGGTGGTGAGCGACGCCGCTTTTCGGGGGAGATCCCGCACCCCGTGGGTATGGGCGCCTGCTGCACTCGGTGTCATGGTAGGAATAGCGGGCCTCCTGCTCACCAACTTTTGGCGTTATGGTGCCATTGCGGGGCAACGCTATATCTGGGGAGATCGCATCGATGCGCTCCCGCTGGCTCCCGACCGCATCTGGGGCATTCTGGCGAGCCCGAACAAAAGCATTTTCCTCTATTCGCCCGTGCTCATCCTCACGCTCCCTTTCTGGCGGCGCTTCCTTGAGAAGCACCCTTGGCTCAAGCCGGTGTGCGTGGGCTACGGCATGATCGTCGTTTTCCTTCTCATGTTCAACACATGGGTCGATGAGCGGTGGTGGGCGTCGCGCCTCCATTTTGTCATTCCCCTGCTTGCCCTGCCCCTCACCGCGTGGGTCGAGTCGTGGCCCACCCTGAGCCGCCTCTCCCGGGCCATCGCCACTGCCGTTATTGTCTTTGCCGCTGGAGTCCAGCTTGTTGCCGTGGCCGTCAACTATTCCATTCTCGTCTTTGTTATCCGTCCCAGGCCGCAACTCACGCTCGAAAACGTCGTTTGGAATCCCCAGTACAACCACCTGCGGTTCAACATCGCTGTTCTGCGTTCGTGGTGGAACAAGGAAACGACGGGGAAATCCCTCCCCTTTGTGGCCTACCGAAATTATCTTCTTGTGGCAGTGCCGAGAAGTGCGCCACGCGCGGACGTTTTCCCCATGAAGAATTTGGACGACCACGACTTCTTTCTTGCGAAGGCGCTCCTGCGCCCCACCACCCCCTACGGCCGCATGATTGCGCGCTACATGCTGGGTGTCGCCGGGTTGTGTCTGGCGGCTGGCGTGCTGCTTTTCGTGAGGGCCACTCGGCGTGGCAAAAGCCCCCATACGCCCATCGCTAAGAATTCTTCTTCTCCGCCGAGCGACTCTCCAGAAACCGACCTGTCCGCAGAAAATGGATCGTGTTGCGGATCGTCCGTGGAAAAAACTGCATAAACGCATGGAGGTAGGGCACCAAAAGGAAATCTGCAGCCCCTTCCAGATAGGTCTCCTCCACCGTCACGAGCCCATCGTTGTCGCTCCCCAAAAGCGGATTGAGCCCCCATTTGCGCCCCGTCCCGCCCGCGATAATGGCGAACTCCGCCCGGGGCACGCCAAGCTCACGGCAAATTCCGAGCGGCCCGCGCCGGAGGTCCTGACCCGCTGGCCCAAAAAGCTTTTGAAAAAGCCACAAATCACCGAGCTTCTCTGCCACAATGGAACCTTGGTTCGGACTCCCAATCATGACGAGGCGCCCGGCCTGCGCTGGCGGCGCCGTGGCCATCAGGCACCGCGCGACCAAGCCCCCCATCGAGTGGCCCACGAAGTGGACCCGAGCGCAGTCGGGCAGAGCAGCCACACGTTTGCCGAGCATTTCGGCGAGGGCCTGGATTGGAGCGCGCCGTGAAGGATAGCCCCAATTGCACACGGCAAACCCCTCACGGCGAAGAGCTTCAGCCATGGCCCACATGTCGAAGGGGGTCCGGCCGATGCCATGAAGTGTCACGACCCACTCTCGGCCTTCGCTCGCCCTCGCATTCAAGTGTGCTCGCTGCTCAGTGTAATGCTCAGACGGTGATGTCACGATCGATCTTCTTTCTTTTCACGCGCGGCTGGTCAAGTTCCTTACGCTGATGTTGTCAATCACTAGGAGCCGCGCTTTGCCTTCGAACGACCCCAGACGAGCGCCAAAAGTCGCTTCCGCCACGTTGGCTCTTTACTCTTTGCCTTCTCGAGCAGCTTTTCGCAGTCGCATGCACGGGCGGCGCTCTGCGAGATTGCCTCACCGGCGCCAATTATCCCGTACGCGCCAGCCCCAGGGTCTCCAGCTCAGGGTTCTTTCTCTGATTATCAAGATGCCCAAACATCCGCGAATCCGTCTTTGGCCTGGCTTTCGCCTGCGCCAAGCCTTCCCCTTTCCCGATCTCCCCCAAGCATGCTTCTTGCAAGAAGCCTTCGCAAGCAAGCACACTTGAGAGCGAGCGATGGAAGGGCGTTGGCAATATCTTTTTGCCGTGTTGGCACTGGCTGTAGCCGTGGGTGTCCTTGCGTGGCGTCTCTCAGCTCCGAAGACCAGCATGCGGACGCGCGATTCACGGCCACCGTCGGCCAGAGTTTCTTCCGCCGCAGGTTCCGAGGCGCCGTCAACGCTGCCAACTCGGGTGTCACAACTACCGAAGGCGGAGGAGCAGACATCCCCTTCGCGCATGCATGTTCGCACGCTCACCCCTCCGTCCTCCCCTTCGGCCGACGAGACAACGGTGCCGGCGGGGCGCGCGACGCTCGTTGTGACGGTGCTCGACCGTCGCACTGACAAACCCGTGGAAGGTTTGCGCCTGGAAGGGTCGCGGTGGGAGTCGCCCGAATCGCTTGCCGGCAGTGACCCGCCGCGTTCTCTGGCCCGCCTCGGCACGAACGCGCGCGCCGACGCCCCGGGCGTCCTCGCCCTGAGCCCCATCCCCGCACCTTCTCATGTCTGGCTGCGTTTGGGGGCGCGTGGCTACGAGTCGAACGATGTGGGCCCTATCGAACTGCCTGGTGACGGGGCCGTCGTTCGCCAGGTGTATTTCTTGTCTCCCCGCGCCTCTGTGACGGGCAGAGTTGTGCTCAAAGAAACACGGGCCCCGATTGCTGGCGCGCGTGTGTGGATGGCTCCCGCCGAGGATATGCCGGCGAGCCGCATCAACACGGCCACGACCGGCAGCGACGGACGCTTCGACATTCCCGATGTGCCCGCCGGCCGACGCTACCTCGCTGTCCGAGCACCTTTTCCGGCTCCGGAGCAGATTCTCGATGTGTCGGTCCTGCCGGGTCAGCGCCATGACGTCGGCGACATCGAGGTTTCCGAGCGGGGCGCGGTTGTACGGGGGCGTGTCGTCCGCGGCCATTCGGCGCAGCCCGTCACTAGCGCCACGGTCGAGATTATCGCTCAGCCGCCAGCGGACCGCGATATCCAGCGAGCGCAAACCGATGGGCAGGGGCGCTTCGTCTTCGAAGGGCTCGCCAACGGACCCTATACTCTGAGCCTTCCCGATTTTCTCTATTCGAGGCCCCTCCTCCTTGCGCCCGAGGAAGAGCGCGAGCTCGTTGTCCATCTGGGAGAGGTGACTTTGCGGGGGCGGCTTTTGAGCAGCGGCAAACCCATCGCGGGAAGTCTCGCCCTGACTCGCGGTCCGCATGGCATGGGGCCGGCACGCACGGCTTTCGTGGGTGATGACGGCCGCTTTGAATTGGCTGGCCTTGAGCCGGGACGCTGGACCGTCATGTTGTGGGGCCATAAAGCAGCTTTTGCTTCTGAGATCATTGACATCCCCGACAAGAGCATCGTCGAGCGCGACTTTGTGCTCGCCACTGGATCGATTGTCGGGCGTGTCGTCGAGCAAAGTGGGCTGCCCGTGCCCAATGCGCGCGTGGAGTGCGCCTATCAACCCGAGCATCCTTATGCCTCCTTCATGACGCCCCGGGTCTTGCGCGCGCGCAGTGCGGAGGATGGGACGTTTGAGCTTGGGCCTCTCCCCGAAGGCACGTTTTGCGTGCGGGGCGAACATCCCACCGAAGGCTACGGATTCTCCCCGCCAGTCGCCGTCCCACGCTCCGGCCCGAGTGCCCCCGTGGAGATTCATCTCCAGCGCCACCGAGGCGCCATGCTGCGGTCTGTGGCCCTGAGTTTTGAGACGGGGGCCCCCATCCGCGAAGCTTTTCTTGTGCTTTACGATGAAGCTGGGCGGGTCGCGCGCAGTGCCTCGCGCAACGATGCCGGCGTCGCGGAGGTGCGTGGACTTGCGCCCGGCACTTACCGCATTGAGGTGAGCGCCTCGGGCTATACAGCGGATGTGCGCACTTTGACTTTACGCGACGGCGAAGAGCGCACCGTGGAGTCCGTTCTTGCCACGGCTGGCGCCCTGCGTGTTTGGGTAGAGACGTCCGACGGCGTAGCCATCGAAGGAGCCAGCCTCCTACTCGAGCCGCTCGACGCCGAATCACTCGAAGCTCGCCGAGAGGGGAAAAGCGAGCTCGGCGGCCTTTGGGTCGTGCGCGGTCTCGCTGTGGGACGCTATCGACTGACGGTCGACTTTCCCGGAGGTCACCGCAAAACCTACCCCCTTTCCATTCGGTCCCGGGAAGTCACCGAAATCCACGCTCGACCGTGAGGCCTTGCCGCATCCCGGGATCCGATTTTCGCGGCACCATCCGCCTGAACCGCGCAAAAATCTAGGTTGGGGCACCCAATTTGGCACCGTCTTTGCATCGTCGCTAATCGACGAATCGATAATCTGCGCCGTGAGGACGCTTTCGCGGGCGTCCCTTACTAAGCAACACTGCGGAGGAGGGACAAAGATGCTCAACGTTGAAACTCTCATCGAGAGTCTTCGGCAGGAATTTGGCGCAAGTGACACACCCGTGCTCTCGATTTATACCGATGTGAACCCAGCTCGGCCGGAAAATGCCAAGAAAGCTTGGGTCAAGCGTGTCAAAAATTCCCTACTTGAGATCCCGGAGATCCGAAACCGTCAGGGCAAGCGCGATACGCCGCTCTACGACGAAGTGTATGCGCTCCTCGATCAAGATCGTCCTGAAGCGCGCACCATGGCGCTCTTCGCTAAACGCGACAAGCACGATAAGATCATTGTCGAGCGCCTTGACCTTCAGGTTGACCTCCCTGTTGTCGATGTGGCCCACGGGCGGGTCGATGCGCGTTATGGTGAGCCGTATCTCACGCCCATTCTCTTTGCGGCGGACGAATACGAACGCCTCGGAGTGCTTCACCTTTTCTCTACAAAATGGCGCTTCTACGAAATTTTCCTCGGCGAAATTCGCGAAGAGGAGAACGTCTTCGCAGACATTACGGTGGAGGAATGGCGTGAACTGAAAAAGCTCGCTGACAAAATCTCCGAGACCTATTCCTCGCGCAGTTTACGGCAAGGCGGACGCTTCGACAAGCTGTCGCCTAAAGATCGCCTCAATGCCAAAGTCAGTGTCTGGATGCACCAACTCTACTCACGTCTTGCGGACTTGGCAGAAAAAACAGCGGGCCGCCTCGGCATCGAACGATTTGTTCTCATGGGCGAAGAGTGGCAAGTGAAGCACTTCGAGACACACCTCGATCGAGGGCTTCGCAGCCGGATCGTGGCGCGAGTGCCGCACCCGAAAAATCCGGCTGAGCCGTCTAAACGAGAGATTATGGAAGTTGTCGGTCCGGCACTCGAGGCATCGGAGCGTGCTGCCGAGATGGAGCTGCTCGATCGCATCAAAGAGCAGCCGGGCCTTTGGGGGCTCGATCCTGTCCTCGATGCGCTCCAACCGGGGCGTGTTGAGGTCCTCGTCTTGCCGTGGTCGCTCGAGGCGAAAATCTGGCGGTGCCCGGAAGAAGGTTTCGTTGCCGCCACGGAAGAAACGGCGAAAATCTTCTGCGAGGCACCCGTCGAGGTGCGCTTGCGTGACCACGTCTGGCAGCTTTCGCGCGACTTTGGCGCGCGAGTGGAATTCTTGCGCGGCGAGCCCGAAAAGCGTCTTTTGACCGAGTTCCAAGGGGCAGCCGCCCTCGTGCGCTGGTAAAAACCGCGCAAAGAGGATGAGCGAAGAAACGGTCCGCGCCACCTCAGCGTAACAACGAGGCTCTGAGGTGGCGCTTTTTTGGTGTGCGAGGCAAGAGGGACGCAACATTTTCTCTCTTGCGCTGACGTCAGTTCCAGGATGCCGGGGGGAAGCATCCGCCCCTCAGTGCCTCATGCGCTGATTCAAAAACTTATTACTCTAATATCGAAATAATAAAAAATAGAATTTGTTCCTGCGCTTTACGGCTGAGCGAGACTCCCCGTCTGGGTGATTCGAGAGTAGGAAGAGCGCGAATCGGCGTAAGAGAGAACACGCTGATAGAGAGAATGCTTGCGCCACAGTGGTGATCATAGGAAAAACTTAGCACAAGTGAGAATCCTTTGTGGTTTCTCTCACAACATGCGAATTCCTTTTCCCCCGCAACTCTTCCCTCTCTCTTGAGAGCGACGCGCCGCAACAAAATCTTTGTTCAGCGAGAAAAGCGCTTGATTGGAGCAGATCCGGGACTCATCCATCAGATATGGTGCCGAATGCGTTGGTGAGTTCTTCCGCGGAGCGATGCCCAGGACCGACGACCGGGAAACAAGAGGTCTCTTGGGGAGCCAAAGAAAGGTGCGAGCCATGCCATTCTTCATTCGATTTCTCTCAGAAAAATTCTCCAGCCATCCAATCGTTCGTATCTCTGCCGCCCGGAGGCCTCTGCTCCTTGCGCTGGTCGTGACCGCCTCTGTCGGCTGCCTGTGGGCGGCGGAGAGCGCTGGCGCCAAAAAAGCACGGCGTGAACGACGCATCGAACGTCGGGCGAATGAGCCGGTGCGTATTATCGAATCGATGGGTCCTCGCAGCCGCGCCGCACTACCGCCTGCTCTTCAGGAAGGCGAACAACTGACGTCGGGGGTCCTTTTGCCGAATCAATGGCGACTCACTCCCATTGGCGCGACTCTTCCTCTTGGCGATCTCCCTCTGAGCCTGGCGATTGATGCGCAACGCCGCTATGCAGCCGTGATCCATGCAGGCTTCGGTGATCACGAAGTGCGCACCGTCGACCTTGCCGAGCACCGGATCGTAAGTCGCGCTATTGTCCCCAACACGTGGGTTGGGGCGACGTTCGATGCCTCCGGGAAGAGACTCTTTCTCAGCGGCGGAACGGATGATCTCGTTTACATCTTCTCTGTGAGAGAAGGCAGGCTGGATGAGCCCACCACCGTCGCCATGCGTCGCGATCGTGGCACGACAGAGGCGAGAGAGCGGCCATGGTATGTGAGCGGCTTGGCCTACGACACCCACCGTGGCAAACTCGTCATCGCTTGTCAGAATCATCCTGCCCTTTTCGAGTGGGACCCAGCCCATCCTCAGCGGCCTCCACGCGCAATCGTGCGTTTTCGTCTACCGCGCCCAGCCCCTTACAAGGTCGTCATTCATCCGCAGCGGCCTGTGGCTTATGTCTCGCTTTGGGGAGCGCGGAGTGTTGCCGTAGTCAATCTGCGTACGAAAAAATATCATCTCATTCCCACCCACTCCCATCCCAATGAGCTTGTGCTTGCTCCGGACGGCAAGCGACTCTTTGTCGCTTGTGCCAACACGAATTTCACTGACGTCATCGATCTTACCAAAGAGCGCGTCGTGGAGCAGCTGGATTGCGCCATTTATCCAGGCATGCCTGCAGGAGCTACGCCCAACGGCCTGGCCATTGCTCCCGACGGGCACACGCTTCTCGTTGCTAATGCTGACACGAATCACTTGGCGGTCTTCGACATTTCCAAGCCCGGAGCGAGTCGATCCCGCGGATTCATCCCCACGGGGTGGTATCCCACCGCAGTGGGTTTTGGTGCGCGCAGCGAAATCATCATCGTCAACGGCAAAGGCGGTGGGAGTCGCGCCAATCCCGAAGGACCCAATCCCCTGGAGAAAGATGCCGGCACTCAAAAGCCCCAATACATTGCCGGCATGTTCAAGGGCACCCTCTCGTTCGTAACTTTTCCCAACGACAAGGAACTCGCGTCTTATACACGCCAAGTTCTCGCGAACTCTCCCCTGCGGCCGGATCTCGCCCCTCCCGTAAGAGTGGAGAATAATCCGATCCCCGCAACTCTGGGCGGTCGAAGCCCTATCCGCTACTGCGTCTATATCGTCAAAGAGAACCGAACCTACGACCAAGTGCTCGGCGACATGCCCGAAGGCAACGGCGATCCTTCCCTTTGCCTGTTCGGCGAACAGGTGACGCCCAACCACCACGCCCTGGCTCGCGAATTTGTGCTTTTGGATAACTTCTACGTAGAGTCAGAAGTGAGCGCCGACGGCCACGAATGGTCAATGGGGGCTTATGCTACCGATTTTGTCGAAAAAACCTGGCCCTCTGTCTACGGGGGCCATGGCAAGCTCACCTACCCTGCAGAAGGCCACCATCCTATGGGCCGCCCCGATGCGGGCCATATCTGGGATCGCGCCCGCCAGGCTGGAGTGAGTTACTACAGTTATGGCGAGTGGGTCAACGGCGGAGGAAAACGATGCAATGGCACGACGAAAGACAAAGCGCTTCAGGGCCATTTTGACCCCTGTTACAGTGGTTATGATCTCCACGTGAGTGATCTCGAGCGGGCTGACCGTTTCATGCAGGAGGTCGGACGCTATGAACGCGAGGGCTGGTTCCCGCAGCTTGTGATTGTGCGTTTGCCCAATGATCACACGGCTGGCACAAGGGCTGGCATGCTCACCCCGCGCGCCTTCGTGGCCCAGAACGATCTCGCTCTCGGTCGAATCATCGAGCGCCTCTCCCACAGCAAGTTCTGGAAAGAGATGGCCATTTTTGTGGTTGAGGACGACGCGCAGAATGGCCCCGACCACGTCGATGCGCACAGGACTGTCGCGTTCGTCATCAGCCCCTATGTCAAGCGTCGCGCTGTCTGCCACACGATGTACTCCACTGCCAGCATGCTGCGCACCATGGAGCTCATTCTTGGGCTTCAGCCCATGAGCCAGTTCGATGCAGCTGCGCGGCCACTCTACGATGTTTTCACGTCTGAGCCGGATTTCACTCCCTACACGGCGCGGCCGGCCACCTGGCCGCTAGACGAAAAGAATCCACGGGGCGCGCCCATGCAGCGCGAAAGCGCCGCTCTCAATCTTGAGAAAGAGGATGCTGCGCCAGACATCCTCTTCAATGAGATCATCTGGAAGTCGGTCCATGGAGCCCATAGCGAGATGCCGCCCCCTGTGCGCGCCGCCTTCGTGAGACCGTTGGGCGGGGCTGAGGGCGACGATGATGACAAGTAATCGCGTGGGCTGGTGCGAAAAACTCAACTCTGTGGGCAGCTGCTGTCGCCGCGCCTAATAGGCATTTTGAACGGGGGAATGCCTCTGCGGCGGCGAGCTCTCCTTGTACGGCCCTGTGGCGGATTTCGCTCACCGGCTCGCGAGGATCTCGGCGTTCCCTGCGCCACGCTTGCCCGAAAGCGCCGCTTGGATCATGAGGAATTCTCCAACGTTCTCGGGTGTCACGATTCCAACAAGTTGCCCGTTTTGAACGACAGGCACGCTGTGGCACTGACATTCTTGAAGTCGGGCAAAACCGAGGTCCAACATCTCCGCAGGATCCATAGTGATAAAGTCGGTCTGCATGACTTGGCTGACAGGCGTGTCGGGCCCGTATGTCGCCAACCCCTCGATCAAGGCGTTGCGGGTGAGAATCCCCACCACGCGGCCGTTTTCAACGACCGGAAAATCGTGCTGAGTGCCAGCGATAACAAGTTCAGCTGCGCGGGCGAGCGTATCGTGCGGGGCCAAAGTATGGAAGTCCGTAATCATGGCTCGCCGCACAGGGATGCCTGCCAGCGCGCTCTTCATTTGAACCATGCTAGCCTCTTGCGAAGCCCCGATCCAGACAAAGAAGGCGATGAATAGCAGCAGCGGATTTCCCCCCGTGAGCCCAAAAAAAGCGAACAACATCGCCATGGCCTGACCGATGAAGGCCGCAACCTGCGTGGCACGGACGTAATCCATCACGCTGGCGAGTAAGGCCCGCAGCACTCGCCCCCCATCCATCGGAAAGGCGGGCAAGAGATTGAACCCCACGAGAATCATGTTGGCGATCATCAGCCGCTGGAGAAGGTTACCCCTGGCCAGTGAGAGCGTTTCCACCGGATCGAAAGCATTGCGCGAGCTCAGCCAGAAATAAAGGAGCGCGGCAATCACCACGTTCACCATCGGGCCGGCTAGCGCCACGACGAGTTCATGTCCGGGTTTCTCTGGCATCCGTTCGAGGCGCGCGACTCCGCCAATGGGATACAGAGTTATGTCGCGCGTGGGAATGCCGAAATACTTCGCCGCCAACGCATGGCCAAACTCATGTAAGAGCACGCAGAGGAAAATCAGTGCGGGAAAAAGCACGGAGTTAAACGCCAGAGCCAAGCTTCCCGTTCCAAGCCAGTTCAGGAACCCAATAGCAGCCAGCAGCAACACGAAGGAGACGTGGATATAAACATCAATCCCCGCCCATCGGCCAAGTTTCCAGCTCCATTTCATTTCGAGCAGTCCTTTCTCATTTTAGCCGAAAACATGCGCAAAACGGCATAATTATTTGCAAGCAAGAGTGGGGCCAACGAGTGGTAAGACGAAGTAACGGAACGAACAATTGAGAAAGATAAGATGATTCTAGGGATTGAGACATCCTGCGACGAAACTTCGGTGGCACTCGTGCGTCAAGGCCGCGAGGTCGTGGTCAACCTTGTGGCATCGCAGGTCAAGCTCCACGAGCGTTTCGGTGGCATTGTGCCCGAGTTAGCGTCGCGCGCGCATCTGAAGCTTTTGGTCCCCATGATCGAAGAGGCTTTGGCGGATGCGCATCTCGAACTCGCCGATGTCGATGCGGTCGCAGTCACTCAAGGACCAGGGCTCATCGGGGCGCTTCTTGTTGGCGTGGAGACGGCGAAGGCGTTAGCCTACGCGTGTGGTAAGCCCCTGATACCGGTTCACCATGTTGCCGCTCATCTCTACGCGCCTTTTCTCTATGGAGAGGGGCGCCGCCACAAGAACATCGTCGTCGAACCGCACGGCTCCCACTCGCTCGATGCGGAGCCCATCCCAAGCGATTTCGGCGAAGAGGTTCCGCTGAAGTATCCGTACGCCGGGCTTGTTGTATCAGGTGGACACACCAGTCTGGTTCTCGTGCACGATGTGACACGCTACGAGCTTCTCGGCGAAACAAGCGACGACGCTGCTGGCGAAGCCTTCGATAAAGTCGCCAAGCTTCTCGATTTGGGCTATCCCGGAGGCCCCCTCATTGACCGTTGGGCCCGCCAGGGCGATCGCCGTCGGTTTGAGTTTCCCCGCCCCATGCTTCAGTCTGCAGGGCTCGACTTCAGTTTCAGCGGGCTCAAGACTGCCGTGAGCAAAGTCGTTTCTGACCTTGGTCTGGAAACTCTCAAGAGTGATGGGCAAGCGATTGCGGATCTGTGCGCCTCCTTCCAGGAAGCCGTCGTGGAGGTCCTCCTCACGAAAGCCCGTCGCGCGCTGGAACAGAGTAGAGTCAGCGAGCTGACCATCGTTGGCGGGGTAGCTTGCAATAGTCGTTTGCGCGAAGCGGTGCGCGAGTACCTCCCCGGTGTACGCGTTGTTTTTCCGCCCCCCATTCTCTGCACCGACAATGCCGCCATGGTGGCAGGCTTGGCGTGGCATCTACGTGGCGAGGCTTCAACCTCCTGGCTTGGATTGGAAGCCCGTGCTGACTTGCCTCTGAGCCCCCAATAGGTAAAATCGGCATATTCCTTGCCTAGGATTGCTGTACGCGGGGTATAATTAGTCTTAGGTGAGGCGTTTTGGGCTTCACGCCTCATCGGAAAGGGATAGGTCGTCATGGAACCGCACGTTTGCGCAGTATGCAAAAAGAAGATCGCCACCATCAAGGTTGCCAAGCTCGTCAAGGGGCACGTTCGCGAGACTTGGTTGTGTCTCGACTGCGCCAAGCGTCGCTGGCAGGGAGGAATGGGTAAAATCGAGGGACTTTTAGCTGCTCTCATTGAACAAGATCCGGATCGTGGGGCGCGTCCCTCGCGCTGGGAAGATCGCCAATGCCCCACCTGCGGGTTGCCCCTGCGCACTTACAGGGAGACCCTGTTCCTCGGCTGCAGCGATTGCTACCACGCATTTGAGGACATGCTCATCGGAGACTTGCAGCGTTACCATGGAGCTGTCGAGCATGTTGGCCGCAGCCCCGAAAGTAATGCTGCCTCTGAAGACCCTTATCTCGCCATCCGAGGTCTTCAGCGCCGGCTCGAGGCGGCTGTGCGACGCGAGGATTTTAAATTGGCCGCGCGCCTGCGTGATGAAATTTCCCGCCTCAAAGCCCAGCTCCAAAAAAGCCACTCGTCGGGGAGCGGATCGACGAGTTGATAGGGGGTCAGGCGTTCATGAATGATGAGCTCTGGAAATGCGATCGATGGTTGGAACGATCAGGGCCGGCCGAAGCCGTAGTCATGTCGACGCGGGCCCGCCTTGCCAGGAATATGCCTTCCGTTCCTTTCCCGCGCCAGGCTCGCGAAGTCGATCTCCTTAGCGTGCTCGATCGCGTGAGCCGCGCCATGGAGACCAATCCAGGACTCGCCGGTGGCCCAAGCTTTTTCATGACTCACCTGGCAGAGCACGAGCGCCAGTACCTGCGCGAAGCGCATCTCATCTCTGCGGAAATGGAAAAGACCCCCAAGCATCGGGCCCTCTTCCTCAGTCCTGATGTCCGCCAAGGGGTCATGGTCAACGAAGAAGATCATTTGCGGATCTATGCCCTCGAAGCCGGCTTTTGTCCCCATGAAGTTCTCCAGCAGGCTATCGATCTTGAGAAGACGCTCGCGCGGGAGATCCCCTTCGCCTTCTCGCCCCAATTTGGCTACCTCACCGCCTGCGTCACGAATACTGGCACTGGCCTACGCGTGAGTGCACTGCTTCACCTCCCCGGGCTCAGCATCGTTGGGAAGATGCAAGAGCTGATTGAGGGTCTGAGGTCCCATGGCATGATTGCCCGCGGCTTTTACGGAGAGCACACCGACAACCGGGGAGGCTTTTTCCAGATTTCGAATGAGGCCACTTTGGGGCGCTCGGAGCAAGAAATTGTGGAGGCTTTTGCTGGCGTTGTGCAGGAGATCATTGAGCGCGAAGAAGAGGCGCGCCAGCAACTCTTCTCCAACCCCCAGCTGGAAGATCGTGTGTGGCGCGCCTACGGCATTCTTTCCTACATGCGCATGGTGACCTCTGCCGAGGCAATGGAACTCCTCGCCCTCTTGCGCTTGGGTGTCGAGATGCGCATCGTGCGCCAAATCACCCATGCCGACATCAACAAGTTGGCTGTCCTCATCCAGCCCAGCCACATCCGCTCGATGCTTTCGGCTTCGCAAGAGCCCCCCGAAGGAGAGACCTTTTCCGAGGCCCAGCGCGATCGCGCACGCGCGCGACTCTTGCGAGAGCGGCTGCGGGGGCTGGGCTGATGCCGGCGCTTCCGGGCGCGGCGTGCTCGCGGACAATGAATCCGACGCGCAAGAGTATCCACGCCGAGAAATTGGTTTTTTGCCAAGCGAGAAAGGAAAACTACGATGAGTTTCATACGCACTGACGGACGAGCCGCGGACGAAAAACGTCCACTTAACCTTATCCCTGGCTACGCCAAATTTGCCGACGGGAGCGTGCTCGTTGAGCTGGGCGACACGCGCGTCCTTTGTACGGCGACGATTGAGGACAAGGTTCCTCAGCATGCGCGCGACATGGGCCACGGTTGGGTGACTGCGGAGTATTCGATGTTGCCGCGCTCGTCCAAGCAGCGTATTCAGCGTGAGGTTACGAAGGGCCAAATTGGGGGGCGGACCTACGAGATCCAGCGCCTCGTTGGGCGCTCCCTGCGTGCGGTGACCGACCTGCGACGCCTGGGCGAACGCACGATCATCATCGACTGCGATGTGATTCAGGCCGACGGCGGGACGCGAACGGCGTCGATCACCGGAGGGTTCATCGCCCTTGTCCAGGCCGTGCGCCAACTGCGCCGCGAAGGAAAAGTGGGAGCAGGCGTTATCCTCGATTTCGTGGCGGCCACGAGTGTGGGCATTGTGGAAGGGCATCCTGTCCTTGACCTCAATTACATCGAAGATGTCCAAGCGGGCGTGGACATGAATATCGTTGCCACGGCTTCGAATAAGTTTGTCGAAATTCAGGGCACGGCCGAGCACGAGTGTTTCGACGAGCAGCAACTGGCAGAGATGCTGCGGCTCGCGCGCAAGGGTATCTCGGAGCTCATCGAAGCTCAAAAACAAGTGTTAGGCCCTACCCTCGATCTTGAGTAGAGGAGAGGCTCACCCAAGGCTTGGCCGTTGGCGGAGCGAGTCGGTGGGGAACATGGAGAGAAGAAAATGACGAAAGCGTTTGGCCCTCAACGATTACAAACGAACCACAACAGGGAAGTGGCCACGGGCGCTGAGGCCTCGACCAAAGCGGAGACTCCAGCGCGCCGGCGTGTTCTCATTGTCGACGACAACAAGATGTACCGCGAAGCGCTTCGGCGCAGCCTCATGCTCCGCCATTGTGACGTCTTCGAAGCCCGCGACATGGAAGATGCGCTCGAGCGCATCGAGCTCGACTCGCCGGAAATCGTTATCACTGACCTCCAAATGCGACGCGACGACGAGGGGCTGGAGCTCATTCGCCAAGTCAAAGCCCAGTACCCCCTTCTGCCCATCATTATGATCAGTGCGGTGGGAACTTTTGAGGACGGTGCTCTTGCGCAAAAGTACGGCGCTTCCAGCGTGATCGCCAAGGGGCGCATCGAAGAAGAAATGGCGCAGATTTTCCGGGCTATCGACAAGGCCCACGAGGAGTATCGCCGCAATGAAGCACTTCGTGAGCGCTTGCGCCAAGCTAGCGAGATCATCGATTATCAGGGCGAAGAAGAAGTTCTTCGCGAGGTCGAGGAACTTGTGAAGCTTCTCGGCCAGGAGGATCTTCCCGCCAGCCTTCGCGCTGAGGCCTATAATCTCTACGTACGCGCCAACACCGAGCGTTTGCGGCGCGAATCGCGGGAGGTGGCAGAGCAATCCGGCCTTCTCCTTACGCCTGAGACCGTTGCTGAAATCGAGCGGCTTTTGCGGGAGGCTCTGAACTGCTTCGACGATCTTGACGAAACAAGCCGCGAGAGTTTGCGGTGCGCCGAGTTCCTTTATCGCGAACAGCGCCGGCGTCCGCAGCCCATTGATCTCTCACGCAACATCGGCTTTTCATACTGCTTCGCCGTAGAATCCGAGGTCAAACGCCGTCTTCAAAAGCGCCTGACTCGCTTCCTCTCCAAACCCGAAACCTACGCTCTCATCGACGAATTTCTCGAGGGACCCCAGCGCAAGCTTTCGGTCCATGTGCGTCAACATCTCCTGGTGCTCATGAGAGGCCGAGAATGGGATGTCACGGCGGACAACGTCCGCCAGACATTGCTGCGCATCCTGGAGCACCAGGAACGTTACAAACCCGACGGCCTCAAAGCCTTGGGCATCGTGGTCGTGCTCTTTGCCAGAACCTATAACATCGTGGGCACGCGCACGAAAAAGGTCGTCGTCGAAAATCCGCTTCTGCTCAAGGGGATTGAGTCCGAAGAAGAGATTGTGCGTTTTGCCGAGCTGCTTGTCCAGCTCCAACACTACCGAAACCCCTACATCCACCCGGAGATCAGCGCCCTCGAAAAAATCTCTGTTCTTCGCCAACGGGCTTTCGAGTGCCTGAGCCTGACAAGCCGAATGAGCTAGTCGCGAAGTCCGCTCGCGCTCCCTGCGCGGCCTAGAAGAGCCACCTCAGGTAGCACACCTTCCCGAAGGTCCGGCTCATCGACTCCCGCATCCCACTGGAAAGCGGAGCCGGAGTGAAACGGGTGACGGCCCGGCGATCTCGCGGCAGGCTATCAAATCTTACCTTGCCGAGACGCTGTTGCCCATGATGAGATTGGCCACGGCAGGTTTTCCGGGGACTGCCATCACGGTAACAGGTTGTGCTTGCGCCCCCGTGCTGGGTTTGACCGCCGTGAGCGTGACGGGGCCAGGCTCAGCATCGATGATCGCGCAAAAACCGTCCGCCGAGCTTAGCCACACCTCAGAGCGCCCCTGAGTTTTCACGTGGGCATCCATGACTGGCAATCCAGCAGCGTCCTTCACCCAGACGAGAATGATCCCCTTGGTGGGGGCTGTTTTCCATGGCATGGGGGGCGTGGGCACATCGTCGGGGAAAATCGTTGAGCGATAGAAGGGGAGCAGCCCCTTTTTCTGCAGCACGGCCAGAGTAAAGGGGCACGTCCCATGGGCTCCCACCAGCCGAGTCGCCACGGCTTGTCGCAACATCTCCACGTCATTGAAGACTTTTTGCCCGCCGTAAATGTGGCGATCATTGCCAGCAAGCTTGACAAAACTCGCTAGCAGCTCGTCATAGTCGGGCTTATTTCCGCCCATGTCCCAGTAGATCATGGGGATGAGCGCATCCATGCAGCCCCGGCGCGTCCACTCGATGGAATCCTGGTGATAATCTTGGAGGCCCGAGCTCGTCCACGAATAGCCCGAGCGCTTATCGTTGCCTTGAGGCAGCTTTCTTTTGTCATAAATTCCCCACACCGCTGCGCTGAATTTGATGTGAGGCTTGATGGCGCAGACTGCGCCGTAGATATCTGTCAACATCCGTGTGATATTGTCCGCCTGCCAACGATCATAGCCCATCTTCATGGGGTTGCCATCGCCGGCGTGACGGGCTTTGCTCCACGGATCGTCTGAAACCGTCGGTTTCGGGAACCGGATGCGATCAAAATGAATGCCCTCCACATTGTAGCGCGAGGCAAAGTCCAGCACAACCTTGCGGAGGTAAGTCTGAACCTCAGGGAGATTCGGATTGAGCCACCAGTATTCGTTGAAGTCCGCTGGTTTGCCCTTTTCGTGGACGAGCCAGTTCGGCACCGATTGCAAGGCGCAGTGCGCAAACCAGATACTGTTCGATCCTTCGGGAGGTCCCTCGCGTCGCTCACTAGCAGGGCAGGCATTGATATAGGCGTGAAATTCGAGGCCGCGCTTATGGGCTTCCTCTATGGCGAATTTCACTGGATCAAAGCCGGGATCTCGCCCCCCCACCATGTGTGACCACGGCTCAAGCTTGCTCGGGTAGAGGGTCGTGCAATCTGCACGCACTTGAAACACCACAGCGTTGAGTCCTGCCTGCTTTGCTGCCTCCATAAGGTGCACGATTTTCGAGCGCATCTCGTCGGGGCTGGGGCTGGCCCAATCGAAGCGGGTAATCCAGGCTCCACGAAATTCCGGCTGCCCAATCTGTTGCTTTCGGATAGCTGCCAATCCCGCCTTATCGAGAGGAAGGTTCTCCGTTTGGGGGGTGGCTCCCCCTTTGTTTCCGATGGCGGTCGGAGTCGCCAGCTCGCCTTTCCCACCTTCCTGGCTCAGCGTGTTCATCTGGACGACATCGTCGGAAAGTTGTGAGCGCTGCGGCGCCTGATTGGTTCGCGCCATCTGGTTTTCCACGTCAGCGTCCGCCCACCCCAAAGGTCCTATCATGAGGGTCAAAAAGCACAGGAACCCGATGCCAACAACCACTCGTGAGTCGCGCATATCCCCGTTACCCGCCGTAAGTATCGATGACAGCGCAAGCAAACTACCGCTTGCAATCGAAGCCTTATCCAACCCTCTAACATTCGTGAGTCAAAACGAAAATGCATGAGTGGTCCGTGACGACCTTGCTCTGCATCGATGTGGAAAGGATGGACAATGACGCAGTATCGAATTGAGAAAGACTCGCTGGGGGAAAAACAGGTTCCGGCCGATGCCTATTACGGCATCCAGTCACTGCGCGCGGCGGAGAACTTCCCCATCAGCCGCCACAAGGCCCATCCCCTGTGGGTCTGGGCCATCGTTCAGATCAAGCGCGCCGCGGCCAACGTCCACAAGCAGCTCGGCCTGCTCGACGAAGAACGCGCCCAAGCTATCATTCAAGCTTGCGACGAAGTGCTTGCGGGAAAGTTCGATGATCACTTCATCGTTGATGTCTACCAGGCAGGCGCTGGCACGTCGCAGAACATGAATGCGAATGAGGTCATTGCCAACCGCGCCAACGAGATTCTGGGCATTCCTCTCACTGACCGCAAGAACCGCAAGATCCACCCCAACGACGACGTCAACAAATCCCAATCCACGAACGACGTTGTTCCTTGTGCCATTCGCCTTGCAGCTCTCAAGCTTTTGCCCGGATTCGAGCTGGCCCTCAAAGAGCTCATCTCGGCCTTGGAGGCCAAAGCGCGCGATTTCGACGATATCATCAAAAGCGGGCGCACCCATTTGCAGGACGCCGTCCCCGTGCGACTCGGTCAGGAGTTTGGTGCCTACGCTGATGCGCTCAAGGCGTTCCTTCCGCGGCTCGAAATGGCGCGCCACGATATGAGCCGGTTGGGAATTGGGGGCAGCGCTGCAGGCACCGGCTTGAACGTTCATCCCGAATACCGCCGCCTCATGGTCGAAGAGTTGAGCCGCCATCTGGGAATGGAACTGCGCCAGGCGCCCGATTACTTTTCCGCAATGCAAAGCCATAACGACTCGGTGTTCCTCGCTAACGTCGTCGCCGGCGTGGCTGTCGAGCTCATCCGCATCGCCAACGATCTGCGGCTGCTTTCGAGCGGACCACGCACGGGGCTCGCCGAAATCCTACTGCCGCCCGTCCAGCCCGGCAGCTCCATCATGCCCGGCAAAGTCAACCCTGTCATGGCCGAAATGCTCAACATGGTCTGCTTCCAGGTTCTCGGCTACCAGACGGCCATCCACTACGCGGCGCAGGCGGGACAACTCGAACTCAACGTCATGATGCCACTGATTGCCAACGATCTCATCGAGATGCTCGAAATCCTCACGAATGCGATGAAAGCTTTCACCGAGCGTTGCGTCAAAGGCATCACTGCCTATCCCGAGCGCTGCCGCTGGTACGCGGAAAACTCCATCTCCATGGTCACGGTACTCAACACCTATATCGGCTACGACAAAGCGGCTGAGGTGGCCAAAGAAGCAGTGGCTATGGGCAAGAGTTTGCGCGAAGTCATCTTGGAGAAGGATTTACTCACTCCCGAGCAACTCGAAAAGCTATTCGATCTTCGGCCTCTCACAGAGCCCGGAATCCCAAAAGCAAAGTAAGGAAGTCCGAAACGCGCAGAGAAAAGGGGCTCGGTCGCGACACCGAGCCCCCTCCTTTTTCTGCCAAAGCTGCCCAATGCCAGAGAATAAAGCAAGTTTGGTTCTCACTGAGCAGGAGCTCAGAGAATCGCCGAGGATCGTGAGAGATCAATCGGCCCTCCCAAGAAAGGCCACACTGACGGGAGCCGACAAAATCAGCTCCCCATGCTTGTTCCGCTCTAGGAGCGCAGACGTGTCATTTCGAAGAGTTGAGCTGCCTGCGGCCCCAGGAAGCCCTCGAACAAGACCTTCTGTCCTGACTCATCCTCCACATAGCCACGCTCAGCGAATTCCATGTAAGCATAAGTCCATTCGATCTGGCCCAGTGATCCATCCGCCTTGCGTACGGTGACGGGCACCCGCACTGCGTGGGTGGCGGTCTGTCGCAGTTTCGATCCGCGCGCGCCTTCAATCTCGTCCTTCATGGGCACGCCACGCCGGCGGAGCTCCGCCACGAGTCCCTCGATATCGTTGATCGGCTCAACACAGTGACGATTGACGTAACCTGTAAAATGATTAACTCGATAACCATGAAGGAGAACCCAGGCTCCGTATTGGCTCACTTCGTTGACCCTGCGCACAACGTCCTCGGCCACCGGTTCCCACGGAACGCTTTGGAAAAAAGCCACTGTGCGCTCAAAAAGGTCCTTCGAATAATCAGGCGACTTGTCGAGCTGGGCAAGTGCTTCGACGTCGCGATCCGAGAGAAGCTCCCGATACGAAGCCACGCTCTCGCGAATGGCTTGGGCCGTGTCGGCAGGCAGCTCATGCACTCGAAGTTCACTCACGAAGATCTTGGGAAAATCTGGCTCGGGGTGCTGAACGTAACGAGCGAAGAGATGCGTATCGGGAAAATCGATGGCCCCTCGTTCCTCGAAGCCAAGCGCGTCCCAAATGCGTTTCACGTTGGAGATGCCCAGATAATGCGGCCCAACGTGAACGGCAAGAGTTCGGAACGCCATGTGGTCGTTAACAAAAGTTCCCCCCAGTTCGGCGAGCATCTCTTGATAGATCTTAGCGTAGGGAACGCGCGCTGCATAATCCTCCCACAAGCTCTCCAACAAATCATGCGCAAAGCGTGCTCTTGTGTTCATGACTCTAGCTCCCACTCAATAATCCACGGCTTTCCGAAAAACAGAACAAATTTGCTACTCTTTTCTTCGGCTTTCGCGACAATTCTTCCCTTGTTGCTCGAGGTTTGCAGCGCAACTCGTCTTCTCCCTAGCGGCACGACCGCTCGCCGCATAGAGAGCAGAATGGGGATGTGCCCCCCTGGCCAGGGCCTACTGACTCGTGGTCGCTTCCTGTTTTTCCTGATTGCCGTTGGCCGGGCGCGTCGTCAGGAGGTCATCGCTAACTGTTCCACCGCACTCTTCGATCCATTTTGTCACGCTAGAGACGTCCTTGCCACCCCGCTTAAGGTACATAGTGTAGTTTTGCACGGCCCTGCGCGTGTCTTTCAGGTTCTTGTGATAGAGAATGCCCAGCGCCAGATAGTGATCGGGGTTCTTGGGATCAGCATCGATCGCCTGGCGGTAGAGTTTTTCGGCCTCGCGGTAAAAGGCGCGACGACCCGCCGCATCAACGTCGGCAGCAATTCGGCGCTTGACATCACCCATGCGCCCCAAAGCGCGGGCGTAGTTGGGCACATGCGCAAGGGCTGATTCCAATCGGCTTTCTGCCTGGCGTGGACTATCCTGCTGAAGATCGATCTCAGCGAGTTCCGTAAGCGCTTCTGCCAAGTACGATTTGTACTTGAACGTCAGGTCGGGCACTTTTTCGAGGTACTCGGTCACTCTCGTCAGCCATTGCTTCGCAGCCTCAAAATCTTTCTGGGCCTTGAGGACCTTTCCCATGAGAATGTAAGCTTCGATGGCATCCGGCTTGAGGTTCAGCACGCGCTGGATATTCTCTTTCGCCTTATCGTACTCTTCTTGCACATAGGCCAGGCGCGCCCGTGCCATGAAAGCCTCCCAGCGCGATGGGTCGCGCGCTGTGACCGTCTCCAAATCCTTGTCGGCTTTGTCGAAGTTTCCCAGTTCGATCTGCACTTCTGCACGGTGGACGTAGGCCTGGTAATTGTTGGGCTGCAGTTTGATTTCCTCATCCAGGTGTTGCAATGCCCCGTCATAATCTTTCGCATCGACCAAGCTCAGCGCCAGAAATTGATGGCCGTAGGGAAAGGTCGGCTCTACTTCCAGCAATTTTTCAAAAGCTTCGATGGCCTTCTTCGTCTCCCCGATATCGCGGTAAAGTTTTCCCAAGAGGAACCAGGCCTGCGCGCGTTTAGGATCCAGCTCGAGCGCCCGCTTGAGGTTGTCGATGGTTTCCTGAGCGTTTTTCAGAACCGTCTGCTCGCCCATTTTCACGAAGCAATCCGCCGCGCGATCGAGAGCGTCGGCGCAGGCCGGATACCTATCCTTGCCTCCCACGCACTCAACGAAGTGACCGGCCGCCTCTTTGTACTCGCCGCGTTGGTAAAGGGCTTTGGCGACAAGGTAGTGAAACTTCACGCGCTCTGCCTCGGAGATCTCTTTCTCGCCATAACGCAAGCCTTTGAGAATCTGCTCAATGCCCTCCTTTTGCGTGAAAGCGCTCGTTAACAAGCGTTCGCCAAGAAAGAGGTGTGCGCGGTAAAAAGGCTCGTAAGTCTGCACCGACGCTTTCAGCTCCTGCTCCGCCCGCACAAAATCCATCCGATCGAGAAGCTCCTGGGCTCGGCCAAAGTGAGCTTCGGCTTTGAGACGGGCCACCGTGCTCGTCTGGTCTTCCGTCATCACTGTGGAGAGAAGTTTCTCGGCCTCGACCACTGCTTGGTCGTAGCGCTTTTGTGCCACGGCAGCCCGCAGCTCATCGATCTTCCTCTCTACGGCATCACGGTTGGCAGAAGCTATGGCGAGCTCACAAAGGCGAATCTTTTCCTCGAGGCGGCTTTGCGCCCCCTCGTTTCCTTGCGCCTTCGCCAGCGCCTTCTTGTAGAGCTCGATGGCGCGAGGAAAATTGCGCCCTTCGCGCGCGGCATCGCCATCGACCTCCTCGCCCGTCGTCCCCTCTCGCTGGATTTGGCTGATTTCGCTAGCTCGCAACCGCAAGGTTCCCAGGCGGGTCCGCACGACGACTTGCTGGGGAGTCTCCTCGAGCACCGCGCCCTCCAATTGTTTCCCAGACTTTAGTGTGATGACGTCGGCCTGCCCCCCGACAGTAAAACCCAGAGTAATAGCCAAAACGCTCAGCGCGTGCAGACGGTTCACGTCCTTGTCCTCTCTGCGCAAAGATCTCAGCAAGCCATGCTTGAGGAGAGATATGCGGTCGAGCAGGCGGTCTTGTCAACCAGTGAACGAAAACAGGCTTACCCCGCCCCACGTCGCTTGTGTGCGTGCGGCCAGGAGCCCAAGGAAGTTTAGCGCAGCAGCCCCTTGAAGAAGACGCGCATCACAAAATCGGCATGGTCGCGAATGTCATCGTCTTTGCCCGTGACGGCGCGGTAACGGATCGCAGCCCCCAACATGCCGCGCAAAACATAGGCTGCCTCTACGGGGTCGGCATCGGTGAAAAGTCCTTCGCTTTGTCCCTGGGCGATGAGGCGGCCCAAGATGGCCGTGTTTTGACGGTAGCGGTCAATGAGCTCGGGCGTCAGGCATGATTTGACAAAGCGAATGTCCGAATCCGAATTCTCCACGCCCTCGGAGACAACGCACGACACCACATGACTTTGCTGATAGCGCGCCATGAGCTCGCGCACAAGGCGTGCGAGCTTAACATCTGCTTTACCTCGGTCATTGATGATGCGGGTGAAAAGTTCGGTCGATTCCGCAACATCCTTAGTAAGGATTGCCTGGATAATGGCTTCGACGCTCGGGAACGTGGATTTGAGCTTTTTTATGTCAACCTTAGCTTGTTTCGCAATTTCCTCGAGGGTGGCTTGAGCGCACCCCTTCTTGCGAAAAACGTCTTGTGCCGCTTCAAAAATAGTGTCCGCTGCAAGGGTCTCTTTTGCCATCGACAATCTTTTCGCTCCGTACTTTCCAATGGCACAAATTCGTTAGGTGTTCGCGCGTACTTTACGCCTGGAACCGGTATAAAAATCAAGTTGAAGTTGTGGTGCGCTGCTCCGCATACATTTCAGCACATGGATGAAAAAGTCCCTTTGAGCCCTGAGGTGGGGCGCTAGAGGGCATTGTTCCACGCTCTCTCAGGAGTAAAGATGATGGCATTTCGGGTCCGCAAATTGAAAACGATTGGAGCTGGCTTCGCAGCCTTGCTCGTGGCGCTCGCCGTTCTCTTGCCACGCACGAGCTGGGCCGAAGAATTCAAACTTCCCACCGCCGAGGAGTTGGCAACCCTGCCGCCGGTGGCACTTGAGTTCTATGCTAACGGCATCAAGGCTCTCGATCACATCGATTACGACCGCGCTTACGAGTATCTTGCCAAAGCCGCTGCCCTCCAGCCACGAGCGGTGCGCCTAAACATGATTGTGGCAGCGCTAGCGCTCAAACACGGTCGCGCGAAAAAGGCCGATGAGGCGCGCGACTATTACGACACGGCCATCCAATGCTATGAGAACATCCTGGCGACCCCCGCCCTTGAGCCAGCTTTCCGCCGTGATGTGGAGAACCGGCTCAAGGTCGCGCGCGACGAAAAGGACAATCTCGCCCAGCGCGACGCCCAACGCGAGGGCCGCGGAAATATGTTCATCAAGGCTTTCAACCGCGAGATGGCGAAAGCCACGAAGACACCGGCTCGTCCATCGACTGGTGCTGCTCCGCAACCGCCTTCTCTGGCTGGAAGCGCTGTGCTGGCTCCAGTAGGCGGGCCGGGCGCGGTCTTGTCGGGTGTCGGTGCTCCTACGTATCCAGGCGCAGCCCCGACTCCAATGCCAGCTGCTGGCCCGGCAGGCATGCCAGGTCAGGCTGGAACCGCGCCCGTAGCGGCGCCAGGCGGCATGCCTGCCTTACCGCCTTTGCAGGGTGCGCCTGTTGCGCCTGCGCCGGGAGCTCCGCTCGCACCAGCACCCGGAGGGCCACCCCCAGGCGAGCCCATCGCCATCTAAATGTCTCCGCTGCGAATGGTCGATCGGCTAAGGGGTATAAAAGCATAGCGCCTGGTGTTTGCGCTTGCGTACGGGCGCAGGGAAGTTTTATCCAACTGAGCTGGGACCGACAAGTGGGCCGAAAGCCCACTTTTTGTTTTGGAGAGGCCGAGCTGCATTGTTGGAGGCTGAATTCGCGAGAGGCAAGGAGAACGAGACCATGAACGCGGAAGCATTGAAGGCACTCGTCAAAGAAATCGCCAAAGAAAAAGAACTCGATACCCAGGTCATAAAGAGGGCCATCGAAGAGTCGATCCTTGCTGCGTCGCGTCGCGCTCTTTCTCAGTACAAGGAGGCTCGGGCTGAATTGGACGTCGAGACGGGCGTCCTCCACTTATGGGTCAAGAAGACCGTCGTGCAAGAAGTCACAAATCCCAAGACCATGATTTCTCTTCGCGATGCGAGGCGTATTCGTAAAGACGTCGAGGTCGGCGACGAAATCGAAGTCGATGAAGACCCCTCTGTCCTTGGGCATGTGGCGGCGCAAAATATGCGCCAAATCCTTGCCCAAAAAATCCAAGAAGCGGAGCGCAACAAAATCTACGAGGAGTGGAAAGCACGCGAAGGGGAACTCGTCAATGCGACCGTTCAACGCGTATTGAAAGATGGCTCGGTCATCGTGAGTCTTGGACGCGTGGAAGCGCTTTTGCCCAAGCGCGAAATTCCCGCGAACGCGCGTTATCAGCCCAATGAGCGTCTCAAAGTGCTTGTCCTCGAGGTCAGCCGCGACCCCGCTGGACCGATGATCAAAGTTTCGCGGACTCATCCGGATCTTATCGTTCGGCTCTTCGAGCAGGAGGTGCCAGAGATTGCGGATGGCACGGTTCGCATCGTCAAGATTGCCCGCGATCCTGGCGTGCGCACTAAAGTGGCGGTCGAGAGCACGAGCAAAGAGGTGGACCCTGTAGGAGCATGCGTGGGGCTCAAGGGCTCGCGCGTGCAGATGATCGTTCGCGAACTCGACAGTGAGCGAATAGACGTCGTGCCCTACTCGCCCAAAATCGAAGAGTTTGTCGCCAAAGCGCTCGTTCCCGCTGAGATTGCCTCGGTGAAAATCATCCCCGAGCAGAAAAAGGCCATCGTCACGGTAAAAGCCCAAAATCTCTCGCTCGCGATCGGCAAGCGCGGGCAAAATGCCCGGCTGGCCGCGAAGCTCACAGGGCTGACTCTCGACATCCATGCCGAAGGCGAGCAGGAAAAGCTTGCTGCAGTGGATCGCTGTGAAGTTGAGCGGCGCTATCTCGAGGACTTCCTGTCGCAAATGGATGTCCACGAGCCCGAAATTATCGAAAAGCTGGCGCAAGCTGGAATCGATTCTGTGGCGGAGCTGTCAAAGGCCAAGGTGGAGAAAGTCATGGAGATCTTCCAGAGTGATGAGGCTTGGGCTCAGGAGCTCATCGAATATGCCGCCAGTTATTTTGAGCAACTTCAGGTCATGCGCAAGACGACCTTTTCGACGGACGAAGACTAACGAGCGGCTAATCTTGCGGGGAATCAGCGTGGCAGACCACAAGCACCACGGTGATATTGTCCGGCCCGCCAGCTTGATTGGCCAACCCCACAAGGTGGTTGGCACGTTCTCGGAGGGATAATGGCTGACGCAGGACCTCTTCGATCGTTGGATCGGCGACGACGCCCGTGAGCCCATCGGTGGCCAACAAGAAGAGGTCGCCCTCCTCAATGGGCATCGTCGTCGTGTCGATCTCCACCTCAAACCGATTTCCGAGTGCCCGCGTAATGACATTGCGATAGCGGTGGTTGCGAGCCTCCTCCTCGGAGATCAGGTTCTTCTTGAGCTGCTCGTTGACCCAACTGTGGTCGCTGGTGAGGGGCAGAAAGCGGTCCCCTCGCATCAAGTAAACGCGCGAGTCCCCCACATGCGCCACGATCCCCTCTCGATCGGTGATACGCAGGGCAGCAATCGTCGTGCCCATGCCCCCAAGTTGGGGGTTCGCCTGCTGCAGGGCGCAGAGTCGTTGATTGGCCAAGCGGATCCCACATAAAAGAGCATTCCCATAGACGCTCAAATTGCGATCGTAGGAAAAAGGCCAGGTCAGAGTGTCATCCGCGAGATGGCGCTGAACGAAATCGACGATAGCTTCAATGGCTTGGGCGCTTGCAACTTCGCCCGCAGCGTGCCCTCCCATGCCATCCGCCACGAGGTAGATACCCATGGCATCATTTGCAAAAAAGGCATCCTCGTTGACCGAGCGTTTGAGACCGACGTCTGTTATGCCGTAGGATTCGAGATGCATCAGAAATCTTACCTTATCAACCACCAAATCGTCAGCAAATTTCTCGTCATCCCTCGGCAAAGTTTGATCGTAGGAAACGACATTTCAATGACTTTCTAGGCGAATGCGGCAAGCGCTCACTCAGAAGCCTCCTTCGCGGCCGGCCGGCCGAGCTCACTCGTGCCCGTGTTCGCGCAGGAATTTCTCGAGTTCTGTTTCTTGCTTGCGGACGATTTTATCGACCTGTTCCTCGAGTTGTTTGCGTCGACGGTTCTCCTCAAACTGCAACATCTGCCACGACATCGCTTTGGGGTGGACGACAAAACCCGGCTCTTGAGTCAGCTTGCGGAGAGTCTCGCGCAATTGTTCGGGGTCAAAAGGTTTGCCCACAAAAGCATTCGCCCCGATACGCAGCGCGTATTCTTGGTCGCGAGGCGACGACTTGGCCGACACGATAACAATCGGCGTGTGGGCGAATCGTTTGTTGCGGCGAATGGATTGACACAACTGATAGCCGCTCATTTTCGGCAGCATGACATCGAGGACGATGATGTCTGGCTCGTACATGACGATTTTGTGGATGCCCTCCAGGCCATCGAGTGCACCCGCCACCTCAAACTCGTCCATGAGAGCGAGGGAAGTCATGGCCACAACGTCCTCGTCGTCGTCCACGATCACAACGCGTGGTTTTGCAGATGCAGCCCGTGGCGCTCGCGGCGGTGGAGGGGCTGGCTCGGCTTTCGGCGGCGAGCTCGTTGCTTCAGATGGCGGCGTTACCGTGGGAGGTGGGGATTTTTTGACTTTTGCCTCGGCAATCGCGTCCGGCGACGACTTTTCCAGATTTTGCAGTTCCTCAATAGTAAAGCGTTTGGCCTGCCAAGGCGGGCTCTTCTCTTCGAAGAACATGTCGACCACCCGCAGCAGCCGCGCTGGCTCAAATGGCTTTGTCAGGTAGAGGTTAGCCCCCGCGCCATACCCCTTCACAATATCCGGCTTCGAAGCAAGCGCCGAAAGAAACAAAACGGGAATGTCATGAAACCGCGGGTGATTGCGGATCACTGTGCAAGTGTCGTAGCCATCCATGAGGGGCATCATCACGTCAAGCACCACAAGGTCCGGCTCAACGAGGTCGAGCTTCTGGGCAGCATCGAGCCCGTCGTGCGCCTCGACGACTTCATACTTGGCCGTTAGAGTTGCGCGCACAATCGCCCTGATATCCGCTTCATCATCGACAATGAGAATGCGACGCTTCGGCATGGCGTCACCGTCCTTTCTAAAAGGCTGCGTCCATGGAGAATTCTGTAAAAACGTTATGACGTTTCGCGGCCGATGTCACCTCGCCGCCGGCCCTTGCTCACTCTTGATCGTAGGGGTTGATCGGTCGGATATCGCCGGATTCCTCGACCTCCTTGAGTTTCTCCGCAAAAAGCTGGTCAAGCTTCGCTTTCTTGGACTTCTCCGATTCGAGGGCTTTGCGGAATTTTCCTTCCGCTAGAGTTTCGCGCTCACGCACCTTTTTGAACGCGTCCTCAAAGCGGTCGCCCGTTGAGTTCTCGAGAATGGGCCGGCGCACTTCCACGATTTTGCCCGTTCGGCGCTCAACAATGAGGATGGTTTTACAGTCGGGACACGTGATTTGGAAAAAATCAGCCATCTGACGTTGCCTCCTCCCCTATGCGTGGCACAAGAGCCACGTCTTGCGCAAGGAGGAAGTCCTTCTTGGCCATACTCACGATCGAAATAAGCTGCGCATTTCTCAGCGAGGTGGGAGGCGCTTTTGGGTTGGGAAAGCTGTCGATTGGTTTGGTCAGGAGAGCTTTTGCACGCTCCCATGGCCCGGGTTCGCGATGCGGGGAGAATCCCAGAGCTCAGCCACTTGCGCTCGCCCGCCGCATCAGTTGCGATGGAAAATGATGGGCCAACCGACTCACGATGCCAGGGTGATGCAGCACGTGCATCTCCCAAGGGCGAGGGATTGTGGATGGGCACTTGAGCGCGCCCTTCGGCCCTGCCGCCTAGGAGGGTGTCCTATCTCACATGTCGTGAAACCTAGCAGGGTCCGTAAAGTTCTTGGCCAGATGCAGGGTTCTCCTCTCGCACGCGTGGACACCCTTCCGCCGGCTCACCCTCTCGAGGATTCATTTCTTCACCATGTTGTGCTCATGGTAGTACTCACACTCGGGCGCGAGGACACAGATTTCGCAGCGAGGTTTGCGTGCCTGGCACACATTGCGGCCGTGTTCAATGGTTCGGTGGCTGAAGTGTGTCCAGTCCTCGTGCGGAATGCACTTCATGAGGTCCTGCTCGATCTTGTCCTGTTGGGAGCTCTTTGTCAGGCCCAGGCGTTGCGCCACGCGACTCACATGGGTGTCGACGGTGATCCCCGGCGTGTTGAAGCAGTTGCCGAGCACCACATTCGCCGTTTTGCGTCCCACACCCGGCAGCTTCACGAGCTCTTCCATCGTTGCGGGGACCTGGCCGCCGTGGTTCTCCACGAGCGCCTCGGCCATGCCCTTGAGGGCACGCGCCTTGTTGCGGTAGAAACCCGTCGATCGGATGGCCTCCTCGATTTCTTCGAGAGGCGCTTGGGCCAGCGCGCGGGCATCGGGGAATTTACAAAAGAAAGCAGGCGTCACCTGATTGACCCGCTCATCGGTGCATTGCGCGCTCAAGATTGTGGCCACGAGGAGTTCGTATGGCGAGGAGAAGTTCAGGCTGCAGCGAGCATGGGGATAGGCGCGTGCCAAAAGCTCATTGATGCGGCGGCCACGGGCAACCCCATCATCGCCGCCGCGAGCTTTCCCCGTGCCTTTGCCCGCCGTCTTGCCTTTCTTTTCGGGCTTCTTGCTCATGACGTCGATCTGACTACAACCGCTGAAGGGGACCAATCAAGGGCGCAAATTCTGTTGATGTTTGCGCAAAAACGATTTCTCTAAACTGGCTGCAAAGCGATGGCAAGCGCAGCCGAAAATAAGCGGTGGTGGCTGGCGCTGCGGCTCGTCCCGCAGATGAACCGCGTGCGCTTCTACACGCTCATCGATCATTTCCAGACGCCCGATGCCGTTTTCGGCGCAACGGCCAAGGAAATTGCGGCGCTGCGAGGTTTCGACGAATCCCTGGCCCGGGCCGTCCTTGAAGCGCCGCGTTCCGCAGCCTGGCAGGAAGAGCTCGAGGAGATGGAGCGGCGCCAAGTTCGGCTTCTGACCCTCGACGATCCCGATTACCCCGAAAACCTCCGCCAATCATCATTTCCCCCGCCGCTGATTTACGTCCGCGGTGTGCTGCAGCCGGAAGACCGCTTTGCAGTGGCCGTGATCGGGTCGCGCCGCGCCACGCAATACGGCCGTCTGGTGGCCGAGCAGTTTGCCAGTCGCCTTGCCCGCGCTGGCCTGACAATCGTCAGCGGTTTCGCCCGAGGCGTGGACTCTATGGCCCATCGTGCCGCGCTTGATGTCGCCGGCCGCACCCTGGGAGTGCTCGGCAACGGTCTCTCTGTGATTTACCCCGCCGAGAATGCCCGCCTGGCCGAGGCCATTGTCGAGCGCGGGGCACTCATTTCGGAGTATCCGATGCGCACGCCGCCCGATCGCTTCAATTTCCCCGAGCGCAACCACCTCATCGCAGCACTTTCGCTCGGCACCCTTGTCGTCGAAGCCGCCGAGAAATCGGGCGCCCTCATCACGGCCCGCGAGGCGCTCGAAGAGAACCGCTTTGTTTTCGCCGTGCCTGGCGACATCACGCGTGAGAATTCTCGCGGCACCAACTCCCTCATTCAGGCCGGCGCAAAACTCGTCCAAATGCCGGAAGACATCCTTGCCGAGATGCAGCATCAACTCCGCGGCCTGCTACGCGAAAGGGAGGGGCGCGAGACAGGAGCTCCGGCGGACCGCGAGCTAGGGGCGGGAAAGGGACCCCAAGAGGGGGCTCACCTCTCGCCCGAAGAAAAAGCTGTGCTGGAGCTTCTGCGCCACGAACCGCAATACTTTGACGTTTTGCTGGCGCGCCTCGAGACCGCTGGCGTGGACCTCCAGACCCTTTCAACGGTCCTCCTCTCCCTCGAAATGAAGCAGCTCATCCGCCAACTCCCTGGCCGTCTCTATGTCTGCGCGATGTAAGGGACGGACACTTGAAGCCCCAAATGGCACTGTAAATTTGCGAAAGCCGCGAGACTTGAGCGCCACGCGGACGACGGCCTCCCGCTCTCTCGGCAGTCGAGGAAAGTCCCGTCCGCGCGGCATCTGCAAAAATAACCACAGAAAGCTGTGCCCGAAATTGACTACCAAAGAGCTCGTTGTGAAACTGAAGTGGTTACTTCCAGCTGAAATCGAGACTTGAGGTCACTCCAACGGCGACAAGGGCACTCGTTTCCCTTATGGGTTGTAAAGTCCCAGGGATGCCAAATTTTGGACTTGAAATCAGACGTGTATTTGTCATGCATAAATGAGACAATACTCATTATAGGGAAAAGTCGCGAGAAACTTTTCTCTAAGGGGGAAACGAAATGGGGGAGAATCTCCGACGAGAGAATGCTGAACTCTCTTATTTCTTCCGCCATGCGCTTCTTAGGAGGCACTCCCGCAAGCAAGAATCACAAAGCGAGATATGTCCAGAGCGACGGGAATCAGGAATTCTTCTGCCATTTCTCTGGGCGGTAGCGGGCCTTGCCAGTCTCATGTTAGCCCTTTCTGCTCAAGCTGCGGAGATCAAGCTAAGTTCCGGCGTAAAAATCGATGGTGTCATCTCAGCAGAGTCAGCTGGAAAAGTGGTCATCGAAACGACATCCGGCACGCTAGTCTTCCCGAGAGAAAAGGTTGTTTCTATCAAACGTGGGGAAGCAGCGGAAGAGAAAAGTCTCGAAAACCTGTTTCGAGCTGAAAAGCATCTCCGGGAAGGAAATCGGGAATTAGCAGAGCAATCACTCAAGAGCATTGATGAGGTCGTGCTCCCAGCTGCTTTTCGCGCAAAGTATGAAAACCTCCGTGCCACGATCCTCACCCCCCAAAACCCGGAAACTCACAGCCTCGACGCCGCAGTCGTCAGCCACGCACAACAACTTGCCCAACGTGAGCAAAAAGACCAAGCTCTCGCTTACTTGAAATCTGCTCTAGTAGCTAATCCGCAACTCACTCTCTCCAAAAAGTATTTCTTCTACTTGCTGGAGAATGACATACGAAAGAGGGAGCGGTATTGTTTCTACTTGGCTGATCTTGTTTGCAGCTCTTCGGAAAGGAGTTTCGATAGTGAGTTATCCATGCTGTTCGAGCGATCCATTAGGTTTTCTTCGTCTTATCTAAAAGAAGGAGATTTTCTTACGGCAAAGAACTATGCGTTTCTCGCGGCCTGCCTTTATGCAATAAAATCATCAAACTTCAATTTAGGCAACCGCGAGGATTGGTGCTCGATCATTTCGACAATTCTTAGCGACATTCAGCTTCAAAAAAGTACTCTGACTAGTGTCCCTTTGGCAAAAGCGCAGGCGGCTCTCATTGACCTGGCTTATGAGCAGCAGCAGAAAGCTGGTTTCCTTCTCCAAAGTATCATCCCCTGTATGGATTTCGATCTGGAGTCTCTATTTCAACTAGCTATGAGCTCAGAGGATGCCTCAGACTGGCGAGCGTGTGCGCAACTGTGGGCTTCTTTGGAATGGTGGGTTCTTTGCCACGATCGTCTGCGGGCGCATAAGAAACTGGTCGGTGCTGCCGATCCCCCAACCCGTTTGATCAAATTTCGGGCTGTAGTCGAGTCACTAAACGCAGGAGACTACGTTCATAACCCCATTCGAGCCGTAACCGTCCGGCCCAGCGCCGCCGAAGGGCGGCGATTCTTATCAGCTCCAGCGGCTGAGCAGTGGGAGCAGATACTCCTCTTTCTTACCTCTTTGCCTAACTCGCAAGTGCCCCACGATTTTTTGGAAATTGCGGCTACAAAGGTCTTAGAACTGGCTCCTTCAGGCTCGGTTGCCCGGGAGTATTTCTGTCCTAAATTGATGCGGGAGGTGAAGACCCGTGCGGATCAAATCGGCACCAAAGATCCGACCGAATTAGATAATGAAATCAAACATCTGAATGCCCAGGCGGAACGAATTCAGTGTGGCGACCGCCTCAGCACTGAAATTGCTGCAATTCAGGCACTACTGGGAATTTTCAAGGATTACGAGTCCAGCTTCGAGTCGCGTTGGCGTCGTGCTTCGCTCCAAGAGCGAGCAGGTGTTGTCAAGGTCATTCTTGCCCAACTCGACCGTTTTCATGAGAATTATCGCGACAGCTTTGCGGCAGAACGTCTCCCTATAATCAAGAATAGCATCCAAGAAAAGGTACTCTCGTTGCTTCGTCGCGCTGTTTTGGAAATACGGTCTTGCAGTGTGCTCTTGTTGTCTCTGGACGGTTTGTCGGACGAAGAAATACAAGAACGTTGTCATGTATTAACCCAAGAAATGATTCTCCTAAGTTCGTTATGTGAGCAAATGGGTCAGGTGTTTCCTTCGCAAAAGGATTTTACCGCCTTGAGATTACAGGTGGATAGAAAGCGGTTGGAAGGCGAAGAAGAGATATGGGAGGCGTTAGTAACGAGACAACGTCAAAGGATTCGCTCCCTTTGTGACGAGTACCTCGACAAACAGCCTGATTACGATGAAATTCGCTCCCTTTGGTTAGACGGAGTCCCACCCCTAGTCATTGGAAATCTACTCAGAAAAGAATTTCGCAATCTTTCCATGGACAACTCTCTCACGGCGACCCAAGCGAGGGTCAGCTACGTGATGACTTTTCAAAACACCCAAGATGTGCTCTTTGAGGATGCAAAGGTTGACATCCTTTTGCAGAAAACCCAGGCCGGGTGGAAGATTGTTGGACTGGAATTCCTGGGCAAAGATGACGAGCACACCAAAGTCGGGTCTTCATCCAACAGATGGGAGAAATTGAACCAAAAACGGGGCGAGTCGCATGTCTATTGAAACCAACATCCTCTTTCCAGTGGCACGAGTTGTGTTTCTCGTTATTGCTGTCGCGTGTTTTCTTGTTGGAGGCGTAGGACTCTTCGTTTCCTTGAGCTCAACCTTTTTGTCGGAGGCAAGCGCCAAGCGGATTCCCCCCGAGCGGATTCTATCCACGGTACAGCCGTTTGCAGCGGCAAGCCCGACCGGCGGTGGCAAAGAGAGTCCGTTCAGTGTCGCTGTTCCCAAAACAGATGAGCTCCGCCAGCGCTATCCAAACACCGATGTGAGTCGGGTGTTTGCTATGTTGGCCGAAGATCCTTCACTTGATAAACAGTCAGCGTTTGAGTTGTTGGTAGATGCTCTCGACGAAGCGGAAAGCGAGGACGACGATGTCCGCAGTTACCTCGACAATGCGCGCCAGGTTCTTGAGGCGCGCGGGGTCAACCCTGCCCTCCGAGGCAAAGCTTTCGCAACTTACCACAGAACTCGCATGGCTCAAGTGCGCCAAGCGCGACAGGTGCAAGCAGCTCGCGCACAGGAGCGAAACATGGCGTTATTCGGTAGCGGGGTTCTTCTCGTCATTGCCCTTCAAGCGTCTCTCATCCTTGCCGTCTTGGCGATCGAGAGAAACACTCGGAGGTATCCGCTTAGCTGATCAGGGCGCTTTCTTCTGTCAAAAAAGCAGCGGCCCGTGCATGCCCCTCTAATTTGATCGCCCCATGATTGCTCCACCGATCGTCCAGTGGTGCCATTGCTTTCCTGTGAACGCATAAGCCGGGCCGATAATAGAACTGGTCGGGCGTGCTCCCGTGGTTCTTCTTCTCTGGTGGGGCAGTTGGGAGAACGAAACGTTGTCTAAGTAAAGAAAGCTTCGCGCTCGAGGTGGCGCGCGAGCTGGCTGCAAAGGGGGCTGCATCAGGGCTAGGCTTCTCCAGTTCAGCTCTCCAGAAGTGAAGATTGCCAGATGAAGTTCGCGCTCCCTGTCGAGTCGGGACGTGGGGGGAAGCCACCCACCGTCGAAGTCTCTTCCATCACGACGTACGGGCCGCAGCTCCTTTTTACCGAGGCGATCAGTTGGGGGGCGCAGGTGGGGCTCTACCGCCCTCCGTGTCCCGCGCCACCGCAGGGGCTGGCGACGAAAGTGGCAGGAAACTGATGGGGGGCGTGGAGAAGCAGCAAAGAGCCACCACTTGCCGTTTCGAGTTTCGAAGCAGAGAGGAGAAAGAAGTTATGAAAAGACTTGTCCCCCCTTCCACTCCATTCGTCCCCCAACCAATTCGGAAAGCTCTTATCGCCCTTGTCGCCCGTCGCCTCTTCTTGGGTCGGCATCGTCCAATGCTCCTCGCCTGAACCGCCAAACGCGGGCGCTGCCCTTGCCCCTCAAGATCTTGCCTTTGAGCACTTGCGCGACGTCATGGATCGCTACCACAGGGCCTTCGATGTCTGCACCGATGTCTCGTCCGGTGGGAATCACTTTCTGGTCTTCGGCCTCAAGGCCAGCCCCGGGGATGTGAAACTGGTGACCGTCGATACTTGCTGCACGGCTCCACGCTATTCGGGCGACACCTCCATCCGATGCCAGCTCGGTGTGGCACCTGGCGCCGGCCAGCAGCGTCCCGCCCATTGGGGCGGCTACTACTTTCTGAATGGAGTGGTGAGAGCCTCCGATGTCACCCCACAACCCAATTGGGGCGATGTCCCTGGTGCAGGGTTCAATCTCTCGGGAGCCACGAAAGTGACGTTCTGGGCCAAGGGCGAGCGAGGCGGCGAGGTGGTCGAGTTTTTTGCGCTTGGGGGCGGCTGGAATCCTCGGAAGCGTCGGCCCATCATGCCCCATCCGGATTCGTCGTCCAAGGTCTCTCTTGGCCTCATTCGATTGCGGCCAAGCTGGACTCAATATGCCATCTCGCTCACGAGGCGAAATCTCTCGTATGTCATTGGTGATTTCGGGTGGTCGACGAGTGTCGCCTACAATCGCTACCGGGACGTGGTCTTCTACCTCGACGATAACCGCTACAACAAGCCGCGCCTCGACGAGCCGCGCTTTCTGCGAAGCTACGAGACGCTCCCTACTGGCGAGCCCTTTGACCAGATGATGAAGAACACAGCCTACACGTACGACAACGCGCTCGTGCTGCTGGCTTTTCTTGCCAGGGGCCAGGCGGACGACCTGCGGCGCGCCAAGCTCCTTGCCGATGCACTCGTCTACGGAGTCGACAACAATCGGCAATTCTCTGACGGCCGGCTCCGCAACGCTTACAAGTGCAGGGATCTTGCGCACTTTCCAGGTTGGCAACCCAACGGCAAGCCAAACACAGTTCGCTTGCCGAGATAGTGGGATCCCGCCGCAAAGGCTTGGCGGGAGGATGAATTTTCGCTGAGCACGTACGCGGGAAACGCTGCCTGGGCTATTCTAGCGTTGCTCTCCGCCGGCGAACGACTGGGGGACTCCACGTACATTCTCACGGCCCATAGGCTCGGCGAATGGATTGTCCGCGAGACGTGGGACGAGTGAGGCGCGGGGGGCTACACTGGCGGCTACTCAGGCAGCGACGCCTCGCAGTCGAAAATCCGCTGGAAATCCACCGAGCACAACATCGATTGCTACGTCGCCTTCCGGTGGCTCTTCCTCATAACGGGTCAAACGCTGTGGCAGGAAAGAGCCGAGCACGCCAAGCGGTTTGTGGAAGCGATGTGGGATGACGCCGAAGACCATTTCTTGACAGGGACCACAGAAGACGGCGCCACCCCCAATAAGGCGATTTTGCCTGCCGATGTGAACACGTGGGGGCTCCTTGCTCTTGGCGATCCCGCGAAATACGGGCGCGGCATCAAGTGGGTCGAGGACAATTGCCTGGTCGACGACAGCGGTTTCCACGGTTTTGACTTCAATAACGACCGCGACGGGATCTGGTGGGAGGCCACAGCCCACATGGTGCTGGCATACGCTCTGATGGGCGATAGCGCGAAGGCCAGTTTCTACTTGCGCGTACTTCAGCGGGTACAGCCGGAGGCGCCGGGAACCAACGGCCGCGGCCTCGTGGCATGGCAGTGGGGCGAGCCTCACGACCAGTTTGGGGTGGTCCTACATGCGCCGCTTGCACATTGCTGCCACCGCCTGGTTCATCTTTGCCCAGCGCCAATATGACCCCTTCTGGGGGAGCTCGACGGTTCCTGTCGAGTAGCTTCGCCTCTTGCACGCTACAAAGCGAGCCAAACAAACTCGTGGGGTCATTCGAACTCTCTGGCGCAGCCAGCTGGCCGTGGCTATGGCCGCGAAGCGGCGCTGACAGCCCCGGGCATTCTGCCACTGGTGTCGCTCGTAAGGCTCGCGGCGGCCCGATACTTCCTCCTCGTCAGCCACCCCGCCAGGCGGGATTCACCCCCAACACAACCCTGGGGGGGGCGCCGGTCCGCCGCCTTGGCGTTCGTTTTGCCGGGGTTCAGCGGAAGAGCGTTGGGAGGACTTCCTGAAGAGCTTGCTGGCGCTTGGCTGGATCGCTCGGAAGCTCTGCCACGGCCTTCTCAAGCTTGCTCAGCCAATTGTCAGCTTCCTCTTTGGGCAGCTCCCATTTCATAGCGAGTCCCTCTTTTGTGGGGGCAGCGGCCAGGGATTTGAGCGCTGCGGGCAACTGCTGGCGCTGCATTCCCATAAAGAAATTGATGAGGGCCGCAAGGTCGCGGGCCGCATTCTCGTCGGTGTAGGCAATGAGCTCAACTTTGGGGGCTTGGTCCCACTGCGCTGTCAGCGAAATCTGTCGGAGGTTTTTGATGGCCTCGGCCGCTTTGGGGTTGCCCTGAGCCAGGGGGCCAAGGGCCTGGGGAGGAACGGCGGCTACGAAACGGCTCACATCGGCCACAACTGCCAAGGGTACGGATTGACCTAGTACCTGGCATTTTTGAAACTCTGGTGTGGAGGCCGCTCCCGGCATCTTGCGCTTACTCACGGCGACCATGTTTTGGATATCGCTTTCTAATGAAGCGCCGATCACGGCAGAGTCCGAAAGCTCCAACAGAATAAATTCGCTCCGGGGGTTGAGGGCAGGTCCCTCCTTCGGCGATACTCGTACTCCGCTTAGCCCTGCAATTTTCACAGGCGTTGTCTTTGCGGTCTTGAGCACCTCATCGAAAAGTTGACGGCTCATTCCGGGCTTGCCGATGGCAACTAAGTAGAGGGCAGGCATCCCTCCGCCGCCAGTCTTGACCGAGACATAGGCAACATCGGGCCGGTTCGTAATGCTGGCCGTTTCTCCCAATTTTTCCAGGATGGATGCCAAGCGTTTGCATCCTTCCTGCTCGTGAAATTTTTGCGAGTTGATGGCCGCGTAGACGTCGCCCTGAGGCAGGTAGTCCATGGGGTTCTTGCTGGCGCAGGCGCTCAGCACCACCGCCGCAAGTGTTACAAGCACCACACGAATGATGCGCTTCATAAACACACCTTCTTCACAAGAATGGATGATGCGAGGAAGCGGCCGGCCTTGCATGCGGCCCGTCGCCTCAAAGCCCAAAGTCGTGTTGGCTCAGGGTCCTCTCCACACGCGATCACATATCACATGCCCCATGGCAAATGAAAGTGCACTCATTGGCAAGAAGATAACTCGTGCTCCGCACCCGCCCCTTCGTGCCGGGTCTCTTTGAGCCCGCAATCCATGACGACAAGGAGTTGCCAGTCTAAGGGGCGAAGAGCCCACCGCGCCGGCGCGCGCCCCACTTTTCCGCGCCTCGAGCGATCCCCTTTAGACTTTCTCCGGTGGCACTCCAGGGGCTGTGCTCCAGCGAGAAAAGCAGGGGCCCCTGGCGCCGCCGCCCTTCTGCCACATGACACTCGTGGGAGCTTCCGTGGATAGGCAGGGAACCACAAGTGCGCGATGCGCGCTTTGCCCCTCATCATTCGTCTGTGAGCAGCCTCCAAGGAAGGCTCTTTTCCGACCCCACGCCGCTAAGGCCGTAATACTGGCAGCAAGCGTTCTAGGGCGTTTCGGCGCTCAAAGGGATCTTCGGGGAGATCGGCCGCTGCTTTTTCTGCACGTGCCAGCCACGCCTCGACCTCATCGGCAGGGATCGCCCACTCAAGCACAAGGCCACTCGGCCTAACCATGCCGAAACATCGAGGGGACCCAGGCAAGACCTTCGCTAAGAACCTTCGAGCGAGCTCAGAAGGCCTCGGACAAAGTTTTCGTCCATTTGCACTTCCACGCGGATGATCGGCGATGTTTCCCGCCAGATTCGCAGTTTCGCGCGCCCCGCTTTCCTTAAAGCTTGTGCGGCAAGAGAGTCGTTATTCGCCAAGGTGGTGACCACATCTGCCGGCAAGGAGGCAAGCAGTGAGCCGGCGCTTGGCTCGATGACGAAGGGGTGAGTTGCCCCCAGCCATAGAGCATGAGAGAATTCGTTCGTCTGGCGCGCCGTAGGCTCTTTGCCTTGCTGAATGGCGACTACCCCTCGACCTCCTCGCGCGTCGAAGTCGTCACGACACAATTGTCATCGAGCGCAAAGAAGCAGACGGGATCGCTTTTGAGTGGGCGGGGGATGCCGAGTGGGGCCGCATGATACCCCTGCCGATTGGCCACCTCTAGCGGCGTGAGCTCGCTGGTTTTCGCAAGGTGGCGCAAGCAGGCTGCACTCATTCCGGGCTTGCCAATAGCGATGAGGGTGACCCTTGGCGCTGTCCCTTGCATCCGCAGGCTCAGGAACATTTTCTCCGGCCGCGCACTTTCGGGTGGCATGCCGCCCAGCCCCTCGAGCAAAGCGATGAAACGTCTGCCCTCCCGCCGAGGAGCTCAACTTGACGACATCACAGATGACGTAGATGCCACCCGGCGGCAGAAAGGCCTGTGGGTCTTTGGTCTCGGCAGATAGGCTCATCGTCACGCTGATGAGCCAGAGGGCGAGCAGGTGGAAGCGCTTGAGCATCATCACTGGCTCCTTCCTTTCCACGAGTCACCAACCCCCACCCTTGCCACTCGCTGCCGGCGACGGTGGCGCCGCATGGCCCAAGGTCCGCAGGAATCTTCGCGCAAAGCTAGCTAGATCATGAACGCGGCCCCGCAAACAAGCAAGCAATTTCCACCTCTTTTTCTGTGGCATGCAAAAGCATCTTGATATATTAACGAAAATGGAGCGCGCCCAAAGCAGGCGATGAAAATACGTTAGGAGGATAACCCCCATGGGCGAAGTGGAAGAGATTCAGCGACAAATCGCGGATCTCGATAAACGCATCAATCAGATTCTGGTAGAACACCGCTTGCCGCCTCTTAAGCCACCCAAGCCCTTTCCGCTCGGAACGTGGATTATCGCGGTCGCGCTCGGGGCCTATTATCTTTTTGGCGACATGGTTCCCTATGTGAGCGAGTATCATGGGAGCTACGCGATCTATGTGATGTACGCAGCGCTCGTTGTGGCCGCACTTGCGCTGCTGCGCACCGTGCTCTGGCTCTTTAGTCGCAATCCGAAGACGCCGCCCGAGTACATTGAGGTCACTCGTCAGGTCCAGGAGCTTCAGAATCAGCGCCGCCTTCTCGAAGCAGAATTGCGCGAGGCACGCAAGCGCGCGGCAAAAGCGTGACGCAATGCTCAACGCATGCAGGGGCGAATGCGTGCTAGTGCGCTTTTGCGGCGCCGGCCGATATTTTCTGTCGCCAAGGAGCGCCTTTTGTCTCTCCGCGTGAGGAGTCCCTTTCAGGGACACAAGCTTCTCTGGGGGCGCTGACGGTCTTTTGCGTGCCGTGTCCCCTTCGATCTATATTGTCATCGGCTTAAAGAGAGGATCTCCGCCCTCTTTTGTGTCCCACGCATCAGCGACCATTGTGGGGGCCAGAAAAAGGCGCCTGCGGCTGTATGTAACCACAGCGTGAACAAGTGCATTGAAATCCGCGGAGCTCGCACGCACAACCTCAAGGGGATCAATGTCACCATTCCCCACGCTGCACTCACCGTGATTACGGGTGTCTCGGGCAGCGGGAAGAGCAGCTTGGCCTTCGACACGCTTTTCGCCGAGGGGCAACGTCGCTACGTCGAGAGCCTCTCGACCTACGCCCGCCAATTCATCGAGACGATGGCCCGGCCCGACGTCGAGGAAGTGCGCAACATCCAGCCCGCGATCGCCATCGAGCAAAAGAATTCCGTCAAGAATGCTCGGTCCACGATCGGCACCGCCACCGAGATTTACGATTATTTGCGCCTGCTTTATGCCAAAGATGGCGTCACGATTTGCCCCGACTGCGAAGAAGTCGTGTGCGAAGATAACCCGCAAACGGTCACGGCGGCGCTGCTCGAGCGTCTTACCGATCGGCGAATCTATCTCGTGGCGCCCGTCGTGCGCCAAACATCGCTCGCGCCACAAAAGTTGGCTCAGGAGCTCGTGCGTGCGGGATTTTCGCGGCTACTTTGGCCCCATCCGGATGTGTCTTTGCGTTTGCTTGACCTCGAGGATGCGAGCACCGACGAAATCGCTCAAGCCGTCGCGGATGGCATCGTGCGCGTCATTGTCGATCGCCTTGTCGTGAGTGCGGGGGAGCGCGAGCGCTTGAGCTCCTCAGTGGCCCTTGCCCTTCGCGCCGCCGGTGAACGCGTGGAAGTGTGGCTTGCCGATGAAGAAATTAAGGCGGGGACCAATCCCCTGGTCTTCTATACGGGATTTCGGTGCAATGGCTGTGGGCGAGCCTTCCCGCGCCCCGAGCCCCTGCTCTTCTCCTTCAACTCCCCCATTGGCGCGTGTCCTGAGTGCCATGGTTTTGGCCGAACGACCGGCATCGACTGGGACAAGGTTATTCCCGACAAAAGTCTCACGCTCGCCCAGCGCCCCATCGCGCCCTTCAACACACCCTCCTATCGCAAAAGTTACCAGTGGATCCGTAAGACAGCCGACCCCAATGATATTCCCTGGGATAAACCGCTTGCCGAATTCACCCCTCGTGAGTGGAACAATCTTCTCTATGGCTGCGGCAAATTCGAGGGGCTCCAAGCGTTTTTCGATTGGCTCGAAAGCGAACGCTACAAGGTGCAATCGCGGATCCTGATCGCTCGCTACCGCGGCTTTACGACGTGCCCGAAGTGCCGCGGCACGCGCCTTATCCCCGAAGCGTTGGCTGTGCGTTGGGCTCCTACGAAAGCTCCGTTTGCTCCGTGCCATATCGGCGAGCTTGCCACCAAAAGCATCTCCGACTTGAGGGCCGAACTTGTGCCTGTTGAGCTCACGCCTGCGGAGGACGCGCTTTACGGCCGCATCTATCGCGAAATCTTGACACGCTTAACCTATCTTGTTCGCGTGGGGCTTGGCTATTTGACGCTCGATCGCCAGACTCGTACGCTTTCGGGCGGCGAAGCGCAGCGCATCAACTTGGCCAGCGCGCTCGGCACGGGTCTCACCGAAACGCTCTACGTCCTTGATGAGCCCACCGTGGGGCTCCATGCTCGCGATGCTAGCCGCTTGCTCGAAATCCTCAAGGACCTGCGCGACAAGGGCAACACGGTCGTCGTCGTTGAGCACGATCCCCTGATCATTCGCGGGGCGGACTATGTCATCGATCTCGGGCCGCGCGCGGGATCGCACGGCGGAGAGGTCGTTTTTGCTGGCCCTCCCGAGGAGCTCCTTCGTCCCGATGCTCCTGGCCTCACTGCGCGATACCTGCAACGGAGCGCTGCTGGCCAGCCCGCCATCGTTCTCGAGTCTTCCAAATCAGATAACAAATCAACAACTCGGCAAAAAAGCAAAACGAATTGCGGTGCGGTATCCAGCGAGGTAAGCGAAGCCTCAACCCGCCGCCTCGTCATTCGGGGTGCCCATGAGCACAACCTCAAACACATCGATGTCGAGATCCCCCTGGGTCGCCTGGTTTGTGTCACGGGTGTTTCCGGAAGCGGAAAATCGACTCTCGTCCACGACGTCCTTTACAAGCAGTGGCTTCGCCACACGAAGCAACCTGTTGAGGATGTTGGCCGATGTGTCGGCATCGAAGGTTTCGAGCATGTGGACACGATTCTTCTCATCGACCAATCGCCGATCGGTCGTTCGATACGCTCCAACCCTGTCACCTATGTGAAAGCGTACGATGGCATCCGCAAGCTTCTGGCTTCCACGCGTGAAGCCAAGGTCGCCGGCCTTTCGGGCTCGGCGTTTTCGTTCAACGTGCCGGGCGGGCGTTGTGAGCGCTGCGAAGGCACCGGCGTTGTGACCTACGACATGCATTTTCTCTCCGACGTGACGTTGCCCTGTGAAATTTGCGATGGGCGCCGTTTCCAGAAGCACGTCCTCAGCGTCAAATGGCGGGGGCGCAACATCGCCGACATTCTCGAGTTAACCGTCGACGATGCCACGGAATTTTTCGCCGATTTCCCCGCCATCACGCGGCGGCTCAAGCCGCTGCAGGACGTGGGGCTCGGCTATCTCCGTCTGGGGCAGAGCACGGCGACTCTATCTGGGGGCGAGGCGCAACGCCTCAAGCTCGCCGCCTATCTCGATGTGGAAAGTCGCGGCGATCGCACATTGATGATCTTCGATGAGCCAACGACAGGACTCCATCTCGCCGATGTTCACGTGCTCCTCGGCGTATTCCGACGACTAGTGGCGCGGGGCTTTTCGTTGGTTGTCATCGAACACAACTTGGAACTCGTGCGCTGGGCGGATTGGGTCATTGACCTCGGGCCAGAAGGAGGCGCCGAAGGCGGCTTCCTGGTAACAGCAGGATCTCCTGCGCAAGTGGCAGCGCATCCTACCAGTCACACAGGGCGGTTCCTTCGTGAGCTCTTTAGCGAAAGTGCTCGGCCTCCGCAGTGAGAAGCGCCGCCGGAAGCTTGCCCCGGCTGGCTCTCACACGCGCTGCTCCGTTCCAGACTTATGCTGTGGGAGCCCTTTGCTGCGGATGTGAGTGCACCGATTTTCGGCTTTACAACGTCCCTTCAGCACGAGCGAGCATAAAATCCCGATGTTGTGAAAATACATCGGAGGTTCCTATTTTGCAACTCGCCGAAAACGTCCGCGGCACGAAGTTCATTTTCATCACGGGCGGAGTCGTCTCCTCGCTCGGTAAGGGACTTGCCTCAGCTACGATTGGCGCCCTCCTCGAAGCCCATGGCTTACGTGTCGCCAATCAGAAGTTCGACCCCTACATCAACGTCGATCCCGGCACGATGAGCCCCTACCAGCACGGCGAGGTGTTCGTCACAGACGATGGCGCGGAGACAGACCTCGATCTTGGCCATTATGAGCGCTTCACCACAGCGCGCATGACCCGCCTCAACAATGTCACCACCGGCCAGATTTACCACAGCGTCATCGAAAAAGAGCGACGGGGCGAATACCTCGGCAAGACCGTCCAAGTGGTGCCCCATATCACCGATGAAATTAAGTCCCGCATCTACCTGCTGGCCAGGCAGGGCTACGACGTCGTCATCACCGAAATCGGTGGCACGGTAGGCGACATCGAATCTCTACCTTTCCTTGAGGCCATTCGTCAGGTGCCCTATGACATTGGGCGCGAACACGTCCTCTATATCCATCTCACGCTTGTGCCTTTTATCCGCGCAGCCGCCGAGCTCAAAACCAAGCCAACGCAGCACAGCGTCAAAGAACTCCGTGAAATCGGTATTCAACCGGATATCCTGCTCTGCCGCACGGAGCGCCGTTTCGACGAGGAAATCACACGCAAGATAGCGCTGTTCTGCAACGTCTCGCCTGACGCAGTCTTTCAGGCCGTGGATGTTGACGACGTTTATCTCTTGCCGAGAATCTTTCACGAACAGGGCGTTGATCGACTTCTACTCCACCGCCTTGGCTTGCCCGCGCGCCCCGAGCCCGATCTGAGCGGGTGGCAGAAGCTCGAACTGTGCATCAACAAGCTGGAGGGAAGTGTCGACATCGGCTTTGTCGGCAAGTACACGAACCTTCAGGATGCCTACAAAAGTGTTTTTGAGGCCCTTCGCCACGGCGGTTTCGTCAACGGCGTCCGTGTCAACATCCACAAAATTGAAGCGGAGGACTTCTCCGACGAAGATCTCGGCCGCATGCTGGCCGCCATGGATGGCGTGCTTGTGCCCGGCGGGTTTGGGCAACGGGGAGTGGAAGGAAAAATCTCGGCCATCAATGTGGCGCGTCGCCAGCGCATCCCCTTCTTCGGGATCTGCCTGGGGATGCAACTCGCCGTTGTGGAATTCGCGCGCAATGTCTGCGGTCTTGCCCGCGCCAACTCCACAGAGATGGATCCCGAAACAAAGCACCCGGTTATCGACATCATGGCCGAGCAAAAATCGGTGCAAGCGCTTGGGGGCACTATGCGGCTTGGGTCTTACGATTGTCGCCTCACCCCAGGCACGCTGGCACATCGTGCCTATCAGGCAGAGCTCATCTCAGAGCGCCACCGGCACCGCTATGAGGTCAACAACAGGTATGTGGAGCAGCTTCAACGCCATGGCCTTGTTGTGAGCGGCGTCAATGAGAAGACCGGGCTTGTGGAGATTGTCGAATTGGCGGATCATCCGTGGTACCTCGGATGCCAATTTCATCCTGAGTTTAAATCCCGCCCGCTCGCTCCCCACCCTCTCTTCGTCTCCTTTATCGCTGCGGCAAAGCGCCATCGCGAGAAACGCCTTGCTAATTTACAAAACGATGAGATAACAAGATGACAGGTCTGGGACTTTCGTACGTATCAGGAACTCAGTAGCCGGGAGGACTTGAAAATGATCGAGCGCTGGTTTGGCATTCAGGAGCGTGGCTCAGGTGTTCGGCGTGAGATTGCCGCCGGCGTGGTGACCTTTCTCACCATGGCTTACATCATCTTTGTTCAACCCGCTGTGCTTTCCGGCGTCATGTTTGGTACCCAGACAGGTATGGATTTCGGGGCTGTCATGGTGGCCACCTGCCTGAGCGCAGCATTCTTCTCCTGCCTCATGGGCATTTATGCTCGTTACCCCGTCGCGCTGGCGCCTGGCATGGGAGAAAACTTCTTCTTTGTCTTCTCAGCGATACCTGCCGCGGCCGCCATCGGTCACGCCGAACCTTGGCGGGCGGCGCTAGGCATGGTCTTTCTCTCCGGATGCATCTTTCTTGTGATTTCATTAGCTGGAATTCGGGAAGGATTGTTTCGGGCTGTCAGCGACAGCATGAAGCACGCCATCAGTGTGGGCATAGGCCTCTTTATTGCCTTCATCGGCCTGCAGAATGCCGGAGTCATTCTCAAGGACCCCGGCACAGCCGTGAAGCTCAACCATGCGTTTGAGTCGCCGGATCTGATAGTCTTCTTTGTCGGCCTTGTTGTGGCGAGTGTTGCCTTGGCCCGGGGTGTGCGCGGCGGGCTCCTCCTCGGGATGGCGGTGGCGACTGCTCTTGCTGTCGTTATGCGGTGGGGATTGCCACGGTTTCTTCCCGAGGCATGGAACTCCGATCTCGTTAAGGAGTCGATGCTTGCCACGCGCTTCAAGTTGGCCACCGGCATCGTGAGTGCGCCCCCCTCGCTGGCGCCCACGTTTTTGAGGCTCGATGTCGGCGCGGCCCTCCATCCCAAGCTTTTGCCCTTTGTCCTCATCTTTCTCTACATGGCCGTTTTTGATACGATGGGGACGCTCATCGGTGTGGGAGAAATGGCGGGGCTAATGCGCGACGGCAAACTGGTGCGGGCGGGGCGCGCCTTCTCCACTGATGCCGCGAGCTCGCTCGTCGGTTCTCTCCTCGGAACCAGCACCGTGACCGCCTACATCGAGAGTGGCGCTGGAATCGCCTATGGCGGGCGCACCGGCCTCACCGCCGTCACGACGGGGCTGCTCTTCCTTCTCGCCCCCCTCTTTTCGCCGCTCGTGGAAATGGTCGCCAGCTACCCGCCGATTACCGCCTGCGCTCTCGTCCTTGTCGGGGTCATGATGATGCGCAATGTTACGCGCGTGGTGTGGGATGATACGACGGAGGCTATCCCCGCGTTCCTCATCATTCTCGGGATCCCCCTCAGCTACTCCATCTCCGATGGCCTCGCTATCGGATTTATTTGTTATCCAATTATCAAGGGGCTGAGCGGTCGCATCAAAGAGGTGAGCTGGCTCATGTGGGTTTTGAGCGCGTTGCTCATGGTTTACTTCATCTTTGTGCGCTCGCAGCTCCAGTAGAGCCCACGTAGGGCGCTCTCATCCTCGATCAGGACTTGCTGGCTTTTATCCGCGACGGAAATCGGCGATATTGCTCAGAATGGCTCGCACGGCATCAGATTCGTTGAGGCAATAAAAATGAATGCCAGGTGCACCATGATTCAGAAGGTCGCGGCACTGCTCCGTGGCGTAGTCGATGCCAAGTTGCGCCACCGCTTGGGGATTGTCGGCCACGCGGGCCAGGCGCTCGCGCAGCGTGGGGGGCACGCGTGCCGGCCCGTTGATTGTCCGAGCATAAACGGTCGTGAATTTCTCCAGCTGGCTCACGGAGCGGAAGGGCATAACGCCCGGTACAATCGGCACCTTGATGCCGATGTCACGCGCGGCTCGCACGAATCGCCAGTAATCGGCATTGTCGAAAAAGAGCTGCGTGATCACAACATCCGCACCCGCATCAACTTTTTCCTTCAGATGGCGCAGATCGTCCTCGGCGCTCTTCGCTTCGGGATGGGTCTCCGGAAACCCAGCGACGCCGATTCCGAAATCCGCAATCGAGCGCGCCAAGCGCACGAGCTCGATGGCGTGCACGAACCCGTCGGGGTGCGGGCGCCATTCGGTCTGGCCCTTGGGAGGATCTCCCCGCAAGGCCATGATGTTCTCGATGCCGTCGTCGCGCAGCTGCATGAGAATCCGCACCAGCTCGTCGCGTGAGTGCCCCACGCAGGTCAGGTGACACATCGTCTCCAAGCCGAACTCGCAGCGCAGGCGGCGCGCCCATGCCAGTGTCCGCTCGCGCGTCGAGCCGCCGGCTCCATAGGTGATCGAGCAAAAATTCGGGCGGTAAGGCCGGAGTTCCCTAATGCGCTCTGCCAGAAAGCGGTCGCCCTCTTCGTTCTTCGGCGGGAAGAACTCGATCGAGATGACGGGGCCACCCTGTTCGAAAATCTCTTTCAGCCGCAACGCTACACTCCTTTTTTCCGATTCACATTGTCTGTGGGCCGACGACTTCTCATCAAGGAAGCCACACGCATGCCTTCACTCCCCTTGATTTGCAAGCGCGCATGAAAGGCGTGCTGCAAGCTCCGCATTATTGGCGATGAGTGCCTTATTGGCTTTGACCGTACGACTGCCGCTCAGCTCTTCCAGTCGCCTGAGCAAAAACGGGGTCACGGCTTTGCCCGCCGCCTTCGCACTTTCAGCTTCGCGAAGAGCTTGGGCAATCCATTGCTCGAGCTCGTCGAGTGGCACCGAGTGCTCCTGAGGCACCGGCGTCACCACGAGAATGCCGGCTCCCCCCGTGGCGAAATGCAGGCGCACAAACTCAGCTATTTCCTCTACCGTCTCGAAGGAAAGATCGAGTTCGTATGGGCTCTCTGCCGTGAAGAAGAGAGGAAAACGTTGGGTGCGATAGCCAACCACAGGAACGCCGAGCGTTTCCAAGGCCTCCAACGTGGCGCCAACGTCGAGGATCGATTTTGCTCCCGCACTTACAACGACCACGGGATATTGCGCTAAGGCGCGCAGATCGGCCGAAATATCCAGCGTTTGCGCAAAGCCTCGATGCACTCCACCGATTCCGCCCGTCGCAAAGACGCGCAGCCCCGCCATGGCGCAAGCCTTCACGCTGGCAGCCACCGTCAACGCTCCTGGACACCGCGCCTTTAGAGCGGCAGGAAAATTCTGCAAGTTCACCTTCATCACGTTCGGCGGCTTCGAGCAGAAGAAGCGGATCTCTTCCCTCGTCAGCCCGACAACAACGCGCCCATCGAGAATGGCGAGTGTGGCGGGTGTCGCACCAGCCTCTCGCACAATCCGCTCACAAAGAAAGCCCACTTGCTCATTAGCCGGATAGGGTAGGCCAAAAGAGAGTATCGTCGTTTCAAAGGCCACAATGGGACGGCCGTCGTCGAGAGCTTGCTTCACCTCGCTGGAGTAACATATCAACTTGTTCACTTGCTATCTCCAAGAGTAAAATAGCCCGGGAGGAGATCGGCAGCCGTGGCTCGCTGAGGTTGCTGAAGATTGTCGGGGGTAGCCATGAGTACGACCATGGAGGGAGCAAATTCGACTAAGACTTGACGACATGCACCACACGGCGTCGCGGGCTTGTCCGTGCCAGCTACGACGGCTATCGCGACGAATTCGCGCTCGCCCGCCGCCACAGCGGCGCCGACCGCGTGACGCTCGGCGCAGATGCACAGGCCGTAGCTTGCGTTCTCGACATTGCATCCGACATAAATGTTTCCGGAGCGCGCCAGGAGGGCCGCCCCCACCTGAAATTGCGAATAGGGCGCATAAGCCTGCCGACGCACCTCGGCCGCGCGCTCGAGAAGCCGTTGCTCCTCAGCGGGCGAGAGCGCTTGCGCTCCACTGCCTGAAGCCACCATGGCAAATCACCTCACTCGTTGAGCTTTTTCTGGGCTGTACGCTCAAGAAGGTAGATGATTAGGAAAAACGCAGCGCACTGCACAAGCGCGAAAAGCGCTCCCGTCCAGGGCAACCAGCGGAGGTTGACCGCCCCCAGCCCTACGATCAGCGATAATAGATAGATCATGAGCACAGCTTGCGTGGGCGTGAAACCCAAGGCCACGAGCCGGTGACTGAAGTGATTGCGATCGCCCTTCATGAGGGGGGCTCCGTGGCGCCAGCGAATCCACAGCACGCTGATCGTGTCGAAGAGGGGGACTCCCAGGACGAGCAGCGGTGCGACGACCGGCAGCTGGGTCGGCACGCCTTGGTGGTAGTAGGTCACCATTGTGCTTAGCCCCGCGATCATGTAGCCGATGAATAGCGAGCCACTATCGCCCATGAAAACCTCCGCTCGAGGGAAATTGTAGCGCAGGAAGCCAAGCAGGGCGCCAAAAAGCGCGGCAAAGATCGCCATCATGAAGTACTCACCGCCAATGCGCGAGATGAGGTAAAAACTCAAAACCGCGATCGCAGCCACGCCCGCACTCAGTCCATTCATATTGTCCAGGAAATTGAACGAGTTCGTGAGCAAAACGACCCATGCGATGGTGAGCAGCGCACCCATCCATGGCCAGGGCAGGAAGGCTTTGATCGTGATCCCCGTGGCGACCAGCGGCACGGCGGCAAGAATCTGCAAAGCAAGCTTGAGCCCTGGGCGCAGGTCGAGACGGTCGTCGGCGAGGCCCGTGAGCATCATGAGCGTCGCTCCGGCAAAGAGAGCGCCGAGTTTATCCGAGACGAAAGCGACGTTCGCCAGGTAAGGCTGTAACGCCTCGGGGACGAACTTTCGCGCGAATCCAAGGCGAATGGCGATGAGGTTGAGGGCAAGCGTCAGCGAAAAAGCCAGGTAGATGCCCACCCCGCCGCAGCGAGCCACGGGGGCGTCGTGGATCTTGCGTCCCCCGGGGCGATCGACAAAACCTAAGCGCAGGCCGAGGCGGCGCGCCACAGGCACCGCCACGAGGGCAAGCACGAAAGCCTCAACCGCTATAGCGATGTAAGCAAGGTCAAGCATGGTTTATGAGACTGTTGGCTTTATCCCAGGTCGAGATCAGGGCAACAACGCAACAGACTTTTTGCAGGGCTGGATAGGAAGCCTGGTTATTGCAAGACCTCGACGCGATGTGCCCGGACAGGTGCTCTTTTCCCGCCGAAGGGGTAGGGGAAGGTGGAGGCGTGGCGCCATAGGAAACAGATATGAGCAGCTTTGAAAATGAAAAAAAGGGCGGTAAGGTACAAGCCCTTGTAGTGGGTCAAAAGGAACCTTTCGAGGGGGTCCAAAGGGGAGAGAGCTTCCCTCAAAAGGGTTTACCGCCCCGGGTGCCAAAACTTTTCAACGAGCCATAATTTGCGTCTGAACCCTACTTAGACACTACATCTAAATCCTAATGCAAGAAAAACCACTATATTTTGTGCCTGGTCAACAGAAAAAAAACATCTCCCTTTCGTTTTTATTTTCTGCAAGAATCAACCCGCGTTCGCACGAGGTCCCCGGAGGTCCTCAACCCCATGAAGAGTCTACCAAGGTCTATATCTAGTATGTGGGCTATAATGCCACAGATCGTGTGGCATAGAAGAAACATGCGGGTTCAGGTGTTTGGGCTGAGACCACCCGATGAGACGCATGGGGGAATTCTTTCTTGCGTCGAAAAGAGCACTTTGTGGGTAAATGGAATTCGAGCATGGATCGCGAAATCTATCTCAAAATAAGTAAGCCCCGGGCCGAATGCATTTTGTGCGGAGCCCCTCTTGCAGAAATGGGAAAACACCCCTCTGTGCTTCTCCCTCCCGCTGAGGGGACTGATGAGAACGAGGGCGACATCCCGCAGCGCCAGGATTACTGCGCGGAGTGTTGGGAAAAGTGCTCCCAGCACAATTATGTGGGCTTTTGGGTAGCCCGCCGCGAACCACCGCGTCCGCGCAAGGTCCAGAATCGCCGCGAGCGCAACGCGCGTCTGGCCGCCTATTTCGACTATTTCTACCATGATCAGAACGGGCAGCATGCGGGGCGGCTCTTTTTTCTCGCCCACCTTCTCATGCGCTACGGAGTGCTGCGGTGGCTGCGCACAGAAAAGGACCCCGAGACGCAGCGCGAGCGTATCGTCTACCGCCATGTCGTCGCCGACGAGGATGTCGTCATCGAAAGCGTGGAGCTCTCCGATGAAGAGCTGGTCCTCTACAAACGAGAAGTAGAGGAGCTCCTCGCCGGCACCCTAGGAGCGAGCGAAGCACGGCCGGAGACCCCAGTGGCGCAGCCTGATGCTCCGGCGCCAGAGGCGTCACCCCCTCATTCCCACACAGGCGAGAATCCCACCGACTAAACGAACTAACCCAGTACGCTTTCGCTTGACCTCGAGCACCTCTCGTGGAGAAGTTGGTCGCAGAGCTAGTGCAACGAGCCTGGCTGCCGTTGGGCTGGCGTGGCGTGCGTCCCCGCGCCCACACTCCGAGAAAAGGAGAACGTTCAAATGAAAGTCCAGGACCTCCTCCAGGCGAAAGGTCGTGAAGTGGCCACCGTGGCTCCGCAAATCAGTGTGCTCGACGCCACACGTCTCATGAATGAACGGCGGATCGGAGCCGTCGTTGTGACGCAGGGGGATCATCTTGTCGGCATTTTCACGGAACGCGACGTTCTCACGCGAGTTGTGGCTGCAGGGCGCGATCCCTCCTCGACCACAGTCGAGGAAGTCATGACACGCAACGTCCTCACCTGCTTCTGCGAGGATTCTCTCGAAGAGGTTCGCCGCATTTTCACCGAAAAACGTATCCGCCACTTGCCGGTCGTGGAAGGAGGCGAACTTGTCGGCATTGTCACCAGTGGCGACATTCTCGCTCATGAGGTCCGTGAGCACGAAAAGACGATCCAGCATCTGGAAAATTACATCAGAAACCCATAAGCTGGGAGATCATGTTGAGAAAATAATTACACCACTTGTTGGCTTGTTCCGTTATTTACACCACGCGCACACGAATCAGTTGTGTCCCCGACATCGTGTAAATGCTCTTCCGGCCCGCCGGCGCCACGACGTCAGCTTCCGGAATCCGTGCCAGAATGCGGAGCGCCCTTTCGCCGGCCCTGAATTGGAAGAGCGTCCCCCACGCCGCGCCGTAGAAGACATCCGGCTCATCCGGTGCTGCGCGCATGATGATCCCGCGCCAATAATGTGTCTTCGGCCAGGTCTCATCGAAGAATTTTTGGCTCCAGCTGATCTCCCCTCGTTGTGGTTCGAAGACGAAGAGCGTTCCCTCTGCCCAGCCGTAGACATTTCCCCCAGAGTCCGCCACAAGACCGGTGATCCCCCTCGCGCCCTCAACCGGCATGAAACAACGGCGAATCTCAAGATGCTCAGGATCGAGAACAAAGAGGCAAGCGCTTCTCGCGCGCGGCGCGACCCCAAGCCCGCCGCTGACGCTTGTTCCCCCGATAACAAGATTCCCGCTCTTGACGAGCGAAACGATGCTTTGATCGGGGACGATGTGGCGCCTGACGCGAACCTCGCCCGTGGTGAGATCGTAAATGGCCAGCGCCCCGCCGAGGCATCCGTAGGCGGGCACTGTTCCGATGAAGAGGCGATGGTGCGTGGGATCGGGCAAAAGAGCGTAAGGACGATCTTGCTCCCACTCGGCCAGCGTGAGAAGTGTGCGACGATTTGTCTCTGAACGCAGCCCATCCGGCCGGTACGCCACAACGGCCGCCTCCGGATAAGTTCCAAAGTACACACTCTCGCCATCATGCGCGATAGCCTCCGCTTGTCCCACCCCGTTGAAGAAGTCGAAGCTTTGCGTCAGCGGATCAAAAATCCCTACGCCTCCCATGACGTAGCCGCTCGAGTAAATGCGGCCAGCCGGGCCGAGCGCGAGGTTGTGAATGGGCAAAGCTTGCGGGGCAAGGGATAACCCTCGCGTACAGTGCTTTCTCGCGGAGATGTCCACCACAGTCACGTCACCCGACTCATGCACGAGAACAACGTGAGAGGTGTCCTCCACGCTTGCATGCCCCAGCCGGCACAGGAGCTTCGCTTTGCCGGCGACTTCTGGCGCGATCACGCGCCACAATTGCGCCTGCGTATCGAATTCAACAAGGTGCCCTCCTGCGGCCAAAAGCAGTCGCTTTCCCTCTCTTTCCCGTGGCACGATGTGCGGGCATTCCAGAGCAGCCAGTTCAGCCACCAGCTCGCTTTGGGCGCCAAGGCGAAAGACGAGCGTTTTGCGCGCGGGCATGACCGTAACAAAAAGCCATGTCCCATAACTTGCTAACTGATAAACAAAACGCTGTGATTGCCACATTGGCGGCAAAATGTTGCTCGACGTCCTGGCGATGGGGTCGTATTCGAGAAGTTGTGCATGCGCCCCAATGCCCAGGTAGAGGCGGCGCGTTGCTGCGCAAGAGGTCATGGCGCGCACATAGTCCTCGCCTGGAGCCACACTCTCGAAGTCGATCGTTTTTTGCGTTGACGGATCGAAGGCGAAGAGACGTGCCCCTGGCCAGCACCCGGCAAAAATCCGGCCAACGTGATCCTCTGCCAGGTCCCAGATAAGACCGACTCGGTCACACCCATGGTGGATCTCGTGCAGTTGGTTGGCGGCCAACGAATAGCGGTACAGCTTGCCGTGGGGATGGGTGGGGATAAAGAGCTCGACCCGCGAACTGACGAGAAGGTTCTCGGCTCCCTCGGCGTGGGGAAGCACGTGAGAGGCTCGCAGTTCAAAGCCGGGAAGGGCGAGCACGACAAGCTGGGCCGGACGCCCCCGCAGCACCAAAGCCAGCGCCTCCGGGGCCTCACTTGGCCACGCAATGGCCGACTGCACGGCCAACATGCGGATGGGCTCCCCGAGCCACTCGACCTGGCACGCCTCTTCGTCTAATTCCATGCGGACATCGCCCCTCTTGGGATTGGCCATGCTTTCCCCGAAGATGTGATTGACGCGACAGCGAGAGCAATGCAAAAGCATGCCTTGCTCGTCTGGACTTGCTCCGACGGCGCCACGATTATGGTTCGAGGCAAGGACTCAACGCAAAAGAGATGACAATGCCACTGCCGGAACAACTCCGAGAGCAACTTGAGAGCCTCGTCGAGGATGTTGGGCTCGCAACACTCCGCGAGGCCGCTTGGCGACTCGCCGCTGCTTATGCGCAAGGACGGGCGCCTGCCGCGCTGGATCGGCCTGCGGCTTTGGCCTATGCTGCCATGCGCCTGCCTGGAACGCTTAGCGCCCTCACTCACGTCCTCCGTCAAGTTTCGACGGCTATTGCGCCCAACGAGCCGCTCTCG
>FWWL01001159.1_pt1 | contig 65169 bp, 60 predicted proteins | sample 2228331 | NCBI WGS metagenome assembly FWWL01 (sample SAMEA103939775, study PRJEB20133) | metagenome
AGACCGCGCTGGCGCTCGTGGAGCAGGCCAATGCGCTCGCGCTGCCACAGTTCGAGCGCAGACGGCTGCGGGCGAGGCGCGACGAGGACGTGCTGACTGACATGTGCGCGGCAGACTGATCCCGCGCCCCGTACCGTACGGTTCACCGTCGCTCCCCGAAGGCGCGAGCCAATGCGCCGCACAAGTGGTGGTGATGCGAGGCGTGCGCGTGCAGCTGGTCTCCTGGGCGCGCAAGCTAGGCTTCGAACTCAAATGCCCGTACAGATCGCGATTGTCGTTTCCCCGTCCTCAAGCACCCAGATTGCGGTGCTCGATCTTCATGCAGCGATCCATCACCACGTCCAGACCCGCGGCACGGGCGAGGTCGGCCGCGGCCTGGTTTTCTATCCCGAGTTGCATCCACAGGCAGCCCGCGCGGATGGCGACGGCGTCGCGCGCGATCGGCCCGATGTCCTCGGCCTTGCGGAAGCAATCGACGATGTCGATGCGCTGGCCCCCCGCGGCCAGCGCGTCAGCGGCCTCCTGCAGGCTCGCATGCACGGTCTCGCCCAGGATCTGCTGCTGCGCGTAGGAAGGGTTGACCGGCACGACGCGATAGCCGTGCTGCTGGAGGTACTCGGCCACCTCGTGGCTGGCGCGGTCGGGTTTGTTGGACAGGCCGATCACGGCGATGGTCTTGCTGTCGCGGAGGATTTGGGGAATGGTGCGCATGGCTGTGTCCTTGGTTGAAATCCGCGCTAGCTTATCAGGTTTGCACGCCGGGGCTGTACACGCTGGACGTGCAGCGAGGAAACGTGGAATGATGTTGCATTCCATCCATCCACGCTCTTCCATGTCCACATCCACGCGCCTGAAGCGCTTGCTCGCCACCCTCGCCCTTGCCGGCCTTTCCGGCTGCGCGCTGCCCCCGGCTGCAATAGTCGAACGCCATATCGTGCCAGTCGCGCAGTGGGGCGGCACCCCGGCCGACCCCGCCGCCGCGCGCCGCCACGCCATCAGCCACATCACCCTGCACCACCAGGGCGAGCCGTTCAAGCCCGGCACCGATCCGGAGGCCTACCTGCGCAAGCTGCAGCAGTGGTCGCGCACCAGCAAGGGCTGGCTGGACATCCCCTACCACTACGTGATCGACCTGGAAGGCAAGGTGTACGAGGGCCGGGACATCGCCTACGCCGGTGATACCAACACAGGATACGATCCGACAGGACATGCGCTGATTGAGGTGGTGGGCAACTTCGAGGAAGTGGAGCCGAACCAGGCCCAGCTCGACGCCGTGGTGGACGTGATGGCGATGCTCGCGCAGAAGTACAAGCTGCCGGTCGAGCGCATCGCCGGGCACCGCGACCACAGCGCCGGGACTGTCTGCCCTGGAGCCAACCTGCACCGCTACCTGCGGGACGGGTATTTCCGCGACCGGGTGGCGGCGCGGCTGGCTGCGCAAGGCTAAACGCTTGCCCCAGGTCCGCTGGAGCGGCAAGCGGCGGGTGTCAGGCGTGCGCCGTGCCGGCGCGGGCGGCCTATACTGGTTCGCGATCCAGCTTCGGGAGCGAACCATGAACCTGCGCAGACTGCTGTTCCCGGTCCTGCTCGCCCCGCTCCTGGCGGCGGCAGATCCGGTCCGTGTCACGACGCAACTGAGCGGTGAGTTGACACCAGGTCCCTTCCCCTTTGAATACCTGGGACTGGGCTCGTTCTACGACAGGTCCGGGGATGCCCTGCCCTACTCGCTCACGATCAACACCTCGTTCACGTCCGATCTTTCCGAAGAGATCTGCGATGGCGCCGACTGCCATAACTTCGTCAGCGATGTCTCCTACACCCTGAGGCTGGGCGACCGGTCGGTCGAATTCGCGACAAGCGACGGCTCGGGACAGATTAGGTGGACGGGGACAAGCTACCAGAACAGCCTGTCGTACACGAGCGGCATGCAGTACATTTCCATCGACACCTGGCTGACCGCGCCGGAGGGTACATTCGGACCCGATCCGCTCGTCCCCGGCACCTTCGACGGGGCGGCGATCGACGGCAGGATGGAGATCTCGATCATGCCGCTCGATCCCGAAGTGCCGAGCTACTGGCAAGTCAACGCCGATGCCGGGCTTGCGGTCCTGCAGGTCAGTGTCGTCCCAGAACCGGGCAATGCCACGATGCTGGCGGCGGGACTGGGCGCACTGGCATTCGTGGGACGGCGCAGGTGGATGCCGGCGGTCGCGCCGCGAACAGGATGAATAAAAAAAGGCAGCCCGAAGGCTGCCCCTTTGCTTCGCCGCGTCGGAAAGCTTAGCGCTTGGCGCGCAGCTTCTGGATCGCTGCCAGCTGCGCGATCGCCGCGGCCAGTTCGGCCTGGGCTTGCGCGTAGTCGATCTTCGAGTCCTGGTTCTGCATCAGCTCTTCCGCCTTCTTCTTGGCTTCGGAAGCCTTCGCTTCATCCAGGTCGTGGCCGCGGATCGCGGTGTCGGCCAGAACCGTCACCCCGTTCGGCTGCACTTCGAGGATGCCGCCAGCGACGAAGACGAACTCTTCGTCGGCCTGGCCAGGAACCTTGATCCGTACAGCACCCGGCCTGATGCGGGTGATCAGCGGGGTGTGCTTCGGGTAGATACCCAGCTCGCCCGATTCACCCGGCAACGCGACGAACTCGGCTTCGCCCGAAAAGATCTGCTCTTCGGCCGAGACGACGTCAACGTGGATAGTGTTTGCCATGTGTGTCCTTCAGGTTGGGCAAGCCAGCTTAGGCAGCCAGTTTCTTGGCTTTCTCGATTGCTTCCTCGATGGTGCCGACCATGTAGAAGGCCTGCTCCGGCAGGTGGTCCAGTTCGCCCGACGCGATCATCTTGAAGCCCTTGATCGTGTCCTTCAGCGAAACGTACTTGCCCGGCGAGCCGGTGAACACTTCCGCGACGTGGAACGGCTGCGACAGGAAACGCTGCATCTTACGTGCACGTGCCACCACCAGCTTGTCTTCCGGTGCCAGTTCGTCCATGCCCAGAATCGCGATGATGTCGCGCAGTTCCTTGTAGCGCTGCAGGGTGCCCTGCACGGCGCGCGCGGTGGCGTAGTGCTCTTCACCGACGACCAGCGGGTCCAGCTGGCGCGAGGTCGAGTCGAGCGGGTCGACCGCAGGGTAGATACCCAGCGAGGCGATGTCACGCGACAGAACGACGGTCGAGTCCAGGTGGGCGAAGGTGGTCGCAGGCGACGGGTCGGTCAAGTCGTCCGCAGGGACGTACACGGCCTGGATCGAGGTGATCGAGCCGGTCTTGGTCGAGGTGATGCGCTCTTGCAGGCGGCCCATTTCTTCGGCCAGGGTCGGCTGGTAGCCCACCGCCGAAGGCATACGGCCCAGCAGTGCCGACACTTCGGTACCGGCCAGGGTGTAACGGTAGATGTTGTCGACGAAGAACAGAACGTCCTTGCCTTCGTCACGGAACGCTTCCGCCATGGTCAGACCGGTCAGCGCCACGCGCAGACGGTTGCCCGGCGGTTCGTTCATCTGGCCGTACACCATCGCCACCTTCGAGTTGGCCGGGTTTTCCAGGTCGACGACCTTGGCGTCCGCCATCTCGTGGTAGAAGTCGTTACCTTCACGGGTACGCTCACCCACGCCGGCGAACACGGACAGACCCGAGTGCGCCTTCGCGATGTTGTTGATCAGTTCCATCATGTTGACGGTCTTGCCCACGCCGGCGCCGCCGAACAGGCCGACCTTGCCGCCCTTTGCGAACGGGCAGACCAGGTCGATCACCTTGATGCCGGTTTCCAGCAGGTCGGTCGACGGCGACAGTTCGTCGTATTCCGGCGCCGAACGGTGGATCGAGGCCATGCGCTCGTTGCTGACCGGACCGCACTCGTCGATCGGGTTGCCCAGCACGTCCATGATGCGGCCCAGGGTCGCGGTGCCGACCGGCACCATGATCGGGTTGCCGGTGTTCTGGATGGTCATGCCGCGACGCAGACCTTCCGAGCTACCCAGCGCAATGGTACGGACCACGCCGTCACCCAGCTGCTGTTGTACTTCCAGGGTCAGCTCCGAGCCTTCCATTTTCAGTGCGTCGAAAACCTTCGGCATCGCATTGCGCGGGAATTCCACGTCAACCACCGCGCCGATACACTGAACGATTTTGCCTTCAGCCATGTTCGTTCCTTCAGATATAGTTTTTTAATTTGTTGGGGACAGAGCATGCCCGCTTGCGCGTGTCCGCGGTCCTCGCGGCCCGCTCTGCCCTGCAATGCTTGAATCCGCTTACACCGCCGCTGCGCCGGCCACGATTTCCGACAGTTCCTTGGTAATCGCCGCCTGGCGGGTCTTGTTGTAGACCAGCTTCAGTTCACCGATCACGTTGCCCGCGTTGTCGCTTGCCGCCTTCATCGCCACCATGCGCGCCGACTGCTCGGACGCCAGGTTCTCGGCCACCGCCTGGTACACCAGCGCTTCGACGTAACGCACCAGCAGTTCGTCGATGACGGTCTGCGCTTCCGGCTCGTAGATGTAGTCCCAGCCGTGCGAACCGGCATCCGCTTCCATCGCCTTGGCCGACAGCGGCAGCAGTTGCTCGACCATCGGCTCCTGCTTCATCGTGTTGATGAACTTGGTGTAGCACAGGTAGACGGCGTCCAGCTTGCCTTCCTGGTAAGCGTCCAGCATGACCTTGACCGGGCCGATCAGCTTTTCCAGGTGCGGGGTATCGCCGATCTGGGTCACGTGCGACACGATCTTCATGCCGACGCGGTTCAGGAAGCCGAAACCCTTGTTGCCGATGGCAACAGCCTCGATGCGATTGCCGGCCGCTTCCAGCTCGCGGGTTTTCTGCGTCACCTGGCGCAGCACGTTGGTGTTCATGCCGCCGCACAGACCCTTGTCGGTCGTGACGACGATGAAACCAACCGCCTTGGCCTGCACGTCCTTGGCCTGGGCCATGAACGGGTGGGTGTACTCCGGGTTAGCAGTTGCAAGATTGGCCGTGATGTTACGAACCTTGTCACTGTAGGGACGGGCGGCGCGCATGCGTTCCTGCGCTTTGCGCATTTTCGATGCGGCGACCATTTCCATCGCCTTGGTGATCTTCTTCGTATTCTCTACGCTCTTGATCTTGCCACGTATCTCTTTGCCTACTGCCATGAGTCCTTACTCCTTATGTCCCTGGGGGCGGCGTTGCGGCCGCCCCCAGTGGATCAGATAGATTTCTTGAAATCAGCAATGGCGGCAGCGAGTGCAGCTTCGCTCTCTTTGTCCAGTTGCTTGGTTTCTTCGATCTTGGACAGCAGGGCGGCGTGCTTGCTCTTCAGGAAGCTGTGCAGGCCCGCCTCGAAAGGCAGCACTTGCTTGACTTCGACGTCGTCGAAGTAGCCCTTGTTGACAGCGAACAGCGACGCGGCCATCAGCGAAATCGGCAGCGGCGAGTACTGCGGCTGCTTCAGCAGTTCGGTCACGCGTGCGCCGCGGTCCAGCTGCTTGCGGGTCGATTCGTCCAGGTCCGATGCGAACTGCGCGAACGCAGCCAGTTCACGGTACTGCGCCAGGTCGGTACGGATACCGCCGGACAGGCCCTTGATGACCTTGGTCTGGGCCGCGCCACCGACGCGCGACACCGAGATACCCGCGTTGATCGCAGGACGGATACCGGCGTTGAACAGCGAGGTTTCCAGGAAGATCTGGCCGTCGGTAATCGAAATCACGTTGGTCGGAACGAAGGCCGAGACGTCGCCCGCCTGGGTTTCGATGATCGGCAGTGCGGTCAGCGAACCGGTCTTGCCGGTGACGGCGCCGTTGGTGAACTTCTCGACGTAGTCGGCGTTCACGCGGGCTGCGCGCTCGAGCAGACGGCTGTGCAGGTAGAACACGTCGCCAGGGTAGGCTTCGCGGCCCGGCGGACGGCGCAGCAGCAGCGAGATCTGACGGTAGGCGACGGCCTGCTTCGACAGGTCGTCGTACACGATCAGCGCGTCTTCGCCGCGGTCGCGGAAGTATTCGCCCATCGCGCAGCCCGAGTAGGCCGAGATGTACTGCATGGCGGCCGATTCCGACGCCGATGCGGCCACGACAATGGTGTACTCCATCGCGCCGTGCTGTTCCAGCGAACGCACGATGTTCTTGATGGTCGATGCTTTCTGGCCGATCGCAACGTACACGCAGGTCATGTTCTGACCCTTCTGGTTGATGATCGCGTCCACCGCCACGGCCGACTTGCCGGTCTGGCGGTCGCCGATGATCAGCTCACGCTGGCCACGGCCGATCGGCACCATCGCGTCGATCGACTTCAGGCCGGTCTGCATCGGCTGCGAGACCGACTCACGCGCGATCACGCCCGGGGCGATCTTCTCGATCGGGGCGGTCAGCGTGGTGTTGATCGGACCCTTGCCGTCGATCGGCTGGCCCAGCGCGTTGACGACGCGGCCACGCAGTTCCGGACCGATCGGCACTTCCAGGATGCGGCCGGTGGTCTTGACGGTGTCGCCTTCAGAGATGTGCTCGTAGGCGCCCAGGATGACCGAGCCGACCGAGTCGCGCTCGAGGTTCATCGCCAGACCGAAGGTGTTGCCTGGGAATTCCAGCATCTCGCCCTGCATCACGTCCGACAGACCATGGATGCGGCAGATACCGTCGGCGACGGAAATCACCGTGCCTTGATTGCGAACATCAGCGGAACCTTCGAGGCCCTGGATCCGGCTCTTGATCAGTTCGCTGATTTCAGATGGGTTAAGTTGCATGCTTGCTAACTCCAATAATAGTTTCTTGATGCGTAGGGCAAGGGCGATGGACGCCGGCGGCTTGTGCTGATTCTCAGGCGGTCAGCGCAACATGCATCTGTTGCAGCTTGGCGCGTACCGAGGTATCGAGCACTTCATCACCAACGACCACGCGCACACCACCGATCAGCGAAGGATCGACCGTTACCGACGGGTTCAGCTTGCGGCCAAATTTCTTCTCCAGCGTGGCCACGAGGGTGGCCAGCTGGTCGTCCGAGATCTCGTACGCGCTGTGGATGGTCGCGTCGGCGGCGCCTTCCGCTGCGTTTTTCAGCACGGCGAACTGGGCGCCGATCTCCGGCAACAGGGTAACGCGGCCATTTTCGGCCAGCATCGCGATAAAGTTTTTCGCTTCGGCGTTCAGCGGCGACTTGACCAGGGACGCAATCGTGTCGGCCAGCTGTGCCTGGGTGACGTTCGGGTTTGCCGCGAACGCTTGCACGTCGGGATTGGCGCCGATCTGGGCCAGTTCCGACACGAGTGCCGACCAGGCCGCCATGTCGCCGTTTTGGGCGACACGGAACAGCGCTTCGGCGTAAGGGCGGGCGACGGTTGCGAGTTCAGCCATGATCAGAGCTCGGTCGACAGTTTCGACAGCAGGTCGGCGTGGGCCGCTGCGTTCACTTCGCGCTTGAGGATCTGCTCGGCGCCCTGCACTGCCAGGGTCGCGACCTGGGCACGCAGTTCTTCGCGTGCACGGGTGACCTGCTGGGTGGCGTCGGCCTTGGCGTTGGCGACGATGCGCGCGGCTTCCTCGGCGGCGGTCTTCTTGGCTTCTTCGATGATCGCGGCGGCGCGCTTCTCGGCGTCGGCGATGCGCTTCTGGCTCTCGTCACGGGCGGTCGCCAGTTCGGCTTGCACACGCTTCTCGGCGGCAGCCAGGTCAGCCTTGCCACGGTCAGCAGCGGCCAGGCCATTCGCGATCCTCTGGGCGCGCTCGTCGAGCGCTCTCATCAGCGGCGGCCACACGAATTTCATCGTGAACAGCGCCAGGATGAAGAAGACCACGAACTGGGCAAACAAGGTTGCGTTAAGGTTCACGGCTTTTTCCTTCTCACAAAAACACGGATGCCGAACCAGGACTGGTTCGGCCGTTCATACCACAGTGGCGTTGTCTTAACCCGCGACGAACGGGTTAGCGAACGCGAACAGCATTGCGATACCAACGCCGATCAGGAATGCCGCGTCGATCAGGCCAGCCAGCAGGAACATCTTGGTCTGCAGGGTGTTCATCAGTTCAGGCTGACGTGCCGAGGCTTCCAGGTACTTGCCGCCCATCAGAGCGATACCGATACATGCGCCGATAGCGCCCAGGCCGATGATCAAACCGCAAGCCAATGCAACAAAAGAAACGTCAGTCATGATTACTCCAAAAAGTTAAATTAAAAGCTAGATAAAAACTACAACTTCGTTACAACCACTATCTGTTCGATGCTTGCGGCGCCGATCAGTGGCCTTCATGGGCCTGACCGAGATAAACCAGCGTCAGCATCATGAAGATGAATGCCTGCAGGAACACGATCAGGATGTGGAAGATCGCCCAGATCGAGCCAGCAATCACGTGGCCGATGAAGCCGAACACGGTCGCCGTGGAGCCAAGCAAAGCGATCAAGAGGAACAGCAGCTCGCCGGCGTACATGTTGCCGAAGAGTCGCATCCCGAGCGAAACCATCTTCGCCAGGTATTCGATGATGTTCAGGAGCAGGTTGAACGGCGCCATCCAGATGCCGAACGGTGCTGCCAGCAGTTCATGGATCCAGCCGCCGAAACCCTTGATCTTGATGCCGTAGTAGAGCATCAGGGCCAGCACGCCGAGCGACATGCCGATGGTGCCGTTCAGGTCGGCGGTCGGGACGACGCGGTGATACGGGATCTCGTCGCTCAGGCCGAGGTAGTAGAAGGCTTGCGCGAACATGTCGACCGGCAGGAAGTCCAGCGAGTTCATCAGGACGATCCAGACGAACACGGTCAGCGCCAGCGGGGCGATGAAGCTGCGGTCGCCATGGACGATGGATTTCGACTGGTCTTCGACCATCTCCACCAGCATCTCGACGGCGGCCTGGAAGCGGCCCGGCACGCCGGAGGTGGCGCGGCGCGCCGCCCGCCACATGATGAAGCAACCCAGGATACCCATCGCGATCGACCAGAACATGGTGTCGTAGTTGATCACCGAGAAATCGACGACGAATTCCTGGTGCTCGTTCGACAGGTGGCCAAGGTGGTGCTTGATGTATTCTGAAGCGGTGGGCGCGTGTGCTGCGCCGTCTACAGTTGGAGTCGCCATTGTCAGTGCCTAAATAATAAGAATATGTAACTTTTCAGTGCCACGACGAACCCGGCGATCAGCGCCAGCCAGTTCAGATCGCGGTACAGCCACGCGGTGACGCCCAACAGCGCCAGCGTCAGTGCAATCTTTATAAATTCCCAGATGAAGAATGTGGCGGGATTCGCACCACCAATCTTCGTTGAATTGGCGAACAGGCGAATCGCCATGATGCCATTGGGCACGACACAACAGAGTCCACCCAGTACCGCCGAAAACGCCGCAGACCATCCCCCCAGTAGTGCGGCGATCACGCCAGCGACTACCGTTGCCATCATTTGCAGGAAGACTAAGCGCAACATTTTTTGGTCTTTTTCGCGCTAGCCTGTGAGACGAGTTACGGTGTGGTAATTACATGAATCAGCGGGATTATAAGTGGTTATACCGATGTGAGTCAAACGATTCCGGGCGTATATCTCTTGGTGGAAACGGTCCGAAATGTGACAAAAATGTTACCAACAAGGCCAGTTTTTGTTGACGTTCTTGCGCCACGGAAGTGCCCGGAAAACGGCGTGGTTGCTTGTCTGGAAGCAAATCTAGGGGGAGGATGACACGTCGAAGTCGACGTACACGCGCGGCGGCATGCCGGCGGGTGGCGTTGCCATTTGACAACAGTGAGCAAGTGTGATTTTGTTGTTTTATACCCAAAACGGACCCTGGCGGTGGGCCGCGGGCGCAAGTGCCCGGCCCACCGAGCGCCGTTGACGGTGGGCACAAGTGCCCACCCTACCGAGGCCGTCGAGTGGGCGGGGCCGCCGAAGCAGTTGACGGTGGGCACAAGTGCCCACCCTACCGAGCGCGGTCGGGTCGGCGAAGCCGCCGAAGCGAAGCCGGCGGGTGGGCGGGGTCGCCGAAGCGGAGCCGGCGGGTGGGCGGGGTCGCCGAAGCGGAGTCGTAGGGTGGGCACTTGTGCCCACCGAGCAAGCGGAGTCAGCCCCGCAGCCTCGCTAGTACCCCTTCCAGCACGTCCAGGTCGGCGAAGTCGATGATCATCTGCCCCCGCCCCTTCGCGCCCATCTTGAACACCACCGGCGTGGCCAGGTGGTCGGACAACTCCTCCTCCAGGCGCACGATGTCGCCCGGCTTGTCCTTCTGGCGCGGCGGCGTCGCCGGGCTGGCCTGTTCCTCCAGCGCCCGCGCCACCAGCTTCTCGGTCTCGCGCACCGACAGGCGCTTGGCGACCACCTGGTTGGCCAGCGCGATCTGGCTCGCGCTGTCCACCGCCAGCAGGGCGCGGGCGTGGCCCATGTCGATATCCCCGGCCATCAGCATGGTCTGCACCGGCGCCGCCAGGTTGACCAGGCGCAGCAAATTCGACACCGCGCTGCGCGAGCGGCCGACGGCGCTCGCCGCCTGCTCATGGGTGAAGTCGAAGTCCGAGATCAGGCGCGCGATGCCCTGGGCTTCTTCGAGCGGGTTCAGGTCCTCGCGCTGGATGTTCTCGATGAGCGCCATCGCCGCGGCGGCCTGGTCGTCCACGTCGCGCACGAGGACCGGGATCTGTTCCAGTCCGGCCAGCTGGGCCGCGCGGAAGCGGCGCTCGCCCGCGATGATCTCGTAGCGGCTGCCCTGCCCGTTCGCCGGACGCACCAGGACCGGCTGCATGACGCCCTGGCTCTTGATCGAGGCGGCCAACTCGTTCAACGCACCCTCGTCCATGCGGGTACGGGGCTGATATTTGCCAGCTTGCAACTGGGACACTGGCAAGGAGGACGGCGACGCCGCGGAGGCGACGGCCGGTTCGCTGTCACCGCCGAGCAGTGCGTCCAGGCCGCGGCCGAGTCCCTTCATTTTTTTGGTAGCCATTCTTTCACTCTCTCTTACATTGTCTTGATACGCTCGACCATCTCGGCGCCGAAGGCGACGTACGCCTGGGCCCCCTTGGACGAGGGGTCGAACACGACGCCGGGCATGCCATACGATGGCGCCTCGGCCAGGCGCACGTTGCGCGGGATGATGGTGCGAAACACCTTGTCGCCGAAATGCTGTTCCAGCTGGCTCGACACCTGTTGCGACAAGGTCATGCGCGGATCGAACATCACGCGCAGCAGGCCGATGATGCGCAGGTCGTTGTTCAGGTTCGCGTGCACCTTCTTGATGGTGTTGACCAGATCGGACAGTCCTTCCAGCGCGTAGTACTCGCACTGCATCGGAATGATGACGCCGTGCGCGCTGACCAGGCCGTTCAGGGTCAGCATCGACAGCGCCGGCGGGCAATCGATCAGGATGAAGTCGTATTCCCCGTCCACCGCAGCCAGCGCCTGCTTCAGGCGCCGCTCGCGGTTGTCCAGTTCGACCATCTCGACCTCGGCGCCGGCCAGCTCGCGGTTCGCCGGCAAGACGTCGAAACGGCCGGACTCCGAGCGCTGGCGCGCCGCGGCGACCCCGGCGTGGCCCAACAACACTTGATAGGTCGAGACATCGAGCTCGGCCTTGTTGATGCCCGCCCCCATCGTGGCATTCCCCTGGGGATCAAGGTCGACCAGCAGCACGCGCTGGTCCAGCCTGGCGAGACCCGCCGACAGGTTGACGCTGGTGGTGGTCTTGCCGACTCCCCCCTTTTGGTTTGCTACGCAGAATATCTTCGCCATCTATCCCTCATCCCCGGACGCAACAACATGAGCCATACCATTCATACCATCCAAACCGTTTATACGGTTTACTCCGGAGAACAGTATTAACTGTTTATATGGTTTATTTTGTTTACTCGGTTCGCTCGATGAACACCAGGTGGCGCTCCGCCCCCAGCCTCGGCACCTGCAATGGCCTCGATTCGGCCACCTTCCAGTCCGCTGGCAGCCGCTGCTGCTCATCCACCGGCGCCACGCCCTTGAGCGCGATGAAGCGCCCCCCCTCCGCCAGCAGGTGTCCCGACCAGTTCACGAAATCGGACAGGTCGGCGAAGGCACGCGAGGTGATCACGTCGAATTTCACCGGCACTTCCAGCTGCTGCACCTGCATCGTGTACACGCTCACGTTGGCCAGGCCCAGCTCGGCCTTGACCTGGGTGAGGAAGGCCGTTTTCTTGTGCACGGTGTCGATCAGGGAGACTTTCATGTCCGGACGGGCGATCGCCAGCACGATTCCCGGCAGTCCGCCGCCTGCGCCCACGTCCAGCACGTTGCGGGCACCTGCGAACGCCGGCACAGCGGCGAGGGAATCGAGCAGATGGTGTGTCACCATCTGCATCGGGTCCCGCAACGAGGTCAGGTTGTACACGCTGTTCCACTTGTACATCAGCGCCAGGTAATCCATCAGCTGGTCCTGCTGCGCCTGCGTCACGTCCAGTTTCATCTCGTCGATGCCGCCCGCCAGCACCTGCGCCAGCGCGGCGCGGTCGAAGAACCTCATTGCGCCTGCTCCTCGGTGTTGCTGGTGAAGCCTTTGGCGCCACGCTTTTTCAGGTGTACCAGCAGCAGCGAAATCGCGGCCGGCGTGACGCCGGAGATGCGGGAAGCCTGCCCCAGGGTTTCGGGGCGCTGCTTGTCCAGCTTCTGGCGCACCTCGATCGAGAGCGCGGCGATCTCGTGGTAATTCAGGTTCTCGGGCAGTTTCAGGTTCTCGTAGTGGTCATGGCGCTCCACTTCGCGCGCCTGACGGTCGATGTAGCCGGCGTACTTGAGCTGGATCTCGATCTGCTCCTTGACCGCCGGGTCTTCGACACCCGGTCCGGCCAGCGCCTGGCCTTCGACGCCCTGCATGCTCATCAGGCTGTCGTAGCCCACGCCGGGCCGGCGCAGCAGGTCCGCGAGGTTGTACTCGCGCTCGATGGCCTGGCCCACCACCCGCTCCGACTCCGCCGCGGGAAGGATGCGCGGGTTGACCCAGGTCGAGCGCAGGCGCTCGATCTCGCGCGCCACCGCTTCGCGCTTGGTCTCGAAGGCTTGCCACTGCGCGTCGCCCACGACGCCGAGGCGGCGGCCGATCTCGGTCAGGCGCATGTCCGCATTGTCTTCGCGCAGCGACAGGCGATACTCGGCGCGGCTGGTGAACATGCGGTAGGGCTCGGCGACGCCCTGGGTTGTCAGGTCGTCGACCAGGACGCCCAGGTAGGCTTCGGAACGTCCCGGACTCCAGGCTTCCTTGCCCTGGGTCTGGAGCGCGGCGTTGATGCCCGCCAGCAGACCCTGCGCGGCCGCTTCTTCATAGCCCGTGGTGCCGTTGATCTGGCCGGCGAAGAAGAGTCCCTTGATGGCGCGGGTTTCCAGCGAAGCCTTCAGGCCGCGCGGGTCGAAGTAGTCATATTCGATCGCATAGCCGGGACGCAGGATGAAGGCGTTTTCCAGTCCTCGCATGGAACGGACCAGTTCCAGCTGCACGTCGAAAGGCAGGCTGGTGGAGATGCCGTTGGGGTAGAACTCGTTGGTGCCCAGGCCTTCCGGCTCGAGGAAGATCTGGTGCGATTCCTTCGAAGCGAAGCGATGGATCTTGTCTTCGATCGACGGGCAGTAGCGCGGCCCGACCCCTTCGATCACGCCGGTGTACATCGGGCTGCGGTCCAGGCCCTCGCGGATGATCTCGTGGGTGCGGGCGTTGGTGTGGGTGACCCAGCACGGCACCTGGCGCGGGTGCATCGCCGCATTGCCCATGTAGGAAAAGACAGGGACCGGATCGAGGTCGCCCGGTTGCTCGGCCAACACCGAGAAGTCGATGCTGCGGCCATCGATGCGCGGCGGCGTGCCGGTCTTCAGGCGCCCCTGGGGCAGCTTGAGTTCCTTGAGGCGGGCCGACAGCGACAGTGCCGGAGGGTCGCCTGCGCGGCCACCCGAGTAGTTCTGCAGGCCGACGTGGATCTTACCGTCAAGGAAGGTTCCCGCGGTCAGCACGACGGCCCGGGCGCGGAACTTGAGTCCGACCTGGGTCACGGCTCCGGCCACACGGTCTCCTTCCACCATCAGGTCGTCGACCGCCTGCTGGAACAGCCACAGGTTCGGCTGGTTCTCGATGCGGCTGCGAATCGCCTGCTTGTACAGGACGCGATCGGCTTGTGCGCGGGTGGCACGCACCGCCGGTCCCTTGGAGGAATTAAGGATACGGAACTGGATGCCGGATTCGTCGGTAGCGATCGCCATTGCGCCGCCCAGCGCATCGACTTCCTTGACGAGATGGCCCTTGCCGATCCCGCCGATGGAAGGGTTGCACGACATCGCGCCGAGCGTCTCGATGTTATGCGTGAGCAACAAAGTCTTCTGCCCCATGCGGGCGGAAGCGAGCGCTGCTTCGGTACCGGCATGGCCGCCACCGACGACGATCACGTCGAATTCAGTTGGAAATAGCATGATGGAATGTTGGTGCGAGGAGTCTAATCGGGGATTATAGATTCTTTTTCCCGTCGAAACTCGCTCAGGTTCCGAAAACGACAGGAAAATGTTCCACGTGGAACATCTTGGCGATCAAGGCAGGCTTGGGTTGCCGATCTGGGACATAAGGCGTACCTGCTTTGGGGTGCGGTTACGGGCTAAGCAGGCTCAGTATGGGTCCCCGCCTGCGCGGGGACGACGTGGTGGCAGTGCAGGCAGAAGAAGGATGCCAAGCTTCTCCCCGGTCCCTTAGCTCGCTGCCATGTCCCGTAGTTCCCTGCCCTGTCCCGTAGTTCCCTGCCCTGTCCCGCAGTTCGCTGCCCTGTTCCGCAGTGCGCTGCCCTGTTCCGCAGTGCGCTGCCCTGTCCCGTAGTTCGTTGCCCTGTTGAGATCGAATGCCTTGGCTACGGTGCTGCTCGGTCGTCCCCGCGAAAGCGGGGACCCATGCTGAGTCAGCACAGAGCCAACTTCGCAACGTCAATTGTTCCACGTGGAACACTCCCTGGCCTACCCTACCGCCAGCTCCCTTTGTTCCACGTGAAACAACTACTTCAGGAACGCGTCATACGCCGTCTTCAGGATGAGTATTGACACCACCGCCAGGAACAGCTTGCGTACAAACCCGCTGCCATGTTTGATGGCCAGCCGCGTGCCCACCAGCGAGCCAAGCACCTGGCACCCTGCCATCATCAAGCCCAGCTGCCAAAGCAAGTGCCCGCTGTAACCAAACCACATCAGCGCGGAGAAATTGCACGCGACGTTGACGATCTTGGCCGCCGCCGATGCGCTGAGGAAATCGAATCCAAAAAACCTGACGAACAGGAAGATGAGGAAGCTACCCGTGCCCGGCCCGAAGAAGCCGTCGTAGAAACCGATTGCCGCACCGATCACGGTCGCCCAGATCTTTTCGGCATGACCACTGTGCACCGGAGCGTGTACCGAACCCAGGTCCTTCTTCTTGAACGTGTAGATCGCCACCGCCAACAGGATGAAGGGCAACAGGCCACGGATGAAATCCCCGGGAACCCTGGTCACCGTCCAGGCGCCAGCAAACGAGAGGGCGAAGGCCGCCAAAGCCGCAGGCGCGGCGGTGCTCCACGCCACCCTCACCCGCTTGGCGTAATTGATCGCGGCGGCAGTGGTGCCGAAGATACTAGCGAACTTGTTTGTGCCCAGCAGAGTCGCCGGAACTTCCCTTGGCAGGACCGAGAAGATTGCCGGAATCTGGATCAGGCCGCCACCGCCAACGACGGCGTCGACCAGACCGGCGAGGAAGGCTGCTCCGCCGAGCCAAACGAGATCGATCATGAATTGCTTTCAGGGGAATTGGGTATTGCTGAGCCGACATTGTACGCCAAGGCGTAAATGCATTCTTGCAATGACCAACTTCCGCCTGTCTGCACATGCGCGCTATCGACAAGCGCGACCGCTTAGCGCTACCAATGATGCGGCGCAGCATAGCCTCCCGCTTTGCGCGGAAGCGACGGTGTTCGTGAGTGGACGAGGTGATCGGTCGAACACGGGCCGTTTATGAGATCGTCGGCGCGGAGCGGAAGAACTCCAGCAGCAGCGCATTGATCCGGTCCGGCGCGGTAAGTTGCAGCCAGTGGTCGGCCCCTCTGATCCGCTCGAAGCGGAACGATCCGTACACATAGTGGGCCGACCCGCGCATCTGCGCCTCTCCCAGAGCTGGATCGTGGTCACTCCAGATCCCCATCACCGGCGTCTTGACGGGAGGCCAGCGCCGTCGCATTGCCGCCCTCGCGTTGGCCCGGTAATAGTTGAGTGCGGCCGTCAGGCGCCCGGGCGGCTCCAGGGCGTCGCGCCAGTACCCGATCTGATCCTCGTCGCGCGTTGCCTTGCGCAGGACGAACCAGTCATGGGCACGCAGGGCATGTTCCGCCAATCCCGGCATCAGGAACCCGAGCACGTAGAACATCCGCAGCTTCTGCGTGATACCTGCCCTGGCAATCGCCATCGGATGACCGGTCGACATCGCCACATAGGACAGCACCCTGCTGGCCGAATACATGCACAGTTCCCAGCCGATGATGCCACCCCAATCATGGCCAACGACCCTTGCCTTGTCGATGCCGAACGCGTCGAGCACGCCGATCACGTCCGCGCGCAGCTTGTCGAGCTCGTAGGCCTCCACGTCGCCGGGCGCGTCTGTCTTCCCGTAGCCGCGCAGGTCCGGAGCGATCACGTGGTAGCCGGCCTGCGCGAGCGTACCGATCTGCTTGCGCCAGACGTGGTGGGTATCGGGAAAGCCGTGCAGGAGCAGCACGGCGGGACCGCTGCCGGCGGCCACGACGTGCATACGTAGCCCGTTCACGTCGATGAATCGCGATTCCTGGTTCACAGGCCCCCCGTCGGTAGATGGCGTGTCCTCAGTGCCCTTTACTCACAAGATAGCGCACGACTGACGGATGCGACGCGCGATTTGGCGTGGCCGGGCCGCCCCTGCCCTCACCCCATCTCCCGTACCAGGGTCTCGACCAGACGTGCCGCAGGCATCGGCCTCGCCCGCTTCCACTCGGTGCCAGCCCAGAGCGACATCAGTTCCGTATCATCCTGCGACGCCGCCTGAGCACGTATGCTGCCCGTCAAGGCGTTCTGGACGGGGTAGGAAGGCACCTGCGACTCGACCGGCTCCATTTGTCGCATGAAGCGGTTCTCGATCCCTCTTGCGTAGCGGCCGGAGAAACTGCGGGTGAGCTTTGTCGTCGAATCCCGGCCAGCGATGACCCGCTCCTTGTAGGCCGGATGGATCCCCACCTCATCCGTTACGAGGAATGCAGTGCCCATCTGCACCGCACACGCGCCGGCATCAAGCGCCGCCCGTATATCCACCCCGTCCATGATTCCGCCCGCCGCGATGACCGGGATGCGCACCGCCTGCACGACTGCTGGCCACAACGCCCGTGCCGGCATATCCGCGTCCTCCTGGCGGCCAATGAAGGTCCCTCGATGCCCGCCAGCTTCGATTCCCGACGCGACGATTGCATCCGCACCGACGCCTTCCCAGGCGATCGCCTCCTCGACGGTAGTGACGGTGCCGATGACCAGAATGCCAGCCTCATGCAATCGCGAAACCTGCTCGCCGGTCAGGATTCCGAAGGTAAAACTCGCTGCTGACGGCCGTAGCGACAGCAGCGTTTCAAACTGGGCCGCGAAATCCTCACACCACTGCTTTGGCCGCGGCAGATCTTGCCATCCCAGGCTTTCCCACACCGGCCGCAGTAGTTCGACCCCGCGTTCGACGTCCTGTTCGGAAGGCGTAGGCGTCTCCAGAACGAAAAAGTTCATCAGGAAGGGCTTGTCGGTCAGTTCCCTCACCCTCGCGACCTGTGACCGGATCGAAGCTGGAGACAGTAGCGAACACGGCAAGGCTCCCAACGCGCCGGCGTTCGATACGGCGGCTACCAGTTCGGGTGTACAGGCACCGCCAGCCATTGGACCCTGGACGATCGGATACCTGACGAGCGTTTGGAACACCATGCCATCCCCCGGTTGTGATCAGCAACAACAAGCTTACCAGATCGTAAACCTTCCGCTAGTGGGGTCTGTGGATAAGGTTCTGAATATCCACAAGAACGGTCTGTGCGCAATCTGTCGGGGCTGGTATGAAAACAGGGATCTCCGGGGCTTGGACAGGGTCAGGCGGGAAAACAGTACACCGGGTTATGCATACTGTAAGTGCATGATTACGCGCGACTTTATCGAGTTCCCCACAAATTCTTCCACACGACGCGGTGCGGATCGCTGTTTTCCCAGTACGAGCTTCAAAAAAATGTGAACAACTTATTTTCATGGCTTCGTATCCAGGATGAGGCCTTGCTACGACAGCCTATGGAGACCGGCTTCTTTGCCGGAGGAATGATGCCAACCGACGGCTGTTTGTTGACAGCTACGAATAGCCGGTAGTGAGCTGGGGGATCCGCAGGTTTGTCTGGATGTCGGGCTTTCAGGGTCCTCGTACCGTCTTTTGCTGCTTTTCGCGGTTGTTCATTGTTTAGTTAACGTTTGATGTATACGAGGTTGGTAGTGATAGTAAACGCGTCGCAAAGTGTTGATAAGTCTGTTTTTTTCAACAGCATCAAGGACTTACAGCGGAAAAAACTGATAGGAAAAGCCTTGCATCTGTCGAGTGGGAAAATTGGACAAGATTTTTGACCTTGGACAACTAGAACACTTTTGCACAATGCGTTCTGTGGATATCCAGTAAGTTATCAACAATGACCCGCGAAAATGGTCCAAAAACCTCGCTTTCAGCGTGTCGCTGTGGGTAAGGTGTTGGATATCCACAGGATCAGGTGTGCAAAACATGCTGAAAGCTCGTGGCACCATTTTTTGTCCAAGTTCGGTGCAATCCGGATACAAGACTTCTCCATGAGGTAAACGAGCCCGTAAACTCTTGATCCTGTGGAGTAAACCGATCTTATCCACAGAACACCCCGCGTTTACTATCACTACCACCCTCGTATACATACACGTTAACTAACTAAGTGAACAAACGGATCCGGCCAGGAAGCAGTGGCTGCGGCGGCAGCCAGACAACACGCCACTGGATTCGGGCATGTCAATCAAAAATAAGCCGCCCTGTCTCGAAAACCAGATGTACGTGAACGACCGATTGCGAATCTGGTAACGTAGGCTCTCCCTGAACCGGACGAAGCAACTACCGAAAGCATTAATAGAATGAAACTTGGAATCATCAGCGCTTTGCACGAAGAACAGCAGGGGCTCGTGGAGGCCATGGAAGGCCCCTACAAGCTCATCCACGGAATGCGCGAGTACTTTGGTGGACGCCTATGGGAAATCGAAGCAGTGTGCGTTTTATCGCGTCTGGGCAAGGTTGCTGCGGCAATGACCGCCACAACGCTTGTGGAAAAGTTCGGAGTTACGCACATCCTCTTTACCGGCGTGGCTGGCGCAGGTGATGCCGGCATCCGTGTCGGCGACATCGTCGTGGCTGAATCGCTGGTTCAGCACGACATGGATTCCAGCCCCCTGTTTCCGCGTTTCGAGATCCCGCTGACCGGCCAGACCCACTTCATGTCTGACCATCAGATGGCCTTGCGCTTGTCGCGTGCGGCGCACGCTTTCCTGGAGACAGAGTTTTTCGACGCGATCGATCAGTCTGATCGCAAGCTGTTCCGCCTGGATGGCCCGCGGGTGCATCGCGGATTGATCGCAAGCGGCGACCAGTTCGTCAACGATCGGGAACAGCTCGCCCAGCTCAACAAAGACCTGCCAGGCCTGCTTGCCGTCGAGATGGAGGGGGCAGCCGTGGCCCAGGTGTGTTTCGAGCTTGGCGTGCCCTTTGGCGTCATCCGGACGATTTCGGACGACGCAAACGAAAACGCGGCCACGGATTTCATGAAGTTCGTGAAATCCGTAGCCGCGCATTACGCTTTCCACGTGGTCCGGCGCTTCTGCCAGGACCTGGAAGGCGCCAGGCTTCAGTCGAGCAGGGAGTCGGCCGGCACGTAGTTGTAACCGAGGACTTGCGCCACGGCCGCGTAGGTAACCTTGCCTTCGCAGACATTCAGGCCGTTGCGCAGGTGCGGATCGTCCGCCAGCGCACGGCGCCAGCCCTTGTCGGCCAGTGCCAGGGCGTGACCGATGGTCGCGTTGTTCAAGGCAAAGGTCGAGGTTCGAGCCACCGCGCCCGGCATATTGGCCACGCAATAGTGCACGACGCCGTCCACGACGAACGTAGGATCGGCGTGAGTCGTCGGATGCGAGGTTTCGAAGCAACCGCCCTGGTCGATCGCCACGTCCACGACGACCGCGCCTTTTTTCATGCGCGAGATCATGTCACGGGTGACCAGCTTCGGAGCGGCCGCACCGGGGACCAGCACGCCGCCGACGACGAGGTCGGCCGCCAGCACGGTTTCCTCGAGCGTGTGCGCATTCGAATGCAGGGTGGTGATCCGATTGCCGAACACCAGGTCCAGCTGGCGCAGGCGGTCGATGCTCTTGTCGAGAACGGTCACGCGGGCACCGGTGCCGATTGCCATTTGCAAGGCATTGGTGCCGACGACACCGGCGCCGATGATCACCACATGACCAGGCGCGACGCCCGGTACCCCACCGAGCAGCAGCCCCATGCCCCCCTTGGACTTTTCCAGGTGGCTGGCGCCTGCCTGGATCGCCATGCGGCCCGCCACTTCGCTCATCGGCGCCAGCAAGGGCAGGCCGCCGCCGGCACCGGTGATCGTCTCGTAGGCGATGCAAACCGCCCCGGAGCGCACCAGGGCCGCCGTCTGTTCCGGGTCCGGTGCCAGATGCAGGTAGGTGTAGAGAATTTGCCCTTCGCGCAGCATCGCGCATTCCCCCGGCTGTGGCTCCTTGACCTTCACGATCATGTCCGCACGCGCGAAGATTTCCTTGGCGGTATCGACGATGCCGGCCCCGGCGGCCGCGTACTGGTCGTCACACAGGCCGATTTCGGCTCCCGCATTCTTCTGCACCAGCACCTGGTGCCCGCGCGAAACAAGCTCGCGCACGGAAGACGGCGTGAGGCCGACCCGGTATTCGTGGTTCTTAATCTCCTTTGGAACGCCAACTAACATGTCATCCTCCAAGTTATAAGAGCAAACTCCCCAACAATTACTGGCCCAGCGTCATCAGGCTCGCATTACCGCCGGCGGCGGTCGTGTTGACACAGATTGCACGCTCGGCCACCAGGCGCCACAGGGCGATGGCTTCCCGATCCTTCGTATCGACGATCCCGATGATGGCCCCGGTCCGCGCCGCCAGCCGCGAACGCAGGCCGCCGGCCACGCCGCTCTCGACCAGCGCGATCTGGAATTCGGAGGCGTCGACCTCATCCTGCCCGATAAATTGAATGCGTTCCTTAACCTGGTCCGGCAGGTTTGCAGGAATCAGCTCCTGCGAGGACGCCAGTACCAGGGCGCGGTTACCGGTCGCCAAGGTGGCGGCCAACTGGTTGAGCAGCCCCGTCAGGGTGGCCGGCGCGCACAACACCACGCCGCGCGGCGAGAACGACAGGACATTGCGCTCGCCCGTCGGGCCAGGCAGGTCGAGCGATACACCATCGAGCGAGGTGCGGGCGTACTGTTCGCCCAGCGTGGCGACCTCCTGCTGGCCATTGGTACGCGCCCAGGCCAGCAAGGCCGACAGCTGCCCTTCCGGCTGGCGCAGTTGTTCCAGCAAGGGCGCGGCCTTGCGCTGCAGGCGCTTCAGGTAGAGCGGACCGCCGGCCTTCGGGCCGGTGCCGGACTTGCCTTCGCCGCCGAACGGCTGCACGCCCACCACCGCGCCCACGATGTTGCGGTTCACGTAGATATTGCCGACATGCGCGCGCTGCGTGATGAATTCGATGGTTTCATCGATGCGCGAGTGCACGCCCAGGGTCAGGCCATACCCGGTGGCATTGATCGAGTCGATCACCGCCGCCAGATCCGCACGGGGGTAGCGCACGATGTGCAGGACGGGGCCAAAGACCTCGTGCTTGAGCTCCGCCAGGGAACCGATCTCGAGCACGGTCGGCGGTACGAAGGTGCCGTAGGCGGTCAGTTGGTCCGGCAGTTCGAGCGCGTAGTGGCTCTTTGCCGTCACCTTGAGGCGTTCGATATGCGCCAGCAGGTTGCCCTGCGCTTCCGCGTCGATCACGGGGCCGATGTCCGTCGCCAGGCGGTCCGGAATGCCCACGCGCAGCTCCTGCATCGCGCCCTTGAGCATCTTGATGGTCTTGTCGGCGATGTCCTCCTGCAGGAAGAGCACGCGCAGCGCGGAGCAGCGCTGCCCGGCGCTGTCGAAGGCCGACGACAACACGTCCTGCACCACCTGTTCGGGCAGCGCGGAGGAATCGACGATGAGCGCGTTCTGGCCGCCGGTTTCCGCTACCAGCGGGATGTCGACGCCTTCTTTTTCAGCACGGACAGCGAGGGTCCGGTTGATCAGCTGCGCCACTTCGGTCGAGCCGGTGAAGATCACTCCCTTCACGCGCGCATCGGAGGTGAGCGCCGCGCCCACCACCTCGCCCCTGCCAGGCAGCAACTGCAGCGCGGCCTGGGGGACGCCGGCTTCCAGGAACAGTTCCACCGCGCGGTAGGCGATCAGCGGGGTTTGCTCGGCGGGCTTGGCCAGCACCACGTTACCGGCCGCCAGCGCCGCGGCCACCTGGCCCGTGAAGATCGCCAGCGGGAAGTTCCACGGGCTGATGCAGGCGATAGGGCCAAGTCCGACTGGCGTTCCAGTCTTGTCTTGCGCCTGCTCGGCGGCGCGCACCTGCTGCGCGTAATAGCGCAGGAAATCGACCGCTTCGCGCAGTTCGGCGATCGCGTTCGGCAGCGACTTGCCGGCTTCGCGCACGGCCAGCGCCATCAGTTCGTCGCTGTTCTGCTCGAACAGCTCGGCGGTGCGCTCGAGCGCCGCGGCACGACCCGAGGCGGTGGTCGCCTCCCACTGCGGGGCAAAGGCGGCGGCCGCCTGCAATGCGGTCTCGACGTCTTCCCGGCTCGCTTCGCGCACCTGGCCGACGATATCGGCCGTCTGCGCGGGATTGACGACGCTTGCCGGCTCGCCCGCCTGTACCGGGCCCGCGATCAGGGGCCCGGCCATGTGCCGGCGTTGCTTGCCCAGGCCCTCCGCGGTCTGGCGCAGCACGTCTTCGTTGGCGAGGTCGATGCCGGCGGAATTCTTGCGCTCGGCGCCGAACAGGTTTGCCGGCAGGGCGATCGCCGGATGCGGCAGGCCGCCCTGGCTACGCGCCGCCTCGAACGGGTCGGCCAGCAGGGAGTCGATAGGCACGCTCTCGTCCACGATCTGGTTCACGAACGAGGAGTTCGCGCCGTTTTCCAGCAACCGGCGCACCAGGTAGGCCAGCAGGGTCTCATGCGAGCCGACCGGCGCATAAATGCGGCAGGCGCGCCCCAGCTTCTTCGGGCCGACGACCTGATCGTACAGCGTCTCGCCCATGCCGTGCAGGCACTGGAATTCGTAGTTGCTCACGCCATCGGCCTTGGCCCAGGTGTAGATCACCGACAGGGTGTGCGCGTTGTGGGTGGCAAATTGCGGGTAGATGATGTCCGAGGCCGCCAGCAGCTTGCGCGCGCAGGTGAGGTAGGACACGTCGGTGTACACCTTGCGGGTGTAGACCGGATAGCCGGACAGGCCATCGACCTGGGCGCGCTTGATTTCCGCATCCCAGTACGCGCCCTTGACCAGGCGCACCATGAACTTCTGGCCGCTGCGCTTGGCCAGGTCCACCACGAAATCGATGACGAAGGGGCAACGCTTCTGGTAGGCCTGGACCACCAGGCCGATGCCTTCGAAACCCGCCAGTTCCGGATCGAAGGCCAGGGCCTCGAGCATGTCCAGGGAAATTTCCAGGCGGTCCGCTTCTTCCGCATCGATATTGATGCCGATGTTGTACTGCTTGGCCAGCAGCACGAGACTGCGCACGCGCGGCAGCAGTTCGCCCATCACGCGCTCGTACTGCGCGCGGCTGTAGCGCGGGTGCAGGGCCGAGAGCTTGATCGAGATGCCCGGGCCATCCTTGATGCCGCGCCCGCCGGACGCCTTGCCGATCGCATGGATGGCGGTCTCGTAGGAGGCGTAGTAGTTTTGCGCGTCCGCTTCGGTGAGCGCCGCCTCGCCCAGCATGTCGTACGAGTAGCGGTAGCCGCGCGTCTCGTTCTCGCGGCTGTTCTTGAGCGCTTCGTCGATGGTTTGGCCCGTGACGAACTGGTTGCCCAGCATGCGCATCGCCAGGTCCACGCCCTTGCGGATCAGCGGCTCGCCACCCTTGGCGATCATGCGCGTGAGGGCCGAACCCAGTCCGCTTTCGCTGCTGGTCGAGACCAGCTTGCCGGTGATCAGCAAGCCCCAGGTCGCGGCGTTGACGAACAGCGAGGGCGATTCGCCCAGATGCTTGCGCCAGTCGCCTTTGCTGATCTTGTCGGCGATCAGTCGGTCCGCGGTTTCGCTGTCGGGAATGCGCAACAGGGCCTCGGCGAGGCACATCAGCGCGACACCTTCTTCCGAGGACAGCGAGAATTCATGCATCAGGGCGTCCACGCCCGAGGCGCGGGTGCGTTTGTCGCGCACCGCCGACACCAGGCGGTGCGCCAGCATGTAGGCGTCGCCGTTGGCGCTGGCGCCCTGGGCGAGCAGCCATTGCACCGCCTCGGTTTCATCGCGTCGGTAGGCGGCGGTGATGGCGGCGCGCAGCGCCGTCTGGTCGCGCTTGACTTCGGCCTGGAGCGCGTCGAAGGGTACGAAAGTGGTGGCCGGGGAGGCAATCTGCATGGCTGTCTTCAGTGTAAAAAGGAGTCGAACGGGGGCTCGTGCGGCAAAACGCGCCGCACCGCGACAAGGCGGCCGGCGCGAATCCGGGAACGATGGAATGATTCGATTGTAGAAGGAATTCTTCTGGATTAATTCTGTTTTTGGGGGAGGCTAGCAATAGATAGTTTTTGGTGCGACAATTTCACCAAATAATATTTACGCTGGAGAGACAGAGATGCTGGACAAGATAAGCAAGAAGATCCTTGCCGAGCTGCAAAACGACGGGCGCATCAGCAATGTGGAACTCGCCGCCCGCGTGAACCTGTCGCCCGCCGCTTGCCTGGAACGCGTCCGCAAGCTGCACGAGTCCGGCTATATCATGGGGTACACCGCCCAGCTCAATCCCCAGTTGCTCGATGTTTCGTTACTCGTCTTCATCGAAGTGGTGCTCGACCGGACCACACCGGAGGTGTTCGATGCCTTCAAGCAGAGTGTCCAGATGATACCCGAGGTCCTGGAATGCCATATGGTGGCCGGCGGCTTCGATTACCTGGTCAAGGCGCGCGTGAAGGACATGGCGGCCTATCGCGAATTCCTGGGCAAGACCCTGCTGCAGAAAGGCGTGCGCGAGACGCACACCTATGCGGTGATGGAAGAAGTGAAGAACACCACCAGGCTGCCCATCAGGTAGCCTGGTTTTCCCCTCGGTCGCGCCGGATCAGGCGATCTGGCGCGCTGCCGGCTTCGGCTGCGAGTGATCGGCCATGCTTTCCAGGTTCTTGCGCAGCCAGCGGTGCGCCGGGCTCCGGCTGTCGCGTTCGTGCCACAGCATGTCCAGGTGCACGGCCGGCAGGGCGAACGGCAGTTCGCGCCAGACCAGCGCCTCCGTCATCCCGGTCGAGACCATCAGGTGCTTGGGCAGCACCGTGATCAGGTCCGAATTGGCCACCACCCGTCCTGCGGTGAAGAATTGGTTCACCGTCAGCAGAATGCGGCGCTCGCGTCCGATCTGTGCCAGCGCCTCGTCCACCAGGCCGTGCGCCCGGCCGGAGAAGCTCACCAGCAGGTGGTTCGCCTTGCAATACGTGTCCAGGTCCAACTTGGCCTTGGCCAGTGGATGCTGCTTGCGCATGACACAGACATACTGCCCCGAATACAGACGCTCATGCCGGATCGGTGACCCGGTCTCATAGGAAAGCTGAGCGGCCACGCCGGGGAAGAAGCCCACGGCGAGGTCGATATCTCCCCGCAGCAGCATCGGCCGCGGTTCGCGCGTGGTGAGCGGCACCATGCGGATGTTCACGCCGGGCGCCTCGCGTTCGATCGAGCGCATCAGTGACGGCAGCCACAGTGCGGCGGTCGCGTCCGCCATCGCCATCCTGAAGGTCGCCTGCGCCTTCGACACGTCGAAGGTTTCCGGCATTACCGCCGCTTCCAGCGAGGACAGGGCCTGGCGCACGGCCGGCCACAGCGCTTCCGCCCGGGGTGTGGGCTTGACGCCATATGCCGTACGGATCAGCAGTTCATCGCCAAGGCTTTCCCGCAGGCGCTTGATCGCGTTCGAGACCGCCGGCTGCGTCATCGCCAGGTGCCCGGCAGCGCGCGTGAGGTTTTGCTCGGTCATCACTGCGTCGAAGACACGCAGCAGGTTCAGGTCAAGCGTGAGAAAGCTCATGGTGGATGGAAAGGTGCGGACGTTCAAATTGGAATCGTGGAAGTGTACCGCAAATCATTCACGATCAGTATAAGTGCCATCAAAAATAGGAATTAGATTTATATGTTGCGTTGCACTATAGTGATCATAGACAACGAAGATAGACGACAGATCATGGCTTTCTCCTCCACCCTCATTCATTCCGCCGGCGGATTCGCGAGCGCGTTGCCGCTTGCGCAGGCCGGCCGCCTGCTGTTCACCGTTTCGGTACTGGTTGCCTTTGTGATGTTCTTCCGCCCGCTGTTGGTGGGTATCGTCCGGGCGCTGATGCTGACCGTGCGGCCACGCGTGCGGAAACAGGGTTTTTCCCGGCAGCGCGAAGGCGCGACCGTGCTGTCTTCGGTGGCGGCGGAGCCCGTCGTCGCGGACCGTGAGGCGGTTCAGTTGGGTGCGGCAGCAGCCCGGCCCTGATTCTTACCCAGATTACGCCAGCAAGCGGCGCCCGGTAATCCGGGCGCCGTTTTTTTTTTGCGGCGCGACCTCACCCGATGTTCTCGCTATCTTCCGATCGGTCGTCGTTCCCTGCGGGACGATTCACCGATGTTCTCGCAACCCTCCGCCAGTCGTCGTTCCCTGCGGGTTCACCCGTTGTTCTCGCTATCCTCGGATCAGCAGTCGTTCCCGTGAATCCTCGGCGGCCCCACGGGAACCCATGCTGAAACCCAGAATTCGGTAGATAACGAGAAACGCCTGGGCGTCCGGATCCTGATCCGACGCATGGGTCCCCGCCTGCGCGGGGACGACGTTTCATGCACCCTGCGCGGGGCGACGTTCCATGTCTTCGGTTTATTCAGCCTCCCTCCGGGACGGTTCACTTCGACGTAGCTTGGGTCCAGTTCTACCATCCGGTAAAGCGACACAGTAACCATCAGTACGGTTTTCGTCCAGGCCGTTTTTCGCCAATCAGATTTAACAAAGAGTAGATTGGTTCGGAATTAGCGGCTATGAACGTGCGTGTTGAGTTTGGACGATTGCGAACAGTTATATGTGAACTGAATGCGGTTGACTGCATGATCGCTTTAAAAGCTGACGAATTGCATTGATTGATACGGGTGGATACGGCTCTCTGTACTTTCGCTGACTTTGCAGCTGGAAGGCAGACAAAACGCGCAAGATCTGCGCGTTTTGCATGAAGTTCACATTATTTATAGTTTATATCGTTATTTACGGTCACTTCGCGGAGCCGAGCAGCAAAGGCTTGAGCGAGGAGTCGGCCGGCTTCTCGCCGAGCCAGATGCGCAGCACAGCGTTGTAGAACGTGAGCTCCGAAACGGTTTCGCCTATCTTCTTCCCGTTAAGTTCGCAATGCGTGCCTGTGCCGGGCAGCCAGTCCAGGTGCAGCACATCGCCCTTCTTCAGTCCATCGACCGAGGCGAACATCTCTCCGAACTTGCGGATCTGGCTGACGATCTTGGCCTTCTCGGACTTGTCCAGGTTCTCGTTGATGCCGTCCATGAAGGCTTTGGCGAAATCGGAGGACGACAGGTCGCGTGCCATCACCAGCGTGACGCGGCGCGGTCCTTCCATCTTCAGGATCTCGGCCACGTTGCTCTGCTTCTCAGGCAGATACAGCCCCGCCGCGTACACCTTGATCATGAATTTGGTGCGCATGCCGGCACCGTTCAGCTTGAGATCGGTGCCAGCGACCTTGTCGACGTCGTTGAACTTCACGCCGGATACATCGACGACGGCCGCGGCGGCCGGCGGCACGAGCGCAAAGGCGAGCACTGCCGAAGCGACCAGGGTTCGGAAGGCGAGTTTTGGAATAATCATGTTGTCTCCTGTTTGGATCGTGGGATGGGGGTATGCAAGGTAGCCGCCCGGTGGACAAGCGGAGGAGGCTGTGGACAAGCGTCGGGGGTAGCGAAAGTCGGGAACGCGGAATGCGCTACCCGGCCGCCCCTTGGAAAGGCGGGCCTGGAGATGCCGGTGCTCGTGGTTCTGGACTTCATTGCAGAAACTCCGCAGAGAAAAAAGAACGACCGTGCTACTTATTGCCCCACCAATATAGCACTGTTCTTGCGGAGAAAATCATTGCCGGGAGGGTATTTCCATGCTGCGAAAGCACATTCGCGTGGGGGACCTGCGCGCCGTCTTTCGCTCCGATGCAGCAAACTAGTTGGGTGGGAACACAAACTCTGTCTCGAATTGACGAAAGGAGCGTGGCATGCCGTACAAGTCAGTTTCCGACCTGCCCGATTCGGTGCGGGACAACCTGCCCAAACACGCGCAGGAAATCTACAAGGAAGCCTTCAATAGCGCCTACGACGAATACAAGGACCGGGGCGACGAGCGTGAGGAAACCGCGCACAAGGTAGCCTGGAGCGCGGTCAAGAAAAAATACGAGAAGGACGAGAAAAGCGGGGACTGGAAAGCGAAGGACTAGCGGGATAAAGGCCGGCTCAGACGCCGGCTTTTTCCTGTTGCAGGCGCTCGAACTTGGCCTGCAGCTGCTCCGGTGTTTCACGCCAGGCGGGATCGAAGGGAATGCACGAGACCGGGCACAGCTGCTGGCACTGCGGTTCGTCGAAGTGACCGACGCATTCGGTGCACTTGTTTGGGTCGATCACATAGATCTCCTCGCCCATGGAGATCGCGTCGTTCGGGCACTCGGGCTCGCAAACGTCGCAGTTGATGCAATCATCGGTAATCAGTAAGGCCATTGTCTGCTGCCTGAAACTTACGCCTGCTGCTCGGCACGCATCGCTGCGATCTTCTTTTGCAGCCAGCGGTCGACCGAGGGGAAGACGAACTTGGAAACATCCCCGCCCAGCATGGCGATCTCGCGCACGATGGTGCCGGAAATGAACTGGTACTGGTCGGACGGGGTCAGGAACAGGGTTTCGACATCCGGGAGCAGGTAGCGGTTCATGCCCGCCATCTGGAACTCGTATTCGAAGTCGGAGACGGCGCGCAGGCCGCGCACGATGACCCGCGCGTCGTGCTGGCGCACGAAATCCTTGAGCAGGCCCGAGAAACTCTCCACCTTCACATTCGGATAGTGGCCGAGCACCTCGTTGGCGATCTCCAGCCGCTCTTCAAGCGAGAAGAAGGGGCGCTTGTTCTTGCTGTCGGCAACGCCTACCACCAGCGTGTCGAACAAGCCCGACGCGCGACGTACCAAATCCTCGTGCCCACGGGTGAGCGGATCGAACGTACCTGGATAAACGGCTACAACCATTGCGGCTCCTGGAGAAACACCTTGATAGAAGGCGCATTATGCCTGAAATTCCGGCAGTTGCCCCAGCCCGGGCCACGCTTTGCCCAATACTTAAGCAGTCCTAGCTCCAAGCATTGTTTTGGTGCAACGTAGGGAAGCACTGGTTTATCCATGGCGGCGGCCTCGACCACGAGAAAATGCGCCCTGCTGGGTTGTAAATCCTCGCGATACCACTCGGTATCGCTCCGGTGTACGCCTTGCCGGACACATTTTTCGTGTCCGCTTCCTGCCCTCCAGAATAAATCAGTGCTTCCCTAGACGCGCTTGAGCAGTTCGAAATAGACCATTCCGGCCTTGTCGGCGCGCACGCTTTCCCAGCCGGCCAGCCAGTCGGGAACTTCGCCCTCCTCGCCCCCGTCGAATGGCAAGGCGGCGCCGGATTCGGCATAGACCATCCCACCGTCCTTGAGCAGCGGCGCGCACAGCGGCAGGGTCTGGGACAGGAAATCCTGCTGGTACGGGGGATCGAGGAAGATCACGTCGAAGCGTTTGCCGCGTGTGGCCAGGTCCCGCGCGCAAGCGACGGCGTCGGCGCGCAGCACCGCGACGTTCTCGGCCTTGAGCCTGGCTTTGTTGGCCTCCAGTTGGCGCACCACGGCGCCGTAGTTGTCGACCAGCGTGACCGAGCGGGCGCCGCGGCTGGCCGCCTCGAAGCCCAGGGCGCCGCTGCCGGCGAACAGGTCGAGGCAGTCGGCCGCGCCCCAGTCGCCGCCAAGCTGGTGGTTGATCCAGTTGAATACCGTTTCGCGCACGCGGTCGGGAGTCGGGCGTAGGCCCAGCGCGTCGAGAACCGGAAGCTGGGTGCGTTTCCACTGGCCGCCGATGATGCGGACTTGTTGGGGCGCCAGGCGGGGGGCGCCGTGGGGCTGGGGTTTGGCGGGCTTTCTTTGCATGGCCGGCACTATAGCATGCGTGGCTGCGCCCTTTCGGGCGCCCCCGCTCAGCGCCGCGCTGTGGACAACGCCCGGAAATCCTCGATCCAGCGCTGCATCTGCTGCTGCGCATGCGCTTTCTGTGCAGGCGTCGCGAGGCGGATGGCGGTCATGATGTAGCGCGTGGTGCTGTCAGTGTAGCGGTCGTAGAAGGTCTTGCGCTCCGGCGACTCGATGCGGCTGAAAATCTGGCGCAGCAGCGCCTGGATCGCCGCTGTCGCTTGCTGCCGGTTCATTTTCTGCTGCTGGATCTCGCGCAGCGTCGCCAGGATCAGCCGCTGGCGGTACATTCTCTCGTCCAGCCAGATTTCCGAATCCATCGGACGGGCGTCCGAAGCGATGCGCAAAGCGGCTTCCTGCTCGTCGCTGAAATTGCCGAACCACAGCTCGAATTGTTCCAGCGACTTCTTGAAGCGCGCGCGCTGGCGCTTCTCCAGGCTGCCGGTCAGGTTCTTGCGCCGGAATTCCTCGTTCTTGGAGATGAACTTGCGCTCCATCTGCGCCAACTGCTCGGGGCGCAGCGACATGGCCAGCGTCACCATCTCGGGAACTGCCCGGTAGGCGGTCAGTTCGGTACGGGCGCGGATCTCGCGGTAGGCGGCGATCAGGTCGGCCTGGGTGATATTGCCGGCCAGTTGGCGCTGGAAGTTGTTCAACAGGGCGGCATAGTCCGGCAACTGCGTCTGGCGGTGCCAGGCGAACAGCCGGTCGATGTCGCGGCGGACGATATCGGCCTGTCTGCCTTCCAGATCCACATAGGAATTGATCCACCAATAGAGCAGGGTATCGCCCTGGTTGTAGGTGAAGCGAACCGTGCTACAACCGGCCATCAGCGCGAAGACCGCGATCAGCAACAGCGCTTGTGTGCGCCGGAACAGACCACCTGGCGTGTTAAACTTTTTCATATCTTCAACTTTTCGAGTACGGGCTTATGAACGTTGTTATCCTCGCCGCAGGCATGGGAAAGCGCATGCAATCGGCGCTGCCGAAGGTTCTGCACCCGCTGGCTGGAAAGCCGCTGCTGCAACATGTTATCGACACGGCGCGCTCCCTTGCGCCGAGCAAATTATGCGTGATTTACGGTCACGGCGGCGCAGCGGTGCCCGAGATGGTCCAGCAACTCGCGACCGAAGGCAGCCCGATCGACACCGCCCTGCAGCAACCGCAGCTTGGCACCGGCCACGCGGTGATGCAGGCCGTACCGCAACTGGATGAATCGGCCCCCACCCTCGTGCTGTACGGCGACGTGCCGCTGACGACCGCGCAATCGCTGCGCCGCCTGGCGGACGCCGCCGGCGGCGACAAGCTTGCGATCCTGACCGTGGAGCAGGCCAACCCGTTCGGCCTGGGCCGTATCATCCGCGAAAACGGCGAAATCGTGCGCATCGTCGAGGAGAAGGACGCCACCGAGGCCGAACGCGCGATCCGCGAAATCAACAGCGGCATCATGGTTGCCCCGACCCGCCACCTGAAGCGCTGGCTGGCCGCGCTGTCGAACAACAATGCCCAGGGCGAGTACTACCTGACCGACATCGTCTCGCAGGCGGTGGCCGACGGCGTGCCGGTCGTCTCCGCCCAGCCCTCGGCCGAGTGGGAAGTGGCCGGCGTGAACAGCAAAGTGCAACTGGCCGAACTGGAGCGCCGCCACCAGCTCAACATCGCCAACGCGATGCTGGAGAAAGGCGTGACCCTGATGGACCCTGCCCGCATCGACGTGCGCGGCGAGCTGATCTGCGGCCGCGATGTGACGATCGACGTGGGTTGCGTGTTCGAAGGCCGGGTGGAACTGGCCGATGGCGTGAAGATCGGCCCGAACTGCGTGCTGGTCAACGCGAAGATCGGCGCGGGCGCCCAGATCAAGCCGTTCTGCCACATCGAGGACGCCGTGGTCGGTGACAAGTCGCAGATCGGGCCCTACGCGCGCCTGCGCCCTGGCACCGAACTGGGTGAAGATGTCCACATCGGCAACTTCGTCGAAGTGAAGAACAGCCAGGTGGCGGCGCACAGCAAGGCCAACCACCTCGCCTACGTGGGCGACGCCACGGTCGGCTCGCGCGTGAACATCGGCGCCGGCACCATCACCTGCAACTACGATGGCGCCAACAAGTTCCGCACCGTGATCGAAGACGATGCCTTCATCGGCAGCGACACCCAGCTCGTGGCCCCGGTCACCGTGGGCAAGGGCGCGACCCTGGGCGCCGGTACGACGCTGACCAAGGACGCGCCGGCGGGCAAGTTGACGATCTCGCGTCCCAAGCAGACCACCATCGAAGGCTGGACCCGTCCGGTCAAGGCCAGGAAGTAATCCACCGGCTGAGCACAGGAAAACCACAGGCTGCCCACAGGCTTCTCAAGTGGTTTTCCAGCGGCCTGCCAACAGCTCATCCACATGCTTGTCCACAGGCCGGTGCTGAGCTTTCCCCCGCGTCGCTCCCGGGAAATAGGCGTAGGGTGGGCCGGGCCGCGCAAGGCACTCGTGCCCACGCGTCGGCCAACGGGACCGCTAGCCTGGCAAGTGTCTTGGATTCGGCGGAAGCGATTCAGACCGCGATGCGCGTCTCGAATTTGCTGCGATGCGTGGAGAAGTAAGTCTTCACATTGCGCACGTTGGAGTGAGTGGCGAACAGGCGATGCGCCAGCGCGTGATAGGCCGGCATGTCCACAACCTGCACGACCAGCACGAAGTCGGGGCCGGGGGCGACACGGTAGCACTGCAGGACGGCATCCTCGGTCGCCACGCGCTGTTCGAATTCCTCCATGCGCTCGGCGGCTTGCACATCGAGCGTGATCTCGACGAGGGCGGTGAGCCGGGCGCCGACCTTCTCCGGCGCGACAATCGCCACCTGGCGTTCGATCACGCCCTTTTCGGTGAGCAACTTGACGCGGCGCAGGCAAGTGGGCGGGGAGATGTGTACAAGCGCAGCCAATTCCGCGTTGGTATGCGATGCGTCAAGCTGCAGCACGTTCAGGATGCGACGATCGAGTTCGTCGAGTTCGGTCTGGTCTGTCATAGCCTGCTTTCTATTTTATAAAAATATCGCTGTTTTTTGAAAGAATATTTCGTCACGAATTCGTCATGAAATAATCTATCAAGAACCGGTGGATTTAGAAAGCATATTTCAATCGTGCTGCTCTAGGATAAAGCTCATTGCAATCTTTTAAAAAGAGGTACGAGCATGTGCGGCATCGTCGGAGCAGTAGCGCAACGAAACATCACCCCCATCCTGATCGAGGGCCTCAAGCGTCTTGAGTACCGCGGATACGATTCCTGCGGCGTGGCGCTGCATGTGGATGGCCGCCTGAAGCGCTCGCGCAGCACCTCGCGCGTGGCCGACCTGGAAACCCAGGTGCAGGAAGCCGGCCTGCAAGGCTACACCGGCATCGCCCACACCCGCTGGGCCACTCATGGTGCCCCCGCCTCGCACAATGCCCACCCGCACTTCTCCCCGAGCGACGCCAGCGCGCGCATCGCACTTGTCCACAATGGCATCATCGAGAACCACGACGAACTGCGCCGCCAGCTGACCGAGCTGGGCTACGTGTTCCAGAGCCAGACCGATACCGAAGTGATCGCTCACCTCGTCGATCACATGTACACCGGCGACTTGTTCGAAACCGTCCAGCAGGCCGTCAAGCGCCTGCACGGCGCTTACGCGATCGCCGTCTTCAGCCGTGAGGAGCCGCACCGCGTGGTCGCCGCGCGCCAGGGTTCGCCGCTGATCCTCGGCGTGGGCAAGGGCGAGAATTTCGTCGCCTCGGACGCGATGGCGCTCGCCGGCACCACCGACCAGATCATCTACCTGGAAGAAGGTGACGTGGCCGACCTGCAACTGTCGCGCTACTGGATCGTCGATGTCGAAGGCCGCCAGGTCGAGCGTGAAGTCAAGACCGTGCACGCGCACACCGGCGCGGCAGAGCTTGGTCCGTACCGCCACTACATGCAGAAGGAAATCTTCGAGCAGCCGCGCGTCATCGGCGACACGCTCGAGGGTGTGACGGGCGTGATGCCCGAGCTGTTCGGCGACGGCGCTTACAAGGTCTTCAAGGAGATCGACCGCGTGCTGATCCTGGCCTGCGGCACCAGCTACTACGCCGGCCTGACCGCCAAGTACTGGATCGAATCGGTGGCCCAGGTGCCGGTGAGCGTGGAAATCGCCAGCGAATACCGTTACCGCGACAGCGTGGCCAACCCGAACACGCTGGTCGTGACCATTTCGCAGAGCGGCGAGACGGCCGATACGCTGGCCGCGCTCAAGCATGCGCGCAGCCTGGGCATGACCAAGACCCTGACCATTTGCAACGTGGCCACCAGCGCCATGGTGCGCGAGTGCGAACTGGCCTACATCACCCGCGCCGGCGTGGAAGTGGGCGTGGCCTCGACCAAGGCCTTCACCACCCAACTGGCCGCGCTGTTCCTGCTGACGCTGACCCTGGCGCAGGTGAACGGCCGCCTGAAGGACGAGGAAGAAGCCGTCTATCTGAAGCAGATGCGTCACCTGCCGGTCGCGCTGTCGTCGGTGCTGGCGCTGGAGCCGCAGATCATCGCCTGGGCGGAAGAGTTCGCGCGCAAGGAAAACGCATTGTTCCTGGGCCGCGGCATCCACTACCCGATCGCCTTGGAAGGCGCGCTCAAGCTCAAGGAGATCTCGTACATCCACGCGGAGGCCTACCCGGCCGGTGAGCTGAAGCACGGCCCACTGGCGCTGGTGACCGAGGAAATGCCGGTGGTGACCATCGCGCCGAACGACGCGCTGCTGGAGAAGCTCAAGTCGAACATGCAGGAAGTGCGCGCGCGCGGCGGCCAGTTGTACGTCTTCGCCGACGTGGACTCGCGCATCACCTCGGGCGATGGCCTGCACGTGATCCGCCTGCCTGAGCACTACGGCCTGCTCTCCCCGATCCTGCATGTGGCGGCGCTGCAGTTGCTGGCCTACCACACGGCGCTGGCGCGTGGCACGGATGTGGACAAGCCGAGGAATCTGGCGAAGTCGGTGACTGTGGAATAGGGCTGAATTTTCCCGGCGCATGCGAATGCGACACGACATGCCCATGTGCCGGTTCTAGCACATGGGCATTCTTCTTTAATGCGGAAGCGCTTGCGTGATCTCGCGTCATTAATGCGCAGAAGCATTGGAAATTCGCATCTCGCTTCTGTCTGGTGGGGGCATCAGATGGGGCGTGTCGTACTGAACTAATTGCCAAGCCGCTCGGGAAGCTCGCCCTCCGGACGGGCGCGGGGACTCCAGCAAGTTCAGAACGGTATTGGTAACGAGCCCAAGGGCCAAGTGGGCAACGAGACCACGGGCGTGTGCCTGCCACGGATAGTCCTTTTGCTTGGCCGATAATCCCATGGCCTGGTTCAGGCCCTCATCCTGAATCAGGAACAAGCCAAGTCCAAAACCGAGTCCATGGAGCAGATCCTGTCCCTGAGAGGTAGCGGGGAGTCGCTCACGCAAGGCCCCGTATGCCGCCGCCGGACCGATCCCGAGTGCATAGTGCAGTGCAAGTCCGGCCGATTCGAGCTGCGAGGCAGTGAGATGTGTTCCCAGTGCGTCGGCGGCCTTTTTGACCGCGACACGTGCCGGTGCCTGCCCGCCCGGACGTACCTGCTCCGTTCGATGCCGTGCCAGCTGATCTTCATGTCTGAACATGAACCAGTCGAGCCTGTCCATCAACCACACTCCTACCGCCCCGGCGACTGCTCCTTTTAATGCCTTCATCAAAAGGTCATCCCTGCTTACCTGTTGCTCACCCGTTGTCTGCATGGCGTTCTCCAGAAGTTCCAAGCGGAAGCACGGCCGTTCGCGTTACACGCCTTGATGCCCCTGCTTCAATACTAGCGCGAAGCTTCCATAGGTTTCACACGATAACCGGAAGCATTGAAAACCGTGGACAAGGAGAGCTTGCTTGTGACGCTGCTGCCGTAGCGGTCTTTCTGCCTGCGGCCCGACAGGCCCTTCGAACTTGCCTACCTAACGTCCGGCTTTGCGTCGTCCACGAACCCGTGCCGGTTCGGCATCTCGATCCCTGGCAGCGTATGCCTGGTCAATTCCACATCCTGCCCGACGATGTCGTTCAGGTGGAGCAAATAGGCCGTCACGCCGTACACCTCGTCCGGCTGCAGGGTGCCGGCGTCCTGGTATGGCATGGCGCGGTTGATATAGTCCCAAACGCTGGTCGCGTACGGCCAGTAGCTGCCGATCGTGCCAACGGGCTGCGCCGTGTTCAGCGAGCCGACGCCCCCACCAGTCTCGGAAAGGACGCGGTTCCTTCGCCTTTCGATCCGTGGCACGCCGCGCACTTTGCCTCGTACACGGCGCGGCCGGTCAGCGCCGAGCCACGGCCTGGCGGCAAGCCTGTGCCATCAGGCGCGACCGAAATCGACGCCCGCGTGAGCTCAGCCGGGGTCGCCGGACGGCCCAGGCCCATGCAGCCCCGTGGCGGCGGCCGCGCCCGCGGAAATAGCTGGTGGCGGATCTGTTGTCAAAGCGCTTTGCGTGTCAACGCTCCCGGGGGCTTGACAGGTGAAAACCAGACCTGCCATTATTAGTTGTCATTGACAACCAATCTGGGAAATCATGGAAAGCCATGTCCTGTTTCGCGCCGCCGCGCGCGAGTACGTCCGGGCGCAGCGTCGGATCGTTGCCTGCGGTGATACTGGCTCGACCGTCGACTGTCATGTCCTGACCGAGCTTGCCCAGTGCGACGAGCTGGCTCAGCAGGTCCTGGCCGAGCGGCTCATGCTCGATAAAGGCTGGATAAGCCGCTCGGTTGCCCGCCTGGCGTCGGAGGGGCTGGTCGAGCGATCGCCCGACCAGGGCGACGCCAGGCGGGTGCGGCTGAGCTTGACGGATTCCGGGCGGGCGCGCGCCGCACGACTGGACCAGCAGCTGAACGAACACGTCGCCGCGCTGTTCAGCGGGGTTAGCCCCGATCAGGACGCGGCGCTCGCCGGCTTTCTCTCGCAAGTACTCGCGCGCCTGCGCGATCTCGAAGGGCTCGGCGGATGCCGCGGCATGCCCCAGCTCAAGTTCCGCGCCGCGCGGGGCAGTGACTGGCCCGCGATCGCGGCGTTGCTGACCGAGGCTGGCCTGCCGGTTGAGGACGCGCGGGCACATCTGCCCAACTTCCAGGTGGGCATCGGAACCCAGGGCCTGGTGGCAGCGGGAGGCTACGAGCACCTGGGCGAGGTCGCCCTGCTCAGGTCTTTCGTGGTGGCGCCGGAAGCGCGCAGACACGGCTGTGGCGGCGCGCTGCTGGCCGCGATCCTCAGCCAGGCCGCCGCCTCGCGGGTGGCCGACGTCTACCTGCTGACCCAGACCGCGGCGGCATTTTTTGAACGCCACGGATTCGAGGCGATCGAAAGGTCGGCTGCGCCCGATGTGATCCGGCGAACAAACGAATTCACACAGCTTTGCCCGGCCAGTGCCGTGTTGATGCGCAGGCGTCAGACTCGGCCTGACACCATGAAACATTCGCGTCCCGCGATACAGCAGGGCCGGTCGGTATCAGGCGAATAAGATGAACGGGCTGTCGCTCACCAACGTGGACTCCGGCCGACAGCGCGTTCATAATCGACCCATGGAAGGCATGTAGAAATCCATTCCGCGAGGCTCGCCCTATGCAATCTGAAGAGTTCGAAGTTTTTTGGAGCGAGGCCCCCGGCGCCTCGCCGGCGCCCGCGCACGAGACTTCCCCGTTGGTCAGGTTACAATATTTGATCGATAACACGCCGGCAATCATCTATTGCACCGTCCCCAGCGGCGACTTCAAGATGACCTTTGTCAGCAACAATGCTTACGACCTGCTCGGTTACCGGCCCGAGCAGATGGTGGCCGACCCCAATTTCTGGTTCGACCACATCCACCCGGATGACGCGCCCAACATCTTTTCAAGTCTGGCCAAGGTTTTCACCGAGGGCCAGCGCGCCTACGAATACCGCTTCCGCATCCACGATGGCAGCTATTTGTGGATGCACGATTCCCTGCGTCTGGTGCGCGACGAGCGTGGCGCACCGCTAGAGGTCATCGGCGCGCTCACCGATATCACCGAACGCAAGCGCATGGAAGAAACGCTGAAAGCGCGCGGCATCGAGCAGCGCCGCCTGATCGCCAAGCTGCGCAACGCCCACGAACAGCTCCAGCAATCGGAAAAGATGGCCTCGATCGGACAACTGGCGGCCGGTATCGCACACGAGATCAACAATCCGATCGGCTTCGTCAATTCGAACATGGGTTCGCTCAATAACTACGTCGGCACGCTGCTCGACGTGATCGAGCAGTATGAACGGGCGGCCAGCGTCCATCCGACCCTGGCGGCGCAGATGGCGGCCCTGCGGGCACGGACGGACCTCGAATTCATCAAGGACGACGTCAGCGACCTGGTGCGGGAATCGATGGACGGCCTGAAACGCGTCAAGGACATTGTCCAGGCACTCAAGGATTTCTCGCATGTCGGCGCCACCGATTGGCAGGTGGCCGATTTGCATCAGGGACTCGACAGCACACTCAACATCGTCGCCAACGAGATCAAGTACAAGGCACGGGTTGAAAAGCAGTACGGCGCGCTGCCTCCGGTGACCTGCCTGGCCTCGCAGCTCAACCAGGTGTTCATGAACTTGCTGGTCAACGCGGCCCATGCGCTGGAGGGCCAGGGCGTGATCACCTTGCGCACCGGCGCCGCCGCCGACTGGGTCTGGGTGGAAATCGGCGACAACGGTGTCGGCATTCCGGCCGAAAACCTGCCGCGAATCTTCGAACCCTTCTTCACCACTAAGCCGGTCGGCAGTGGCACCGGGCTCGGGCTGTCCTTGTCATATGGCATCGTGCATCGCCATGGCGGTCGCATCGAGGTCGCCTCGGTCGTGGGCAAGGGCACGCGCTTCACCGTGCATCTGCCGGTGCAACCGCCGCCGGCGGCCCAGGCCTGAGCCTGGGCGGCGCCTTCGGCGCTCGGTGGGCCGGATGATCGGCCGGAAGGCGATGGGCAAGGATGGGCTACAGAATGATCGAACCGTCGGCTGCGCGCCGTACCTTCAGCAGGCCCGGCTCTTCGGCTTCGAGCCGGCGGGCCTCGAGTTCCTGCGGCGTGAGCGCGGCCCCGGCCGGCGTTTGCCCCCTGGCCGCCAGCAGCGCCGCGCGCTGCTCCAGCCCCAGGCGCACGCTTTCGGCGAGTTCGTCCGGGTCCCAGGGCTTGCGCAGGAAGCGGAACGCCTGGGCCTGGTTGATGGCGCTGAGCACCGTGTCGAACTCGGAGGAACCGCTGAGCATGATGCGCACCGTATCGGGCGCGACATCCTTCAGCACCTGCAACAGCTCGCCCCCGCTCATCCGCGGCATCATGTAGTCGCAGATCACCAGGTCGAAGTCGCAGGTGCAGATGCGGTTGAGGGCATCGAAGGGATCGGTGAAGCCTTCGATCTGGGGCCGTTCGGCACCCGTCCATTGCTGCAGCAAGGCGCGCTGCAGGGCGCTGAGGATGTTCGGATCGTCATCGATCAATAAAATCTTGTTCATGCTGCCCCCTTGAGAGTGCGCACCCAGATCGTCAGTCGGCGGCCGCTCTTGGTTTCAAAATCCTGTACCTGCTGGATCATGCGGGCATCCAGCACATGGTCGACCGACAGCAGCATCAGGCCGTCGCGGCTGACCAGGTCGCGCGCCAGCACCATGCCCGGCAGCAGTTCGCCCGACAGCATCTCGGACCCGGCGGTGTCGGCGCCGGGATTGCTGCCGGCGATCTGGCGAAACACCGCCACCACGTTCGGGTCGTAGCGCGTGCCGCTCGCGTTAAGGATCAGCGACCTGGCCTCGTCGGCGCGCAGGTGACGCTGCACCATCGCGCCCTGCTGCAGGTTGTAATAATCCGCGGCCAGTGCCAGGATGCGCGCGCCGATCGGGATCGCCAGCCCGGCGATGCCGTCCGGGAAGCCGGTGCCGTCGAAGCGCTCGAGCTGGCCGCGCAGGATGGCCGCGCTGCCGCGCAACTCTTCCAGCGGCATCAGCAATTCGGCGGCGCGCAGCGGATGCTTGCGGAACCGTCCCAGCGAGTCGCCCTGAAGCTGGGTCAATGGCGTGCTCAACAGCGTGTCGCTGAAGCCGATCTTGCCGATGTCGTGCAGCAGGGCGGCGATGAACACGTCCTGGACCTCGCGCGCATCGAGTCCGAGCTTGAGTGCGATCTGGCGCGCCAGGTTGGCCACCAGGCGCGCATGGCCGGGCTGGTTGTGCGCGCGCAGCTCGATCATGCTTGAAAAGATCTTGATCGTGGTGACGAAATTGTGTTTGAGCTTGTTGTTGGCGGCGATGGCCGCCTCATGCTCGGCCTTGAGCTGGGCGGTGCGTTCCTCGACCTTCGCCTCCAGGCCCTGGTTGAGCGTTCGCAGTTCCTCGTTCTGGCGCGCGGTGAGCGCCTCCAGGCGCCGCTTGTCCAGTTCGAGCTGGCGCCGCGCCAGTCCATCGCGCACCAACAGCACGATGTCGCGGTCTTCCCAGGGCTTGGTCACGTAGCGGTAGATTTCGCCGCCGTTGATGGCGTCCTGGATCGACGCGATATCGGAATAGCCCGTGAGCAGCACGCGCACGGTGTCCGGCCAGCGCGAGCGCACCTGGGCCAGGAAGCGTGCGCCGTCCATCTCGGGCATGCGCATGTCGGAAATGACCAGGTCGACCGCCTCGCGCTCCAGGATCTCCAGTCCGAGCGCGCCGCTTTCGGCGGTGAGGACCCGGTAACCGCTGGCGCGAAACAGGCGCCGCAGCGACGACAGGATGTTCGGCTCGTCGTCGACGAACAGCAGCGTGGCCGTGGCCGTCACGCTCGAGGTGTCATTGATAGCTTGTGTCAAGTCCGCCCCTCCGTGGCCGATGCGTGCTGGTGGATCGGCAGGCATACGCGGAAACGGCTGCCTCGCCCCGGTTCGGACTCGACCTCGATGCGTCCGCCATGCTTTTTCACGATGCCATACGAAACCGACAGCCCAAGGCCGGTCCCGTTGCCCACCGCCTTGGTGGTGAAGAAGGGGTCGAAGATGCGCTGCACGATCTCGGGGGGGATGCCGCAACCATTGTCGGCGACCTCGATCCAGACATGCTCCTCGCCGTCGCGTCCGGTACTCACCGTGATGCATCCACGCTCGGCACCCAGGGCGTGGGCCGCGTTGACCACCAGGTTCATCACCACCTGGTTGATTTGCACCGGCAGGCACTGGATGTCCGGGATGTCGCCGTAGTGCTTGATGACGTCGGCCTTGTACTTGACCTCGTTGCAGACGATATTGAGGGTCGAATCGATGCCCCTGTGCAGGTTCGACCATACCCATTCCTGGTTGGCGTCGACCCGCGAGAAATCCTTCAGATCCTGGACGATGTGGCGCACCCGCACGATGCCTTCGCGCGATTCGGTCATCAGCGCCGGGATGTCCTGACGCAGGTAGTCGAGGTCGATCCGTTCGCGCAGGGCGCGCAGCGGCGCCGGATCGCCCATCTGCGTCTCGGCCTGCTGGTACGCGTCGAGCAGCATGAACAGCTGGTCGAAATAGCTTTGCAAGGTGGTGAAGTTGGAAAAGATATAGCCGACCGGGTTGTTGATCTCGTGCGCGACGCCGGCGGCCAGTTGGCCGATCGAGGCCAGCTTGTCGGCCTGCACCAGCTGTTGTTGGGCTTGTGAAAGTTGTTGGTTGAGTTGGGTCAGCTCGAGGTTGCTACGCCGCAAGTCGGCTTCGGCGAGGTGGCGCTGGCGGATGTCTTCCTGCAGCTTTTCGTTCATCTCGGCCAACTGCGCGGTGCGCTGCTCGACCAGGGTGCCGAGGTTGTCGTGCGCGCGGCGCAGCGCGTTCTCGGCGAGGCGCCGCTCAGTGACGTCGCGCAGGGTCTCGATCGCCCCCACCACGCGCCCTTCATGGTCGCGCAAGGGCGCGGCGGTGAAGTGCAGCCAATGGCCGCTGGCGCCGATGTTCGGGAAGAAATCCTCGGCTTCATAGGCACCGGGGATCTGGGCCGAGCGATGCCATTTGCGCGGATAGTGCTGTTCCAGCCCTTCCTCGAGTCCGGCGACGATCAGGTCCGCCAGCAACGGGCGCCGGTGCCGGTAGAACGCCCGCCAATGCTGATCGGTGCCGATCATTTCCGCCTTGGTGTAGCCCAGCAGGTGTTCGCAGGCCCGGTTCCAGTGCGTGATGATGTGCTCGGTGTTGATGGCGAAGGTCGGGACTGGATTTCCGTCGAAAAATTCCGACACGGCGATCGCGCCGTTGGCCGGCGCCAGCATCGGCGCGCTCGGGAGCTGGGTAGGGGCTTTCATGGGCTCAGGGTCTGGCAGACGTCTTGGTAGAGTTGTTCGATTTCGCTGAACACGCTGTCCCAGGGGCGCTCGCCCCTGTCCAGCGTGCGCCAGACGGCCAGCGACAGCGGCGGGACCTGGTCGCGCTCCTCCCCGCCGAGGTCGAGCGCATGGGCCAGCACATTGGCGGCCTGGATCACCGTCGTCAGGTCGGACGGGGCGAAGCCGTCGTCCGCGACGGTCAGGTGATGGGCGGCGACGGCGGCTCCGATCTGCTGGGGGAACTTCCAGTGCTCGGCCAGGGCGGCCCCGACCGCGGCGTGATCGGTGCCGAATATTTGCCGCTCGGCCTCCGCGGCTACACAGTCGTGCTCGCTCTGCCAGGCCACCACCCGCACGTAGTCGGCCGGGAACTGGGAGGCGAGCACCAGGACGCCGAGGTCGTGCAGCAGGCCGGCGGTGAACGCGGTGTCCGGATTGACCCCGATGAGCCGCGCCAGGACCCGCGCGCACACCGCGCCGGCGATGGCGTGGCGCCAGAACGCCTCGAAGTCGAACCCGGGCACGGCGCGCGGCGGGAGACTGGCCGTGATCGAGCAGGCGGTCACCAGCGTGCGAATGCTGTGAAAACCCAACACCGCGATGGCCTGCGAAATCGAGGTGACCTTGGACTGCAGGCCGTAGAACGACGAGTTCGCCAGGCGCAGGGCCTTGGCCGTCAGCGCCTGGTCGAGCGAGATCCTGGCGGCCAGCGCGTGGGTGTCGACGTCGTGCTGTTCCATCGTCATCAACAGCTCGACCACCACCGCCGGCAGTGATGGCAGGTCGCGCACGCGCTTGATGACCTCGTCGGCGCCGCTCATCGCGCCTCCAGGTCGCGATACGCGCGCAACTGCGCCAGCAGCCGCGCGTCTCCGCCGCTGGCGGCGCTGTGGCGGAACAGCCACTCAAGGCGCCGCAAGCGGCGCTCGCGTTCCTGCGCCAGCGCCGCGGCGTCCAGGGCGTCCTCGACCCAGACCACGCAACGCTGCACGCCACGCCGGCGCAGGGCGGCCAGCATGCCCTCGGTGAGCGTCGTATTCTGCGACACCAGCACGCCGCCATTGGCGTCGAGCAGGGCGGCGGCCAGCGCCATGCCGGCGGTGGCCGCGCTCAGGTCGATTTCACGGGATCTGGATGGGTTCATCGCGCATCCGGCCGGCTAAGAGTGATCAGACTGCCGCGCGAGGCCGAGTGTTCGCCCATCGGATACACCACCACGGAATAGTGCTGGCCGTCGATCTCGGCCAGGTGGGTGCGCCCGGCGGCGTGGCCGGGATGGAGTCCGGCGGCGGCCGCGGCGCCTGCCGCGCCGGCGCCGTCGCCAGGCGCGAACAGTTGCGGCAGCACGCTGCCGGCCTCGTTCCCCAGCAGCGCGCCGCCATGGCCGAACAGCCTTTCGGCCGCTCTGTTGACGAAGGCGATCATGCCTTCGTCGTCCATGCCGATCACCGGCAGCGGCAGGTGCTGCAGCAGCTCGCGCGCCACGTTCAGGCTGATTTCGTCGCGGCGGATCTGGGACTGCTTTTCCGCCAGGAGCTGTTCCATGCGGCGATTTGCGGCGGCCAGCTCCTGGTTGGCGGTGCGCACCTCGAGGTTCAGGCGCAAGTTGTCGTCGGCGATCTCCTTGACGCGGAAGGCCTCGGCGATGTGGCCGCGCAACTGTTCGTCGTCCCAGGGCTTGGTAAGGAACTTGTAGATCGCGCCTTCGTTGACCGCATCGGTCACCGACTGCAGCTCGGTATAGCCCGATAACATGATGCGTATCGTTTCGGGACACTGCTGCTTGGCCTTGCGCAGGAAATCCGCGCCGACCATGCCCGGCATCCGCTGGTCCGACACGATCACGTCGACCGGAGACTCGGCCAGCAGCGCCAGACCGGCCTGGCCGTCGGAGGCGGTGTGGATCTGGTAGCCCTCGCCGCGCAACAGGCGCTTGAGCGCAGCCAGGATGTTCGGCTCGTCATCGACCAGCAGCAGGCGGCGTTGCGGCTTGCGCATGCGCAGCAGGTGCGAAGGCAGCGCCGGTGGTTTGGCCAGCAGAGCGTCGAGTTGTTCAGACCCCATCGGCGCTGCAAAGAAACCGCCCTGGATCTGGTCGCACATATTGCGGCGCAGGAATTCGCACTGGCTTTCCGTCTCAACCCCTTCGGCGAACGCGCGCATGCCAAGGTCGTGGGCCATCGCGATGATGCTGCCGCACATGGCGGCGTCGCCGCGGTCGCTATCGACATGGCGGATGAACGAGGCATCGATCTTGATCGCATCGAACAGGTGGCGTTTCAGGCTGTTCAGCGAAGCGTTGCCGCTACCGAAGCCGTCCAGAGTAAGGTGAAGGCCGCGCGCGCGACAGTCCGCCAGCAGCTTGTCGCAGCCCGGACCGGCCAGGGTCAACGCCGCCTCGGTGATCTCAAGCGACAGCATCGGCGGCGCGATGCCCGATGCCTCCAGCTGGCGGCCGACCATGGCGCCGAAGTCCGGATTGCAGAACTGACGGGGGGCGATATTGACCGCCACCTTCAGGCCTCCCGGTTGCTGGTCGAACCAGCCCCGGGCGTCCCGGCAGACGCGCTCCAGAACCCACGAGCCGACCTCGTCTGTCATGCCGGCCACTTCGGCCAACGCCAGTACCTGTTGTGCTTCGAGCAGGCCGAGGGTGGGATGCCGCCAGCGCAGCAACGCTTCCACGCTGCAGATGGCCCCGCTTTGGAGGTTGACGAGTGGCTGATACAGCAATAAGAGTTGGTCGTCGGCGATGGCGCGGCGCAGGGCGCCCTCCACCTCCTCACCTTTGCCCGTGCTGAACACGCCCAGGTCGGCGCCGTCGCCGCTGGAAGGGGCGGAAGGGGGTGCAAGACTATGTGAAAGCCGCTCGGCTGGTGTCATCGCAGTCAGACGAAAGTTGATGGAATTGAAGAACTCCTGCCCGGCCAGCCGATCACCCTTCCAAGTTGTACAGCTTTCCCAGGCAGCGCCGCTGGAAGTCGGTCAGCCCTTCGGTGACCAGTTCGTCGTCTTCCGCCAGCACGTCCGCGTCGAGCAGCACGCGCAGCTTGGCCAGGCGGTCGCCCACGGACAAGGCCTTGGCCAACCCGGTATCGCCCGGATCGCCCACGTTCTCGATGGCCTCCGCCACCGCTTCGGGAAAGTCCCAGTGCCTGGCGATGCTCGCCGACAGATCCCGGCCGCAAGCGAGCAGCGTTGCGCCAAACTCGCTCGAACCCGGCACTTTCCCGTTCTGGCATTCCCGTTCGGCGACGCGCAGCGCGACGATGAAACCCACGTTCTGCATCAGGCCCGCGAGATAGGATTCGAACACACCGGCGCTCAGGCCCGGCGCCACCAGTGCTGCGGCAAAGGCGCATTTCTCGGACTGGCCCCAGATATGGGAGCCGGCATGGCGGACAAAGCCCTCTGGCTGGGTCTTGATGATTGATCGGAAAGCAACCCGCGTGAGCAGCATGCGCAGGCCGTTCTGTCCGAGCATCATGATCGCCGCTTCGATCGTCTGGATTGGGTTGGAGACCTGATAGTAGGCGGTGTTCGCCTCGCGGATCACGTCCGCCGCCAGCACCAGATCCTGCGCCACCATGCGCGACAGGTCGGCGGTGGATGCGCCGTCATCGCGCAGCGTGTCGAGCAGTCGCGGGATCAGTCCGGGCACGCGTGGCACCAGTCCCTCGGCCTCGCCCGGAGAAGTCGTCATGCCACGCACCTCGTCCAGGATCTTTTGCTGGATCTCGGCGGACACGCTGCGGCCCGCGCTGGCCGTTAACCATCGGTAGTACACGGCATTGATTTCAGCGGTCTGGCCGTGCGCGCGTTCTTTCGCTTCGTGCGCATCGTCGCGTCCCGCGCTGGCCTCGGTTTGGGCGCCTTTCTCATCCGAGCCGCTTAAAAAGCGATTGATCCAATTTTTCATGAGTGCCAGTCCGTTCGCCGCGATCGTAAGGCGATTGTACGCCTCAAGCCCAAGAAAAAACGAGCGCGGATAAATAATGGTTGCCCTGTCGGGAAATTTCCACACAGAAACTTCTTCGAATATAGCACGGCGTATTCCGAACGGCACATCGCGGATGGCTCAAGTAAGGATTTTTTTTGACCCACTAATCGTTTTTGCGAAGCCGCATCCCCGCCCCGCATGCCGGATCGGGCGCGCTCCCCGCCGCGCGGTGCTAAAAAGCTAGTAAGCGCATCAAACCTCGGGCATAATATTGTCGCCTTTCTTATATCTTATATAAGACTCGATCACGCAGTCGAAGACGGTATCACCGGGCCCAGCCACCATTCTGTCGGTTTGCTGCTCGGGAACTGGTAGCGTAGCTGTCTTCGCGCCCACCGAACCGCGAGGATCGACGCCGGAGCGGGGGATTCGATGTCATGATCTCTCCATCACGCTTGCAATATCGGTCAGGTGATCGAGGACCTCGCACTGACCGCGAGCTCTGGCAGGCAAACGATACGTTTATTTAGGTAACCTTCGCGACAACCGAGGAAGCGCATGAGCACTGATCCGACCATCATCTATACCCTTACCGACGAGGCGCCGCTGCTGGCGACCCACGCATTCTTGCCAGTCGTCAGTACCTTCACCAAGCCAGCGGGCATCCGCATCGAAGAGAGCGACATCTCCGTCGCCGCGCGTGTCCTGGCGGCCTTCCCGGAGAACCTGACCCCGGAGCAGCGCGTTCCCGACGCGCTGAGCGAGCTGGGCAAGAAGACGCTCGAGCCGGACGCCAATATCATCAAGCTGCCGAACATCAGCGCTTCGGTGGGCCAGCTGGTCGCCGCCATCAAGGAACTGCAAGGCAAGGGCTACAACCTGCCGGACTACCCGGCCGACCCGAAGACCGACGAGGAAAAGGCCATCAAGGCCCGCTACGCCAAGTGCATCGGCTCGGCCGTGAACCCGGTCCTGCGCGAAGGTAACTCGGACCGCCGCGCGCCGAAGGCCGTCAAGGAATACGCACGCAAGAACCCGCATTCGATGGGCGAATGGTCGCCGGCATCGCGCACCCACGTGTCGCACATGACCGGTGGCGACTTCTACCACGGCGAAAAGTCGATGACCCTCGACAGCGCCCGCGAAGTCAAGATGGAGCTGATCACCAAGAGCGGCCAGACCATCGTCCTGAAGCCGAAGGTCGCGCTGCAGGCGGGCGAGATCATCGATTCGATGTTCATGAGCCGCAAGGCCCTGCTGGCCTTCTACGAGAAGCAGATCGAAGACGCGAAGAACACCGGCGTGCTGTTCTCGCTGCACGTCAAGGCGACCATGATGAAGGTCTCGCACCCGATCGTGTTCGGCCACTGCGTGCGCATGTTCTACAAGGAAGCGTTCGAGAAGCACGGCGCCCTGTTCGACAGCCTCGGCATCAACGTCAACAACGGCATGGCCGACCTGTACAACAAGATCGCCGACCTGCCGGCCTCGCAGCGCGAAGAGATCGAGCGCGACCTGCACGCCTGCCAGGAGCACCGTCCGGCGCTGGCCATGGTCGACTCGGCCAAGGGCATCACCAACTTCCACTCGCCGAACGACGTGATCGTCGATGCGTCGATGCCGGCCATGATCCGCGCCGGCGGCAAGATGTACGGCGCCGACGGCCGCCTGAAGGAAGTCAAGGCGGTGATCCCGGAATCGACTTTCGCCCGCATCTATCAGGAAGTCATCAACTTCTGCAAATGGCACGGCGCCTTCGACCCGCGCACCATGGGCACGGTCCCGAACGTGGGCCTGATGGCGCAGCAGGCCGAGGAATACGGCTCGCACGACAAGACCTTCGAGATCCAGGAAGACGGCGTGGCCAACATCACCGACCTGGCCACCGGCGAGGTGCTGATGTCGCAGAACGTGGAAACCGGCGATATCTGGCGCATGTGCCAGGTGAAGGACGCCCCGATCCGCGACTGGGTCAAGCTGGCCGTGACCCGCGCGCGCAACTCTGGCATGCCCGCCGTGTTCTGGCTGGACCCGTACCGTCCGCACGAGAATGAGCTGATCAAGAAGGTCAAGACCTACCTGAAGGATCACGACACGACCGGCCTGGACATCCAGATCATGTCGCAGGTGCGCGCGATGCGCTACACCCTGGAGCGCGTCAAGCGCGGTCTGGACACCATCTCGGTGACCGGCAACATCCTGCGCGACTACCTGACCGACCTGTTCCCGATCCTGGAACTGGGCACCAGCGCCAAGATGCTGTCGATCGTCCCGCTGATGGCCGGCGGCGGCATGTACGAAACCGGCGCGGGCGGCTCGGCGCCGAAGCACGTGCAGCAGCTGGTGGAAGAGAACCACCTGCGCTGGGATTCGCTGGGCGAGTTCCTGGCACTGGCGGTCAGCCTGGAAGACCTGGGCATCAAGACCGGCAGCGCCAAGGCCAAGATCCTGGCCAGGACGCTCGACGCGGCAACCGGCAAGCTGCTGGACAACCGCAAGTCGCCGTCGCCGAAGACCGGCGAGCTCGACAACCGTGGCAGCCAGTTCTACCTGTCCCTGTACTGGGCCCAGGAACTGGCGGTGCAGTCGGAAGACGCCGAGTTGGCTGCCCATTTCGCACCGCTGGCCAAGACGCTGGCCGACAACGAGCAGAAGATCGTTGCCGAGCTGCTCGAAGTGCAGGGCAAGCAGGTCGACATCGGCGGTTACTACAAGCCGGACAGCACCAAGGTCAAGGCCGTGATGCGTCCGAGCGCCACCTTCAACGCGGCCCTCGCTTCGGCTGCCTGATGTAGGGTGGCGGGCGCGCCGGGTTCCTGAGCCCGGAACGCTTCGGTGGGCACGAGTGCCCACCCTACTCGCTGAGCTGGTAGGGTGGGCTCTTGAGCCCACCGCGCCGGCTCGTGAGCTGTAGGCTGCTCTTGAGCCCACCGCGCCGGCTCGTGAGCTGTAGGCTGCTCCTGAGCCCACCGCGCCGACGCAATAGTCCCAAAAAGGGCGCCGCATCTCCGGCGCCCTTTTTCACATCTACAGGTTCTCACTCCCGCCGGCTTACCGCTCGGCGCCGCCTTTGATATCATTTGGCAACGTTTTTCCGGATGCCGACATGAGACAAACCGCCCTTCTCCTTGCCGCCTTGCTGGCCGCGCAACCCGCCATCGCGGCGCCTTTCGCCGGCGCCGCCACCGGGCCGGCCGTCGCTTCACAGGGGACCGCCGAAACCTACCGTTTAGACAGCGGCGAGGTGTTCAACGGCGCCTACCTTGCCGACTACTGGAGCCGCAACCGCGACGATCCACGCGGAGACAATCCGAGCGCCGATGCCCCGGGCCGCCTGATCAGCTCCAAACCGGTCTTCGGCGGCGACCTCAAGCAACCCGCCGTCCAGGCGGTGCGGCGCAAGCTCGAAGCCCTGAACACCCTGCTGCTCGCGCATCCGACGCTGGCCAGGATCCGCGGCGGCAGCATCGCGCCGGGCGGTGGCTTCTACCATGAGCGCGGCGGCCCCCTGGGCCACGCGGTACCCGGCACGTTGACGATCAACGTCTATCCGATTGCCCTGGACAACAAGAAGACCATCAAGTTCGCCGACGGGACGCACCATACACCCGGCGAGGCCGATTCGATCCGCATCAGCGTCAACGACACCGACCTGCTCGAAGGGCGCGCGCCGATCGGGGAGTGGAACGGCATGCCCGTCGTCCAACGCGGGGGGAGCTACATGCTGGTGATTTCCAACTCCGAGCGGCCGCTGTTCGTCGAGGAGGGCACGGGAGCCGGGGCGCAACTGGTGATGAACCCGAATCTCATCGACAAGTCGCGGCCGCGGTCGGATATCCAGTTCATGACCGTGTATGTGGGCACGAGTAGGCCGATCCGCACAGAAATCGAACGCGGACGGCTGTCACCCCTCAGCCCCGCGGGGCGTCTGGTTGGGATGATGTTCAACACCGACTGGCCGGCCCTGATGCGGCAGGTCGATGCGATGTAGGTGGGCCCGGCCGCGTAACGGTGGGCACGGGTGCCTCGGCGGCCCCGCCCACCCCACCCTGAGTCTACGTGCCCTACAGTTTTCCGATCTGCCGGTTGATCGCCGCCACCGCCCGTTCGTTGCGCTCGCTGTACCGGTCTGTCAGGTAATCCGTGCGTCCCCGCATCAGCAGCGTGATCTTGAACAGCTCCTCCATCACATCGACCACGCGGTCATAGTAGGCCGACGGCCGCATCCTCCCGGCCTCGTCGAATTCCTTGTACGCCATCGGCACGGAGGACTGGTTGGGGATGGTGAACATGCGCATCCACCTGCCCAGCAGGCGCAAGGTGTTCACCACGTTGAAAGATTGCGACCCGCCGCACACCTGCATCACGGCCAGGGTGCGCCCCTGGCTCGGCCGGACCGCGCCCTGTTCCAGGGGAATCCAGTCGATCTGGTTCTTCATCACCGCCGTCACCGCGCCGTGCCGCTCCGGGCTGCACCAGACCTGCCCCTCCGACCACAGGCACAGTTCGCGCAGCTCGACGACCTTCGGGTGCGTCTCCGGCACGCTGCCCACCATCGGCAACTCGGTCGGGTCGAAGATCTTCACCTCGGCGCCGAAGTGCTCGAGGATGCGCGCGGCCTCCCAGGTGAGAAAGCGGCTGAACGAGCGCTCGCGCAGCGAACCGTACAGCATCAGGATGCGCGGCGGATGGTCGAATTCGCCCTTCGGCGCGAGCTTTCCCGTGCTCGGGATGTCGAGCAGCGCCGGGTTGATGTTGGGAAGTCCAGCGATCTTTTCCATGTCGTGTTCCCTCAGCCAAGCCGGACGGCGAGTGCCGCCAGGGTCACCAGCAGGATAGGCAGGGTCAAGACGATGCCGACGCGGAAGTAGTAGCCCCACGAGATGACGATATGCTTGCTCGCCAGCACGTGCAGCCAGAGCAGGGTCGCCAGGCTGCCGATCGGCGTGATCTTCGGTCCGAGGTCGCAGCCGATCACGTTGGCATAGATCATCGCCTCGCGCACCGCGCCCTGGGTCGAGGTCGCGTCGATGGCGAGCGCGCCCACCAGGACCGTCGGCATGTTGTTCATGATCGAGGACAGCACCGCCGTGGTCAGGCCCGTGCCCAGCGCCGCGCCCCACACGCCATACTCGGCGAAGCGGTCGAGCAGGACCGTCAGGTAGTCGGTCAGCCCCGCATTGCGCAGGCCGTACACCACGAGGTACATGCCGAGCGAGAAAATCACCACCTGCCAGGGCGCGCCGCGCATCACCGCGCGGGTGGAGATCTTGTGGCCGCGGCCGGCGACCACCAGCAGGACGACCGCGCCGGCAGCGGCGACACCGCTGATCGGCACGCCCAGGTTCTCCAGCCAGAAAAAGCCCACGAGCAGCATCGCCAGCACCCACCAGCCGGTGATGAAGGTGGCGCGGTCATGGATCGCATCCTGCGGCCGGCGCAGCTGCGCCATGTCGTAATCGGCGGGAATGTCGCGCCGGAAGAACCACACCAGGGCGCCCAGCGTGGCCGCCACCGACACGAAGTTCACCGGCACCATCACCGCCGCGTAGCGCGCGAAGCCGATGTCGAAATAATCGGCCGAGACGATGTTGACCAGGTTGGAGACGACCAGCGGCAGGCTGGCGGTGTCGGCGATGAAGCCGGCCGCCATGACGAAGGCGAGCGTGGCCCGCGCCGGGAAGCGCAGGGCGACCAGCATCGCGATCACGATCGGCGTGAGGATCAGGGCCGCGCCGTCATTGGCGAACAGGGCGGCGACCACGGCGCCCAGCAGCACCAGCAGCACGAACAGGCGCCGCCCGCTGCCGCCGCCCCAGCGCGCCACGTGCAGGGCCGCCCATTCGAAGAAGCCGGCCTTGTCCAGCACCAGGCTGATGATGATGATCGCGACGAAGGCGCCGGTGGCATTCCAGACGATCTCCCAGACCACCGGGATGTCGTCCACGCTGATCACGCCGGCCAGCAGTGCGGCGAGCGCACCGAACGAGGCGCTCCAGCCTATGCCAAGGCCACGGGGCTGCACGATCACCAGTGCCAGCGTTGCGATAAAGATGAGAAAAGCGATAAGCATGGTTTGTTCCAGGGATTGGCGGCACGGTGCCGCAAGAATTCAGATGGCCAGGGCGCTGTCCGTTCGCGTCTTCGGCCACCCCACCGCCAGTCGTCCCCGCGAACGCGGGGACCCATGCCGAGTGAGATTGCGTACTCTCGTTCCCACGACAGCGGGAACCCGAACAACGTTTTGACTCAGCATGGATTGCTGCGGGGCCGCGAGGCTTGCGCGGGAATGACGGTGCCGGCTTCGGCGAAAAAAATACTGGCGCTAGTGCGTCTGCGCGAGAACGACATTTGCTGAACTTGGCGTACAACTACTCCGGCATCACGGCATCAGCGTGCCAATGCGGTCAAGTTCGGTCTTCAGGCGCGCCCGGTCCTCCACCAGCCCGTCCAGCGGCAGTGCCAGGAAAGCTTCGATGCGCGCGCGCAGGATCGCATAGGCCAGCTCGAAGGCATCCGTGATCTCCTGCTCGCTGCCCACCACATGGCTCGGGTCTTCCACGCCCCAGTGCGTGCGCAGCACCTGCCCGAGGTAGGCGGGGCAGGTCTCGCCGGCGGCGCTGCTGCAGACCGTGACCACGATGTCCGGCGCCACCGGCAGGTCGTCCCAGGACTTGCTGTAATAGCCTTCGGTGGGGATGCCCTTGTCGGCAAGCAGCGCCAGCGCGCGTTCGTTCAGCTTGCCGGTCGGCTGGCTACCCGCGCTGATCGCCTTCCAGCCCGAGGGCGCGAGGTGGTTGAAGACCGCTTCGCTGATCAGGGAGCGGCAGGAGTTGCCTGTGCAAAGGAAAAGTACGTTCACGACTACCTCGATAAGAAAGTGACCGCCGGGAACCGGCGGGAGGACAAGATTCAGCGGCGCGCGGCCGGGTCCGCGCAGGCGCCGGCGGACTGGGGCGGACAAGGGGTGCCGCCACAGCAGTTCTCCGTCAGAAAGCCCAGCAGGGCGTTCATCGTGTCGAATTGCGCGGCGTAGATGATGAAACGGCCTTCCTGGCGCGAACCGATCAGGTTGGCGTTGCTCAGTTCCTTCAGGTGGAAGGAGAGCGAGGAAGCCGGGATGCCGAGACTTTCGGCGATTTTGCTCGCCGGCATGCCGTTCGGCCCCGCCTGGACCAGCAGGCGATAGGTCGCCAGGCGTGACTCCTGCGCCAGCGCCGCCAGCGCGGCGATCGCGTTCCTCGTTTCCATGTCGATCTCCTCAAGAGGGCCGCCACGGCTCGGCGCGAATCGGCGAAGCCAGGGCAAGCCCATTTAATTCGATAATTCTACTATTGTCGAATTAATCGGTAAACGGAAAGTTGCAAAAGGCACGGCGCCAGGCGGCGGGCGCTTCCCTGTTCCGCCGGTCAGGGCGCGCAGAAAGCATCGGGGATGGCCTGGCCCTCGGTTCGGGCCACCGGCAGCGCGCATGGGCCGGCGCGCCGCTCCACGAACAGGCTGTTGCCGGCCATGCGCTTGGCCTGCTTCTTCGCGTCGCTCGCCGCCGCCGCCACCTGATGGTGCGAGCAATAATGCGTGGGCTCGGCGCGGATGCACCCGAGCGAGATGGTGACGAAGGGATGGAGCACCTGGCGCCCTCGCCGGTCTTCGCTCAGGTAGCCGCCGCGCTCCAGGTCCGTCTGGCAGAACTGCGACCTGATCTCGGCCGCGAAGCGCTCGATGATGGCCTTGCAGCGGTCTTCCCAGTCCTCGCTCTGGAACAGGACGAGGAAATCGTCTCCGCCGATATGGCCGACGAAGTCGCGCGCCGGGTCCACGCCCGCCTCGAGCACGCGGCCGGTCAGCTGGATCACGTCGTCCCCCTGGCGGTAACCGTAGGTGTCGTTGAAAGGCTTGAAGTGGTCGAGGTCGATGTAGCAGGCGACGAAGCGCGCGCCGCGCTCGATCAGCCTGTCGATGTGCTCGTTGATCGGTACATTGCCGGGAAGACCGGTCAAAGGATTGGCATAGCGCGCGGCATTCAGCTGCATCGAGGTGATCTCGCGCACCAGGTCGTGCCCCGTTCCCATGCCCAGGTACTGCCCCTGGTCGGTGATGATGAAGCCGTTGAACAGGTGGTGGCGCTCGGCTTCCACGACCGACATGCTCAGGTCCTGCAGCGGCGTGTGCTTGTCCACCACCAGGGGCCTGGAGTCCATGAAGATCGCGCATGGCTTGCGTCCGTGCAGTTCGCGGATGTACTGGATCGCGAACCGGTCCACGAGATTCCTGCGGGTGATGAGACCGACCGGCATTCCCTCGTCCACCACCGGGAGCACCTCCAGCTCCGGCGCCTGGGCGAACATCTCGAACACGTCGTTGTTGCTCATCGTCGGCGGCACCGGCGGCACCACGCGCAGCAGGCGCAAGGCCGTGGCGTTGCGTTGCCCGCCGCTCTTGTCCTGCGGGTACACGGCCACGCCCCGGTAGCCAAGCGACTGCGTGACCTCCGGCGGCAGTTCCTGCGACGGATTGCCGGCCGGACGGCCGATGTGATAGCCCTGGCCGCATGCGATGCCCAGGTCGCGGATCAGCAGCAGTTCGATCTGGGTTTCGATGCCTTCGGCGATGACGACCGAGCCCGAGGCCTGTGCGATTTCCTGGATCGATCGGACGAACTGGAGCTTGACCTTGTCGAGGTTGATGCCCTGGACGAAGTGCTTGTCGATCTTCACGTAGGCCGGGCGCAGCTCGGACCACAGGCGCAGGCTGGAAAAGCCCTCGCCCAGGTCGTCGATGGCGATCTGGAAGCCCATCTCGCTGTAGTGCCTGACTGCCTTGCTGAGCAAGTCGTAGTCGTAGGTCGGTTCGCTTTCGGTCAGCTCGATGATCACCTGGTCCGGGCTCAGGCCGAACTGGTGGATGTAGTCGAGCGTGCCGCCGCGGCGCGCGTGGGGGTGCAGCAGGCATTCCGGGCTGACGTTAAGGAACAGCTTGCCCGGCAGGCCGAGTTCGGCGAAGCGTTCCAGCACCACGCGGCGGCACAGGTGTTCGACCTCCACGCTCAGGTCGTGCGCCCGGGCCACCTTGAACAAGGTGAGCGGCGAGTGCAGCGGACTGTCGGACGGGCCGCGGATCAGCCCCTCGTAGCCGATGATCTCCCCGGTCTGCATGCGTACGATGGGCTGAAACAGCGCGCTCAGTTCCTTGTTCTCGATGACGCTCAGCAGACGTGTATGCAACATGGAAAGATTTATTTAGTAAAAGTAAATCTTGCCTAGCCTATTCAAGGATCTTGACAGCCTGATGACAGGCATCGCCGGGCACCGGCCAAACCCAGACTTTTTACAAAATATTACAAACCAAAGGGTTTCCTAGGGTAAACTCCCGCCTCCCCGGACCATGGACGCCCCCACGCGGCGCATTCTGGCCCATAACGACTCAGTGCTACCCCTCCAAGTGATCAATACCAAGCGCATCCTCGCCGGCTTCCTGCCGTGCCTGTTCATGACGGCGGTTGCCGCCGCCGCCCCGCAGATGGCTCGAATGCCGTCCCTGCTGGTGGAGCCCGCCCGCACGCCTGCCATCGATGGCGTCCTCGACGAGCCGGTCTGGTCCGTCGCGCCCGTCCATGACGTGTTCTACGAAAACGAACCGCGCAACGGCGAAGCCGCGCCCCCGCACCTTCGCACGACCGTGCAACTGCTGATCGACAAGGACGCGCTCGTGTTCGGGGTGCGCGCCTGGGACAGCGAGCCCGGGAAGCGCCGCGGCTCGCTCGCGCGGCGCGACAAGGTCGAGCCGAGCCAGGACTTCGTGGGCATCTGGATCGATCCCACCGGGCACGGGCGGGCGGCGCAATTTGTGCGCATCAACACCAGCGGGGTGCTGAGCGACGGGGTGCATCGCGCGGACGACGACGAGTCGGACCTCGGGCCCGACTTCCCGGTGGACGCCGCGGTCCGGCTGCTGCCCGACGGCTACAGCATGGAGGTGCGCTGGCCCCTGTCCAGCCTGCGTTTTCCCTACACCGACGGCAAGAACTGGCGGGTGATGATCGAGCGTAGCGTGCCGCACGCGGACGGGCTGATGTTACTGAGCACGCCCCTGGAACGCGACGCCCTCCATTACCTCGCGAAGTTGCAGGAGATCGGCGGCATGGGCGAGACCGTCACGGCGGTGCGCGACCGCCGCTTCCTGGAACTCAAACCGGAACTGACCATGCGCCGGGAGCGTATCGAACGCGACGGCAGCGAACGGCGCGAAAGCGATGCCGCGCTCGGCCTGGATGTCAGTGCCCGCCCGCGCGCGGACTGGGTCTTCAATGCCACCCTGAATCCAGACTATTCACAGGTCGAGGTGGACGCGCCGACCTCGGCGGGCGCCTCGCAGATCGCCTTGAGTCTGCCGGAAAAACGCGGCTTTTTCCTGGAGAGTTCGGACGTGCTCGGGCTGCCGCTGGCCGCCTTCTATTCGCGCACGGTTGCCGATCCGCAATGGGGCCTGCGGGCCACCTGGCGCGGAGCCCAGGCCGATGCCACCGCCATGAGCCTGCGCGACCAGGAAGGCGGGGTCCTGCTGCGTGGCAGTGCCTACGCTACCCAGGAATACCTGCAGACCGAATCCTCCCTCGCCAGCCTGGCGCGCACCCGTTGGCACGGGGGCAATGTGCTGCTGGGAGCGTTCGCGGCGCGGCGCGACTATGGCGACACGGGCAGGAACGACGTCGCCGGGATCGACGGACAATGGCGCAGCGGCGGCGCGGGCGATGGCCAGCAGCACGTGGCCGTGGTGGCGATGCGTTCCCGAAACACCGCGGGCTACGCGGAAGGGGTCGCACCCCATGCCGTGCCGGCGCGCACCGGCTCCTACCTGTTCGGCAAGCTGGTCCACAGTTCCAGCCTCTGGGGGAACATGTTCGCGCTCGAGTTCATCAGCCCCGGCTTCGTGAACGACAATGGTTTCGTGCCCCAGACCGGCATCGTCAAGGCCAATGTGGAACTCATCCGCAAGCATGGGCGGCAGCGGTTCGGCCTGGGCGACGCCACGCTCGAGTTGTACGAGTTCGAGACCTTCGTCCTGCTCGACGAAGTGCGCACCCTGTCCGATCCGGTCACGGGCCAGCGGGCGGGCGAGACCATCGTGCGCAATGTGCGTCCGGGCATCTGGTTCTTCGCGCCGCGCCAGACCCGCTTCTGGACCAACCTGGCCCTGGACCGGCAGCGCGGCCGCCCTGGTGGGCGCCTGCACGACACGCCAGGCCTGAATTTCGGTATCGAAACTTCGCCCCTGCCCTGGGTCTCGAAACTGGCCGGCGAGTTCCTGCTGGGGCGCCAGCTCGACGTGGACGCGGACCGCGTGGGACCGGGTGGCAAGGCCCAGCTCGACATCGCGCTGCGCTTCGGCCTGCCGCGTGGCTGGGCGGTCGAACTGGACCACCACTGGAACCGCGCCTGGGTCCGGGGCACGCTCGGCCACGACGCCTTCGTCGAAAACGGCTGGCGCTGGCTGGGCATCCTGCACTTCACGCCGCGCGACTCGCTGCGCCTGCTGGTCCAGGACACCACGGTCGCGCGCCGCGGCGACGGCGTGACCCCGCTCGATCCGTGGGCACAGCGACAGGCGCACCGCTCGATCCTGTACCGCCACCTGTGGCGGCATGGCAGGTCGCTGTCGATCGGCTACACGGACGACACCTCGCGCGTCCCCCGTCTCGGGGCGAAGGCGCTCACGTTCAAGTGGCAGTGGGAGGTGTAGCCCGTGCCGCCACCGGTTGTGCCATCATTGTCCACATGACCAACAGATGAGTTCCGCCATGCCGATACGCCCCGCCGTTCCCGAGGACGCCGCCCGCATCTGCGACATCTACAACCACTACGTGCTCACCACCACGATCAGCTTCGAGGAGGAGGCGGTCGCCCCGCCAGAGATGGCCCGGCGCATCGCCGACGTCCGCGAGGCTGCCCTGCCGTGGCTGGTGCTGGAAGCCGACGGCCGGCTGCTGGGATATGCGTACGCCACCAAATGGCGGGCGCGCCCCGCCTACCGCACCTCGGTCGAGAGCTCCGTCTACCTTGATCCGGCCTGCGCGGGCCGTGGCCACGGCCGCGCGCTCTACACCGCCCTGCTCGACGAGTTGCGGCGGCGCGAGCTGCATCTGGTAATCGGCGGCATCGCCCAGCCGAACCCCGCGAGCGTCGCCCTGCACGAGGCGCTGGGGTTCCGCAAGGTCGCGCACTTCAGCGAGGTGGGGCGCAAGTTCGGGCGCTGGGTCGACGTGGCCTACTGGGAACTGAAGCTGGGATAGCGGTCGTCACGATGCCGGTCGCCCAAGCCCCTCGCTGGCGCATCGTATTGCCCTGCCCTTGCCAAAAAGGTAGAATCGCCCGCTGCAACGCCTCCCAACCCACCGGAGCCATACCCGTGTAAGCCTTTCCTCTGCGAGCCAGTCCCACCCCTCCCATTGCGCTCGCAAGAGGCCTGCACGTCCAATCCTTTGCGCCTTCCCGTCCCCCTCATCGGGGTCGACTTCCTGTCTGCAAGCGGGAAGCTGCGCATGCGTCGTCCCCAAGCCGTGTGTTATCGGCACCAGAAAGAACGGAAGAAGAATGTTGAAAACCCTGCGCCAGGACTGGCTTTCCAATGTCCGAAACGATGTGCTCGCCGGCCTGGTGGTCGCGCTGGCGCTGATTCCCGAAGCCATCGCCTTTTCCATCATCGCCGGCGTCGACCCGCGGGTCGGCCTGTACGCCTCCTTCAGTATCGCCACCATCATCGCCTTCGCAGGCGGTCGCCCCGGGATGATCTCGGCGGCCACGGGCGCGATGGCACTGGTGATGGTCACCCTGGTCAAGGAACACGGCCTGCAATACCTGCTGGCGGCCACGGTGCTGACCGGCGTGCTGCAAATGCTGGCGGGCTGGCTGCGGCTGGGGGGACTGATGCGCTTCGTGTCGCGCTCGGTGATCACCGGCTTCGTGAACGCCCTCGCCATCCTGATCTTCATGGCCCAGCTGCCCGAGCTGATCGGGGTGACCTGGCACGTCTATGCGATGACGGCGGCCGGCCTGGCCATCATCTACCTGTTCCCCTACATCACGAAAAGCGTGCCCTCGCCGCTGGTGGCGATCGTCGTGCTCACGGGCGTGGCGATCGCGCTCGGCCTGGACATCCGCACCGTGGGAGACATGGGCGAGCTGCCCGACAGCCTGCCGATCTTCCTGTTGCCGGATGTGCCGCTCAACTTCGAGACGCTGGCCATCATCTTCCCGGTCTCGGCGACACTGGCGGTGGTCGGCCTGCTCGAGTCGATGATGACCGCTTCCATCGTGGACGACCTGACCGACACCGGCAGCAACAAGAACCGCGAGTGCGTGGGCCAGGGCGTGGCGAACGTCGCCACCGGCTTCCTGGGCGGCATGGCCGGCTGCGCGATGATCGGCCAGTCCGTGATCAATGTGAAGTCGGGCGGCCGTGGACGGCTCTCGACCCTGGTGGCGGGCGTGGTCCTGTTGCTGATGGTCGTGTTCGCCGGGGACTGGGTGGCGCGCATCCCGATGGCGGCGCTGGTGGCGGTGATGATCATGGTGTCGATCGGCACTTTCAGCTGGGCTTCGATCCGCAATCTGCGCGAGCACCCCGCAAGCTCCAGCGTCGTGATGCTGGCCACCGTGGCCGTCACCGTCGGTACGCATGACCTCGCGCAGGGCGTGCTGGTCGGTGTCCTGCTGTCGGGTTTCTTCTTCGCGAACAAGGTCGGCAAGATCCTGCGCGTGACCTCGCTGGCCGAGGATGAGGGACGGGTGCGCACCTACCGCGTGGCCGGCCAGGTCTTCTTCGCTTCCGCCGAGCGCTTCGTCGACTCCTTCGACTACAAGGAAGTCATCGAGAAGGTGCGCATCGACCTGACGCACGCCCACTTCTGGGACATCACGGCCGTCAGCGCACTGGACAAGGTGGTGATCAAGTTCCGGCGCGATGCGACCCAGGTCGAGGTCATCGGCCTGAACGAAGCGAGCGCGACGATGCTCGACAAATTCGCCGTGCACGACAAGGACGGCGCCGACGATATGCTGATGGGACATTAAGGAGCGGACATGAAGAACGAGAACAAGGTACTGGCCTGCGTGGACCGCTCGCACTTCGCCGAGCATGTCGCCGATTACGCCGCCTGGGCGGCCCAACGGATGGATGCCCCGCTCGAGTTCCTGCATGTGATCGACCAGGAACACGGGGCGGCGACCGGGGAAGACCATAGCGGGACCATCGGCATCGACGCCACCGAGCACCTCATGGAGAAGCTGTCGGCGGACGACGAGGCGCGGACCCGGCTGGCGCGCGAGCAGGGGCGGGTGTTCCTGAACGGTTTGCGCCAGCGGGCCATCGCCGCTGGCGCCGATCCCGTGGACGTGCGCCAGCGCCACGGCCAGCTGGAAGACACCCTGGCCGAGCAGGAAAAGGGTGTGCGCCTGCTGGTGCTGGGCCGCAGGGGCGCCTCGTCGGCGAGCAGCCAGGCCAGCCTGGGCAGCAACGTCGAGCGCACGGTGCGCGCGCTGAACCGGCCGATCCTGACCGTGACCGAGGGCTTCCGGGCGCCGCAACGCGTCCTGCTCGCCTTCGACGGTGGCGCGGCATCGCGCCGTGCGGTGGAGATGGTGGCGGGCAGCCCGCTGCTGCGGGGCCTGCCGATCCAGCTACTGATGTCTGGCAAGTCCGCTCGTCCCGGGGACGCGCAACTGGACTGGGCCCGGAAAGCACTGGAGGCGAAGGGCTTCGCCGTCGAGGCAAGCGTGGTGCCGGGCGAGGCCGGGGCGGTGATCCTGCAAACTGTGCGCGAGCGGCAGATCGACTTGCTGGTGATGGGCGCCTTCAGCCATTCGCCGTGGCACCGGATGCTGTTCGGTAGCAAGACGGCCGAGGTGCTGCGCGCCGCGAGCGTGCCGACGCTGCTGCTGCGCTAGCGGCTTTAGCTGTTGCCGTCGAGCCAGTCGAAGATGGATGGCCAGATCGACTTGTGCGCACTCTCGCCGACCAGCACGCCCACGTGCTGGAGGTTCACGCCGACGTCGCCCTGGTAGTGCAGCACCTTCTTGCGGATGCTGCCCGCCGCTTCGTGGAAGGGCAGCACCGAGTGCGGCGGGATCACGTCGCTGCGTGGATCGACCGCGCACAGCAGGGGAGCGCGCAGGTCTTGCGGGCCGACCTCGCGCCCGCCCACCTCCAGCGTGCCACGCATCAGTTCGTCATTGCGGTAGAGCGATTCGACGATCTGCGTGAACAGCCGGCCCGGCAAGGGGAACTCGTCATGGGTCCAGCGCTCGACCTGCATGTGGCGGCTGAACGCGGCCGGACTGGACATCGACGCGAAGCGGTCCAGCGCGCGCTCCCACTGGAAGGCCTGGGGCGAGGCCGCCGCACTCATCATGTTGAGGAACACGCCCGGCACGGTCTGGAAAGCGTCGGCGATCGCGCGTGCGTCGGGGGTGGAGCGCACCAGCGAGGTGAAGCAGCATGGCGCGTCGAAATGCAGGGGGGACTCGAGCAGGATGGTCGCGCCCACGCGCTCCGGGTGCAGACCACTGTAGATCGCCGCCAGGATGCCGCCCAGGGAATGGCCGGCCAGGATCGGCTGCTGCTCGCCGCAGTCCACTTCAATGGCCTCGTGGCAGGCACGCAGCAGCCGGTCGGCGTAGTCGTCCAGGCCGAAATCCTTGTGTTCCTCCGTCACCGGAAGCCACTCGGCCAGATACACCTGGTAGCCCTGCGCGAGGCAACGCCGCACCACGCTCACGTCGGGTGACAAATCCCAGATGTAGGAGCGCTTGATGGGCGCCGGGACGATCAGCATGGCCGGACCGTCGCCATGCGGCTCGCCGTAGCGGCGCAGGTTCAGCCCCGGCTCGGTGTGCAGCACGGTCGAGGGCGTTTGGACGGGGCCGTAACCGGCCCTGTCGAGCATCTGGCCGCGCGCCTGGCGGCTGCGGTCCATGTTCTTGAGTGCAAGGGCGCCGAAGGAGGCAAGATTCCAGTTGGTAGCGTGCATGGCAGTCTCGTCTGGTTTGATCACAGCACTCTACGCCAACTCGGCCGTCGCACCAATCGTGCGATGCCCGAACAGTGCGCGGGGTCAAACCCACCGTCAGACCGGGGTGTTCGGGGATGCGGGCGGGATCCTGTCCGCCGTGATGTCCTGGCCGCTCACGCCGTAGTTGCCGCGTGGATCGGCCGTGGCGCCGCTGCGTCCGGCGTCGCCCCCTTCGTGGGCCCGCGGCTGGCCCGAAGCGCCGGCCACCCCCATCGAGCTCTCGCCGCCACCGTCCGGCATGCGCTTGCCGCCGGGATCGGCGATGCCTGTGGACGACGAACCGGCGGAAACCTGCCCGGTGCGCGTTTGCGGATCGTCGGGAACCTTGCCCGGGTTGGCTCCTCCGGGCGGCATGGAAATGGCTTCCAGCGCGTCCTCGCTGTCGTGCTGTGCCTGCCCGCCGGCGCGGGTGGCGACGTCCCCGAGCGACACGATGCCCACCAGCCGTCTCTGGTCGTCGTGCGAGACCACGGGGATGCGCCGGATCTGGCTGTCCGCCATCTGGGTGATGACTTCGTCGAGAGGCTGGTCCTCGAAGCACCAGCGCACTTGCGCGCTCATGACTTCGTCGATGTGGGCGTCCTGGGGGGACTTCCCTGCCGCGATGCCGCGCACCGCCAGGTCGCGGTCGGTCACCATGCCGACCAGTTGTTCGCCGTCGCAGACGGGGAGCGCGCCAACGTCCAGTTCGTCCATCAGCTGCGCCGCGCGCTGCAGGCTGTCCCAGGGCGCGACCACTTGCGCGTTGCGCGACATAACTTCCGCTACTGTTTGCATCGTCTTCTCCTTTGTCGCGGGACAATACCGCCCGCATCGAGGTTGAGAGGGGCATCGTACTCCCATGTTTGCGGGCCCGTCGTACAGGAACAGGCGTGCGTGCACGCTTCCCGCACCGTCGAGCCGTGCGCCGCACCGCCCGGCGGGGCGGCACAATGAGCGCCCTGTAACCATCTTTATCGTCCACCCTCATGATCGACAGGCGACGTTTCCTGGCTGCCCTGGCCACCACCGGCGCCTGCTTCCACTCGCCCGCAGGCGCGTCCCGCAAACCGGATGTCTGGCAAGCCTTGCGTGCAGGGGGAAACGTGATCCTGATGCGCCACGCCCGCACCGTTCCCGGCATTGGCGACCCCGACGGTTTTGTATTGGAACAATGCGGTACCCAGCGCAACCTCTCGGCGGAGGGCCGGCGCGACGCCTGGGCGATCGGCCATGTCTTTCGCAGCCGTGCCGTGCCCGTGGGAGACGTCCTGTCGAGCCGCTGGTGCCGTTGCATCGACACCGCCCGGCTTGCGTTCGGCAAGGTCACGCCGGCGCCGATGCTCGATTCGGTGTTCCTGGTCGATGCGGAGACCTCGGCCAGGAGGGTGCGCGAGGCGCTGGAGTACGCCAGTGCCCACAAGGGAGACGCCAACCTCGTCTTCGTCACCCACGATGTGAATATCCGCGCGATGAGCGGCGAATCCGTCGCGCAGGGGGAAATGGTGGTCACGCGGCCGCTGAAGGGCGCGCTGAAGGTGCTGGCACGGATCGCCCCGCCCGGACGTCGCGTCCCCGTCCCAAGCTAGCGTCGCGTTCCGACCCCTGGCCGTACAATCGATCCTGTCCTTTCACCCGGGAGCGCACCATGAGACGCTGGTTCCTGCTGGCCATGCTGGTGGCCGCCACCGCTTCGGCCCACCACGGCTGGAGCGAATACAACGCCGACAAGCCGCTGGAACTGGTCGGCGTCATCCAGAAGTCCGGCTACCTGCAGCCGCACGGTTTCGTCATGCTCAAGACGGCGGACAAGACCTGGCAGGTGGTGCTGGCGCCGCCCTCGCGCATGGAAAAGCGCGGCCTCGACCGTGCGGAACTGCGGCCCGGCGTGCGCGCGACCGTGATGGGTTATCCCCATCGGAGCGAGCCCAACGAACTGCGCGCCGAGCGCATCACCATCCACGGCGAGACGACGGAGCTGCGCTGATGGCGCAGGGCGCCGCGGTGTGGCTCGCGTCCACGCCGCTGGCGCTGGCGATGCGCGGCGATCCGTGGCTGTACCCGATCGCCGAGACCGTCCACATCGCCGGCCTCGCGCTGCTGGTCGGCGGCGTGGCCCTGTTCGACCTGCGCGTGCTTGGCTTCGCCCGCGCGCTACCCGTGGTGGCGCTGGGGCGGCACCTGCTGTCATGGTCGCTCGCGAGCCTGGCGCTGGTCGTGCCGACGGGCATCCTGCTGTTCGCCGCCCAACCCGTCGAGTTGCTCGACAATCGCGTGTTCCTGCTCAAGCTGGCGCTGCTCGCCGTCGCCGGCCTGAACGCGCTCGCCTTCCACGCCGGGGTCTACCGGGGCGCGGCGCGCTGGCCC
>FWWL01001160.1_pt1 | contig 65138 bp, 74 predicted proteins | sample 2228331 | NCBI WGS metagenome assembly FWWL01 (sample SAMEA103939775, study PRJEB20133) | metagenome
AGACCCCAATGAGCTTGCGCCCTTCGCCCACAACCTTCCCCTGAGTCTTGCCGCGGAAACCGGTCTCGTGGGACTTTTGGGATTCTCCGTTCTCCTCGGGGCCGCAGTGAGGGTGGGTGTGGCGCGGAGCCTGCGGGGGCCGCCGGAGGAACGGATGCTCCGGGCCGGGGCCGTGGCTCAGCTCCTGGGCGTGATGGTGAACCAGCTGGTGGACGGCACCCTCCAGTCCTTCCACCTGGGGTTTATATTCTGGTTTCTGCTCGCGGTGATGGGAGGTCCGTCTCCCCGGGTGCGGGGTTCGGCTGGTCGGGCCGGCCGGATTTGAACCGGCGACCTCCTGAACCCCATTCAGGTGCGCTCCCAGGCTGCGCCACGGCCCGACAAGGCCGACTGGATTATATCATAAGAAGACGCCATGGGAGTGGTGCGCGGCCTAGCCCTGGTGGTCCTGGTCCTCGCCCTCTTCGCCGGGGCGGGGTACCTGCGCAGGAGCCCCTACTACGATGCCATCGCCCTCGCCTATGCCCTCCAGTCCGGTGACCCGCAATCTGCCCTCCAGTGGATCGACGTCCCTGCCCTCGCGGCCTCCGTGGTCGACGCCTTGGAGGAGGTCTGGATTGCCCGGACGACACAGGACCCGTCCCGATCCCCCCTCTCTCCCCTCCAGCCCGTGTTCAAAGCCGCCTTCGGCGTCGCCCGGCCTTTCGCCCAGCGCCGGGTAGAGGCAGAGATCCGGGACCTCGTGCACAAGATCGCCCTCGGTGCGCCCGATGCCCCCGTGCGCCTGCCCCGCCGGGGCGGACTTCCCGTCGTGGCGGCCGCGGTCCTCGCCCTCGTACGGTTCGAGCCCATCGACCACGGACGCGTGCGGATGTCCGTGGGCGTTCCCCACCCCCACCTGCAGCTCGTCTGGGCCCGCCGCCAAAACCGGTGGGTGGTGGTGGCCGCAGACCCTGCGTGGGTCCGGCACCTCGTGGAGGAGCGCCTGGTTCCACCTCGTCCGGACGCGTCCCCTCCGGTTTTGACTGGGCCCGAGCGCTAGCCCGCCTGGGTCACCAGCTTGAAGATGGGCAGGTACAGGGAGATCACCATGGCGCCCACCACGGCCCCCATGAACACGATCATCGCAGGCTCCAGGGTGCTGGCCAGCGCCCCGACGGCAGCCTCCACCTCCATGTCGTAGAAATCCGCCACCTTCACCAGCATCTCGTCCAGATTCCCCGCTTCCTCCCCGACCCGCACCATCTGCACGACCATGGGCGGGAACAGGTCGATGGAAGAGAGCGGGACGGCGATGCTCTCCCCTTCCCGGATGCTGCTCCGGACCTTCCGGATCCCCTCCTCCACCACCACGTTGTCCACGGCCTTCCCCGTCACCTCGAAGGCCTGCAGGAGCGGCACCCCCGCACCCAGAAGGGTCCCGAGGGTGCGGGCAAAGCGGGCGATCAGGGTCTTCTGCACAAGGGGCCCGAACAGGGGCAGGCGCAGCTTCACCCGATCCCACCACGCCTTCCCGGCCGGGGTCCGGATCCACCGGACAAACCCGTAGGCGCCAAAGACCGCCGCGGGGATCCAGAGGTACCAGTAGGAGCGGATCACAAGGCTCACCCACATGAGGATCTGGGTGGGAACCGGAAGCTCCCCCACGTTGAGTTCCCGGTAGAAGACCACGAACTGAGGGATGATGAACACGGTCATGAAGAGGAGCGCCAGGGTCGCCACCACCGCCAGGATGATGGGGTATACCATGGCGGATTTGATCTTCTGCCGGAGGGCGTACTCCTTCTCGAGGAAGGTGGAGAGGCGCTGCAGTACGTCGTCCAGCACGCCGCCCGCCTCCCCGGCCCGCACCATGTTCACGTACAGGGAGCTGAAGGCCTGAGGATGCCGGGCTAAGGCGTCGGCCAGGGCTCGGCCCTGCTCCACGTCCGCCCGCACCTCCCGCAGGATCCGCCGCAGCTTGGGGTTCGTGGTCTGCTGCTCGAGGACGCTAAGGGCCCGGACCAGGGAGAGGCCGGAGTTCACCATGGTGGCGAACTGCCGGCTCATGAGGGCCAGCTCCCGCAGGCTGATCCCCCGCAGCAGGTCCAGTAGGCCCCTCGCCTCCACAGGTCCAGTCCGCACGGGCTCGATGGCCGTGATGAAGAGCCCCATCTCCCGCAGCCGGGTCGCCACCTGCGCGCCGTTCTCCGCCTCTAAGGTCCCGGTGATCACCCGACCCATCGGATCTCGGGCGGTGTACTGGAAGAGGGCCACGCGCTCACCCCCTATCGGCGTCCTGCGATCATCTTGCGCAGCTCATCGGGTCGGACGGCCCGCGCCAGGGCGTCCTCAAACGAAATGAGCCCCCGCTCGTAGAGGTCCCGCAGGGACTGATCCATGGTCTGCATCCCGCACTCCCGTCCCGTCTGGATGGCACTATCGATCTGGTGGACCTTCCCCTCCCGGATGAGGTTACGGATGGCGGGCGTGGCGATCATCACCTCCACGGCAGGCACCCGTCCGATCTCCTCCAGGGTGGGCCAGGCCCGTACCGCGGTGCGCACGCTCCCCTCCTGCCGCGCAGCCACAAGCCGCTCCAGGCTGCCGTACCGGCGCAGGAACAGCTGGTTGGGCAGTAGCTGCTGGCTGATGACCGCCTCCAGGACACTCGCGAGCTGTACCCGGACCTGCTGCTGCTGGTGGGGCGGGAAGACATCGATGATCCGGTCCACGGACTGGGAAGCGGTCCCCGTGTGTAGGGTCGCGAGCACCAGGTGTCCCGTTTCCGCCGCGGTAAGGGCCAGGGCGATGGTCTCCAGGTCTCGCATCTCGCCGATCATGATCACGTCCGGGTCCTCCCGGAGGGCCGCCCGCAAGGCGTTTGGGAAGGACTGGGTGTCGAACCCCAGCTCCCGCTGGTTAACGATGCTCCGCTTGTGCTCGTGCAGGTACTCGATGGGGTCCTCGATGGTGACGATGTGGCAGCTGCGCTCCCCGTTGATCCGGTCGATCATGGCCGCCAGGGTGGTGCTCTTCCCCTGCCCGGTCGGACCGGTCACGAGGATGAGGCCCCGGGGCCGACGGGTGAGCTCCACCAGGATCGGCGGGAGGTTGAGCTCCTCAAGGGTAGGGATCTGGTGGGGGATCACCCGGATGGCCACCCCGACGGCGCCCCGCTGCCGGTAGACGTTCACCCGGAACCGTCCGAGCCCGCTTACCCCGTAGGAGAGGTCCAGTTCCCAGGTCCGCTCGAACTTCTGCTTCTGGAAGGCGTTCATCATGCTGTAGGCGAGCTGGTATGTGTCCTCCGGGGTGAGCACCGGGTAGTGAGGGATGGGAACGAGTCGCCCCCAGATGCGCAGGGTGGGCCGGACCCCAGCGGTGAGGTGGAGGTCGGAGGCCTGGTGGTCCACCGCGTACTGCAACAGCTCGTGGATCTCCATCGCGCCCTCCTAGGACGCCGCGGGCTGGGGCTGCAAGAGCCCCGCTTCCCGTAGCACGGTGTACATCTCCACGATCTTCCCGAAGGCCCGGTACTCCCCCCGGTACTCCTTCTCCAGCTTGTAGCCCAGCTCTACGAAGGTGTTCAAGGTCACGAAGAAAGCGAACTGGACGATGCTGGACTCCGCCTCAGGGGCGTCCCGGTTCTTGTCGATGAAGAGGTTCAGGATGTCGATCTTCGGAAGGGTCTCCGGGTCGATCCCCTCCTGCCGGGCCTTCGACTCCAGGTACTCCCGGAGCTCCCGGGTGGCCTTCCAGTCCTTCACCAGCACCATGGCCACGTCCAGGTCGTACTCCAAATCCCCGGAGCCGACGCTGTGGTGCATGGTGGGCCGCTCGTAGAGGCTTGGGAGGTCGTCCTCCGCCGGCTTCTCGTCGAGCCGGCAGCCCTCCTTGTCGAGCGGGGAGATGGCCACCACGGGGGCCTGCAGCTCGAGGCTGAGCTCCGCCAGCTGGCTGCTGATGAGGTCCGTGCGGGCCTTCTCGTCTTCCACAGGCCGGTCAAGCGGGATCTTCTGGAGGTAATCGAGACAGATGAGGACCCGATCCGTTCCGTGGTCCTGCATGACGTTGTAGGCGTGCACCTTGATCCGGTCCACGGTGTCCTTCCGGCCCGCCTCGATGAGGTAGAAGTACGGAGCGTACTGGAAGATGTTCTCCTCTGCCCGTCGCAGGGCCATAAGGAGGGTGGGAGTCCGCTCCAGATTCCCGCTCAGGAGGTCTGCAGGGTTACAGAGCAGCTCCTTTGCCAGCAACCGGGCGGCGAGGACCTTGCCCGTCTGCTCCCAGGTATAGTAGAGCACGGGGATCCGGTGGTTGCGGGCCACGTAGGCGGCCATCTGGAGCACCAGGTTCGTCTTGCCCCGCCGGGGTGCACCCGCCAGCCCGTAGTAGAACCCGGGACGCAAACCCGAGAGCAGCCGGTTGAGCCGGTCGAAGGGCGCGATGGAGTACCCCAAGATCCCGGTGGGCTGAGGGTTGCGCACCCCCTCCACCAACTGCCCCATGAGCTCGCGGATGGGGACAAGGCGCCGGCGCAGGCGACGCTTCTGGAGCTCGAGGAGGTCCGTGACCACCTCACCCGTGAACTGGAGGAGCTCCTGGGTCCCCGCCGCAGGATGGTCCACAAGGAACGTCTGGATCCGATGGGCCACCGCCTCCAGCCGCCTGCGGCTCTCCCAGGCCTTCAACAGCTCCAGGTAGGCCACCATCTGGGCCGCGGTGGGCGGACGGGTTATCGAAAGGGTCTGCACCATTTTCTCCATTTCCGGGCTCCACAGCCCCCGCTCCTGGAGCTCCACGGTGAGCTGTGCCGCGTCCAAGGCGACTCCCCGGGTCAGGGAGACCTCCAGGATGACCCGGCCTAACCTCTGGGCCACGGGGTGACTGAAGAGCTCGGGGGTAAACCCTTCGCTGAGGGCCAGGGTCAGCAGGTGCCGGTCCGCGACCAACCCGCTTAGCACCGCGGTCTCCACGGCCTGCGCGTTCATCCCTTCTCCTCCCCGCTCCGGTTTTCCCCTAGAGGAGTAAGCAAGTTTTGTTCCATCGGGCCGAATTCGCCATACTTAAGGGAACCCCTGGTGAGGGTCGAAATTTTCCGGGAGAGCGGCCGTAGATAGCTGGCACGGAACTTGCTAGAGTTTGGCTAGCGGGTATGGCGAGGGGGGAGGACGCTCTGATGCTACGGGACGGACGAGACCCGGAGGATTCCGCGATCCAGACCTACAAGACCCTCCTCCGGGTTCCGCAGGACAACCGGACCCTGGAGTGCGCCTGGCGGTACCACCAGGCCATGCGGCACCTCCGGGACGGCCGGGTCGCGGACGCCATCCGGGACTACAAGCGGTTGTTGGACTTGGATCCCGACGAGCCGTTCGTGTACTTGGACCTCGCGGAGCTCTACCGGCAGAGCGGAACCCCGAAGGAGGCGGCCGCGGTGCTGCGGGCCCTTGTGGCCGTCTACCACCGGGCGGGTATGCCGGAGGCCGCCTCAGAGGTAGAAGCCCGGGCCCTGAGCCTCGAGAGGCGGCTTGACGGAGCGGCCAGGGCATCGGAGGATGCCCAGATCCCAGAAGCCCAGCCACGCCCGGCTTCTCCCCCGGAGGAGCCGGCCCAGGCCGCAGATTCACCGGATGCGGAGACGGAGCGCGCCGCCCCCCCCGCGCCGCTCCCTAGACCGGGAATAGAGTCTGTCCGCCCCCAAGACCGTCCCCCTGCACGGCCGGGCGGCCCGACCCTCCTCCGGCGGGAGCCGTTGGGCCGGATCCTCCTGCAGATGGGGGTCATAACGGAGGAGCAGCTGGAGCGGGCCCTGGAGATCCACGAGCGCACCCGAGAGAAGCTGGGGCGCATCCTGGTCTCCATGGGTGCTATCACGGAACAGGACCTCGCCAAGGCCATCGGCATCCAGTGGAACTACCCGTACGTCTCCCTGGCCTCCGCGGAGGTAGACCCGGAGGTGGTGCGGATGGTGCCCCACCACCTCTGCATGCGGCACAAGGTCCTGCCCTACGCCCGCAACGGCTCCAAGCTGCTGGTGGCCATCGTGGACCCCCTGAACCTCCTGGCCCTGGATGACGTCCGGCTGATCACGGGCCTCGATGTAGAGCCCCGGATTACCACGGAGGAAGAGCTCCTCCAGGCCCTCCAGAAGTACCACCAGCTAGGCGCGCTGCTGGAGCAGACCGCGCACGTGGAAGTCGGGCCAGAGGTCCCCACGGAAGAAGAGGTCAGCCTGGACCGCCTGCGCCAGATGGTGGACGAGGCGCCGGTGGTGAAGCTCGTGAACCTCATTCTGGACCAGGCCATCCGGGAAGGCGCCTCCGACGTGCACATCGAACCGCACCGCCACGGGATCCATGTGCGCTACCGGATCGATGGAATCCTGCACGACATCCTGAGTCCGCCCAAGAACCTGAAGGCGGCCCTGGTCTCCCGGATCAAGATCATGGCCAACCTGGACATCGCGGAGCGGCGCCGGCCGCAGGACGGCCGCATCCACCTGCGGGTGGACGGCCGGGAGATCGACCTCCGGGTCTCCACGCTCCCCACCCTGTTCGGGGAGAAGGTGGTGATGCGGATCCTGGACCAGTCGAGCGCCCTCATCCAGCTCGGACAGCTGGGAATGGCCAGCGGCGTGCAGGAGACATGGGAGCGCTTGGCCAGCAAACCCTACGGTATGCTCCTCATTACGGGTCCTACGGGAAGCGGGAAGACCACCACCCTGTACGCCACCCTTACGAAGATCAACACCTTGGAAAAGAACATCGTCACCATCGAGGATCCGGTGGAGTACCAGCTCCCCCGCATCAATCAGGTGCAGGTGAACCCCAAGGTCGGCCTTACCTTCGCCACCGCCCTCCGCTCCATCCTCCGGCAGGACCCGGACATCATCATGGTGGGGGAGATCCGGGATCAGGAGACCGCGGAGCTGGCGGTTCAGGCGGCCCTCACAGGGCACTTAGTGTTCAGCACCCTCCACACGAACGACGCGGCAAGCGCCTTCACACGCTTGCTGGACATGGGGATCGAGCCGTACCTCGTGGCCTCCTCCGTCATCGGGGTGATGGCGCAGCGGCTGGCCCGGAAGATCTGCCCCCGCTGCAAGGAACCGTACCAGGCACCCCGGGAGGCCCTTCGCCGGCTGAGCGAGGACCTCGAAGAGGTCGACAAGGAGGTGGTCCTCTTCCGGGGAGCGGGCTGTGAGGCGTGCCGCCAAACCGGCTACAAGGGACGCATCGGGATCTTCGAGCTCCTGGTGGTGACGGACCGGATCCGCTCCTTGGTGCTCGCCCGGGCGCCTGCCACGGAGATCCGGGAGGCGGCCCGGTCGGAGGGCATGCGGACCATGCGGGAGGACGGCCTCGAGAAGGTGCTGGAGGGGCTCAGTACTGTGGAGGAGGTCCTCCGGGTGGTCTACAGCACGGAAGAGTGAAAGGCCTACAGGGCCTCGGCGATCGCCCCGCGGCGCCTGCGCAGCTCTAACCGTACCCGCCCGAGGGTGGCCGTGCCTGTCGTGACCACCACCAGCATGGCCTCCCCGCCCGCGGGCGCCACCACCACCGTCCCCCGCTCGTACTCCAGCATCACGCTCACCAACTGCCCCCGCCGCAGGTCCGCGGAGAGGACCTCTGAGGCACCCAGGGCGCTTGCGGTGACCGCGCCCACCGCCTCGAGATCCAGCTCTTCTTCTGCGCTGACCCCTTCGATCAGGAACCCGTCCCGTCCCACCACCAGGGCGGCGGCAACCCCATCCACCCGGGCGAGGTCTGCGAGCAGCGTGCGTAGCTCCGCCATCTTCCTCCCTCCTCAAGGAGTCTCCTTGCCTGGCATCCCGCTCCGGAGCAGCCTGTCCAGACGCTCCAGGGCCCGGTGGAGGATGCGGGAGACCTGCCGTTGGGAGGTCCTCAGCCACCGGGCCGCTTCCCTCTCCGTGAGGTCCAGGTAGAACAGGGCATAGATCACCTTCCGCTCCACCTCCCGCAGCTTCTCCAAGGCCGCCAGAACCGTGATGCGGTCCTCGATGGGGAGCTGGAAGTTCTCGTACCGGTAGTGGCGCAGATCGGCCCGCAGCCGCCGGACCTCCTCCGGGTCCAGACGCAGCGGCGCCTGCATGGCCCGCAACCGCAGGAGTTGCCGCACGCCTTCCGGCGCGATGTTCAGGGCCTGGGCGAGCTCCTCCACGGCCGGCGCCCGGCCGTGCGTGCGCCAGAAGCGGTCCACGGCCCGATCCACCTCCCGCAGCACCTTCCCCAGCCACCTCGGCATCCGGATGAGACGCCCGCTGTCGCGCAGATGGTGCCGGATCTCCCCCGCCACGAGGGCCGCGGCGTAGTTGCGGAAGGGAACCCCGAGATCCGGGTTGTACCGGTTGAGGGCCTGCAACAGCCCCACATGCCCCACCTGGACCAGATCCTCCAGGTCCTCCCCCCGGCCCCGGAACTGGGATGCGATCCGGCGCACGAGGGGCGCGTAGTGGGCGCTCAGACGGGCCTGGAGCATAGGATCCCGCGACCGGACGTACTCCCGCAGCAGTTCCTCAACCTCTTCCTCCGTCATGCCTCCTGCCTCCGGCGGCGGACGTACCGGTAGATCCACTTCCGCCGTCGGAGATGGAGCAAGATCGGTTCCACGGTGGCAGGTGGCTGCCCCAACTCCCGGCACACCGCGTCGAGGTCCCGCGTCCCATCGAGGAGGTCTACGACCCGTGTCCCCAAGGGTCCCAAGGCCGCGGCGACCTCCGCGGGGTCCAGGCCTGGGGCTGCGAGGAACATCTCATCTCCCCGGAAGGCGGTCCAGGAGAAGACCGCCTCCTCGGGAGCCGCCCACACGTCGATCTCCGCGGGGAGGTGCGCGATCTCCGAAACGAGCTCCTCCCGCTCCCGCTCCCCGGTCGCCTCCCGGTCGTAGTACAGGGCCCGGGTCCCGGGAAACGGCAAGAAGGCCCACCATCCCGTGCCCCGCACCACTACCACGCCCCGGAAGCCCTCCTGCTCGAGGCGCTCGCTCAGGGCAGGAAGCCGGATGAACTCCGTGGAGAGGTCCCGGTGGAGGAGGGATCCTTCTGCCATCTGCCGGAGGATGGGCATGAGGGAACTGGGGAGCTCCACTACCTCCACCTCTGTTGGCCCCTCCTCCACCGCCCGCAGGATCCGCCGCATGGCTTCTTGACCGCCTCCTATCCCCGTCTCCGTCTCGAGCAGGGCAGAGCGGGGATCTCCGCCTTCCAGGAGGAAAGCAGCTTCCCAGTTCTGCCCCCGTAGGCGGAGGAGTCCGTGGAAGGTCCGCCTCTGCAGGTGCGCCACCAGCTCATGCAGCCCCATCACCGACCGGAGGAGGCGGCGCTCCAGCACGCGGCCCGGGGGAAGCTGTTCCAGCATCGTTTCCCTCTCCCTACTGAGCGGCCTCATGCCACAGGGCTCCCACGCTCATAAGGGCAAAGCCCGAAATCTGGAGGAGGTTTGTGGGATGCCCTTCAAACCACACCCCGTAGTAAGCCGCGTTCACCCACCAGAGGATGCCGGCGGCTAGGCACAGCATCCCTACGGAAAGTAGACCCCATGTGTATCCCCACAGGCCCCCCAGGAACGCGGCTGCGGGAGCGAGCACCACAGGCACGAGGAGGACGGCCAGGGCGGCGAGGACTAGACCCACGAGGTCCTGCGCCGTCCGCGGTCCCTGCCCCACGATCGGCTCCAGGAAGAGAACAATCCCTACGGCCAAGGCTGCGACGCCGACTGCAGCCAGGAACGCCAGCTGCGGAACCCCGAGGAGCCTCAGTTCCCGCAAAAGCCGGATTTCCTCTCCCACGGCGAGGAGGAGGATCGCGCAGAACGCCACGGTGAACGCATCCACCATCCAGCCCATAGACCCTACCCCGAGGAAGTGGGCGTACGCGAAGGCGGCCCGGCCCAGGGCCCACAGCCCACAGGCTCCGCTCAGCCCCAACCACACCCTCCGCTCCCGGTCGCCTGGGCGGTAGGCGCGCGCGGTTTTGAGGGTTGTAAGGCTTGCGAGGAGGGGGAAAAGCACCACGGCCGCGTGAACGCGGAAGACCTGCCGCTCGCGGGCCAAAGGATCGGTCGGGCGCTCCAACACGGACCACGCGGTGAGGAGCAGGAGGAACGCGATCGCGCCTGTGAAGAAAAGGAGCCGACGCACACACTTCCCCCTAAGGCTCCAGCGCCCGCCGGTAGGGCTCAGGATCCGCCACCCCCAGCTCCTGCAGGAGGGCCTGCACCGTACGGTCTAGGAAGGCGCTGCCGGCAACTCTCCGGATCACCTCCGCACACCGGCGCACCGCAGCCCTCAATACCACGGCATCCGCCCACCCATGAACCCGCCCTTTTGCAAATCCGGCCTGGGATCCGGAGAGGACCGTCTGGATCTCTGCCTCCAGCTGCCTTGCGAGGGCCGAGCCCACAAGCCGCTGATACCGCTGGGACAACCCCTCGAGGAGTCCGGCCCACACGCGGAAGTCGTCCGGAGCGGGCTCCGGCGGGGCCTGGCCTGCGACCTGCGGGGTCTCGGTTAAGGTTTCAGGAAAGCGGTCTTCCGGGATGGGATGGACGGAGACGATCCCCTCCGGCTGGTCGCCCTCCCGAGCCAGCCACGCGGCAGCCGCCTCCGGCTCGAGGATCACGCCGGGAGGGACGCGGGCGTAGCGGATCCTCCCCCGGAAGAGGAGCAGGTAGCCGTCCCCGTGTGGCCACCGGACGGCAACGACGCCGCTGAAGGAGCGGCGCCCCAACACCTCCACTAGCCGCTCCACATCCGTGTACTCCGTGCGCAGGCCATGGTAGAGGGGAGGAGCCGAGAGGCCGGAGGCCACCAGTTCCCCCAGCTGCCGTTCCAGGTGCCTTACGCCCTCGGAAATCGCCACACGTCCCCCTCCCGGGCTGTTCGGCGGTCTACCGGATCCCCTGCTCCCGGTAGTACCGGAGGGCTCCCGCATGCATGGGGATGGGCATGCCCTGGCGAGCCGTCTCCGGCCGGATATCCCGGCCGCGGGCGTGGGCCTGTTGGAGGACCGTCACGTTCTCCCAGAGGGCCTTGGTGAGGGCGTAGACGAGGTCCTCCGGCAGGTCCGCCCGCGTGATGAGCATGGCCATCACCGCCACCGTGGGCACCGCCTCCGTCTGGCCCCGGTAGGTGTTGGGCGGGATCGTCTGAGGGGTGTAGTACGGGTAGCGCTCGCGGAGGCGGGCTGCCACCGGCGCGGGAATGGGCAGGATCCGGATGTCGCGCACCGCGGCGATGTCCTGAATCGCTGCCGTCGGGATCCCGGCGGTGAGGAAGGCGGCGTCGATCACTCCGTCCTTGAGCTGGTCCGCGGCCTCCGCGAAACTCAGGAACTCCGCGGTTACGGTCTTCGGCAGGCCATGGATGTGCCGGGTCTGGACGTACCCGATGTCGTAGAGGCGGAGGATCTGGCGGGCGTTCACCTCGGTTCCGCTGCCCGGAGCGCCCACGGCTACCCGCTTGCCCGCGAGATCCGCCACGGAGGCGATCCCCTTCGCCTGGAGGGTGACGACCTGGATGGTCTCGGGGTACAGCATGGCCATCCCCCTCAGACGCGTCTGCGGATCCCGGCTGAACATCTCGATGCCGTGGTAGGCGTAGTACACGATGTCGTTCTGCGCGAAGGCCACGTCCACGTCCCCGCGGCTCAACAGCCGGATGTTGGCCACCGAGGCACCCGTGGCCTGCGAGGTGGCCTGCACGCCCGGGACCCGCTCCGTCCACATCCGCGCCAGGGCCGCACCCAGGGGGAAGTACACCCCGGCGGTTCCACCCGTGGCGATGTTGAGGAACCGACGGGGCTGGGCGTCCACCCCGGCGGCCCCCAGGATCAACCCAACCGCCAGGACAAGAATCCGAATCCCTCGCACAGGTATCCCCCCTTTCCGTACTGGGTCTTACGTGCACCCGAGCCGGAATCCCTCCTTTTTCCCGGAAATTCTCACCGCGCGATCCCGAACCGGGAGCCCTCCACCCGTAAGACCAGGGCCTCCCGGACCACGGTGCCGAACCGGTCGAACCGGATGGTCCCTGTGACCCCGGGGTAGTCCTGGATCCCGGCGATGGCGTCGCGGATTCCGATCCGATTGAGGGGCCCTGCGGCAGGGGGTCTTGTGCGCCGGAGGGCGAAGACAACGATCTTGACGGCGTCGTACGCCTGAGCCGCGAAGGCGTCCGGGTCCACGCCGTACTTCGCCCGGTAGACCCGGACGAACGCCCTCACCGCGGGGAGGGGGCTTTCCGGAAAGAACGCGGAAGCCACCACGAGGCCCTCCGCGGCCTTCCCCAGCCCCCTCACCACCTCGGGGCTTGCGAGCGCATCCGGCGCCAGGACCGGAAGCCGGAGCCCGGCCTGGACGAGCTGAGTGAGGAACACCCGTCCCTCGTCCGGGTAGCCCGCGAACAGCACCGCCTGCGCGTTCTCCTCCCGGGCACCCCGTAAGAACCGGCTGAAGTCCCGGGTCTCGTCCCGGAACAGCCGCTGTCCGGTGATCGTGCCGTCGAGGGCGGCAAAGGCGCTCATAAAGGCCAGGGCGACCGCGGTGCCGTACTCGTTGCTGTCATACATCACGCTCACCCGGCGGAGGCCAGCCCTCGCGGCGAACGCGGCGAGGGCCTTTCCCTGAACGGCGGCGGGAAGGGCGGTACGGAAGAAAAAGTTCCCCGCGTAAGGGATCTCGCCCGTGGCTCCGGGGCTAATAAGGGGGACCTGAGCCCGGGCGGCGAGGGGAGAGAGGGCAACGGCCACGGTATCCGTGAACCCCCCGATCACCGCGGCGAGGCGGGGTTTGGCCGCCGCCCCCGCAAACAGGACTCCGGCCCGTTCCTGCGAGCCGCGGTCGTCCGCCACCCCCAGATCCAGCCGGATCCGGCCCTCCGCGTTCACCTCCTCGACGGCGAGCTGTGCCCCCCGCTGGGCACTCGTTGCCGCCTCCGCGACTCCACTGGTGAGGGGGAGGATGAGAGCGAGCTCCACCCGGCTGGCCCCCTCCGCACCGCCGCACCCCGTCACGAGTCCCAGCAGGACCACCCAAAGCCCCCAAATGGCTCGACCCGGGACGGACATTACGGCCTCCCGTCCAACATCCGGCGGTACAGGGAGAGGACGTTGTAGACGTACCACCGGGTCTCGCTGTACGGCGGGATCCCTCCGTAGGCCGCTACCGCGCCCCGGCCTGCGTTGTAGGCGGCCAGGGCAAGAGGCACTTGATCGTAGCCGTACCGCTCCAGGTGCCCCCGCAGCACCCGCACCGTCCCGTACACGTTCTCCACCAGGTCGAACGGCCGGTAGACCCCTGCCGCCCGGGCGGTATCCGGCATCAGCTGGCCCAACCCCATGGCACCCGCCCGGGAGACGGCTTTAGGGTTGAAAGCGGACTCCACCGCGATCAGAGCCGCCACGAGCCTCGGATCCACGTTGAAGCGGCGCGCGTACCCTACGATGGCCATCCCGATCCGCATGGCCTCCGCGTCCCTAAGCCGGGGGTTGTACCGTTGGGCCATCCGGGCATAAGTGAGGGGATCGGTGACGGAGCGGTGGGCGGGGACTCGCTCTGACCCCCTCAGTCCCCAAAGGGCATACCGCGCCGCAGGACTTACAGGCGCGAGGCGGACCACCCGACCGAACAGCTCCCGAGCCGGTTGGAGCTCTCCCAAGGCCGCGTAGGTGTACCCGAGCCACAGGAGGGCCGTGGGGTCTTGAGGTCTGAGCCGAACCGCATGAAGCAGGGCCCACCGGGCGAGGCGGAACTGGTCCGCGCGGTAGGCGCCCGCTCCGAGCCACAGCCACCCGAGGGCGTCTGCCGGACGCCGGCGCACCTCATGGAGGAAAACCCGCACCGCCTCCCTGTACCGGCCTGCCCTGTACAGCGCGACCCCTTGGCTCCATTGAGAGGCCGCGGCGTGGGCTGGCACCGTCAGGACGCCCACGAGGAGCAGACTCGCCAGCCTCACGGGACGCTGGAGCGCAACTGGGTGGCCACCCGATCCAGGTACTTCTTCATCTGCAGGCGGGCTTTGCCGAGGTTTCCGCCCTGCCGGAGGGCGATGACGAGGGCGTAGTCGATCTCTACGGCACAGACCATCAGCACCACCTTCTCGCCGGAGACCACGCAGTACTCCAGCGGCCCCCCGTTCACCTTTCGGACGAGGTAGGCGGAGACCTTGGTCAGTACCCCGAGGTCAGGGCCCGCACGGCTCACCGGGAAGGCTCCGTCCACGGTGTAAATGTCCACCACCTCGCCGTCCAGGCGGAACACCACTGCGCAGGCCACCCCTTCTACGTTGGCCACCATCTCCCGGAGGGTCTCCTTCAGCGCCATCGCCTTCCCGGGTCGGTTTGTATCCTCGTTCGCCCTTCGGGGGCGGACTCCTGCTCACCCGCCTCCTGCAAGATCCGGCCTCTCCCGATCAACCGCTCGACCCACCGGAGGATCCGGGTGGTGAGGAATTCCCGAGGTTCGAGGGGCTCCACCAGGACGGTGTACAGGCCCAGGAGGTTGGCGGGAAGGACGTCGGTGAAGAGCTGGTCGCCGATGGCCGCGGTCTCCCTCGGCCCGGTCCGCAGCACCGCCATGGCCCTGCGGAGCCGCCACGGGTTCGGCTTGGGAAGCCCGCCCACGGCGGGACACCCCAGCTGCTCGCAGATCCCCCGGATGCGGGAAGGGAGCGCGTTGGAGACCAGAACGGCCCGCAGACCCGCCCGCCGCAACGCCTCCATCCACGCCACGACTTCAGGGGAGGGATCCGTCTCCCCGGGCCCCAGGAGGGTGTTGTCCACGTCCAGGATGACGCCCCGGATCCCCTGACCCACGAGCTCCGCCGGATCCAGGTCCACGAGCCGGCGGACCGCCCGCCGGGGGACGAGCCACCGGATCACGGCCTGCCCTGCACGGACCGGATGGCCTGAAGGTGCTCGGAAAAGGTCCGGCTGAAGATGTGCCGGCCATCAGGCCCTGCCACGTAGTACAGGAAATCGTGCGCCTCCGGCGCCACTGCGGCCTGGAGGGCCTCCCGCCCCGGATTCGCGATGGGTCCGGGCGGAAGCCCCTTCCGGCGGTATGTGTTGTACGGGGAGTCCACCTCCAGGTCCGCGAGGCGGACCGTGGTCTTGTGGGTGCCGAGGGCATAGAGGACCGAGGCGTCGATCTGGAGAGGCATTCCCCTGCGCAGGCGGTTGTAGATCACGCCCGCGATGCGGGCGCGCTCCTCCGGTACCCTCGCCTCCCGCTCCACGAGGGATGCCACCGTCACCACCTCGTGGGGTGAAAGGCCGAGCGGGAGCGGGCGGGCGAGGAGGTCTGCGGTGACGCTCCGGAACCGCTCCACCAGGATCCGGACGATCTCCTCCTCGGAAAGCCCGCGGGGCAGGAGGTAGGTGTCGGGGAAGAGGTAGCCTTCGAGGGTTCCCGAGCGGTTGCCCGCCATCTGCGGGATCCAGAACTGTTCAGGCCGGCGCACCAGCGCCAAAAACCGCTCCGCCCGGGCCAACCCGGCCGCCTCGAGGCGACCGGCGATCTCCCGGGCCGTGATCCCCTCCGGCAGGAGGACGGGGTAGCGGACCACGTCCCCCGCCGCAAGCCGCCGGAGGATCCGCCCCATCGGCTCCATGGGCGAGATCCGGTACTCTCCGGCCTGGAGGCGGCCCTCCAGGCCCATCAGGCGGCTGTAGAGGGCGAAGGCGAGAGGGCTCCGAACCAGCCTCCTGGCCGCCAGCATCCGCCCGATCTGCAGGGTAGCTGCCCCTCGGGGGATCTCCACCGTTTGTGCGGGGCCAGGTCCTACGGGCTGAGCGGCCCACCACACCATTCCGCTACTCAGGGCCGCGATCCCGAGGACCACCACGAGGAGCCGGGCTTTGGTCACACCTCCTCGTCTTCGTCCTCGAAGTCGTACGCGTCTTCCTCTTCGTCCTCGTCGAGCGGGAAGTCCTCCTCGTCCTCGGGTTGCTCCTCGTCGTCCTCGAACTCGATCTCCAGGTCCTCTTCCTCGAGCTGCTCCACCACCCGGTTGAACTCGTCCTCATCGTCTACGGGGACGAGGGTCTCATCGTCCTCCACGCGGAGGATGCGCGCAGCACTCTCCTCCTCCCCCGTCGGCGCCACCACCACGTACTCCTTCCCATCCACCTCCACGTACTCCAGGACCGTGTACTCCTGCTCATTCCCCTCTTCATCCGTGAGGGTGATGACCTGATATTCCTCCCGCTTCGGCACGGAAATCCCCTCCCCTGCTAAGGAGTTGCCTTCTGCTGGCGACGAAGGTAGCCCTCCAGGATGAGCGCGGCTGCGACCTCGTCTTGGACCTCCCGGCGCCTGGTCCGTGAGAGACCTCCGAGCACCCGGCCTGCAGCCACGGTGGTGAGCCGCTCATCCCAGAACACCACGGGAACTTCGATCCGGCGGGCCAGGGCAGCCCCAAACCGCCGGGCACGGTCGGCCATCCTGCCCTCCGTCCCGTCCAAGTTGCGAGGGAGCCCCACCACCACCGCCGATATACCGAGCCGCTTCACCTCCTCCGCGATGGCCTCCAGGACCTCCCGGGTGCTGCGGCGCTGAAGGGTTTTCAGGGGCTGCGCGATCGTCCCCGTGGGGTCGCTTACCGCAAGCCCGACCCGCCGAGCTCCGAGGTCCACTGCCAGCACCCGTCCGCTCACGGACGCCCCGTCGGTGCCGCGTGCCGCAAGAGGTCCCGGACGATCTCCGGCACCCGCCCGAGGGCTTCCTCGAGCCGACTCGGATCGCGCCCACCGGCCTGGGCGAGCTCCGGCCGTCCGCCTCCGGACCCTCCCACCATCTCCGCGACCGGCCGGATCACCTCCGGAGCCTGCACCCGGTCCACGAGGTCCCTCGTCACCATGGCTACCAAGACCGCCCGGTCCGCGTCTACCCCACCCAGGACGATCACGCCGCTTGGGATCCGTTCCCGCAGCCGGTCCCCGATGGATCGGAGCGCTTCATGAGGAAGTCCGTCGAACCGGGCCACGACCACGCGGACCCCTTCGACCTCCTGGGCGCTGGCCAGTACCCGATCCAGATCCTCCGCGACCCGCTGCCGCTGCCAGACCTCCAGGGTGCGCTCGAGTTCCCGAATTCGGGCCTGGAGCCGGTCGATACGGGTGCTAAGCTCCTCCGGGGAGGCCCGTAGCTTACCGGTCAACTCCTCGAGGAGCCCTCTCGTGCGCCGCTGCCACTCCTGAGCCGCCCGTCCGCACACCGCCTCGATGCGCCGCACGCCCGCGGCCACGCCCTCTTCCCGCGTGATCCAGAACGACCCGATCTCTCCCGTGTTCCGGACGTGGGTGCCGCCGCACAGCTCCCGGCTGTAGTCCCCGATGGAGACCATGCGCACCACGTCCCCGTACTTCTCTCCGAAGAGGGCCACGGCCCCCCGGCGGATGGCCTCCTCGTACGGGAGGTACCGAACCCGCACGGGAATGGCTCGGAGGATGTGCTCGTTCACCCGGTCTTCGATGGCCTGCAGCTGTTCCCGGGTGAGGGGCTGGAGGTGGAAGAAGTCGAACCGGAGCCGGTCCGGGGCCACGAGGGAACCCGCCTGTCGGGCGTGCTCGCCCAGGATCTCCCGCAGGGCCTTGTGCAGGAGGTGCGTGGCGGTGTGGTGGCGCATGGTCTCCCGCCGGCGTTCCTCGTCCACAGCAGCCACCACCCGCTGGCCGACCCGCAGGACACCCTGGACGACGACGCCCCGGTGCACGACAAGACCCTCCACGGGCCGCTGCGTATCCCGGACCGCGAAGGATCCGTCCCGCCACCGAAGCAGTCCCGTATCCCCGACCTGCCCACCGGCCTCCGCGTAGAAAGGCGTGCGGTCCAGGACCACCTCCGCCTCCTCACCCTCCTGGACCGCTTCCACGGGCTTTCCCTCCCGGACGAGGGCCACCACCCGACCCCGGGCCCGCATCCGCCGGTAGCCCACAAACTCCGTGCGTACCCCGCTCCGGGCGAGCTCCGCAAGCGGGTGCTCCGTGAGCCGGAACGGTGCCTGGGCCCTCGCCCGCTCCCGTTGCTCGGCCATGGCGGCCTCAAAGCCTGCCCAGTCGATCTCGAGCCCGTGCTCCCGGGCGATGTCCTGGGTCATCTCCCGGGGAAAGCCGTAGGTGTCGTACAGGCGGAAGACCTCTTCTCCGGAGAGGAAGGAGCGGCCCTCGGCCCGGGCCCGGGCGATCATTTCCTCTAGCCGCACGAGTCCCGAGCTAAGGGTCTGCGTAAACCGCTCCTCCTCCGCGGTCACCACCTCCCGGATGAAGGCCCGCTGAGCGTACAGCTCCGGGTACACATCCCCCATCTCCCGGACCACCACGTCGGTGATCTCCGCGAGGAAGGGGCGCTCTAGACCCAGGGTGCGGCCGAACCGGGCCGCCCGTCGGATGATCATGCGCAGCACGTAGTTGCGGCCCTCGTTCCCGGGCACCACCCCGTCCGCGATGAGGAAGGCCGCGGCCCGGGCGTGGTCCGCGATAACCCGGTAGGCCACGATGTGCGTCTCCCGCTGCGCATCCCCGTGTCCGGTGAGCTCTTGGGTCCTACGGAGAAGGGGGAGGAAGAGGTCGGTGGCGTAGTTGTCGCGGGCCCCCTGGAGGATGGTGACGAGCCGTTCCAGCCCCATGCCCGTGTCCACGTGCTTGGCCGGGAGGGGCTCCAGGGTCGTGGGACCAGTGCGGTTGTACTGGATAAACACCAGGTTCCACAGCTCCAAGAACCGCTCGCAGTCCCCGTTCACCCGGCACACGTGGCCGGGCACGTGCCGCTTGTTGCAGAACTCTGGGCCTCGGTCGATGTGGATCTCACTGTCGGGTCCGCAGGGCCCGACCTCCGCCATCTCCCAGAAGTTCTCCTTTCGGCCGAAGAAGAGGAGGTGGGTGGGATCGAAGCCCGGCTGGCGCAGCCAGATCTCCGCGGCCTCCTCGTCCCGGGGGATCTCGCCCAGCTCGTCCTCAAAACAGGTGGCCCACAGCCGCTCCGGAGGGATCTTCCACACCCCCGTCAGCAGCTCCCACGCCCACGCGATGGCCTCCGCCTTGTAGTAGTCCCCGAAGGACCAGTTTCCCAGCATCTCGAAGAAGGTGTGGTGGTAGCCGTCACGGCCCACGTCCTCGAGATCGTTGTGCTTCCCCGAGACCCGCAGGCACTTCTGCACGTCCACAGCCCGCCTGTACGGCCGGGTGCCCGTGCCCAAGAACACGTCCTTGAACTGCACCATGCCGGAGTTCGTAAACAGCAAGGTGGGATCCTCGGGGACGAGGGACATGCTGGGAACCCGCACATGTCCCCGCTCCTCGAAGAACCGGAGGAAGGCTTCCCGGATCTCCTTCGACGTCCACGGCACCTCGTGCTCACCCCTCCTCTCCATACTACACGCCAACAAGCCCTGAGAGGTGGATTACCTCCGATGGATCAGCCGCCCTAGCCCGTTCCACAGCCGTGCCCAAAGGCTTTGGCTCGAGGCCGCGAGGGCCAAAGCTCGCTCCTGTGCCTCATCCCGTTCATCCGCCACGTCCACCCGCTCCCCCGTCCGTTCCAGCCACCGGACCTCCCCCGGTCCTAGGGGGACCGCGTCCGGGGTTTCTGCGGGCAGGATCTCCACCTGCTCCAGGTGGATTCCCTCTCGGGGCAGGAACCGCACCCGGCAGCCCGTCGCCTCCTCCACGGCCTGGATCCACCCATCCCCGTCCTTCCAGAGCTCCGCGTGGACCGAGGGGTGGACGTAGACCACGACGGCAGGCGCGCGGTGAGCCTGGACCTCCCGCACCAGCTCCCGCCGGAGCTGGTTCGCCACGGTGCGGGGGGAGAGCACCCGGCCCCGGCCTTCGCAGTAGGGGCAGGGGATCCGCAGGATCTGCTCCAGATCCTGGTAGACCCGCTTCCGGGTCATCTCCACCAGCCCCAGCTGGGTGAGGTCGATGAGGTGGGTCCGGGCTCGGTCCGCCCGGATCGCCTCCTCCAGAGCCTGGAGGACCTGGCGGCGGTGCTGGTCGTTCTCCATGTCGATGAAGTCCACCAGGATGATGCCCCCGATGTCCCGGAGCCGGATCTGCCGCACCACCTCCTGGGCCGCCTCCAGGTTCGTGTGGAAGATGGTGGTCTCCAGGTCGGTGGTGCCCACGTACTTCCCCGTGTTCACGTCGATGACGGTGAAGGCCTCCGTGCGGTCGATGACGAGGTACCCGCCGGAGGGAAGCCACACCTTCCGTCGCAGGGCGTCCCGGATCTCCCGCTCGACCCCGAAGTGCTCGAAGATGGGGTCCTCCCCGCGGTACAGCTCGATCCGGGGCCGGAGGTGCGGCGCGTACGACTTCACCAGGTCCAGGATCTGCTCGTACTCCCGGGGGGAGTCCACCACGAACCGACTGACGTCCTCGGTGAAGAGGTCCCGCACCACGCGCCGGAGCAGCCGCAGGTCCTGGTAGAGGAGGGCCGGGGCATGACTTTGGCGGGCCCGCTCCAGCACCCGGTTCCAGACGCTCAGCAGGTAGCGGAGATCGTTCTGCAGGTCCCGCTCCGCAGCACCCTGGGCCGCGGTCCGCACCACGAGCCCCATCCGCTCCGGCCGGATCCGCTCCGCGATCTTTCTGAGCCGCCGGCGCTCGGCCTCGTCCTCGATCTTCCGGGACACGCCCACGTAGCTCACGGTAGGCAAGAGCACGAGGTAGTAGGCGGGCAGGGCCAGGTACGTGGTCACCCGGGCTCCCTTGGTGCCGGAGGGCTCCTTGGTGACCTGGACGATGATCTCCTGGCCCGGCCGCAGCCGCTGCTGGATGGCGCCCCGACCGATGGCGTCCTCCAGCTCCTCCCCGTCGAGGCGGTGGGGTCGCACGTCGCTCACGTGGAGGAAGGCGTTGCGTCCCAGCCCGATGTCCACAAAGGCCGCGTCCATCCCCCGCAGGACGTTCGCCACCCGGCCCTTGTAGATGTTGCCCACCACCGGTTCGTCCCGCTCGATGAAGAGGTTCACAAGCCGGCTGTCCTCGCGGACGGCCACCCGCACCTCGTAGGGCTCGACATTGGCAAAGATCTCCCGCTTCATCCCGCACTCCGGTTCCGCGCAGATCCCAGGTTCACCAGGATTCCCGTCGCGGCAAGATTGACCACCAACGCACTCCCCCCATGCGACAAAAAAGGCAGGGGGATGCCTGTAATGGGCATGAGCCCAACCGTCATCCCGACGTTCACGAACACGTGGAAGGCTACCATCGAGACGATTCCCACGGCCACCAGCCGTCCGAAGGCGTCCGGAGCCTGGTGGGCCGCCCGCAACCCGCGCATCAGGTACACCCAGAAGAGGACGAGGACCCCGACCGCGCCCACAAACCCCAGCTCTTCCCCAATGACCGCGAAGACGAAGTCCGTGTGCTGCATGGGAAGGAACTGCAGCACGTTCTGGGTCCCTTTGAACAGCCCCTTGCCCCACAGCTGTCCGCTCCCGATGGCGATCTTCGACTGGATGAGGTGGTAGCCGGCCCCCAGCGGATCCTGTTCCGGGTCGAGGAAGACTAGGAGGCGTCTCTGCTGGTAGGGCTTCAGCACTCGCCACAGAAGCGGGGAGAGCGCAAGCCCAAGCCCCACAAGCTTCGCCAAGGTCCGGCCGGGAGCCCCCGCGGCGAACAGCATGCCGAAGAAGATGGCCAAAAACACCAGGCTCGTGCCGAAGTCCGGCTGCAAAAACACCAGGATTAAGGCGGGCAGCACGTAGGCGCCGCACCGCGCCACCTCCCCGATCCCCCGCGGCGGATGCGGGCTCCGGGTGAGGGCCCAGGCCAGCATCAGCACCGCGCTCAGCTTCGCGAGCTCCGAGGGTTGCAGGCTGAGGGGACCTACGACGAGCCAGCGCTGGGCGCCCAGCCGCTCACGGCCGACGAGGTCCACCAGCACCAATAGACCCAAGCTCAGCCCGTACGCCGGCCGGCTGAGGCGGCTCAGGGTCGGATACGGGAGGAAGGCACAGATCCCCAGGGTGAAAAGTCCGGCTCCCAGATGGGCCAGGCGGAGGGACAGGAGCCCCATCGGAGACGAAGGAGAACGGGTGGCGCTCACGATGGCCAAGGTCCCGAGGGCGCACAGCGCGAGGGCGCTTGCCACGAGGAGGAGGTCTGCTCCCACGAGGCGCCGGAGGAGGGGCCAAGACCGCCTCACGGACGGGTGGCCGCGGCCTGTGCGGGTGCGTAGAGTTCCTTCCACGTCCGGATCACCTCACCGGCCACAGGTGCGGCCGCAAGACCTCCGCGGGCCCCGTGCTCCACCAGGACTACCACCACGATCCTGGGGTCATGGGCAGGGGCATATCCCGCAAACCAGGCATGGGGCCGACCGCGGGGACTCTCCGCGCTTCCCGTTTTCCCCGCCACCGCGATCCCCTCCACCTGGGCCGCCCGGCCCGTTCCCTCGGAGACCACCGCTTCGAGGCCCTCCCGGAGGGCCTGCCAGGTTTGAGGGGAGAAGGTCAGCCGGCGGACCACCTCGGTGCGGAAGGTCTGCAGGACCTTTCCGTCCGGGGAGAGGACCGCTCGCACGAGGAGCGGCTTCAGTACCGCTCCGCCGTTGGCCACCGCCGCCATCATCCGGGCCACCTGGATCGGGGTGACGAGGAGAAACCCCTGCCCGATGGCCATGTTCAAGGTGTCTCCGGGATACCACGGCTCCCGGAAAACGCGCCGCTTGTCGTCCGGGGATGGGACCAGGCCCTCCGCCTCCACGGGGAGGTCGATGCCGGTCCGCTCCCCCAAGCCGAGGGCTCGAGCCGTGCGGTTCAGGTGGTCTGGACCCACCCGTAGGCCTAGCTGCCAGAACATCACGTTGCAGGACTGGGCCACGCCCTCGAGAAAGGTCACCCTCCCGTGGGCCCGGAGGTCCCGGAACACCCGCCCGCCGAGGGACAGGCTCCCGGGACAGAGGAACGTGCTCTGCGCGGTGGCATGTCCGGTCTTCAGGGCCGCAAGCCCGGTCACCACCTTAAAGACGGAGCCCGGTTCATAGGCGATGGCCACGGCCCGGTTCACGAGGGGCGTGCGCGGATCGGAGCTGAGCTGGCGCCACGCCTCTTCGGAGATCCCCCGCGCGAAGAGGTTGGGGTCGTAGGAAGGCCAGCTCGCCATGGCCAGGACCTCTCCCGTGCGGGGATCCATGGCCACCACGGCGCCGGGCCGCCTCCCCAGCGCCCGCTCCGCCGCCTGCTGAAGCCGGATGTCCAGGGTCAGCACTAAGGTATTCCCAGGCCGGCCTTCCTGCTGCCGGAGCACCCGGATGGGGTGGCCCGCGGCATCTACTTCCACCACCTGCTCTCCGTCCTCCCCTCGCAGGAGGAGGTCGTACTGCCGCTCCAACCCTGCCTTTCCCACGAGGTCTCCCATCTGGTACCCGATGGGCTTCAGGCGATCCAGCTCTTCCGAACTGATCTCTCCGAGGTACCCCAGGACGTGGGCGGCAAGGGGTCCGTAGGGGTACTCGCGGAGGGGCTCTGCGACCACGGTGACGCCCCTGAGCTCCGTGCGCCGTTCCTCGATGGCGGTGACGACCCCCATGCCCACGTCCCGCCGGATCCGCACCAGGGCGAAGGGCGGGGCCTGCCGGAGTTTTCCACGGATCTGGTCCTCCGGGACTCCGAGCAGGTGGCTGAGGGCCCAGAACACGGAAGCGGGGTCCTGGAGGGCCATGGGCAGGATGGCCACGGAGAAGGAAGGCCGGTTGGTGACGAGGGGAATCCCCCGGCGGTCCAGGATCCAGCCCCGGGGCGCGATTAGCCGGTTGATGCGCAGGCGGTTCCTCGAGGCGAGCTCGTCGTAGTACGCGCCCTGGAGGATCTGGAGCTGCCACAGCCGCAGCCCCAGGACCGCCAACGCTCCGGTGATGAGGGCCGCAAGCGCCGCCCGGCGCCGACCCTGAACCTGCTGGAACCCCTCCTCGCGACGCATCGCTCACCCCGACCTCAGGTGCCACCGGACGGCCCGGAACAAGAACGGCATCACCAGCATGTGGAAGGCCACCGCGGATAGGAGGTCGCGGAGCTGAGGAGGTGGGGCGGCCCATCCGACCACCCGCACAAGCCCCCACGTGACGACTTGACAGGTGAGGGTGGCGAGGGCGGCAGCAATGCCCGGTACCATCCTACCCTCCAGGTGAATCACCTGGGATCCCATCCCGAAGAGGAACCCGACCACCACCTTCGGGCCTGCCCGAAGGCCTAAAGGCCACCCGCTCACCAGGTCCTGGAGCAGCCCTCCCACAAGTCCCCCCACCGCACCCAGTTCAGGGCCGCGCATGAGGGCCCACCCCACCACGAGGAGGAGGACGAGGTCGATCTGCGGCCCGAGCTGAGGAATTCGGGCGGCCAGCACCGGCTCCACCACCGCGGCACCCACCAAGCTCAACACCAACCCCATCACACTTCGCACCCTGGAGGGCACCTCAGGGCCTGTCGCCTGACCCCGTGAGGATCAGGACTTCTTCGATGCGGTTCAGGTCTGCAGAGGGAGCCACCTCTCCCTCCAAGAATAACCCCCCCCGCACGAGGGACCGAACCGTACCCACGCGAACCCCCCGCGGAAACACCCCACCGAGGCCCGAGGTCACCACCACATCTCCGGGCCGCACCGCGGCCCGAGAGGAGAGGTACCGTAGCCGGAGAAGCGGGCCCGCCTGTCCCTCCACGATGGCGGCGTCCCGGGTGCGCTGCACCAGGACCCCTACGGCGCTACGGGGATCGCTCACCAGCAGGACCCGGGCCGCGGTAGGGTAGACCTCCAGGACCCGTCCCACGAGCCCGTCCGAGTTGACCACGGCATCGAGGGGCCGAACACCGTCCCGGGCGCCGCGGTTCACGAGGACCGTGGAAAACCACCTTCCCGGATCCCGCACCACCACCCGAGCCGCCACGGCCCCTTGGGGGAGCTGGGAGCGGAGGTCCAGCAGCCGGCGCAGCCGCTCCACCTCCGTGCGGGCCTCCTCGAGGTCTGTAAGCTGTCGGCGCAGCCGCTCCACCTCGGCCCGAAGCCGCGCGTTCTCCGACCGCAGCTGTCCGATCTCCAGCAGGGCCGCCCACCACCGTTCACCCGTCTCCAGGACCTCGTCCAGGGCCACCTGCACCGGCACGAGCACCGAGAGCACCAGCTGCCCGAGCCACCCCACGGCCCGCCGATCTGGCCATCGGAGCTGGCCCGTGAGGAGGGCCAGCACGCCCACAAGCAGCACAACCGCCGCTCCGACCCGACGCCGGAGGGATGTCGCGATCACCGCTTCCCCGTGATGAGCACCTTTCGGAGATGGTCGATCTCCTCCAGGACTCTCCCCGTGCCCAGGACGACGGCGCTGAGGGGATCGTCGGTCAGGGTCACGGGGATCCCCGTCTCCTGCGCGAGCAGCCGGTCTAGCCCCCGCAGCAGGGCTCCGCCGCCCACCAGCACGATCCCCCGCTCCACGATATCCGCGGCCAGCTCCGGCGGAGTCCGCTCCAGGGTCTGCCGCACCGCGTCCACGATGGCCGCCACGGGCTCACTTAGGGCCTCCCGGATCTCGGAACTGGTCATGCGTACGGTGCGGGGGAGTCCTGTGAGGAGATCGCGGCCCCGCACGTCCACCACCTGCTCCTCCCGGAGCGGATACGCACTCCCAATGGTGATCTTGATCTCCTCCGCGGTGCGCTCGCCGATCAGGAGGTTGTAGGCCTTGCGGGCATACTGGATGATGGCCTCGTCCATCTCGTCCCCGCCGATGCGGATGGACTTGCTGGTGACGATCCCGCCAAGGGCGATTACCGCGACCTCCGTGGTCCCTCCGCCGACGTCCACGATCATGCTGCCCACGGGTTCGCTCACGGGTAGACCTGCGCCGATGGCGGCCGCCATGGGTTCCTCGATGAGGTACGCTTCCCGGGCGCCCGCCTGCAAGGTCGCGTCGATCACCGCCCGCTTTTCCACCTCCGTCACTCCGGAGGGGATACCCACCACGACCCGGGGCTTGAGGAGGGATCGCCCCCGCAGCCCCCGGCGGATGAAGTAGGTCAGCATGGCCGTGGTGGTCTCGAAGTCTGCGATCACCCCATCCCGGAGGGGCCGCACCGCCTGCACGTCTGCGGGCGTGCGGCCGATCATCCGCTTGGCCTCCTCCCCGACCGCCAGTACCTGCCCGTCGTCCATGCGGCGGGCGATGACGGAGGGCTCCCGGACCACGATCCCCTCCCCGCGGACGTAGACGAGGGTGTTGGCGGTCCCGAGGTCGATCCCCATATCCCGGGAGAGGTACCGGCTAAAGAACCCATCCCACCACATCGGCTCCCTCCTCGGCCCGGCACGTGAGTCCTGGCGCGGCGTTCCGTGGCTTCTGCTTCTGAGTGTACGCGGTTTCAGGGAAAGGGAAAACCGGACGAAGGCCCTAGACCCCTCTCCCGGAGGCTCGTGAACTGGCCGTTGCCGATGACCACGTGATCCAGCACGAGGATCCCCAACATCCGACCCACTTGCTGGAGACGCTCCGTGAGCCGGACGTCCTCGGGGCTCGGCTCCGGGTTCCCCGAGGGGTGGTTGTGGGCGAGCAGAACGGCGTGGGCGCCCCGCCGAACCGCTTCCCGGAACACCTCCCGGGGGCACACACTCGCCACGTTCAGGCCTCCCCGGGCCACCTCCACGATCCCCATGACCTCATGCCGGGTGTTCAGCAGGAGGACGTAGAAGTGCTCCTGTTCCCGGCCCTCCAGGCGCGGACGGATCACCCGGACGGCGTCTGCGGGCGTGCGCACCACGGGACGCCGCACGGGATCGAGGCCGCTTGCCCGCTGCCCGAGCTCCAAGGCCGCCATGAGGACGGCGGCCTTGGCAGGCCCCATCCCCGGAACCCCGCACAGCTCCTCGATCCGGGCACGACGAAGCCCCTCCAGGCCCCCAAATCGGGCCAGCAGCTGGTCCGCGAGGTCCAGGGCTGAGGTGCCGGGGCGACCGGTCCGCAGCACCAGGGCCAACAGCTCTCGGACCGATAGGGCCTCCGGACCCTCGATCTCAAGCCGCTCCCGCGGCCGCGCCTCAGGAGGAAGCGTACGCAGTCCTGCCATGGCCGTCCGCCTTTAATGAACGAGTGCGTGCAGGCGGTTTCGCGCCGCCTAGACCAGGCGCCACACCCAGAGGGCGATCAATACCCCCAGCAGGATGGCCAAATTCAGGCGGAGGGTGAACCCGAAGGTGAAGGTGAAGAGGGCGAGATCAAGGCGTAGGGCAGGCTGGAGCCCTACCTCTAGGGTCCGGGCGAGCACGGAAACACCCGGTAGGTTGCGCACGGACTCCGCAAGCACGTGCCCCACCACCCCCCCTAGGAGGACCACAAAGAGCAGGACCCCCCACGCGCGCTGGGTCCGGCGCGCCATGACCGAGCGCTACGTCTTCATCCGGTCCTCCTCCTCGTCCTCCCGCATGGAGCGCCGGAAATCCCGGATCGCCCGGCCCAGGGAGCTTCCGATTCCTGCAAGCCGCGAGGGGCCGAAGATCAGGAGGGCGATGAGGAGGATAATGACGAGCTCCGTCGTCCCGATCCCGAAGGGCATCCGCCACCTCCGGGCCCATTATAGCAACTAGTCACCGCCGGCGGCGCAGCCACCGGACCACCCCAACCACCGCCATGCCTAGCAAGGCAGGACCGACGACGTGTACCCGCCGCCGGAGGAATCCGGTGACCTCCCACACGGACCGGCTCACCTGCCCCAGCTCCTGCCGCATCCGGGATAGGCGGCCCGCCATCACCTCTCGGAGGACCCGGATCGCCGCCACGAGCTCACAAATTTCCGGATCCACTGGACGTCCTCCTCCAGCACAATTCGAAGCGCCTGCAGCCGGATCGCCCGGATGCGCCGGATGCCAACCCACATCAAGATGGCGGATGCAGCTCCGGTGAGGAGGAAGAGCACGAGTGCCGCCAGCCACAGGGGGAGCCAGAGGGCGAGCAGGAGCGTGAGGAGGAACGGGGAGAACAGGAGGAGGCCGACGCCCAAACAGGCAGCACCCACCAAGAACCCGAACCCTGCTCCCAGCTGCAGGAGGATCCGGCGGAGCTCGGTCCGGCCCAGGGCCACGTGCCGGCGCACGAGCTCTCTGGCCTCCTCAAGAAGGGCATCGGCCTCCTCAGCGAGACGGTAGGCCACCTCACATGACTCCGTGGGCCGTGATGATGGCCCGGGCGATCTCCACGAGCTTCCGGTTCTCCTTCTGGCTCTGCACCTGCATCCGGCGGAAGGCCTCCTGCTCGCTGATGCCCAGTCGTTTCATGAGGATGCCCTTGGCCCGCTCGATGAGCTTGCGGGCCTCCAACGCCTCCCGGAGATCCTGGACCTCCCCCCGGAGCGCCTGGAACTCCTCGAACCGCCGGCGGGCCAGCAGGATAGCGGGCAACAGGTCCTCCTCCGTCACCGGTTTGACGAGGTAGGCGAACACCCCCACCTCCATGGCCCGCTCCACGAGCTCCACCTCGCTGTAGGCGGTGAGGAGGAGGATGGGAATGGGACGGTGCTGGAGGATCTGCTGGGCCGCGGCGATGCCGTCGAGGCCCGGCATCTTGATGTCCAGGATGGCGAGATCCGGCTCCCGCTCCCGGGCCAGCCGCACCGCCTCCTCCCCGTCCGTGGCCTCCGCCACCACCTCGAACCCTAGGGAGCGCAGCTGGGTGCGCAGGGCCATGAGACGGATGGCCTCGTCGTCGGCAATGAGGATCCGTAACCGCTCGCTCATCGGATGAACCGCACCTCCACCCTCGTTCCCTTTTCGCTCTCCATGGCAAACACTCCCCGCAGGTCCCGGTACACCAGGTCCCGGACGATCCGCAACCCCAAGTGGGCGTCCCGCTCCAAATTGAATCCGGGTGGAAGTCCCCGACCGTCGTCCTCCACGGAGACCACCACCTCTGAACCCCGGGTCTGCAGACGGATGCGCACGTGCCCCCTCTGCCCATCGAAGGCGTGCTGCACCGCGTTGGTCACGAGCTCGCTGAGTACCAGGGCCAGGGAGGTGGCCTGCTTGCTGGGAAGCAGCAACGGCTCCCCCACGACCTCAACGGTCACCCGGCGATGAGGCCCCCCGAGCTCGTGAACGATGGTCTCCCCGATCCGCTCCGCCAGCTGGCGGATGTCCACCTCCTCGATGTGCTCCGCACTCAGCAGCTGGTGGACTGCGGCGATGCTCTTCACCCGGCCGATGCTGTTGCGCAGGCTGCGGTGGGCCTCCTCCGGTGCCGAGAGGGCCTCCAGGTAGAGGAGGTCCGCCAGGGTCTGCAGGTTGTTCTTGATGCGGTGGTGCATCTCCTGGAGCAGGGTCTTGAGCTGCCGGTTGGTCTGCTCCAGCTCCTGCTCGCGCTGGCGGATGATCCGGTCCCGCGCCTCCAGGTACGCTTGCCCCACGGCCAGCATCTGCACGTCGATGGCCCGGTGGAGGGTGTTCATGGCGAGGAGTACGTCCGGGGGGAAGGCCACCCACAGCCGCTGGCTCAGCATGGTCTGGATCTGGGCGTTCACGCTGGTCCGTAGGAGCCCCATGGCCTGGAGGATCTCCTCCAGGCTGAAGCCGAACTGGAGCTGCTGGGTTGCCACCCGGTGGGCATGCTCGTGGACCTCCTCCTGGAGGGTCTGCCGCTCCTCCTCCGCCTTCGCCCGCAGCACCCGGAGCAAGAGGGTCAGGGTCTGATTCCCCCACAGCTCCGTGAGCTCGGGGTATGCCGCGTACCGCGGAACCCGCCGATGCAGGCTCACCTGCCACCGTTCCAGGATCCGGGAGGCATGGGATTCCAAATGGGCCGCGGTGGTGCGGATGGCCATCCGCACCATGATCTCCCGCAGGCGCAACAACGGCCGCACGATGCGGCGCAACCCCTGGGCGGACAGAGCGCCTCGCCTCCCCGAACTAGTGTAGCAAGTAGACCGCTCAGTAGTGCCGGTCGAGGACGAACTCCGTGAGGCCGACGAGGCTTTCGCGGGCGGGGACGGGCGGAAGCGCCTGAAGCTCCTCCAGGGCCTGACGGGCGTGCTTGTGGGCCACCGCCCGCGCATAGGCGAAGGAGCCGTGGCGTTCCAGCACCTCCCGGAGCCCTTCCAGATCCCCTTCCTGGATTAGACGAACGAGGTGCACCCGCTCCCCGTCCCGGGCGTGGCGCAGGGCGTGGATGAGGGGGAGGGTCATCTTCCCCGATCGGATGTCGCTGCCGATGGGCTTTCCGAGGGTCTTGGGATCGCTGGTGAGATCCAAGGTATCGTCCGTGATCTGGAAGGCGATCCCCCAGTGCAACCCGAACCGGTGGAAGCGCTCCGCCACGGCCTCCTCCGCCCCGGCAAGAAGCGCCCCGGAGGCACAGGCGGAGGCGATGAGTTGAGCAGTCTTCCCTTCTACGATGCGGAAGTAGATGCGCTCCTCCGTGTGCGGGCGATTCCCGTGATGGATCTGGAAGATCTCCGCCTGGCTCATGGAGACCGTGGCCATGGCCATCCGAGCCGCGACCGCCGCGGACCCGATCCGGGCCAGGAGGTGGAAGGACTTGGCAAAGAGGTAATCGCCCAACAGCACCGCGACCTGGTTGCCCCACCGGGCGTTCGCGGTCGGTTCACCCCGGCGCAGGGTGGACGCATCGATGATGTCGTCATGGATGAGGCTTGCCAGATGGATGAGTTCCACCGCGGCGGCCAGGTTCAGGCTCTCTGCAGGTGGTTCCCCCACCACGCGGGCGCTGAGGAAGGTGAGGGCTGGCCGCAACAGCTTGCCCCGGGTTCGAAGGACGTGGGAGACCAGCTCCTGGAGGAAGGGATCGTCCGCAGCCAGCTCCTCCGCGAGAACCCGGAGAAGGGTTCTTAGGTCCTTCTCGACGGGGCGGTAGAGGACTTCGAGGTCCGTCATCGGGCCTGCTGCGCGCCCAGCTGTCGGATGTACGCCACCAAGGCCCAGACCTGCTCGTCGCTTAGGGCTCCGAACGCCGGCATCCCGCTGCGCCTGGGGGTGTCCGCAAGCCCGTGCTTGATCACCCAGAAGGTGGCACCCGGGGGCATCCGCTCCTGGAAGGCCCGGGCGTGGAAGTTCATGGGCTTCGGGTTCAGGGTGGCGCCCGCCGGGCCGTCCCCGCGACCTTCCGGACCGTGGCAGACGGCGCACAAAGTGGCGTACTGCTGCTGGGCGGTCTGAAGGGCTGCGGGGCTCAGGGTCGGCATGGGGTCGTCCAGGACCTCTTTCGGAACCACCGCGAGGATCTCCTGGACCTGCTCGCTCCCGTCCTCCACCGGACCCGCGGCGATCCCGGCCACTCCGGGGACCGTCCGGGCCACGGGCCGCACCTCCGGGGCCACGAGCCCTCCCACCACGAACAGGTAGAAGACGGCCCACACGGGGAGTAGGACGTAGAGCACGAGCAGGAGGGCCGGAAGGCGCCCTGCGGCTTGGCGCGTGGGTTGCTCCGGAACAGGCGTGTGCCCTGCCATCGCCTCCCTCACCTCAGGGTCAAGAGGTACGCCACCAAGGCCCGCAGTTCGGCCTCCGAGAGGTACGCGTAGGAGGGCATCCGTCCCCCGGGGGTGCGACGTTGGGGCTCCCGCAGCAGGCGCATGAACTCCTCGGGACTCCGGATCCGGCTCGCGACGTGGGTGAGATCGGGACCGATCCGCACCATGCCCAGGGCCGTGGGGTTCAGGTGGGCGTAGTCTGTGGAGCGCGACCCCTCGCCGATGTCCCCGCTTCGGGCCACCACCCCGAATCTGGCCTCCGGGGCCCGGACCTGCTGGGTGTGGCACTGGGCACACCCTTCCCGGAGGTACACCGCATACCCAAGCCGCTGCTCAGGGGTGAGGGTGCGGGCCGGGCGGGCCGGCGGTACTCCCGGGAGCAGCACGGTGGCCACAAACCCGGCCAAGGCCGTCACCAGGCAGAGCATGGGGACCGAACCCACCGGAATTTGCATCTTCGGCTCCTATATGGCCACCGCCAGCTCCCGCTCCCCCGCGGGAACCTCGACGCCCGAGTCCGCGGTGAGGAACACGTTCCAGCAGAACATCAACTGTCCGCAGGCCACGAGGCCAAGTCCGAGGGAGCGAACCGCGAGGTACGGAACGATGGCGTGGACGCTGTAGCTGAAGGGGATGGTTCCCGTCGCCCACACGATGCCCTGCACGAGACCCGCAAACAGGAGGCTCACCGTCACCCCAAACCACCCAACCGTCCAGGCCCAGAAGTGCCACCACGCGAGCCGCGGACTTGCCAGCAACCGGCCGATGGCGGCCGGAACCATAGCATACGCCGCTCCCAGGCCTACGGATCCTGCCCCGGCCCCCACGACGAGTGCCGTCCGGGCCTCCGTCCAGAGGGTGAGGCCGGATATCCGGGCGGGGCCCAGCAGGGATGCGAAGCCTGCGACAAGGGATCCGAACAGGAACGCGGCGCTCCCGACGAGGAAGAAGGCAAGGGCGGGAGCGTTCGAAAGCACGGCCCACCTCCCTTCCAGGGCTTTCCACACGCCTGATACGGCCGTCGCCGTGGGGATCAGGAGGAGGAAGGCGGCCACCGCCCCCACCGTCTGCACCCAGAAAGGCACAGGACCCCACACGAGCTCGGAGCCGGCGCTGAAGGGCGTAAAGGCCGCGGTGGTGAGGAAGATCAGCATGGGAAGGGTGGGGAATCCGTTCTGGGCGTTCAGCCGCCCACCCACAAGGGACAAGGCCACCGCGGAGGCCGCACCAAAGAGCCAAAGCCACAGGATCCCCTGCCGCAGGAAGGCCTGGCTGAGCGCATCCACGATCCCCCAGTACGGGTTTCCGCCTGGGGTGAAGAGTCCTTTGCCCAGCACCAGGACCACCACGAGCCCGCTCAACGCCCCCAAGCCGAGCCATCCCCCTGGATCTTGCCTCCTTCCGGCCCGTGCCGTGCGTATAAGGCTTACCAGTACGAGGAGGGAGGCGGCCACCCGCAGAAGGTCCACGATTGCCGGAGCCTCTCCCCAGAGCCGGCCGCGGCTATTGCCCTGGAGAAGGGCCCACCAGGCCAGGAGCTGGGCGAGGTTGTGGAGCCATACGGCCAGGTTCACCCCTCGTACACCCCACAGGGGTTCCCGGACCGCTTGGGGGACGATGGCCACGAGCGCGCCGAGGAGGAGGTTCGTGCAGAACCCGAAGATCCAGAGGTCCCGGGCGGCGGCCCAAAGACGCCCGTACGAAAGCCACGGGACGTCTCCGAAAATTCCCGGGAACACGAGGTGGAGGCTACCGGCGAGCTCGTGCAGGGCCGCGAGCGCAGCCCACGCGGTCCCCAGGTACAGGAAGCGGCGGGAGGGACTCCAGGGTTCGTCGGGGAACGTCCAGCCCACCATCTACGTCTCCGCCACCAGGCCGAAGGAGGCCACGAACAGCAACAACAGGAAGAAGGCGATCCAGAAGAGGGTGTACCAAAGGTAGGTGCGCAGCTCCCTCCGGTTGAACCGTCCGATCACCGCTTCCCTCCTGCCGGGACGAGGTTGCGGACTTTCTCCACGAATTCCCGGACCGCGGCCACGAACTCCGCCCGGTCGTGGAGACCGTAGGCGAAGAAGGCCACCCGATCCGGGTCCACCCGCTGGCGCTGCAACCGCTTGCGCAGCTGGTCAATCCGGCCCTCCACGAGCCAATTCCCCTCCCGGTTCAGGCAGTCACCCATGGGGCACCCGCACACGAAGGTACCCGCGGCCCCGCTGCGCAACGCCAGCTCCAGCCAGGCCGGTCGCACAAACCCGGAGCAGGGCACCACGATGAGGGTGACCTCGGGGCAGTCCTTCATGGTCCCGTCCGGGTTCACGAGCCCCTCGCTTGACACCGCCCAGTCGCACAGGAAGCCGACCACCCGAGAGGTCCGCTCGGGTTCTCCGCGTGCCGTCACCGGCGCCATGGCTCCTCCTTTACCCGGCGGGGACCGCGGCTTGTGCGGCCTGCCGGATCCGTTCCTGGATGTCCCGTTCCAGCATCCGCGGAAGCTCTAAGGCTTGGAAGGGACACGCTCCGATGCAGATCCCGCACTCCACGCACCGGGAGTCCACCACCACCGCCAGCAGCTTCCGGTTGGCCGCGGCCCGGGTCTTGCCGGGATAGGGGCTCGGCACCATGTAGATGGCGTTGTAGGGGCAGTCGTAGTAGCACAGCTCGCACCCCGTGCAGTTGTCCTCCACCACCACGGCCACGCCAGGGGACCGCGGGACGCGGTGGGGGTCATCGGGCAGGGAGTAGGGGATCCACAGGCCGTAGACCACGAGGGCCAAGACCAGCAGGAGCGCCCACCCCGGCGCCATCCACCGGGCGAGCACGTACGGCCAGAGGTAGAACCAGTCCACCGCGAACCCCTCGGGTTGAGCGTCCGGGGCCGCGGGCCGGCCGCTCGCGGCCGGAAGGGCCGCGGCCAGGAAGAACAGGAGCCCGACGCTGAAGAGGACCCACAGGGCCGGCGGCCACACCTTGGGGTGGCGGATGCGCACGTAGTGCCACCACAGGAGGATGTAGAGGGTGACGGCCGGACCCACATGCAGGAACAGGAACCGCGGAAGGGTCGCATCACTCACCCCTGGCCCGCCTAAGAACAGCCGCACCAGCCACTCCCCCACCAAGGGCACGCTCCCCAGGGCCTGCACCGTGAGGCTTGTGAGGAGCTGGCTGCGCTCGTCCCACACGAGCAAGTACCCCGTGAACCCCGCAAGCCCGCTGAAGACCAACAGGAACATCCCGGAGATCCACGCGGCGTCCCGGGCCTTCCGGTAGCGCTCCGTGAACCAGTTCCGGAACAGGTGCAGGAGGATGGCCACCATGAAGGCGTCCGCCGCGTACCGGTGGATCCCTCGGAAGATTACCCCGTAGGGCACATGGTCCGTGAGGAACTGAACGGACGCATACGCGCCCTCGAGGCTCGGCTCATAGTACAGGAAGATCAGGATGCCGGAGATCACGAGGATCGTGAGGAAGAGGTTTGAAAGTCCCCCCGTGTAGTACAGGGGGTTGAAGTCCTGGGGGTAGACCCGCTGGATCGCGCGGTCCAGCCGCAAGGTCCAGTCCTGCAGCTTCAGGATGAGCTTCCGGTACACCGCCTCACTCCTCCCGTGCGGTGATCCCTGATCTCCGGAACAGCAGCACAAGAACAGAGTACAGCATGAGGAGAACCCCCATCGCACCCGCGCTCAGGAGCCGGCGGTCTGCGAGCTCCCCGTACACCATCGCCCCCACGCATGCGAGGGAGGCGAGGCTCACCAGCACGATCCCGCGGGCAGAGCCCCGCTGTGTCCTCAGCTTGGTCAGGATGTGCTCGTAGAACCCGATCCGACGGCGCACCCGGCCCGCCCGCCGGTCCGACACGTACATCACGAGTCCGGCTCCCAGGAAAGCAGCCACGAGCAGAAGACTCCACCCCACGGCTTGAGCCCATGCCCCGGGATCCCCGGTCCGTACCACCGCTTTCCACCCGGACCACGCCCGGGGAAGCGCCACGACTGCGGCTGCGAACGCCACGAGGAAGGCCACCCGCAACACTGCTACGCTCCGGAGCTGGGTGCGGGCCGCGCCGCGGGAACTGCTCGAGGCGCGGGTTTGGGAGCCGCCGCCTCCGCGGCCCGGACCTTGCGGCGGTATCGGATCTCCAGTACGAACCCCAGCAGGAGGGTGAGGGTCGTGATGATGAGGACGATGTGGGGATCCCGGCCAATCACGGCGATGTTGAACAGGATGAGGGCGGTGAACACCAGGAAGTACGTAAGGGCCATGATGCCCACCACGGTGAAGAAGGGCCGCTCGCTCGGCCGCCGTCCCTTGCTGCGGTCCAGGAAGGGCACCAGCATTCCGTAGGCGATCAGAAGCCCCGGCCCCAGACCCGCCCACAGAGGCGGCGTATACTTCACGTACTGGTAGAGGGCGAGGAAGTACCAGTCGGAGAGGATCGGCAGCGGCGTGCGGTTGGGATCCGCCCGCCGGCCCATCTCCGCAGGGAAGATCCAGCTGGCTACCGCGAGCATGAGGAGCAGGATCCCGATGGCCGTGGGCGAGAGGTTAAAGCGCTTCCGACGGGTGAAGATGAAGTACAGCTCCACCAGGATCAGCAGGAGCACGGAGATCCCGAAGTGGATGGCGTAAAAGCGCGTGAGGGTCCCCTGCCCTTCCGCGGGCCCCCCTAAGAAGGCGAAGGCGATGGCGCTGCCGAACCGGGTCTGGCCGATGAGGGGGAGCTCGTCCAAGTAGACGGCCACGGTGAGCACCACCTTCGCGGCCCAGAAGGCCCGCTGGTTCCAGATCAGGAGATAGCCGGTGAGGCCGGAGATCATGCCGAGTACGAGGGAACCGAACAGGATCATCCAGCTGAGCTCATTAGGCCGCTTGTACTCCCCCAGGAAGTACATGCGGTAAATCCGGAGCGTGATGGCGATGATGAGCATGTCCGCCCCGTACTTGTGCATGCCCCGGATGAGCCAGCCGAAGGGGACCTCCCGCTGGATGCGGAGGATGGAGGGGTAGGCGCCGTGGGTGGTGGGCTCGTACCAGATCATGAGGAGGATACCGCTCACGATGACCACGATCCAGGAGAAGTACACGATCTGACCGAGGAGGTAGAGGGGGTTACTGTAGCGCTCCACGTTGGTCTCGTCAAAGAGATCCAGTTTCTGCTTGCGCTCGCTGAACCACTCCCGCAGGCGCTCCCACATGGCTAGGCGATCCCTCCGGGTTCCACCGCGGTCACCACGATCACTCCGTTCCGGATCTCGTAGACGAAGTAGCGGGGTGGCCGGGGCGCGGGGCCTGAGAGCACCCGGCCGGGGACCTCCCGGTCCGCGGGGTCAAAGATCGAGAGGTGGCAGGGGCACCCCAGCAGCCCGTGGCGGCGGTCCGGAGAAGGCATGTAGCCCCCGTACCCTGCGGTGATCTCCCGCCAGTCCGGCACGTAGTTGAAAATACAGCCCAGGTGCGGGCAGATCCGCGAGAAGATCACGATGTCCGTGGGCTCCTTGCCTTCCTTGTACCCCGGAAAGCGCACCGTCCAGGGGAGCTTGATGGCCACCCCCGGCACCGTAAAGGCCCGCGCCAGCTCCGGCGTGTACTGCGGGTACTTCTGGGTGAACACGAAGAACTTGCTGGACCAGGGTTGCTGTAGCTCCTCCACCCGGGCGATCACAAGCGGCTCTCCCTTTGGCAGGTCGCCCTCCGTGAGGTTCGGCGGGAGCTTCCCCTGCGGCACGCCAAGCCCGGGGTTGAGGTTCGGCTTGAGGTAGCGCAACAGCGGTGCCGCGAAGGCCGCAAGGGCACCGAGGGCAGGGACGGAGGCCAGGGCCTGCAGGAAGGTCCGTCGGTTTACCCCGGTCGTCTTGCGCTCCTCCGCCATCCTCTCCCTCCTATCGGAGATCCGCGGGTGGATCGTACACGAAGGTCCACAGATACTCTACCACGGCCCAGATCTCCTCAGGGCTGAGCGCATCCCGGTAGGCAGGCATCAGGCGCAGGCCCCGGCGCTCCACGCCCTCCGCGATGCGCTGGTAGAGCTCCGTGGGCTTGCGGTAGGCCATCCACTCCCGGTCCGTGAAGATCCCGGGACCGACGCCCCGCGCCCAGGTCCACACGAGCTCCCGGAATTCCTCCCCTCTCGGACCTCTTCCATCTCCGAAGACGCCGTGACAGGTCGCGCACCGCTGCTGGTAGATCCTCCGGCCCAGCTGCAGCCGCTCCCGGGTGGTGGTCCGGCTCCACGCCCAGAACACCACGTCCCAGATCTCCTGATCCGAAAGCCGCGGCGTCCCACCGTCCACCGCCCCATACGCGGGGTGCTGGAACCCGGGCATGGCGGTGTGCGGCCGGCCCCGAGCTACGGTCTCGAACATGGAGATCGGGGTATTGAGCCGCATCTGGTCGAGGTTGTGGAAGTTGGCGGGCCGGGAGGGGAGGGGTTCCCCTTTGGGATGGATCCGGAAAAACCCCAAAAAGTCCGTGTAGAGATTCTTCTCCGGTGCCGTAAGGGTCTTCGCCGCAGGTCCGTCCCCCCTCCCCTCAGGCCCGTGGCAGGAGGCACACCGGGCGTCGTAGATCCGCTTCCCCTGGTCTGCACTGGGCTTACGGGGCATGAGCCCAATCCGGATCACGTACCGGGGGAGAGGCTCGTAGGCGGGCCCCCGGGGCCCCGCCATCCGCACATAAGGCTGGCAGCCGCTCAGGACAAGGACGGCCAGGACCACAAGAGCCCACGTCCGCTTTCGGGTCATGGTCCCCACGAGGATCCCCGTCAAGCCCTCACCTCGGAAAGAAAGACAAAAAGGCAGGACCCCACCGGCCCCGCCCTCAAGGCCACCGGCATTGTCCACCCTTTCTGAAAATCCGTCAAGGCGCGCTCTCCCCTTCCTCGTACCGCGTGGGGCACTTGGTGAGCAGCACCCAGGCCTGGAATACGCCGTCCGGCCGCAACGTCCCTTCCACCACCACCGGGGCCCCGTCCCGGAAGAGATCCGTCACCGCTCCCCGGTAGGCCACGGGTAGCCGCGCGCCGTTCTCCTCCAGAACAAAGGAGAGTTGGGGACCGTCCCGGCGGATGGTCCCCGGAGCCACGTTCCCCGCCACCCGCACGGGCACCCCGTACGCCGCCTCTCCCCGGTTCCGAAGCTCTGAGACCGTGACGTAGTACACGGCCGCGGACCGCACCCCACTATAGACCAGGGTCCCGAGGGAAACCAGGATGACGCCGACGAGGATCGGCCCGTGCCTCACGGTACCTCCTCCGCAATCCCTCGGACTCCGACCTTCTCCCGCACCTCCGAGGAGAGCCGCTCGAGCTCCCGCTGGAGGTGGGTGATCCGGTGGTGCAGCCACATCAGGTAGAGCACCAGGGCCATCCACACCACCCAGTACGCCCAGAAGAGGTAGACCATCTTAGCTCTGAAGCTCCACCCGCAGCCGGCGGAGGGCTCCCTCCAAGAGGCCCACCCGTAGCCGCAGCCGCAAAAGAACCAGGTACAACAGGGTGAACGCCCCAAGACTCACCACGAGCGCCTGCACCATGGCGGGCTCGATCCCCGTGGGCCGACCCGCGGGGTCCGACCCGAACACCACGGGGTGGACCCCCCGAAGCAGCCGGACGCTGAAAAACACCAAGGGCAGGTTCAGGAAGGCCAAAATGCCCACCACCGCGGCGAAACGGCGGGCCCGTTCCCCCTCCGAGACCGCGCGGAGCACCAGGTAGCCGAGGTAGACCAGCTGGGTGAGGAGGGTTGCGGTGAGCTGAGGTTCCCACGTCCACCACACCCCCCAGGTGGGTTTCGCCCACAGGACCCCCGTGAGGAGCACGAGTCCGTTCAGCAGGGTCCCGATCTCCGCGGACCCGCCACCCAACTCGTCCCAGTAGGGCTTGCGGGTGCGCAGGAACTGGATCCCGCTCAGGAAGGTTACGAAATAGGCCAGCAGGGCCGCCCACCATAGGCTGAGGTGCACGTAGAAGATGCGCTGCAGGTGGCCCATCACGCGCTCCGTGGGGGCATACAGGAAGGCCGCATACCACGCGAGCGAAACCGCCGCCCCCACGACCGCCGCCTCCAGCCGGCTCACGCGTCCTCCTCCACCACCGATTCGAAGAGCAACAGGCTCGCGGCCCCCAGGATGATAGCAAAGGCCCCCACCACCCGCAATTCGGGCCACGCGGCGCCCAGCGGCAGTCCCTGAAGGACCTTCGCCGTAGCGGCCACGCTCCCGATGAGGAGCGGAAGGGCCAAGGGAAGAAGCAGGGGCGCGAGCAACAGCTGGCGCAACCGGGTCTTGGCGCTCAGCGCGCTGAGGAGGGTTCCCGGGAGGGCGAGGCCTGCGCTCCCGAAAAGCAGGACCGTTCCCAGGGCCGCAAGCCGCGGCCACAGGCCTACGTTCAGCAGCACGGCGAATACAGGCAGGGTCAGGGCCTCCACCACGACCATCCACAGGAAGGTGCTCGTGGCTTTGGCGCCCAAGATGGCCGCCCGGTCCGCGGGACTCGCCAGGACCGCCCACCCCGCCTGTTGCTCGTGCTCCAGCGCGTACGCACGGCCCAGTCCCAGAAGAGCGGCGAAGGTGACGGTGGTCCACAGGACCCCAGGGGCCGCCGCGGCCACCACGGTTGGGTCCAGGCCCAGGGCCACGCTGAAGAGAACCATGGCCACGAGCGCCATCAACCCCATGGAGAGCACGAGTTCTTTCGCCCGCAGCTCGATCCGCAGGTCCTTTTTGACCAGCGCCCGGTACGCGGCCCAAAACCCCGGGATCCGGCCGCTCTGCGGGTAGGTCGACCGGGCAGGGGGAGAAAGGGCGGGCGTGCCCAGGGCGACCAGGCGGCCGTCGACCAGGCGCAGAACCCGATGGCAGAGGTCCCCAACCTCCTCGGGCCGGTGGGTGGTGAGTACGAGGGCTCCGCCTGAATCGAGGTGGGCGCGCACTAGCCCCCGCAGCCACTCCGCTCCCTCCTCGTCGAGAGCCGTGAAGGGCTCGTCCAGGAGCAGAAGGGCCGGGCTGGGGAGGAGGGCCCGGACGAGGCTTGCGCGCTGCTGCCAGCCCCGGGAGAGGTTCCGCACGAGCTCCTTCCGCCTTGCCCACAGGCCGCTACCGCGCAGGAGCGTCTCGAGTCGGTCAGGTGGAACGCCGTAGAGGGCCGCAAAGAGCCTGAGGTTCTCCTCCACGGTGAGGCCGGGGTAGAGGCAGGTTTCGTGCCCGGTCCACCCGATGCGGGCCCGCACCGTAGGGCCGTCCGCTTGCGGGTCCAGGCCGAAGAGGCACAGTTTCCCCCCATCCGGCCGGAGGAGGGTGGCGAGGATGCGCAGGAGCGTCGTCTTCCCAGAGCCGTTGGGGCCGACCACGGCCACCGCCTCCCCGGGCCTCAGCTCGAGGCTCACGTCCCGGAGGACCAGCCGCTCCCCCAGGACCTTGCGGATTCCCTCTGCCTGGACCACGAACCTCAATGGCCCGGGAACAAACGGGCCCGCAGGTGGGCCTGCAACTCGGCTCCGTCGAACAGGAAGAAGGGGTAGCCTCGGTGGGTGGCCGCTTCGTACGCTGCCTCCTGCTGCCCAAGCTCCGCGAGCTCCTCCCGCACCCGCTGGATCTCCTGTGCGAGGGGTGCACTCAACTCCTGGTTGAGGGCTCGGATCCGGTGGGTGAGGGCCCGGCGCTCCCGCCGGGTGAGGTTCTCCTGCTGCAGCCGGCGGATGAGGGCCCATTTCTCCTCCGCCAATGCACGGAGCTGTGGGTCCTGAGGAGGGTATACGCGGTCCGGGTTGTGCAGAAGTTCGTAGAGGCGCTGCTGCAGCCGGGCCCGCCGTGTCTTCGGGTCCTCCGGGGGATCGAGGGGCAGGTGGAAGGTGGCCGTGACCACGGCGAACTCCGGAGGGTCGAGCTGGAGGAAATTCCGAATCACTACGTCCGTGGCCCGGTCGTAGTGGGCGCCTCCGACTCCGTGCACGAAGAGGTCGGCCAGGCACACCCGCACGAACAGGGTCAGGGTCAGCGCGCGAGGTCGTAGCTCACATCCCTCCAGCGCCTCAGGCGGGCTTTCGGGCCCGATGCGGAGGAGGGGAGACTCCTCCTCCAGCAAGACCACCTCCTGCCCCTCCCGCTTTGCGAACACGGGCCTGCGCCGCCCCGACCGGACGCTCCACAGGGGAAGCTCGTACCGATCCCCATGGCGCCGGAGGTCCGGAAACGGCTGGGCCGCAGACCGAATCCCCTCGGTCTTGCGATACGCCTGGAGGGCCTCGTTGTAGGCGGCCCACAGCCGTTCGTGCGAAGCCACCATCCACCGGACAAACCGCAGAAACGCGCGGGTTCGGCTGAGCGAGGAGACCGGGAGTTCCAGGTAGCGAGGGGGAGGTTCAAAGCCCCGTCGTAGGGCCGTGATGAACTCCCCGAAGCTTCCGCAACTCCTCAGCACCCGTTCTCCCAGCTCCCTCAAGCGGCGAAGCCGCGCAAGGAGCTCTGGGCGGTCCAGGGTTAATAGGTCCTCCTCGAGCGCCGCTACGAAGGCTCGCCACCGCGCGAGGGAAGGAGGCGGTACCGCCTCGAAGGGGACTTCCGGCGGGCAACTGATCAGGGGATGGTGGCGGATCCGGAGGGCGCCGTTCCGCCGCGGCACCGCCACATCCACCCTTTCTGCCTCGTCGCTATCCACGATCAGGTTCAGGCCCCGCAGGCCCGCACAAAGGCCAAAGACCAAGGTCTTGGCCCAAATGCCGGGGTGGTAGAAGACGGGCTGGTGACCCGTAACCACGAGGGGGCCAGAAGCGATCTCGGCATCGATCCCGATCCGGTTCGAAAACCGGGCCGCGGCCGCGAGGATCTCCTCCTGCGCGGCCTTCCGGAAGGCGGGAAGGGGTTCCCCGTCGAGGAGGACGTCGCCCCGCTCCAGGCGCGCCGCGTTCGTCTCCGCGACCCTCTGCCAGCTACGGAGCGGCGGCACGCACACCACCTCCCCGGAGGCGTTCGGAACCTGGATGGAACGGGTGTCCCACGCGTCCAGGCGCTCCCTCCTCACAGCAGGGCATCCAGGGTTCGTAGGCCCACCTCCTCCCGCATCACGAAGGGCTCTGCGTACGCCACGCCCACGAGCGACCCGTAGTAGGCCGCGGTAGTTCGGAGGTGGTCGAGGATCCAGAGGTTTCCCTGCTCATCCTCGAACTGGCTGCGGTAGGCGGCCACACTCTCCAGCTTGCGGGCGAAGGTCTCGCTGACGTCCACGAGGAACGAGGGACGCCGGACCATCCGGTAGTGGGTGGAGAAGTAGTGGATCACCCGCCGTGGGTAATGCGGCAGACCAGGGATATCGGACTTGGTGAGCTTCGCATAGAACCGGGCGGCTTCCCCGAGCTGGGCGGCCTGCACGTGGTCCGGGTGGGCGTCCTCCCAGTAGGGCACGAACAACAGCTCCGGCCGCACCTCCCGGATCACCGCGGCCACCCGTTTGCGGGCCTCCACGGTGTCCAGGAGGAACCGGTTGGGGAAGTTCAGGGTGATGCGGCGCACACCCAGGATGTCCGCGGCGGTCGCCGCCTCCTGAAGCCGCCGTTCGGGCGTCCCCCGGGGTGTGGGCTCCCCGTTGGTGAGGTCGCAGAGGGTCACCGCCCAGCCCTGGCGCACGAGAAGCGCGATGGTCCCGCCCATGCCGATCTCCGCGTCGTCGGGGTGAGGCGAAAGGACCAAAGCCCGCCGGCTCACCGCACCTCCTCCTTGCTTAAGCACGCCGCAGACGCTCCCTGAGCGAGCCACCGCTTTGCGGCCCGGTGCAGGACCTCCCGGTAGTACCGCAGCCGCACCTCCGGGTCCTCGAGTCCTCCCCAGAACCGGCGCGCAGGGTTCTTGTAGATGCGGCCGATGGGGATCTCCCGGACCCGCAGCCCAAGCGCCGCCGCCTGCACCCACACCTGCAGAGGCATCCCGTAGGAGGGCTCATCGAGCTCGAGCCGCCGCAGGGCTTCCGCCCGGTACGCCTTGAACCCGCAGAAGGCGTCGGTGATCCCAAGCCCGGTAAGACGGTTGACCTCCGCGGTGATCTCCCGGTTAATCCGCAACCGGTCGGGCGGAGGATCCTGACCCCGGGAGGAACCGGGCAGGTACCGGCTTCCGGAGACGATGTCCGCGCCCTCGAGGGCCTCAAGCAGATCCGGAATGAGGTAGGGCTCGTGCTGCTCATCGCAGTCCATGGTCACCACCACGTCGTACCCGTGCTCCAACGCGTACCGGAACCCTGTGATGAGGGAAGCCCCGTATCCGCGGTTTTCGGGGTGGCGGATCACCCGCACCTCCGGGAACCGGGCGAGGATCTCGGAGGAGCGGTCCGTGCTGCCGTCGTCCACTACGAGGATGTCCGCCTCCGGCGCGTACCGCCGCACCGCCCGGAGCACCCCTTCTAGGGTCTGCTCCTCATTGTACATGGGCATGACGATGAGAACCCTCACCGCAGCTCTCTTAGGGCAACGTAGGCGGCCTGTACCGTGCGGTCGATCTCCTCCGGCCCATGGGCCAGGGAGACGAACATGGCCTCGAACTGGCTGGGCGGGAGGTAGACGCCCCGGCGCAGCATCCCCCAGAAGAACTGCGCGTAACGCACCACGTCCGCCCGTCGGGCGCTCTCGTAGTCCCGCACGGGTTCTTCTGCGAAGAACAGGGTGAGCATGCTCCCCACCCGGTTGAGCTGAACCGGAATCCCTGCAGTTCGGGCCGCGTCCAGGAGGCCTTCCGCGAGGTGCGCGCTCGTTTGTTCCAGCCGCTCGTAGGTGCCCGGCTCGCGAAGACGCCGGAGGGTCGCAAGCCCGGCCCGCACCGCTACGGGGTTTCCCGATAAGGTTCCCGCCTGGTAGACGGGGCCGGAGGGTGCCACGAGGGACATCACGTCCTGCCGCCCGCCGTAGGCCGCAAGCGGGAACCCGCCGCCGATCACCTTCCCCAGACACGTCAGGTCCGGGCGGATGCCGAACAGGGCCTGGGCACCGCCCCACGCCACCCGGAACCCCGTGATCACCTCGTCGAAGATCAACAGCGCCCCGTACGCCGCGGTGAGGTCCCGCAGGGCCTCGAGGAACGCCCGATCTGCGGGGACGACGCCCATGTTGCCGGCCACGGGCTCCACGATCACCGCGGCGATCTCGGGCCCGAACTGGGCGAAGGCCTTCTCCACCGCCCCGACGTCGTTGTAAGGGAGGGAGAGGGTGTGCTGGACCGCGGCCACGGGAATCCCCGGGCTATCTGGAAGCTCCAGGGTCGCGACCCCGCTGCCTGCCCGCACGAGGAGGGCGTCGGCATGCCCGTGGTAACCGCCGTCGAACTTCACGATGCGGTCTCGGCCCGTGGCAGCTCGGCTCACCCGTACCCCACTCATCACCGCCTCCGTCCCGCTGCTGACGAGCCGCACCTTCTCCAGGGAAGGGACCGCCTCGCACAGCACCTCGGCAAAGGCCACCTCATACGGGGTGCAGGCGCCGAAGGAGCTCCCGAGGGAGGTGGCTTCCGCCGCCTCCCGCACCACCTCCGGGTCTGCGTGTCCGAGGATAAGGGCTCCCCAGCTCCCCACGTAGTCGATGTACCGGTTTCCGTCCACGTCCTCCACGTAGGGCCCTTCTCCCCGCACGAGGAAGGGTGGAGTCCCGCCGACTGCCCGGAAGGCCCGCACGGGGCTGTTGACCCCACCCGGCATCAAGGCCTGCGCGCGCTCGTAGAGCCTGCGGGAGCCAGCTTGCCTCATGTCCGTAGCTTCCGGGCGGCCTCCTTCGCGAAGTACGTGAGGATGAGGTCTGCCCCTGCCCGCCGGATAGAGACCAGGGTCTCCCACATGGCCCGCTCCAGATCCACCCATCCCCGCTGGGCGGCCGCGTGGATCATGGCGTACTCCCCGCTCACCTGGTAGGCGGCCGTGGGCACTTTGAACCGGTCCTTGACGACCCGCAGCACGTCGAGGTAGGGAAGGGCGGGCTTCACCATCACGAGATCCGCGCCCTCCTCTAGGTCCTGGGCCACCTCCCGCAGGGCTTCCTCCGCGTTGGGCGGATCCATCTGGTAGCCGCGCCGGTCCCCGAACCGCGGAGCGCTTTCTGCGGCTTCGCGGAAGGGGCCGTAGAAGCAGCTGGCGTACTTGGCCGCGTACGCCAAGATCCCCACGTCCCGGTAGCCCGCCTCGTCCAGGCTTGAGCGGATGGCCTGGACCTGTCCGTCCATCATCCCGGAGGGAGCGATGAGGTCCGCACCGGCTTCGGCCTGTGCCACGGCGATCCGGCCGTAGACCTCCAGGGTGGCGTCGTTGTCTACCGGCCCCTCAGGGCCTACAAGGACCCCGCAGTGGCCGTGGTCCGTGTACTCGCACAGGCACAGGTCTGCGATGAGCACCACCTGATCCGCGAACTCCGCCCGCAGGGCCCGAAGGGCTTTCTGGACGATCCCGTTTGGGTGATAGGCCTGACTCCCCACCGGATCCTTCTCCTGGGGAATTCCGAACAAGATCACCGCCCGGACTCCGGCCTCCAGGAGCTCTCCCACCTCACGGATGAGGCTTGGTACCGTGTGCTGGAACTGGCCCGGAAGGGAAGGGATCTCCACGGGCTCCAAGAGGCCTTCCTTTACGAACAGAGGGGCCACCAGCTGCTCGGGCCGCAGGGCGTGCTCGGCCACGATCCGCCGGAGGGCCTCCGTGCGCCGCAACCGCCTCCCCCGGTGGACCGGAAACCCCATCCTACCGCCTCCCCTCGAAGAGCGCTCTAAGGGCCTGGACCATCCCTTCGGAAGTGTACACCTCCGCCACGGCATCCACCCGGACTCCGAGTCTCCGGGCGGCTTCCGCGGTCACCGGCCCGATGCAGACCACCCGAACGCCTTCCGGGAGCCGACTACCCAGAAGACGCACCAAGGCCCGGGCCGCAGAAGGGCTCGTGAGGGTCAGGGCGTCCACCCCTTCCCGAAGGACCGCCACTAGACGGTCGACCTGGTCCCACGCTACCTCCGTTCGGTACGCGGCCACCACCTCCACCGACGCCCCCAGGGCCCGCAGCCCGCGAGGAAGTACATCCCGGGCCTCCTCCGCCCGCGGGATCAGGACCCGGGCTTGCCGGAGGTCGTAGGCCGAAAACGCCTCCACGAGAGCCTCCGCCCGGTACTCCGGAGGCGTGAGCGCGGGCGGCGCTCCGATGTGCGCTAAGCGGCGAGCGGTGGCGGGTCCGATGGCGGCGAGACGCACGCCCCGCAGAACCTCCAGGGGAATAGCGAGGCGGCGGAGTCGGTCCTCCACCGCGAGGATTCCGTTCTGGCTCGTGAACACCACCCAGTGGTAGGTGCCGAGCCGCCGTAGGGCCTGGTCCAGGGGTTCGTAGGAGGAAGGCGGGAGGATGCGGAGCAGGGGAACGTGCACCACCTCCGCGCCTAGGGCGCGCAGCCGATCCAACCCATCCGCGGCCTGCTGCTCAGGCCGGGTGATCAGGATGCGCCGACCGGTAAGAGGGGCCATATGGCCTCCGCGGCCTGCCGGCCGACCTCCTCCGCGGACGCGAGGGGTCCGGTGCGCTCCACCCGCACGATCCGACTCCCGTCCGCGGCTGCCACAAGGCCCCGCAGCCGCAGGGTGTGGGCAACCGGATCGCAGGTGGCGAGGGCCGCGGCCGCAACCGCGCACCCGCCGCCCAGTCCCCGCAGGAACGCCCGTTCCGCGGTGACGGCAGCCCGGGTCAGAGGGTCATCCAGGACCTCCACGAGGGAGCGGACGCGGAGGTCATCCTCCCGCACCTGGAGGGCCAGGGCTCCCTGGCCCGGAGCCGGAAGCATCACCTCCGGGTCCAGGCGCTCCGCGATCTCCTGCTCCCACCCGCCCCGCACAAGCCCTGCCACGGCCAAAACCGCGGCATCTACCTCGCCGGATCGCACCTTGCGGATCCGGGTATCCACGTTTCCCCGAAGCGGCACGATCTCGAGGTCCCTCCGGTAGGCCCGGAGTTGCGCCGCCCGACGGGGGCTACTGGTGCCTACCCGGGCTCCGTAGGGGAGGGCCGCGAGGGACGGGAAGCGGGCGACGAGGGCATCCCGGGGGTCCTCCCGGGGCGGGATCGCGGCGATGTGGAGGCCGGGTGTGGGGATGGTGGGAAGGTCCTTGAGGCTATGCACCGCGAGGTCGATCCGTCCCTCCAACAGGGCCCGCTCCAGCTCCGCCACGAAGAGACCCGGCCGTTGCTGCGGCACGAGGGGCCCCGCGAGTCGATCGCCCCGGGTCTGGATCACCACCACCTCCGGCAAAAGCCCGGGATGGTAGGCCCGCAGAGCCTCTAGGACCGCCTCCGTCTGGCGGCGGCTGAGCACGCTTCCTCGGGTCCCTACGCGGAGGGAGATCAAGAGCGCGCGACGTCCTCTAGGTCCAGCAGGGCGCGGGCCGCGTCCACGAGAACTGCATCCCGCTCCGCCGCAATCTCCTTCAGCCGCACGATGGGTCGGTGCAGCAGACGGTTGAGGACGGCGCGCAGGGCCAGGCGCACCGCCTCCTGGTCCTTCGGTGGGAGGTGGGCGAGTTGCGGGCGCAGGCGAGCCCACTCCTCCTCGAGGATCGCCTCCGCCCGGTGGCGGAGCGCCCGGATAAGGGGGACCACACCCAGGGATCGGTACCACGCCTCGAACTTCCCGACCTCCTCGGCCACGATCCGCTCTGCCCGTTCTACCTCGGACTGGCGCTCCAGCAGAACCTTCCGGCCCGCGGCCTCCAGGTCATCGATGTCCACGAGGTGCACCCCAGGGATGGACCGGACCGCGGGGTCCACGTCCCGGGGAACCGCGATGTCGAGGATCACGAGCGGCGTGGTGCGGCCGCGCATCACCTCTGCCACCAGGGAAGCCTCTACCACCACGTGCGGGGCACCCGTGGAGGCGATGAGGATGTCGGCCTCGCGGAGGGCCGACCCGAACGCGTCGAACCGCACGGCCCGGGCCCCGAAGGCAGCGGCCAACGCCTCCGCGTGCTCGAGGGTGCGGTTACAGACCACCACGGAGGTGCAGCCCGCCTCTACCAGGTTACGCACCGTGAGGTGCGCCATCTCGCCGCTGCCCAGCACCAAGACCTTGCGGCCCGCAAGCTCCCCCCACACCTCCCGGGCCACGGCCACCGCGGCGCCGGGAACGGAGACCGCCCCCCGGCCGATCCCCGTCTCCCGCCGCACCCGACGGCCGACGGCGATAGCCTGCCGGAACAGCCGGCTGAGGATCGGACCGATCCCGCCCCCTTCCCGGGCAAGGGTAAAGGCCTCCCGTACCTGGCCCAAAATCTGGGCCTCGCCCACGATCATGGAGTCGAGCCCTCCGGCCACCCGGAAGAGGTGCCGGGCGGCGTCGGATCCGCGGTGGGCATACACGTACGGGGCGAACGTCTCCCGGGGAACGCCGTGGTAGGCGGACCAGAAGGCGAGGACGGCCTCCTTCCCCGCCTCGGGGGCGTCGGTGACCACGTAGGCCTCCGTGCGGTTGCAGGTGCTGAGGAGGGCGGCCTCTTCGATCCCCTTCTGCTGACGCAGGAGGACCACCGCGGAGGCGAGTTTAGTGGGCAGGAAGGCCACCCGCTCCCGCACCGCCACCGGGGCCGTGTGGTGACTGAGACCGACCGCGAGGAGGTCCATGGCTTCCGGTGCGAGCATAGCCGAGCCGTGCGGGGCCGTCAAACACCTGCCTTAGGGCAGCAGGCGTCCTCAAGATCCCCTTACAGGAGCTTCACCCCGTTGATCTGGAGTTTGAACTGACACCCTAAAAACTCCGCGGCCCGGCGGCACAGGACCATCCGGGAGAGGAAGATCTCGAAGTACTCCATGACGGGAGCCGCGTTCGTGTTGATCACGAGCTCCAGCGTGATCTCCCGGTTCTTCTCATCCACCCGCAAAAAGGAGTGCTCCACCGCGTAGTTCACCCGGTCGTGGATGTCGAAGGTGGTGGGGTCAGGGTTCCGGACGCGAGAACGGTGGACGTCGGACTTGTCCGCCAGGATCACCGCGGCGCTCACGTTGCTCACCGGCTGTCCGTGGGACTCCTCGTGGTTCCCGATGGCGCTCATGACCACCGCCCGCTCCTCCGGCCCCATCCCCAACCGGGCCAAGATGCGGTCCGCCAACAGCGCCCCCACCTGCTCGTGGTTCTGACGGCTCACGAGGTTGCCGATGTCGTGGAGGTAGCCCGCGATGGCCGCCAGCTCCGCGTCCCGTTCCGGGTGCCCCAGCCGCTTGAGGATGTTGTAAGCGATGCGGGCGGTGAGGTTTGCGTGCCGGAATCCGTGCTCTGTGTAGCCCAAGACCCCCAGGGCCTCGTTGGCCTTGCCCACGTAGGCCTCCACCTCCGGGTCCGCCTTCACCATCTCCAGGGTGACCCGGAGCGGCGCGGTGGTGGGTTTGGGCTCCCGGGAGATTTCCATGAACCTCAGGCGTACAGCCCGCGTAGTCGGCGGGCCTCCACGATGCGCTCTACTCCCAGGCAGTACGCCGCGGTTCGGAGGTCCACCCCGAACCGTTCCGCGGTCTGCAGGACGGCCTGGAAGGCGCGCCGCATGAACAGCTCCAGCCGGGACCGGACCTCCTCCTCCGGCCAGAAGTACCCGTACCGGTCCTGCACCCACTCGAAGTAGCTCACCACGACCCCGCCCGCGTTCGCCAAGAGATCCGGAACGACGAACACCCCGCGGCGCCGCAGGATCTCATCCGCTTCCGGAGTGATGGGCTCATTCGCTCCTTCCACGATCACCGCGGCCCGGATGCGCTCGGCGTTCTCCCCGGTGATCTGGTGCTCGATGGCCGCCGGGATCAGGAGGTCACACGGCAGCTCCAGGAGCTCCCGGTTGCTGATGGTGCGGGCTCCAGGATAGCCGACCACGCTCCCTGTGTTCCGCGCGTACTCCTTGACCTGATGCGGCACCAGCCCCTCCGGGTGGTAGATCCCGCCCCGGACGTCGCTCACGGCCACCACCCGCGCTCCGGCCTCCTCGTGCAGGAGCCGCGCCGCGTGGTATCCCACGTTCCCAAACCCCTGCACCACCACCCGCGCCCCCTCAAGCCGAAGCCCCAGGTGCCCAAACGCCTCCCGGGCCACCACCAGGATCCCCCGACCCGGGGCCTCCTCCCGGCCCCGCGAGCCGCCGAGCGGGACCGGCTTCCCCGTCACCGTCCCCGGCTCCAGATACCCCCGCTTCATGCAGATGGTGTCCATCACCCAGGCCATCACCTGGGGGTTCGTCCCCACGTCCGGCGCCGGGATGTCCTTGTCCGGACCGATGATGTCGAAGATCTCCGCGGTATACCGCCGGGTGAGCCGCTCGAGCTCCCGGTGGCTCAGCCGACTGGGGTCGCACGCCACCCCGCCCTTCCCGCCTCCGAACGGCACGTCCACCACGGCGCACTTCAGGGACATCAGGGCCGCAAGGGCCATCATCTCCTCCAGCGTGACGTTCGGGTGGTAGCGCAGCCCACCCTTACACGGACCCCGGGCCGTGTCGTACTGCACCCGGTACCCCGTGAACACCTCCACCCGGCCGTCGTCCATCTCGACAGGCAGGGAGACGATGATGCACCGGCGTGGGTGCTTTAGGGGCTTGGTGGTGGACTCGTCGTACCCTAACAGCTGGGCCGCCCGGTCGATCCACCGACAGACGGCCTCAAACGGATTCTCCGGCTTGTGCGCCTGGAGTACAACCCCCATTCCTTCACCCCTTCCGCTCCCCGGCCTTCTCCCGTTCCTTCTCCTGGGGCTCTGCCCTCCGGCTCCGCACGGCACCCACCGCGGACCGATCCGCCCGGACCCGCACGTTCGGGGCCAGCTCGAGGGTGATCTCGTCACCGTGGACGTCCACGATGGTCCCGTGGATACCCCCGATGGTCACCACCCGGTCACCCTTCTTGAGCTTGGCCAGCATCTCCCGCCGGCGCTTCTGCTGGATCTGCTGGGGCCGGATGAGCAGGAAGTAGAAGATGGCGAGGAGCAAAAGCCAGAGGATCAGCGTGTAGGCGACGTTGGGCTGGCCCTGGGGGGCCTGTAGGAACATAGCGCCTCCTTTCCCGTCCGACCTCTCCCTCCCCCATGGTACCATTCCCCTACCACCGGGTGGCGTAATGTCTCAACACCCGGTCCCGCCAGGCGGAGAAGGTTCCTTCCAGGATGGCGTTCCGGGCCTCCTCCACCCACCGGAGAAGGAAGGCCACATTATGGTAGGTGGCCAGGATCGGGCCCAATAGCTCGCCTGCCTTGAAGAGGTGGCGCACGTAGGCCCGGGTATGCTGCCGGCACACCCGGCAGGTGCATTCCGGATCCAGGGGCCGGAAGTCTGTGCGGAAGGGGCTGTTGCGGAGGTTTACCCGGCCCTGCCGGGTGAACACCACCCCTGTCCGGCCCACCCGCGTGGGGAGCACGCAGTCGAAGAGGTCGACGCCCCGCGCGATGGCCTCCACGATGCCCGGCGGAGATCCCACCCCCATGAGGTAGCGGGGGCGGTCCTCCGGCACAAGCCGCACCGTGAACTCCAGGATCTCGTAGGTGAGGGCGAGGGGCTCGCCTACGGAGAGGCCGCCGATGGCATATCCGGGGAGATTCCACCGTACCGCGTGCGCGGCCGCTTGGGCCCGCAGGTCCCGGCTGAAGCCGCCCTGGAGGATCCCGAAGAGAGCCTGGTCCGCCCTGCGCTTGGCCGCGAGGGAGCGCTCAAGCCAATGCATGGTGCGGAAGAGGGCCTCCCGGGCTTCCGCCTCGTCCAGCGGATACCCACTACACACATCCAGGGGCATGAGGATGTCGGAACCCAACGCCTCCTGGATCTCGATCACCCGCTCGGGCGTGAGCTCGTGCAGGCTCCCATCGATGGGCGAGCGGAACACGACGCCGTGATCCGTCAGGCGGCGCAGGTGCGCGAGGCTCAGGACCTGGAACCCACCGCTGTCCGTGAGGATGGGGCCGCTCCAGCCCATGAAGGCGTGAAGTCCGCCGGCCTGCGCGATGAGCTCTGGACCGGGCCGGAGGTACAGATGGAAGGTGTTCGCGAGCAGGAGATCTGCGCCGAGAGCCCGGAGGTCCCAGACGGGAATTCCTCGCACCGCGGCGTTGGTGGCAACGGGTGCAAAGCAGGGTGTGCGGACAGGGCCGTGCGGAGTATGCAGGACTCCTGCCCGCGCCGCGCCGTCCTGCGCGAGGATCTCGAACCGGAAGGTCTGCACCGCCTGCATGCTGCGCAAAATCAGTATAATGGCCATCGAGGACCCGGACCGGAGGAGGGAGGCATGGCCGAGGAGGAGCGCAGGCCCCGTACCCCGCCCCAGGACGACGAGGCGGCGGCCCGCCGCCGGCAGCTCATCGAGGAGGCGAAGGCCCGGTGGGCCGCCAAGAAGGCCGCGGGAGGTGCTGCGCCGCAACCAACAAAGGGAGAGCCAAGCCGCGAGGAGCGGATGGCGGCCGCCAGAGCCCGCGCGGAAGCGGCCCAGCGGGAACGGGCGGCCGTGGCCGTCGAGGTGTTCGTCGCGAGCGCAAATCCCGGAGCCTCCCCCATCACCCCGCCGCAGAATCCCACCCTCCGGGCCTTCGGCACCGTCAACCAGGGGATCGAGATCGAGGCGGAACCCAGCGAGGAGCAAAACCTCCGTAAGCTCCTCGGGGGACTGGGAGCCTACCAGAACCCACTCCGGCGCAACCGGTTCCAGCTGGATTACCGGTACTGGAAGGAGGCCAAAAAGCGGCTGGAGGCCGCGGGCTACAAGATCGAGCAACAGGACTTCCTGGGCCGACCCCTCGATGATTGGGATCCCCTGACCCGGGGTTGGGTGCGGGCGCGCCTGGAGTCGCTATAGGATCAGCATCGCGTCCCCGAAGCTCCCGAACCGATAGCCGCTCTGCAGGGCTTCCTGGTAGACCGCGAGGATCCGCTCCCTTCCCGCAAAGGCGCTCACCAGCAGGAGCGGCGTGCTGCGGGGCAGGTGGAAGTTGGTGATGAGCGCGTCCACCACCCGGAACCGGTACCCGGGGTAAATGTAGAGGTCCGTCCAGCCGGCTCCTGCCTTTACTGTCCCGTCCGGTTGAGCCGCGGTCTCCAGGGTCCGCACCACCGTGGTCCCCACCGCCACCACCCGGCCTCCCCGCGCCCGCACCTCCTCAAGGGCCTTGGCAGTTCGCGGCGGGACCTCGTAAGGTTCTGCACCCATCCGGTGCCGGGTGGGGTCTTGCGCGGTGATGAGCCGGAACGTCCCCGGGCCCACGTGAAGGGTGACGAATACGTGCGGGATCCCCCGGGCAGCGAGGCGCTCCAAAAGCTCCGGGGTGAAGTGCAGCCCTGCAGTAGGGGCTGCCACGGCGCCCGGAGACCGGGCGTAGACCGTCTGGTACGCCTCCGGGTCCTGGGGACGCTCCCGGATGTAGGGCGGAAGGGGGATCTTCCCCCACCGTTGGATCGCCTCCTCCGGGGAGACGTCCCCTCGCAAGGCCACCCGCCAGGTGCCGTCCTCATGACGCTCGAGAAGCTCTGCCTGAAGATGCCCCTCTGCGAGGACGATCCGGGTTCCGGCCCGGAGGCGATGGGCCCGCACCAGGGCCCGCCACGTTCCCTCCGCCTCCCGCCACACCAAGAGCACCTCCGCCCGTCCCCCACCCCCTTCCTTTTGCCCCCACAGCCGGGCGGGGATCACCCGGGTGTCGTTGAGCACCAGGAGGTCCCCGGGCATAAGGAGCTCCGGAAGATCCCGGAAGATCCGGTGCTGCACGCCTCCCGTACGCCGGTCCAGGACCAGCAGGCGCGCCGCGTCGCGGGGCTCGATGGGCTGCTGGGCGATCCGATCCGGCGGGAGCGCGTAGTCGAAGTCGCTCAGGTGCATCCCTCTACCGCTGCAGGAGCTCTATACCGCGGTAGTAGTACCGGAGGATGCGGTCGAAGGAGGCGCCTCGGAGGGCCATGCCGCGGGCGCCCCACTGGGAGAGACCCACACCGTGCCCCCACCCGCTCCCCTCGAAGACCGCGTGGGACCCTTCGACCCGTACGGTGAACCGGGTGCTCAGCAGGACGTTAGGGCCGAGCAAGGACCGCAACCGGGTCCCCGCGACCTCGACGGAGCCTGAGGAGGAGCTTATCCGCAATAAGAGCGCGCGGCCGGAGGGGCTTGTGCGCACCACCTCGATCCCCCAAATCCCCTGCACCGGAAGTCCAGCATCCTGCAACCGTTCCTCCAGGTGCGGAAGTGGCACCACCACCGTCCACCGCTGGTAGGGACTTCCTGCCACATACGGATCCTCCACCCCGCGCAGGTAGGGGTAGGCCACTCCCCAGACGTGCTCGCTTGCCTCCGTGTGCCCGCCGGAGTCCGCGTGGTAGACGGCCTGGATGGGCTTCCCCTCGTACGCGAGGATCATACCCCGCGTACCGTCCACCGCGGCATTCGTCCGGGGATCCTCGAACGTCGCCCCGCCGTACAGCTGTACCTCCGTGGTGTCCCGCACATCATACCCCTCCCGCCGGAACCGCCCCAGGCTCGCGAGCGCCAGGGTTCGGGCCGTCACCGCCTGGGCCTTCAGAGCTTCCGGCGGCCAAGTGGGGTCCACCTCCAGCCGGAGCACTCCGTACAGATAGCTCTCGAGGTCCAGCTCGTTGACCACGAGGAGTCCTCGGTCCACGCGCCGGAGCTCCAAAACGCCCCGGTAGGCCCGCTGCCGGTCCACGAGCCGCACCACGGAACCCGTTCGGACCCGGAGCACATCCCCGTAGAGGCGGCCTGCCACCTCGATGCCCTCCGGGAGCGCCCGGAAGGTCCACGACCCAGGCGCCAAGTACTCGACCCGGTCAGAACTCACGTCGAGCACCTCGAGCACCGTCTCTGCGGCTAGGGTCACCTGCGGCTGCCCCAGGAGGACACCCACGCGGATCAGAAGCGGAGACTGGGCAGGAAGGACGGGAGGGAGCGCGAGCACCCAGAACACCCCCACACAAAGGCCCACCATGCGTCCAAAGAGCCCCACCCGCCGCACCGCGGGCATCTCAGCGCCGGACCCAGAACAGGAGGTTCAGGAGGAGCGTGAGGACCAGGCTCACCACGAGGCTCGTGACGATGGGGAAGTAGAAGGTGAAGCCGTCCCGGTGGATCAGGATGTCGCCCGGGAGGCGTGGGAGCGCGAGGCGCGGCAGAAGCGTGAGGGCAAGCCCCACTGCCACCAGCACGAGCCCAAAAATGACCAGCAGCCGGCCCAATTCCGTCATCCCGGGGAGGATTATACCGTGGCCGTGGCCCTATGGGGACCGACGGGTCCACAGGCCCTCGGGGTCAAGGCGCCGGATGAGCTCAAGCTCTTCAGGGGTCGGCGGAGGAGTCTCGATTACGTCTTTGGCCACCCGGACCTCCCAGCCGGTCCGGGCCTGTACCTCCTCCACGGTGTGGCCCGGGTGGACGGAGGAGACGTACGCCTCCCCGGTCTGGGGGTCGAACCGAAAAACGGCCAGGGTGGTGATGAGGGCGTGCGGGCCTCCGGGAAGCCCCAGATCACGCCGCTCGTGAAGGCCCCGGAGGTAACCGGGGGAGGTGACGAAGTCCACGGCCTCCCGTAGCCGCCGCGGCTCGTGCGGGAGGAGGATCACCAGGCGCTGGCTCAAGGAGGCAATGTCGCAGGCCCCACCGCTTCCCGGAAGCTTCACGCGAGGGCGCTGGCGGGGACCGATGCGGGAGGAGTTGATGTTGCCGAACCGGTCCACCTCCGCGCCGCCGATGAACCCCACGTCCACCCGTCCCCGCCCCAGCATCCCCATGACCACCAGCAGTCGGGTGCACATGCTGGCGTTCACCACGTTGGGCGGATCGCTCATGGTGTAGAGAGGCTCGTGGGTGGGCTCAACACGGACGATCCCGTTCTCGAAGACGCCGACGGCATCAGGAGCGTGGGTGAGCTTCGCGAGCTGGAACGCGATGAGGGGAAGCCGCATCCCCACGAACACAACGTCCCCGTTGCGGATCTCCCGGCTCGCCGCGGCTACCATGATCTCGCCGGCCGTGCAATCAGAACGCATCGGGGTACCTTCCCTTGCGGACGTTTGGGGGGCCGCCGTAGTCCACGGGTGCGGCGGGGGCGGGCCGGACCTCCCGAAGGGCCCGCCACCGCTCCGAGCCCAGCCGCTCCAGGTAAGCGGCCCGGTCCGGCACCCCGTAGACCCACTCCGCCAGCCACGCCTCCATCCCCTCCACGGTCCGCGTCCGCTCGTGGTACTCGGCGTAGAAGGCATGGTCCCGGCCGTAGTACCCCGGTACCGGGGAGGGGTGGCAGCCGCCGGGGCAGGGCACCACCGCGCACACGAGGAAGGGCGGGAACAGCACGCGGTTGGGATCGCTACGGATCACCTCAGGAGCCACGATCTCCTCCGCGAGGAGCAGGATACGGTCTGCTGCGAGCCCTGCCTCCTCCGTTACCCCGAGATTTCCCCACGCGTGCGCATGCCCTTGCGGATCCGCCCGCTGTACGGCCACGATGGCCACGTCCGGCTGCAGGGCCCGAACCACGGGCACCCTCCTTCCATCAAAGGGGGACCGCACCCAGCCGAAGGCGGGGTTCTCCCGGAAGAAGTCGGCCCCGGGGCCGGAACGGACCGGGACGAAGGGGAGGCCGTGGGCGGCGGCCCACAGGGCCAAGGCCAGGGTATAGTTGGAGTACTCCTCCACCTCCACGGGCCTGGGAATGCCGTGCTCTACCGCCCTCCGGAAAGCATGTCCTAACCCCGCGCTCACGTTTCCCACCCACGCCCCCTGCACGCGCGCCACACATCCCGCTCCGATCAGCTGGTCCGCCACCATGTCGAAGATGGGGCCGATGAGGACGAGGTCCCGTTTGCGCTGCCGGATGATCTCGTGGGCCGCGGCGAAGGGGATCATGGCCTCCAGGGCCGTGCCGATGGCCACCCGGGCCCCATCGGGTACAAACCGGGCCACCGCCTCCTGCAGGCCCATGAGCTTGTCCACCACTTGCCCTCCCAAGCCCAAGCCTAGTTGATGGTTGACCAATTGGTCAATACGATAGGGGCAGAGGTCAGAGGAGGGGGTGAGGGAGGATGGCGGTGACCGCATCGGACCTCCTGGATCGCATTCGGTCCGGCCGGCTCGTGGAAGGTCCCGAACATGCGACACCGGAGTACCTGGAGGGGCTAAAGCGCACCCTCATCGTTTCCGCGGACACAGAGCTCATCAGCGCGCCTGCCTACCTGCGGGCCGCCCGCGACGCCCCCAGCCTCAACGCCTACATCTCCGCGGTGGGCATCATCCAGGACGAGCTGGGACACGCCCACATCGCCTACCGGTTGCTGCGGGATCTGGGGGTAGACACGGATGCCCTCATCTACGAGCGGGACCCCAAGGACTTCAAGCATCCCTATGCCTTCGACGTACCGCTCGAGTCCTGGACGGAGCTGGTGGTGGCCAACGCCTTCTACGACCGGGCAGGGTTCGTGCTGCTGGGAGACATCTACCGCAACACCAGCTACGGCCTTGGAAGCGGGCCCTCGTAAAGGTGGACCGGGAGGAGCACTTCCACCTGCGGCACGGGGAGCGGTGGATGGCCATCCTCGCGGAGGACCCGACGAAGCGCGAGGAGCTGCAGCGGGCCGTGGACTGGATGTTCGTCCTCACCCTCGAGTGGTTCGGGCTCCCGTACCACCTCAAGCGGCACACGGAGCAGATCGCCTACGGCCTCAAGGGGAAGACCAACGACCAGCTCCGGCAGGAGTGGATGTCCACCGCCGTGCCCCTGTGCGAGCGGTTGGGGCTCCGGGTGCTGGCCCACTACGACCCGGAGCGGGGAGAGTATGTGATCGACGTCCCCTTCCCCGCGGAGTTCGACGCGGTGAACAAGCGGTGGCTCTTTGAGAAGGGCCCGGTCTCCTGGGATCGGGTCCTGGAGCGGTGGCGGGCACGAGGGCCCGCGAACGAGGAGCTGGTACGAGCCCTGCAGCGGGGGTACCGGCAGCTGCGAACGAAGCTGGATGCCTGAGGAGGTTCTCGTGCCCACGGCCGAACGCATCTGGAAGGCCCTGGAGGAGGTCCTGGACCCGGAGTATCCGGTGAGCGTGGTGGACCTGGGGCTCATCCGGGGGGTAGAGGTGGAGGACGATCGGGTGCGGGTGCGGGTGACCTTCACGAGCCTCGGTTGTCCCTGTACGGACCTCATCCGGGAGGACATCGAAAAACGGCTCCTGCAGGTGGAGGGCGTGCGGGAGGTGCAGGTGGAGGAGGTGTTCGAACCCTGGAACCGCTCCCACCTCACTCCGAAAGCCCTTCAGATCTTGCGGAGGCTGGGGGTGACGTAGGTGGCGGAGGGCATGGCTCTGGAGGACTACGAGGTGTTCGCCCGGTACGAGGTCCACGAGCCCCTACGGCACGTAGGGACCGTACGTGCCCGAACCCCCAAGGATGCCGAGGTGTTCGCTTATACCCTCTACGACGAGTGGCGGTGGCGGGAGATGTTCGTCGTGCCCCGCAGGGACCTGGTGTGGGTGGTGCGGCCGGAGTAAGATGGGCCGGTTCCTCGTGTTCGGACGTACCGCATACCACGAGCCCCTGCAGTTTCAGGGCAGGGTGGAAGCGGAAAGTGTGGAGGTGGCTCGCCAGCTCACCTTGGCTGAGCCGCATGCGTGGGTGGAGCTCGTGCTGATTCCGGAGGACCGCATCCGGTGGGTGATCGGCCCTGCAGGAGATCGCGATGAGCGCGGGGCGTGAGGCGCACCTCCAAGCGGCCACGGCAGAGCTGGTCCTGACCCTCGCAGAAAGCAAGCAGCGCCTCGGGATGCACCTCTCGGGGTGGGCCGTGGGCGCACCAGCCCTCGAGTCCGCGGTGGCGGCCGCGGCCCTCGCCCAGGAGGAGCTGGGTCACGCCCGGGTGCTTTACGCCCTGCTGGAGGAGCTGCCTCGTCCTGCCCAGCCACGGGTGGTGGGGTTCCTCCAGTTCCCTTGGGTTCGATGGACCCAGGCGGTGGCAGGGCTTGTTCTGATGGACACCGCCCTCACTAGCCTGCTTTTGCACCTCGCGGACTCCGCATACCCTGCCCTCGCCCGCCGGGCGGATCGGATGCTCCAGGAGGAGGTCTTCCACCTGGAGTTCGCGGAGGGCCGCGTCCGGGAACTGGCCGAGGATCCCGAATGGCGGCAAGAGCTGGAAGGCTATGCCGGCCGCCTCCTCCCCGAAGTCCTCGCGTGGCTCGACCTGGACGGCGAGGGCCTACAGGCCCTCGTGCAGGAGGGCGTGGTGCGGGGAGGTCCAGAGGTCTGGCGCCAGGCCTACTTGGGCCGGGTCGCCCCGCTCCTCTTGGAGGTCGGCATCCGGCTGCCTCAGGGGATCTCGTGGGATCTGGCTCGGGGACGGTGGGAGTACCCGGCACGGCTGCGGCCCGCGCAGGCTCCCGTGGGCTGCCCATGGTGCGGGTCTAGGGAGGTGGAGCGGCTCGGTCCCTTCGGCCCTCAACTCATGGCCGCCTCCTACCTGTGTCGGAGGCGCGGGAGTCCTTTCCAACGCATCCGCAAGCGCGGGAACGCGGAGGGATAAAAAAATGGAAATGCTCATCCACGGCGAGTGGGTCCAAGCCCGGTCCGGGGAGCGCTACCCGGTGATCAACCCGGCTACGGAAGAGGTGGTGGACGAGGCCCCGAAGGCAGGCCCGGAGGACGTGGAGGCCGCGGTGCGGTCGGCCTCGGAGGCGTTCGCGCGGTGGCGCCGGATTGATCCAGAGGAGCGCGCGGCCCTGCTCCGGAAGGGGATCGCCCTCCTTCGGGAGCACGCGGAGGAGATCGCCCACACCCTGGTGTACGAGCAGGGGAAGCCCCTGCACGAAGCCCAGGCGGAGCTGCAGCACCTGCTGCACGGTCTGGAGTACTACGCGGATCTCGCCACCAAACTGCGCGGCAGCTACCAACCCCTCCCCTCCACCTTCGGTCCTGCCTTTGGTCTTGTGATCCGCCGGCCCATCGGGGTCGTCGCCGCAATCGTTCCCTGGAACTTCCCCCTCACCCTCATGGGTAACAAGATCGGGCCCGCCCTGGTAGCGGGCAACACCGTGGTCGTAAAACCCGCTAGCACCACACCCCTCGCCGCCCTCAAGGTGGTGGGCTACCTCAACCAGGCGGGACTCCCGCCCGGCGTGCTGAACCTCATCACGGGCCCGGGCCGGACGGTGGGAGAGGCCCTGGTGACCCATCCCGAAGTGCGCCGGGTTGCCTTCACCGGAGAGACGGCCACGGGCCGCCGCATCATGGAGCTCGCAGGTCCCCGGTTGAAGCGGGTGACCCTGGAGCTGGGCGGGTCGGACCCCGTCATCATCTGCCCGGATGCGGACCTGGATCGCGCGGTGCGGGGTGTGCTCATCGGCCGGTTCTGGAACGCGGGGCAGGCGTGCCTTGCGGCCAAACGGGTGTACGTCTTCCAGGAGGTTTACGAGGCCTTTATGGAGCGGCTCCTTGCCGCGGTGCAGCGGTACGAGCCGGGCGAGGGGTGGATCCGGCCCGAGCGCCCGAAGATCCGCATGGGTCCGCTCCATACCGCCCGCCAGCGGGAGGAGGTGCTGGCGCAGCTGGAGGATGCCCTCCACCGAGGTGGAAAGCTGGTGTACGGCGGTACCGTCCCGGAGGGCAGGGACCGGGGATTCTTCCTCATGCCCACGGTGGTCGTCGAGCCGGACCACAATAGCCGCGTGGTGCGGGAGGAAACCTTCGGGCCCTTACTCCCCGTCTGGAAGGTGCGTGACCTGGAGGAGGCCATCGCGCGGGCCAACGACTCCCCCTACGGATTGGGCGCCTCCGTCTGGACCCGGGATCTCGCACGGGCCTCCTACGCCGCGGAGCGTCTGGAGGCGGGCTACATCTGGCTCAACGCCGTAAACCGGATCTACGACGAGCTCCCCTTCGGAGGCCTCAAACAGAGCGGGTTCGGAAAGGAGCACGGACCGGAGGCCCTAGAATATTATCTGGAAACGAAATCCGTGGTGGTGCGGCCGGCCGGGAGGTGAGGGGGTGGTTCCGGAGCGGTATAACGCCAGCACCCTGTTGGACCGGGTCTTGGAGCGAGGCCTGGGAGAGAAGGTGGCCATTTACTTCGACGACCAACGGATCTCTTATGAGGAGCTCTACCGTCGGGTGTGCGCCTTTTCCCGGGCCCTACGGGCGTTGGGCATCCGGCGGGAGGAGCGGGTGCTGCTGGTGCTGGATGATACCCCTGCCTTCCCCATCGCCTTTCTCGGCAGCATCCGGGCCGGAGCCGTCCCGATCCCCACCAATCCCCTGCTGAAGCCGGACGACTACCGGTACTTCCTCCTCGATAGCTACGCCCAGATGGTGGTGGCCGACGCGGCCCTCCTCCCCGTGGTGACCGAAGCCTTGCGGGACCTCCCGGAGCGCCCCCACCTCGTGGTGGCTGGAGGAACCGCGGAGAACGCCCTCTCCCTGGACTCCCTCCTTGAGGCCCACGCGGGCGAGTTCCCGCCCGTAGACACCCACCGGGACGATATGGCTTTCTGGCTGTATAGCTCGGGCTCCACGGGACGGCCGAAAGGGGTCGTCCACCTCCAACACGACATCCCCTACACCTGCGAGACCTATGCCCGTCACGTGCTGCGCATCACAGACCAGGACATCACCTACTCCGCCGGTAAGCTCTTCCACGCCTACGGCCTCGGCAACAACCTCAGCTTCCCCTACTGGGCCGGGGCCTCCACGGTCCTGCGGGCCGGCCGGCCCACCCCGCAGGCGGTCCTGGAGACCATCCAGCGGTACCGCCCCACTTTGTTCTTCGCCGTCCCCACCCTGTACAACGCCATCCTCAACTACCCGGAGAGCACCCGCTACGACCTCTCCAGCATCCGGCTGTGCATCTCCGCGGCAGAGCCCCTTCCCGCGGAGATCTTCCACCGGTGGCGGGAACGGTTTGGGCTTGTGATCCTGGACGGCGTGGGGAGCACGGAGATGCTGCACATCTACTGCTCCAACACCCCGGAGGCCCTCAAACCCGGAAGCTCCGGTAAACCGGTTCCCGGCTACGAGCTGAAGATCCTCGATCCGGATACGGGGCAGCCCGTGGGGCCCGGTGTGGTGGGGGATCTATACGTGAAGGGCGAGAGTGCGTTGGCCTTCTACTGGCACCAGGATGCGAAGACCCGGCGGAGTCTCGTGGGCGAGTGGTTCTGGACCGGGGACCGGTACCGGATGGACGAGGAGGGGTTCTACTGGTACGAGGGCCGCAGCGACGACATGCTGAAGGTCGGGGGGGAGTGGGTCTCGCCCATCGAGATCGAGAACACCCTCATCGCGCATCCCGCGGTCCTGGAGGCCGCGGTGGTGGAGGCGAAGGTAGAAGGTCTGAGCCGCATCCGGGCCTTCGTGGTGCTTCGGCCCGGCTACCAGGGAAGCGAGGCCCTGGCGGAGGAGCTGCGGGCGTGGTGTAAGGACCGCCTTGCCCGGTACAAGTACCCGCATTTCGTGACCTTCACGGAGGAGTTGCCCAAGACGGTGACGGGGAAGATCCAGCGGTTCAGGCTGCGGGAAGTGCCGACCGAAGAGCGAAGCCGCACGTAAAGGGGGGAGGAAAATGCGTACGGTGTACGTGCTCGTTGTGGCGGCGCTGGTGGCGATCTCCGCATCGGGTCTGGGGATGGCCCAGGCCGCGCCCATTCGGTTCGCCTTCGTGAGCTCCCTCAGCGGCCCGTTCGCCTTCTGGGGGGTAAATGCCCGGGACGGGATGAAGATGGCGATCGGGGAGATCAACCAGGCGGGCGGGGTGCTGGGCCGGCCGATGGAGCTCGTGGAGCGGGACGACCGCAACAACCCTGCGGAGGCCATCAGCGCCTTCCGGGCCCTGGTGGAGCGGGAGCGCATCGTGGCGGCAGGCGGGGTGATCAGCAGCGACGTGGCCCTGGCGTTGGCCCGGGAGGCGGAGACCTTGCGGATCCCGCTGTTTCTGACCATGGCCGGAAGCCACGTGATCCTCCGGAGAAATAGCCGGTTCACGTTCCGGACGTGTCTAGTGGCGGCGCCCATGTACGTGCAGGCGATCGCCAACTGGATCCGGTACCGCAAGGATACCCGGGTGGGGGCCATCGTGGCGGACTACGCGTGGGGGCATGCGATCCGGGAGGCCTTCGAGCGGTACGTGGCCACCCTGCCGGGAGTACGGACCCAGGTGGAGGTGGCACCTGTGGTGAGCCCGGACTTCACGCCCTTTTTGCGGCGGCTGCAGCGGCTGGACCCGCAGCTCTTGGTGGCCGCGGGGCACCCGCCCGGAAACCCCACCATCGTGCGGCAATGGCGGGAGCTGGGCATGACGGCACCCGTAGTGGGGTCGGTCATACCGCCGGAGCTGATGGTGCAGCGGGCGGGGGAGGCGGTGTTTGGGAACTTCGTGGACTACTCCTGCGTGGACTTCCAGCACCCCACCTTCCGGGTACTGGCCAGCCGGTACTACGAGACCTTCAAGCGCTACTTCGACAACAGCGCCTTCAGCGGCTACGTGATGGTGCGGATGGTGGCGGAGGCCATCCGGAAGACCAGGAGCACGGACCCGCGGACCATCGCGGAGGCCATCCGGAAGGGACGGTTCGTGCAGCCGGGGTACGGGTGGCCCCTCTCCTACACGGAGTGGGGGGAGATGAAGGAAGCCCGCCCCATCATGTTCACCATCGAGCGGACAGGTTCAGGCGGCGCCTACCCGGGGGCAGGCTGGGTGCAGCGGTACCTCTTCCGGTCGGAGCCGCTGGAGGCGTACGTCCCCGCGGAGTGAGAGAACTCCTGGTGTAGGGGGCGGGGAAGCGCTTGAGGACCCATCCAGGCTTAGCCTGTGTACTCCTGGTGCTTCTGCCGCTCGTGGCATCCCCTTCTTTGCCACCGCGGCACCGGGTCGAGATCGCCGGCGTGTTCGCCTACGAGCAGAATGTCCCGGTGTTCGCGGCGCTCGCGCGGGGCTTCTACGAGGAAGAAGGCGTGGAGGTTAGCCGGCTGGTGTTCGGCTCCGGAGCCGGCATGCGGGCGGCCCTCATGGCCCGGGAGTTCGACTTCGGGTACTTCGCCTTCGTCCACGTCCCCCTGGCGCGGCGGGGAGGCTCCCCGTGGAAGGCGGTCCTCTCCCTCCACGACCGGGAGATCTTCAGCCTCGTGGTGCGCAACGAGCTCAAGGACCAAGTTCGGCGCGTGCAGGACCTCCGAGGCCGGACCGTCGGAACACCCATTCCGGGCTCTGGGGCATGGGTGGCCGCCAACGTCTTCCTCCGCAAGGTCGGCCTCGATCCCGAGCGGGACGTGAAGATCCTCACCGTAGGCGGGGATCCCGGGGTGATCTACAGCGCCATCCGTACAGGGCGGGTGGATGCATACCCAACCTGGGAGCCCCACACGACACGGGTCCTCCTCGAGGGCATCGGGTACGCCATCGTGCGGGCCTGGTCGAGTCAGGATCACCGCGAGTGGTATGGGTCGGACCGGCTGCTCTCCCTGGTGCTCGTGACCCGGGAGGACGTGATCCAGCGGGATCCGGACCTGGTGGGCCGGGTGGTGCGGGCCACCCGCAAGGGGTTGGAGTACGCCCGTCGGACCTCCCCCGAGCGACTGGCGACGGAGCTCATGGAGCACCCCCGGACCCGGGAGTACTTTGCGGGGCTGCAGCGGCCCTTTGTGGTGGAGATGTTCCGGAAGATCCGGGGCGGGTGGGGGTACGGGTGCCTGAGCCGGAGGGGGTTTGAG
>FWWL01001164.1_pt1 | contig 65046 bp, 73 predicted proteins | sample 2228331 | NCBI WGS metagenome assembly FWWL01 (sample SAMEA103939775, study PRJEB20133) | metagenome
GGATATAGCGGTAGGAGTGGGTATTCTGGTTATAGTGGTATAAGTGGGTATTCGGGTTATTCTGGGGTTAGTGGTTATTCTGGTGTAAGCGGTTATTCTGGTTACAGTGGGATTAGTGGGTATTCGGGTTATTCAGGCATTAGTGGGTATTCAGGTTACTCTGGTATAAGTGGCTATTCAGGGTATAGTGGCATTAGTGGTTATTCTGGTTACAGTGGAATTAGTGGATATTCAGGCTATTCAGGAATAAGTGGTTATTCAGGATATAGTGGGAAGAGTGGGTATTCAGGATATAGCGGTAGGAGTGGGTATTCAGGGTATAGTGGGAAGAGTGGTTATTCGGGCTATAGCGGATATTCTGGTTATAGTGGTTATTCAGGATATTCAGGCCAGAAAGGAGAGTGGCGAGAATGGTTAAATTATGATAACATATGGGCATATTTCAAGAATGCCCTTATAAACAACATATATTACTCCGAAGAAGATATATTGCGGGTAATTCAGTTAAACGACCCGAGTGGGAATGCGTACAGTTATAATCATTCAGTAGAATTAGATGTTGTATATTACCAAGAATTACAAAGGGGTATTAGTTATAGTGGTTATAGTGGTTATGGTGGTTTTGATTCTTCGTATCAAAGAATATATGGTATTAGCTATGGGAATTATAGTGGATATAGGGCGGGCAATTCATTTGGCTTGGTTACTGGTGTTGGTTTCCCAGGATATTCAAAATCAGAAAATTATTGGCAGAGTATGGATGGTTTAAGAGTTGTTTTGACAGCAAAGCAAGATGGATGGTTTAATATTATTTCCAATTTTGAACCAACAAGATTTGTCAACATTTACGATCTTGGTTTGTCTGGTTATTCTAATGCAAAAAACTGGGATAATATGGATGGTTGGGCGGTAGAAGAAATGGGGCAATTTGAAGCTCGCCCAATTTTGACCCATCATCATCTCGGTTATATCTCTACCCCCAACAATTATCGCATAGATAAAATTCGGAAAGCAGAGTTACAATTTGTATTTGTCTCCTCAAACGACCCCAGTGGATTATATCCTGGCTATTGGAGGTTACTTTCCTATCATCAAGGCTTGATGTTCGAATCAATTAGTATAAATGGAGAATATCCTATTTTGCCTTTTGGGATAGTCAATATCTATGTTCCTCAAGGCGGGGATTTGCAAAACAGAAATTATTCTTTACCTTATGATGGTTATTATCTTGTTGTTTGTGGTTTGAGGCTACCAAGCGTTGAAATAGGTCCTAATCCAATAGAGTTAAAAATTCAAACCTTAAACCAAGCGAGCTATGATGTAAAAGATGAATATTTGATTGACAAATTAATAACCCGTGAAGGAGGTTTGACAAATATAACTTTGAGAGGACATTATTTGCAAGGCAGTAAAATAATTTATTTAACCGATACAATCGACAGAGGTTACCCGGATAATAAATACACAAGATATTTCCGGTTAAAATTAACAAATGTTCCGGGCGAAGGTTCTATCTCAATAATTGGTTATGTTGATATGATTTATTTAGGACCTAAAATTGGTAATTTTGTGTTTACTTATGACCCACAACCATAAAAGGAGGCAAAATGAAATATTCCATTATTATCCCAACATATCTTCTTAAGTGGGAGCAATTTAAAAAACTTGTTGATTCGATTTACAGCTATACTGATATTAATATTAAAGATTTTGAAATCATAGTTGTTGCAAACGGGCAAAGTAGGGAATTTTTAGAGGAAGCAAGGAGGGACGGGCGTTTTTGGTTGGTTGAATTCCCCAGTCCTTTAGGTTACCCAAAAGCGGTTAATGAAGGTATAAAAAGGGCGAAGGGAGATTATATAATTTTATTAAACGATGATACAGAGTTATTGCCCCAACCTATAAACCAATGGATAAATTTATTGGAAAAACCTTTTTGGGAAGACCCAACTGTTGGGATAACGGGGCCACTTGACGGGTATATGCACGAAATTGGCTTTCATTTTATTATTTTCTTTTGCTGTATGATTAAAAGAGAAGTTATTAATCGAGTAGGGTTATTAGATGAGGGGTTTAGAGAAGGCGGGGGGGAAGATTTGGACTTTTGTTATAGGGCTATCAAAGCTGGCTTCCGTTTTGTCAGAGTCCCCGAAGACATAAGCTTGTTTGTTGATAAGGATAATCAGAACTTAGCCGTGGGGTCTTTCCCAATCTATCACGTTGGCGAAGCTACGATGAAACAGTTAAAAGAAAATATTTATTTTGAAAAAATCGTTCCACGGAATATGAAAAGATTAGAGTTAAAGTCCAAGGTTTTCACATTGGAAAGGGGACAATTCCCCAGAAACGCTATTCTTCCATACCACGATTTATTGAGATGGCTTAAGTTGCGTGAAAGATTGTTGGAGTTTGAAAATGAATTTGGGCGAAAACCTGTGGTGATGGAATTAGGTTGTGGCACTGGTTATGGTTTTGATTATATAAAAGATTTAGTTGGTGTGTATATTGGCGTTGATTATGACAAAGATGTTATTGAATTTTGCAAAATCGAATATGACGATTGCGAAAACGCGTATTGGATTAATCATAATATTATCGACTTATTGGGGATAAGTTTTAATAGAGAATTAGATTTTATTATATGTTTTGAAACATTGGAGCATCTGGAGCCGGATTATTTTGAACAAGCCGTAAATTGGATATTGCAGAACAGTAGAGAAGCAATGATTACTACGCCTTATAACGAAATTAACGGGGAAATAAGCCCCTTCCATCGTACGTTTAGCATCACCGAAGACAGTTATAAGCCCTTTTTAGAAAAATATAACTTAAAATTTTATTTTGAGACTTGGGGCGGAGATTTGTTGGATTATAATCCGGGCAGGGAAGTAAAGTTAATATATTGCCATAAACCATTAGAAATAAACGAACCGAAAGTTTTGGTTTATATTGTAACTAAAAATAGATATTTCACAACTTTGCCCCTAACTTTAATGAGCTTAGCCACACAAATAAGAAAGCCCGATAAGATTTTAATCATTGACGATGGCGACCATTTGGATTTAACAAAAATTGAGCTTTATTTTTATATTTTCAACTTGTTAGATGAAAAGAAAATTGAGTGGGAAGTGATGTTTACTGACGACAAAGGGCAAGTTAATGGCCACAGTTTGGTAAACGAGAAGGCGAAGGAATGGGGGTTTGATTTAGTTTGGCGAATCGACGACGATGAAATTGCAGAGCCAGATGTACTTTGGCGAATGGTTGATACAATAAAGCGAAACGAGAACATCGTGGCGGTTGCACCAAATTGCAGATTACCAAACACAGGTGATGTTATAAAAGAGCCGATTGAGAAAAATTGGCACATTAATATAGAAGACTTTTATTTGCCAAATATACAGTGGGCAAAGGATGATGGCAAGTATATTATAAACCATTTATATAGTACTTTCATTTATAAACCAGGAATGATAAAATATCCTTATGAATTTACCAAGGTTGGTCATCGCGAAGAAACGGTATTTTCGTTTGAATTAAGTAAAAAGGGGCTATTGTTGGTAGATAATGCTTGTAAAACTTATCACTTTAGAGCAAGCCAAGGTGGGATAAGAACCCATCAAGACGAAGAACTTTGGGATAAAGACGAGGAGAGTTTTATTAATTATTTGAAAAATCAAGATATTTTTAAAAATGTGTTTTGGGTATATTTGCCACACGGCTTGGGGGATACAATCAGTTTTATCCCTGTTTTAAAGGAAATCCTCGAAATTGAGAAAGACAAGAGAATCATTATTGGGACTGCATATCCGGAAGTTTTTGAGGAATTTGAACAGGTAAAAATTGTACCTGTTGCCGTTTTCCAAAAACTTTACCCCGAATATGAAAATTTAAATGTATATAAATTTATGGCAGAAAATAATTGGGACAAACATATAATTGAGGCTTATAGGAGAATTTATGGAATTTGAAGGCTTTGTGTTGATTTCGCCATATGCACGTAAAGTCACCCCACAGGGTAACCCCAAAGATTATCCTTACTGGGACTCGGTGGTTAAATATTTGTTAAAGAAAAATTATCAGGTGGTGCAAGTAGGAATTAGTGGGGAGAAAGAAATTAGTGCCTATATATGCCATTTCCTGAAGGATTTGAAATTACGAGAATTAAAAGAATGGATTTTGGATTGCGATTTTTGGTTAAGTGTCGATAATTTTTTCCCTCATTTAGCACACTTGGTAGGAAAGCCTGGGATTGTATTATTCGGGAAATCTGACCCTAGAATTTTTGGCTATGAAGAAAATATCAATCTTTTCAAGTCAGAAAAATATTTTCGGAAGAATCAATTTGATTTTTGGTTTAACGAAACGTTTGACCCACAGGTTTTTGTTGTGCCTGAAGTTGTATTTGATAAAATAGATTATTTGATAGACAAAACAAGGGGGCGGAAGTAATGCCTGTACCAAGAAGAATGGCGGGGGAAAAAATAGAGGAATATCGAGATCGATTGATAAAGTTTTTTATAGACGAAGGCAGATCCCGGGAGCAGGCCGTAGCCATAGCGTATTCAATCACTGGGAGTAAGAAAAAGTTGTTAGGGAAGAGCAAAAAGAAAAAAAAGTATTAATTTTGCAGAGGAAAGAAAGGGGTGGATGATGGAAAATTTTGGATTAGAACGCTTAATAATGACTCACATTGAAAATCTAAAAGAACAAATCGAGCTATTAAGGTTGCATAACAAAGAGTTAGAAAATAAAATCGATGATTTAAATAAAATAATAACAGAAAATATGATGAAGGTAACTGAAATGGAAGCAGGCAAAAAAACAAGTATGATATTAACGCAATTTATTACAAATATAATTTCTATGGCTGCAGGAATTTTAACGGCAATTACGGTTTTAAAATAAGGAGGGAGTTGGTATGAGCAAAACAAAAGCGATTGTGCATTGGATTGGCCGGCATTTGATATGGATTGGGTTGTCGGTTTTGGGTATTCTTGGGATATATATCGTTTTTCGGGATTTGTTTTGGCAGTTTTTTTTCGCTCTATTTGCTTGTTTAATAGCCGAGGGATTAGCGTTAGGTGCCTCTAATGTCGCAGCTTATGTTTTTACCAACCTATCCTTTACCAAAGGACTTTTTTACGGGGAAGACGATAATCTAAATTATTATGAACGTTCGGACTTCGTAAGAGTTTTGGGGCATATTTTTGTTGGTGTGCACATTTTATTTGGGATTGTATTGGCTATGTTTTTCTGGGCAAACACAGGTTAAAAAATGGGGAAAGTTGTTTTGATAATATTTTTCTTTGTTTTAAGTTCAGTTGTCTTAGGTAGACCAATCCGTTATGAAATTAGAGTTAAAGAAAAAATTGCGATTAAAAGCAGGGAATATCTTTATTCTTTTGTTGGGGTTGAAGAAAAGGGTGCAAATCGTGGAGTAATGATAGATGAGATGAACCGATGCATCGGCAACCCGCTTGGCAGTCCTTACTGTCAAGCGGGTCAATATTATTGTTATTACAAGGCATACGCCTTTTATGGCTTTGATTATCCAAATTATCCCATCCCCAAAAATGGCTTGGCTATATCCACTTTTAATTTAGCGAAGAAAAATGGCAAGCTAGCAAAAAAATATTTTGCTACGACGGATGATTTTGTGGTTTGGAAAGCCAGAAATTCAGCTTTTGGGCATATAGAAAGGGTGATAGAGAATGAAGGGAAGGGATGGGTCAAAACGATTGGTTTTAATGTGAGTTTACGAAAGGGGAAAGAAGGTGTGGCGATTAAGAGAAGGAATATTTTATTCCCTTTAAATCAAATAAAGAACATATTAGGAGTAGTAGGGGTAATAAAGGAGAAATAAATGTGGGAACAGATTCTTGCTGGTGCTTTGCAAGGAGCGAGTAGCGGGCAATCAGGTGGAGGATGGAAGAGTGTGGGGAAGGGTGCGGTTACTGCGGGTTTGTCAGCGTTAGGGACGGCGACATTAGGGCCGATTGGCGGTATTGTTGGCAATTTCGTGGGCAGCAAGCTATCGGATGCGATATTTGGGAGCGACGAGGAGAAGCAAACCAATGCCCCCGCTTTTTATCCATCGTTGATTTTACCTAATTCTAATTCACAAAACAAATCACAGGAATTTAACCCCTTTTATGGCTTTAACTTTCCCAAATCTTTCCCAAACTATAATTTATGGCCGGGCAACAAATTTATAGGAGGAATGTATGGACAACCAAAATTCTAATAGTTTGTTTACGCTCGGGGGGCAAAATCCAAACTTATGGGGGAATCTTCTTAAAAAGTTCCCAGTTATATATGGGATGAACCAGTTATTAGGCCGCCAAGATTGGGATTGGATACGCAAAAATTATTTAAATACAATTACCGCATTGCAAGACAAAAGGTTAGATGAGGGGAAAAAACTTGTTGAATTATTCGGGAAGCCTATTAATATGTGGAGTGCGGCGGGCGAAATCAACGAATTTGTCCCCTTGCGTTATTTGCAGCAAAGGCAACAATTAGGGATGGGCCCGGTTGCTAGTAGTACTATAGGTGATTTGAGCCAAATTGCACAGACCGGACCGAGGTATGTAGCACAACTGACTGGCAAAGCGGGACAACAAATTGCAAGAACTTCTAAGGATGTTAAAAGGAAAATTGAAGACGTGTCGCAAAATCCCGCGGCCACGAAGGCCCTGCTTGATAGTGCTCAAGATGCCTATTCGCAAGCTTTGACTAATTTGGCCCTCGATATTGAACCATACCAGCGGGCTTTGACGACAGCGGCGAATATTTATACAGCAATACCTGAAATTAGAAACCAAGCTTATAGGACAAATTATGATATATTTGTACGACCATATGAGGCACAACTAGGTCCTGGCGTTACTCCTTACCTTGGGGCAATGACGGAATATACTCCTATTCTTCCCCAAAATTTAAACAATCCGCTTCTTGAAATGTATAACACAGCTTATTATTCCCAAGGTTTATACGATGCTAGCACAATGACGCCTTGGTATTATAACCAAAATATTGATGCACCAAAGCAAAACTTTTGGCAAGATATATTACAATATATATTTGGTTAATTTGAGGAGGCAATATGGGAGGGGTATTCCAGGTTCAAGGTCCAGGGTGGTACCCGCAAGTAGCAACCCAATTATTTGAATCACGATTTAACCTGGCAAACACGATTGCGGAACTTCAAAGATTTTATGACCAAATGGCTTATAATGCCGCCTTAAACAATCAATCTGACCTGTATTTTTATTACAAAAATCTTTCTAATAATTATGGCAGATGGTTTGGGGTTAATCCCCAAGGATTGCCTTCTTTTGGTTTGAACCCCAACCAGTCAACTGCGATAGGGGAATCGCAGCAAAATCAATTCAAAGAAGATACACAAAGGATTCGGAGCCTCCAAAAACTTCGCGAAGATCCTGAATATTCTAAAAAGCTTAATACAACAATTGACGGAATTCTCAAAGATCCTAAGTTCGGAATGTATTTATATATGAATTTGGACCATTTTAAAAGCCCTAACGATATTGCGGGACTTGTAACTGATATGGCCAACAAGAAGTTACTCGGCGAAAAAACGATTCTGGACGAGATGGACGAAAACTGGGGGAAATTTCAGAGTTTTTTTGACTATTTAAAGACACTACGTGCACAAGAAAGCCAACAAACAAAAGAAAGCCAGGGTCTGGGAAGCTCTGGGGTGCAAGTAAATCCAAGTGAATCAACTGAAACAAAAAATACGGAGGAAGAATTTCAATTTGGCGAAGAAGAGGAGGAGTGAGATGCCACCTAAGGAAAATCCCAAAAACAAAAAACCGGATAATAACGCCAAAAGTGAGCAAAAACCCCCAGGTAACAATCTAACCGAAGGAACTAATCCCGAGAAACCCACACAACCCACGGAACAGACTCAGCCAAACGATAAAAAGGGGGATAATCCTGATGTCAATATTATAAATAAGGAAAATTTAGATAAAATAATCGAATATGCAAAAAATCTGCCCCCTGGCACTTCGTTTTCGCATACAGGCGAAGGGCCGCCATCACAACAAGCAGTTGAAGCTTATAATCAGCAAATGAACTTGATGCAACAGTACTTAGACGAGCAACGGGCATTAAGGGCACAAATTTTAAACGATTATTTGAATAGAGTAGAGGAATTGTCTCGCAAATTTTCGCCGTATAAAGGCATCGAAGACCCAACCTTTGGGTCGCCAGGGGAGTTGCAGTATACAATGAACCAGCGAGCGTGGGGGCCTGGCATTGGTTACGACCGTTACGGTAGTGCTACACCCATATATCAACCACCGCCGCCTTCCCTGCCCAACATACATTTTCCCAAAATCCCTGATTTCCCCACTGGTTCAACACAAAAAATACAGTTGAGCAAAGCGTACCCAAACAGTTATGGTTATGGCGGTGGTCAACAAAACCAAACAGATTATTATATAGCAAGCCCCTCAGGCCAACAAAGGCTTTATGGTCAAAACTTTACTTGGGGGAATTTTAATCAATGGGGGCCAACTTCGGGCAACAATCCCGCTGACGTTGCGAGAAATATTATTGATTTTTATGGGCGATATTTTAACCTAAACGATGTGGTTGTAAAAAGCAAGGAATCCCTCATTAATGCACTTAGCGAAAGAGACGAAAAAAACAACACCAAAATTCCACAACCTATTTTAGACAAAATTGTACAAAATATTCGAGGTTCTCAATCTGGTGAGGAAATTCTTTTTAACGTAATAAAAGGCTTTTTGAATTGGCAAACAGCCGATGTGGGCAAGAACGCTTACAATCAACTTTTAAAATACATAGACGACGATTTACGTGATGATGTTAAATCCAAGCTCAACAATGCTAAAACCGCAGGTGAATTTATACAGATATATGCGGATGCAATTCAGAAATCGGGAAAAACTGACCCCAAAATTAACCCATATGCAATGGCCTGGCACGGATTGTATGATTTGGCCCAAACCGTATTACCAGCAATGAACAGCAAAATTTTCGAGAAAGATGTCATCAAGGGTTATGCACAGAAAGTAAAAACTATGTGGCAAAATGGAAGCAACAATTTTCGTGGTGCTTTCCCCGACATAGGTAGCCTTATGAGAGATTTGGGTTATGGAATTGTCTTTCTGCCATTTGCCGTAGGGATGAACAACTTGGGTGCAACACATAAACAGGTCAAATCTAATAACTTACCAGTTACTCCATAGTGGAGGTGATTATGGCAAAAGATAAAAAAAAAAGAATTATAACATATGTGCCAGGTGGGACATACCAACCACCCAAAGTTCGGAATTACTACGAAGAAATAGTTGAGCAAGAGCGATTATCATCGCCCCCAATTAAGCCTGCTGACACATTTTATCCTATTAACAGCGTTTTGAAGCAGGGCACACAACCAAAGCCCACGACACCTGGGAAAACATCATCCACATTCGAACCGAAGCCACCTTCCTCTGTTCTTTTTGGTCCCGATTCATTATTGCCCAAGGATAATGTGATAAGGGGTGATGTATTATCATTCGTGCCTAATATATCACCAAAAGAAGCGGTGAGGGCTTGGGAGGTTTTATCTGGTAGCCTAGACCCATATTTTAGAGCTGAGTTAGAAAAAGACGAAGTGAAAAAAAGGGTAAGGTTGGCTCAACTTCAGCAAGAAGCAATTAAATTGCAGAAAGAGGGGAAATATGCAATACCAAAATATAAAATTGACTTCGAAAATCCAGATAAACTAACTATTGAACAAATCGAGGATGGGATTTTATCAGGTCAAATAATGGTGGAGCCAACCGATTATTATCCTCTTAAATATTACGAAAAAGATGAAAAGGGCCAATTGAGGAAGGAAACTATATATATACCTGTTAGTTTTAATGTTTACAAATTATTGCCACGTGAAATTGGTGGCAAGAAATATAAGGTAAAAGCTGAATTACCATTTGCATATATCGACAAAGAAATGAAAATTAAAAAGATGGGGCGTAGCGTTATATCTGAGGCAGTCCAAGATTTATTTGGGAATGCTTTGGATAAACCAATGGAAACAATGGTCAAGGCTTTCTCACTTCCTTCCTTGCCGGTTGGTCCTGTCCCGAATATTTATGGTATAAGAAGTTTGTTGCACGGCCCTCAAGGTGCCGCTTCGATACCCGAGCCAACGAGAGGTTATTTAACTTCCAACCCAGTTCTTGCTTTATTGGGCATCCCCCAAATTTTGCCATATTCAAGTACTTATTTAGAAGAACCAGGGGGCAAACCTTTACCCGAAGGTAACTATCCTTTGTATACGGGGACTACACCAACCCAAATGGAAAAGTTAGAAAATCCTTATTTGGGCTTTGGAGAAGGACTTGCTGGGGGAATATCTCCATTGGTTCAATTACCAACAATAATTCAGGGCAAACAACCACAGTTACCGACATATTTGCCCACCGTGGGGATTGAGCCAGAAAAGGCAGTGCTCGAAAAATACAAACAAGCAATAGAAAGAAGTGAATGGCAAGGAATTATTAGTGGGGTTTTGAGTTTGGTAGCTTTGGGAGAACTTAAACTTGCCTCTGTCCCTATAGGTGGTTTGCTTGTGGGCACAAGCTTTCTTGTGGAGCCTTGGGTAACCAAAACCGACAGAAACACATTGAGTAAGCTTTTTGAATCGGTAATCAATGCTGGTATGATGCTTGCAATGGGTCGTGTTGGAACGGCAGCCAAGGCTTTGAAAACAGGTAGACCCATTTGGCCAGCCTATTCGAAAGATGTTCTTAAAAGAACTGGAGTTTTTCTTGGGACAGAAGCTGTAAAAAAAGAATTTTTGGAGCCGCCATTAACGGAGGAACAAAAGAGGGAAAGGGTTAAGGAATATATTTATGGGCTTACATTTGCGTTATTTTTGGAGCTTTTTGGTTTACGGCACGGGTTTAAACTTGCTCAAGCAGCTAAAAAATTACAAAGGGGGAAAGAACTTGGGCAAAAACTCGCCAAGCTTGAAGACATAATAAACAAAGCTGACAAGCCTAACGTTAGATTTACACCAGAAGAAAAACAGGTAATGGAAGAGTTTGGGATTACGCTCGAGGACGCTTCTTTGTTGAAAAAGACTAATGATTTAATATTGCAATCTTCCAAACCCGAAAAAATAGAACTTTCACCTCAAGCCCAAGAAGCCCTTGGTTTTATAGGGAAAACTGGGGAAGAATTTGTTAAAGATATAGCCGATTTCTTAAAGCCTATGTCAGAAAAAATTCAGGAAAGTAAGAAGAATATAGTTAAGCCAATTGAGGATGCGGAATTCTACAAAAAGCTTCCTCAAACTATCCAGGAATATTTTCAAAGAGCTAAGGAGACGGAGAAGGAGGTGGTTCCAAAAGAAGAAGAGACGCCGCCTATTGCACTTAGCACTGGAGCTACATTAGGCGAGACTGCTCAAAAAGCGGGGGAAATCATTCAAAAAGAAGTTCCTAAGGTTGAATTTGAGGGCCCAAAAGAAAAAGAAACAACGGTAGCTTTGCCAGGGTTAACCGCTGCTGAAGAATTTTCTAGGATTGTTGATGCTCTTCAGGCTGAATTCAAACAAATTGTCAAACTTGATAAAGAAGGTAAGATTGACTTAAACGAACCAGATAATTACAGAAAAATTGATGAATGGATAAATACGGTAAAAGAAAGAGAATATGAAATAGGTGGGCAAAAATTCAAATTTACTACAGACGAGGCAGTCTTAAACGTTATTCGCAACATAGAAGATATACCTAATGCCTCGAAGATTAGCCGAGGTTACCTACAAAAGGCCAAAGAAGGCCTGGAGAATAGGTTAGAAAAGGTGAAAAAAGAGGAAGAAAAGGGAGAAATTCGCCAGAAAGCAAAAGACGCTTATTACAGCTTTTTAAAAGAAATTGACGAAAATTTAGTGGGGCTTTTAAGCGAGAGTGAAAATAAAGAACTGCAACATCTGAAAAAATTTATAGACGAGAATTTAATTCACAACCAAGAAGACTTAGATCTATATGTAAAGCGTTGGCAACGATTAATAAGTAAATTAAAATCTGAATTCCAAGATCGATATTTGAATATAAGCGAAAGGACACCAAAAATCAAAAGACAAATTGAGGATGCAATTAATTTTATCGAAAAGTTCCAAAGCACCACACCAGGGATAGAAAAACTTTTGCCCGAAGAAATAGAAGGATTAAATAAGTTAAAACAAAATCTACAGCAAAGAAAAGATAATATAGATAAATACAATTTTTATGTCAAACCATATCAGTCAATTTATGCAAAAACGCAACGATTATTAGAACAATTGCCGATTAAGTTGAACAATTTAAGCGAAAAAATAAAGTCGAGGATTGAAAAAGAAAGGTTAGAAGAAGCCAAGCTAAAGCCAGAATACGAATTGTCATTTAGAGAAAGGCAAAGTTTAATCGACTTAACTTTCCCCGAATTCAAGGATGCTATAAAAAGCTTGAAAGAAGCCCGGGAAATTATCAAAAAAATAAAAATACCATCTTTAAGGGAAAGGGAGATTATTCAAAAGGTTAATGAGTTTTATCAACTTGCGAAAGATGTTTTTTGGGCAAGGAAAAAAGAAGGTGGCCCTCTTTATACCTATGACAAAACACTTTCGGATGCAAAGAAGATAATAGATTTTGTAGAAAAGAATCCAGGTTTGCTTAACGAAATAAACAAAATTATGGCCGAACAAATCGCTCGAAAGCTATCGCCCAAGAAATTAGAAACGCCCAATGAAGAGCAAATTCAAGAAATAAAACGAAGATTATCGTTAGCCCAAAATACTTACGAGGCTATACATTCTGAAGCAAAGAAATATGGTTTGGAGTTGGACCCACGAACTGAGAGGGCAATTAAAGAAAGGAGTAAGTATATATCCGAGACACTTGAGGGGATTTCGTACGAGGGAAATCCTCGTTATGTGACTTCCCTATTAAATAAATTAAACCGAGAATTAAACATCTTTGAACAAAGTGTAGCAAGAGCGAAAAATTATATAGATAATAAAATTAAGGCGACAAAAGAAAAATTTTTAGATCCAACATATAGACCCAATTTCCAAGAAAGACAAAAGTTAATAGAAGAGAAATATCCTTTTTACCCCAATTATTCCAAAAAAGTTAAAGACATATTTGAGCAATATCAAAGATTAAAAAAGAAAAAGTTTTTATATGTCCGAAACCTGGATTTAGAAAGGTTGATGCAAACAATAAGTGATTTTGAAGTCGAAAAAAGGAATCATCTCACTTTGCCGCAAATTGAGGCCTTGATGCACAAGCTCAAAAGGTTTGTTGAAGATACGCATAATGAGGGCTTGGCTGAACATTATGCTAAAGAATATGAGAGAAAGTCTAGAGAATATGAAGAAAAAATAAGGCAAAAAGAATTAGAAAGGCAAGAGAAAGAAAGGATAAAAGAAGCTGAACGTTTGGCTGAAGAAAAGGAAAGAAGAGAAAAATTGGAATCGCTCAAAACGCCTCAAGAAAAACAAAAAGGACTAGAGGGGGAAGAACAGGCAAAGAGAGAATTAGAAACCAAACCTCAGGCCCAAGAGCCGCAGAAAGAAGTTAGCGAGGCCGTAAAAGCGACGGAGGGACCGGGATTATTTGATGAAGTTGATAAAGTACAACCACCTACCAAAGGTGAACCAGAAGCAGGGGGGAAGTCGAAACCAAAAAAGCCACCCACCGAAGAACCGCCCCCGCCAACTTTAGAGCCCTTGCCCCCGCCTAAGCCGAAGGAGCCGCCAGCAAAAACTGAGAAGCCAAAAACAGAGAAGCCACGAAAGTCAACATCGGAAGAGCAACCCCGCTTTGAGCCAAAAATTGCAGAAACAGGGAAAGGTGAAAAAAGCGGGGAGCCAAAATCTGTAACCCCCGTAGAGCCTGTCAAGAAAGAAGAGAAGTCGCAAGAGACGCCCTCCCAACCAATTTTGGGGGCTGACTCAAGGGGCGTAATCAACAAAGCAATAAGAAATGATTTTAAAAATATAAGTTTAAAAGATTTGGAAAAAACCGCCAAAGATTTAGCTGAAAACGTAAACAAAATTTCGCAGCAAGATTCTAAATTTAAAGGGAATATAGACCTCTTTGTATCAAATGTAATTGGGTTTATTAAGAAGATGAAATCTAAAAGCGAAGAGGACGAGGCGGTTAAGTCAAGAATAAAATGGTATATAGAGATTTATCAAAAAGGATTATACGACAAAGCGTTAACGGATAAAAAAGTTTTAGAGTCAATAGTTAAGAGTTTAGACAAAGCAGACAACTTGAGCGAGAGGCTTGAATGGTTTTTGAGTAGTTTGTATGATTATAATAAAAATCGAGTAGCAATAGAAAAGGGCGAAATCCCAGATTTTTTGTGGGAGAAAGCTTTTGAACCATACTTCGAGAGAATAAAGGCAGGGAAATTAAAGAAAGAAATTTTGCAAGCCATTGAGAAGGCAAAGAAAAACCCGCAAACCAAAGAGTTTTTTGAGGTGGCATTAATTACGCCATTAAACACGTTTAGAAAATTATATTATGATTTTTTAAATGCACATTCAAGTACTGGTTATAATATCAAAACATTTTATTCAGAATTATTGGGGAGGGAGGGTGCCGATGCGATATGGTTGTTCGCTAATAGAAAAAACAAAGAAAAAATAAACGACAATAAGGCACATTTCATTTCTGATGAAATTCGAGGGGATGCTGAGAAATTGGCGAAATTTCTTGAGAATAAGGCTGTTGAATTATCGCCTGGGGATTTCAATGCGTTAATTTTGGAGCTTCAGGGAACTGGGACAAGCCTTTTGGGTGCTAATCAGATATTGCATTCAAAATATCACGCAAGAACTTCTGACCCCATTGGGTTGAAACTTAATATTATGAAACAGCGTGGGATGAAGGAGGAAGCTAAGGCGGCGATAGAGAAATATGGCGATTTTCTATCTGAAATCCAGGATAGAGAAAGATTTGACCCAAACAAGCCTCCTATTTATTATGCAATAGAAGAGGTAGCGAGAGCGGCTAATCAACTTGACTTCCCGCTTTTTGCCGACCAATATATTGAAATACTTGCAAAAGCTGGCGAATTAAGTGGTTATCGTTTGCAGCAGATCCAGGGATACATAGAAAACCTTTACAAAGAGAGGAAAGGGCTTAAATTGAGCGAAGACACAATGGATTCTTTGATGGAATTGTATGAATTTTTGGGGAAAGAATATTACTACGAACATCAAAGGTTGATTGTGGATGAATTATTGCAGAGGCTTCAAAATGCAAACAATAAATACGAAGTAATAGATAGATTAGTTGATGCTGCCGAACGATTGGACAAAGATAATTATGATTACTTTTTTGAATTTTGGGGTGGTTTTGTTAATTACTTAAAATCAAAGGGCGAAAAATTCCACAAGGAGACTTTAGACACAATTAAAAAAGTTTGGGGAATAAAAGACGATTCTTTTAAGAATGCCGAAGGTCTTATGGAGCTTGCCGATAAAATATCCTCTGAATCTCAGCTTTGGAACAATCGTAGGTCCTACGAAGCAAGTTTGCCATTAATGGGCAAAATTATAGAAGAAATAGAAGAGGCGGCTTTAAAAATGGATGTTGATGATTTTATGGTTTATGCAAGCGACCTTGCTTTTGATTTTAATGTGTTGGGGCAACGTAGAAAAGCTTCGATAATCCAAGATTTTTTCAAAGAACGATTTCCTGGTTTTGACCCTGGTAATTTTGCCCTTTTTTCACCGTATAACCGCCAAGCTTTGAGGAATTTGTGGGAACTAATAAGAAAAGAAAAGCAGGGTTTTATGCAGCAAATAACGGAGATGATAACGGGCCCCATAAAAGAAACCGAATTTACAAAAAACCAGAAAGAAGTGCAAGAAATTAAGGCCGAAGGCATCACAGACCAAGATTTAGCAAATATAAGAAGTGAAATCGACCGGAAAATTGCCGAGAAAGCAAAAAAGGTTAAAGGGTTAAAGTTGTTAGATTACCTTGATAGGATGATTGAGAAAGAAATTTCTTTGATGGTAGAATATTATGAAAACAAAGGGATAAAGAAGGAATTGGATGATATTAGGGACGAAGTTTGGTTAAGGCATAAAGAGAATTATGACAAAGCCGTCAACGATGCGTTGAATGACGGGGATTTTGGCCCTGATATTAATACTTTTTTAATAGGAAGCTCGTTGGCTTTATGGGGGGCTGACCAATTGGTCGATGATGAGGGAGAATTAAAAGACGCATTGACGGCTGCTTTGCCTTTCTTGGTTTTAGGCAAGCCTTTAAGTCGTGGGGCCAAAAGATTTAGAATCAGGAGTTTTGATTTTTTGAAGAAACTTGAAAAAACTAAAATTAAAGAGTTTAGAGAAATCGAAGATTTAGCGATTCGTTCGAAGTTTTATAATGAAATTATATCCAAAGCCCCAGAAATGAAAGAGCAGGCCAAAAATACGGCTATGGCTTTAATCAAATGGGCCAAAAGTTTTACTATGCGTTCTGTTTTTGTTCAAGCAGACCGAAATCCTTTAGCACGTGAAATTAGTTTACAAATGGTTGATTCCGAAAGAAAAGTCAAGAAGCTATATAACCAAATCGCCAAAGATTTTGACAACTATTTACAAAAAATAGATGCCAAAGATTTGGCTATTATTGACCGTGCGATGATTTTAACGCAAAGTGATTTGTATGAATACAAACGTCGGCAAAGCGAAATTAAAAGTAAGATAGCCGAGGTTTATGGGGAGGAGACGGCAGAAGAGGTGATTAAATTTGTCCCCCTGCAAGATATTATAAGGAGGAATTTGGCCATTGCACATTCTATTTATGCGAAAGATGAAAGTCTAAAAGAAGGAAGAATTAGTTATTTGCTAGACAAATACAATGAGTTGAGAAGTTTGTATAAAAAAATTGCCCAAGTTAATTATGTTTATGATAATGCTATGCAATTAAACATACCTTTAAGCGAGCTGGGGCCACGAATTGAAGAGGCTAAGCGAAAGGTTGAATTGGGAGAGAAAGCGATTACATTTTTGCTTGAAAAGAGGAGCGATTTGTTAAATCAAAAGAATGATTTAAAAAAAGAGATTCATAGTTACATAAGAAACAATCGGAAGGAGGCTTTTGATATTGTGAAAAATATGTTAACCGACGTGGAAAACCCGATTAGAAAATTGTTGGCCGATGCTTTGGCTGGTGGGGAAACCCAAAAAATCGAGCTTTTGTTGGATAGAGTGATTGGCAAAGGTAAGGGTATACTCTCTCGTAATGTTATTGAAAGGCTAGCAAAAGGCGAGGGCGAAAAGGGGTTAGAAAATATTTTGATCCAAGAAATTTTCAAGCGACTATATTCAATTGACAAAAATATAAAAAAAGTTTTGGAAAAAGAAAATTTACATAAGAAATTGGCAATCGAAGCCAAGGGCAAAATTCGTCAAGCCTTACAACATTTGAAAAACTTAGAGAGTAAGGAAGGCAAATTAATAAATAAAGTTGGCGAATTAGAAAAAGTGGGGTTAAAGATTAGGCAAGAAGTAGCAAATAAAATACGTGCTATTAAAAAGCAAATAAAACCATTCAAGCAAATCGTTGATGTTTTTGGCGAGGAAGGAATCAAGAGATTTTTAGAACAAATGGAAGAAAGCGTCCATTGGAATCCATTGTGGGAAAGAACAGAAGGCGATTATGGCGTCAAAATAATGTCGGCGACTAAGCATCCAGAGTTGGGCTACGTGTTTAAGCCGGAAGAAGAGGCACGGCTGAAACTTGTTTTATACGAGACAAGCCCTGGTAAATTAGAAAAGAAAATCGAAGACGTTTCGGAAAAATTAAAACTTCAACACGTAGAAGGCAATATTTACTCTTGGGTTAATCCAGATAATGGGGAAAAAGAATTTGTTAGAATAAGTCGTTTCCATAGGAAAGAACTTGATTTTTACAAACGCTTTTATCCTCGTTTGAGAAATTTGATGGATGAACTAGAGCAATACTTAAGGGAACAAATTAAGTTGGTAGAGTCTGAGAGGGTGGATCAAAAATTGTTAGAATTAAATACCCAGGGGCTAAAGGAAAGGTTTGAGGAGTTGAAGCTTGCTTTTAAAGTTGGTGATTCGAATGCTATGAAAGAAATTCTAGAAGGTTATGACCCAGTGATAACGGGTGCTTTAACAAATTTATCTTTAACCGAGTTGGCGGGCAATTTATCGAATGTAAGGGACTTAGAAAACGCAATCAGAATTTTAACCCGGGCTCGTTCAAGGTTATATAGAACACTCCAATTCCACGATTTTAAAGGTTATGAAGTAAGCGATGACCCGATTAAACAGAGTAACTTAGCCAAGCTTGCTGTATCAAGATTTATTCAGGGTTCTTTGGAAAAAAACATTAAAAATTCTATTGTAAATTATTTGCGTAATGATGTGGGGAAATTGATAGAGTATTATAATTTACATCATACGCCATTTGACCAATATATCAAAACTTTGATTTCTGATTTAAACGATGTCCCCGCCACTTTGTATCAAATGGGTCTTGTGAAAATAGGTAAGAAAACATTTGATTTCACCAAGGCGACGAAAGCTGCTGCTTCGTTGGCTTATTTTAAGGTGTTTTTTGGTAATATAAAAGCGGGAATTAACAACTTGTTTTATGCTAATTTTATAAGGTTGTTAAACAGAAAAATCGAGAGAATTACTTCTGATGATACAAAGTTGGGGTTTTCCCTTGGTGAAATCATAAAAACAGCCACGACTAGCTTGCCAAAGGCGTTACGAATATGGACAAAGTATTATATAGCCAACTACGGGAAACCAACCCAACAAGCACCCAAGATTTACGCCGACCCATTAAAGCAAGCTACTTTTGAAGAAATATTTAACAGTGGGTATTTTACGAGCAGTGTAACAGATTACGTTACCTCGTTTGGTAAACTTTTGAGATTAAAAGATAAGCTAAGATTACCGGGTTCAAAGTTCCACAAAGGATTGGAAATTTTAATGGATATGTCTTTTTGGCTTCAAAGACAATCTGAAATGATTAATAAGATTGCCACCTTTGAAAGTGTTTATAACAAGCTTGTTAAAGAAACTGGGATTCGAAGTCCAGAGAAATTAGCCAATTATATAGTTTTGTCAATATTTAATGATGTAGGTTTTTATGAACCTTTCTACTTGGGTGGGACGGCCAGAGCTTTGCAATCTAATCCCTTGGGTAAAATTTCTTTGATGATGTTGAAGCCACAAATCTTTATGCTTCAAAGAATTCTCGGGGGGCTCGAAGCTTTGTTTAACAAAAATCAGTTAAACAATTCGCCGAGGGAAAAATTAGATGCGTTTATAGGGCTTGGGGCGATGGCATCTATCGGAATTCTTTTGGGTGGTTTTGTTGGATTCCCACTCCTTGGGGATTTGTTAAAAGCAATTCGTGAAGTAGAGGACGATGTAATTAAAGATAAAAGTGATTTTAAATATGACCAGCTATATACTGAGTTTGCAAAGTGGCTCAAAGAGTTGGGATTTAGTGGTAAGCAAATCAACGAAATATTTTTGATAATGGAAAGGGGCTTGATTAGTTATTTAACGGGGCAAAGTTTCGAAATTTATAACTTCATTAGCCCGGGTAGTCCATTTATTTATGATTTATTTTTACGAACAACCAAGGATGTTTATGGAATTGCAACCGACCCATTAGCTGATTCTCAAAAAGGCAAAAAAATCTTCTTAGAATTACTAAGCCCCATTCAGCTCCAATATATCCGAGAGTGGTTGGAAGGTTTGTATAGTGGGCACAGAACGTTACCAGGTAAATTTTTTGATGCCGTCGGCAGGGAAATGACCTGGCGTGATTATGTATTTGGACCAATAGGCAGGGGCCCTATTGAAAGAAGGTTGCGTAAAGAAGCCGAGGCAAGAAGGATAAATGATTTAAGAACCCTTGAGGGACGTTTTCAATATCTTAACAAGGTGCTTGAGGAAGTTTTGAGAGGCAGAGGTGGCTTGGAAAAAGCAATCCAATATTCAATTAAAAAATTCAGAACAAAAGACCCCGAATTGAATTTTGTCGTTGATTGGGCATTAGCAGGGTTTAATGCTTATAATTTATATTTTATTGAGGATGTACATTATACTAATTCTTATTATCTTTCTTTGTTTTCTAATCCCGACAATAGAGATATTTTGCAGTTTATATTTAGCAAAATAAAGGGTAAAGACTTTGAATTGACAGAAGGGAAACCAGAAGATATAGAAAGATTTTATAATGATATAAGGAAAAGAGTTGTTCAATTTTATGAGCATTATGCTTGGAAAAAAGCTTTTAACGATAAAATTGTCCCCGATTTAAAAGCACAAGGTTACAACATAGGAAGACTTTTAGATTCTCAACTCCCAACGAGATTCGAACAAGCTGCTTTACCAAAAATATACAAATATCTTCGAAGAAATGATTACAATAAAATCAAGAAACTGAAGGGTATGAAACAGGTAAAGATATTAGGTAGGCTTTATCCTTTGGTAATTCTTTTGGAGAGGATAAATCAACAAACTTATTCTCCCGAAGATAGAGAAAAAATTCGTAATTTTGTGAAAAATGTTTATGATGAAATAATACAAGAGTTTTGGGAAGAAGAAAATATAAAATAAAAGGGGAACAAGAAAAGGTTGATAATTTTAAAGAATGGTTTTTGGCTAAAGCTGAAATAGGTGAATTGCCCACCCCGATAAATGTTATTGGTAAATTTGGTGCGTTAATTGAAAAGCAAAAAGGATTACAAAAAGCGAAATGGATTAACTTCTTCAATATTGGGAAGTTAATAAGCGAAAATTCAGATGAGTATGGTATTGATTATTTTACAAAAATCTACAATATTCATCCTAGAACGCTCAAGTTTTGTTTAATTATTTATGATAAATTCAAAGAACAAGATAAGCTTCTTGAATTTTTAGATAAATATTCCAACCTCCCTAATTCCAAAATATTTCGTTTGATAACTGAAACCCCCCAATATAAAAACAAATCACCGCTCAAGTTGCGGACCTTAGTTAGGCAAATATACAACAAAGATAATTTGAATATCGAAGAGATGGAAGAATTGCAAAAACTTTATGTTTTTTTGCGTTCTCGTATCCCTATAAAAAATCAGCTTGATGATATTTATTATTTGCCATACTCTTTTTGTGCTTCTTGCGGTGCCTTGCCTCCACCTGAGGGTTTGGCTTTAATATCTCATCCAAAATTCGAACAAATCAAGGTGCCGATCTGCGAAGATTGTCGAGCGAAAGCGAGCGAGATTGATAACGAGAAACTCCTTTTGATTTATTTTAATTATGCTTTGAATATTGAGGATGGGTTTAATAGAATATTAAATGAACGTTTGGGTTTCAATATCTGAGTTTACGCTTAATAACATTAAAGAAATTCAAAAATGGTTCTCAAAGTTTTTTGGCTTTGAGCCTTCTTATGTTCAGGTTATTCAATTTGTTTTGCATTCAACCGACTTAAAAAACGCAGAATTATTAGCCCGTCTTTTAAATTATTACATTCCAATTATTGGTGAGGATGTAAAAGTAAGGGTTCGTGTTATGTTATCGGAGAATGTTTATGAAAAATGGTTGTCTATTTTAAACGAAATAGGGCAGAAGGGTTTTCAATTTAAGGACCTCGTAGCTGCCCTTATTGGAATTAGGCTTTTTTATCTTCCTAACTCAAAGGGTATAGAATGGAGGAATTATGGAGATAAAAATTAGTTCTGATAATGTACCTATCTTTACTTTTGAATTTGCGAATTCGAATAAAGATGAATATAACGTTTTGCTTCTTTCGGATTTGCACATCGATTCAAAGTATTGTGATAAATTTTTGTTAGAGCAGGTTTTAGGTAGGGCTAAAGAAAATGGCTGGGTGATATTTATTTTAGGTGATTTATTCGATGCAATGCAGGGGAGAAATGACCCAAGGCATTCTAAATTAAGTTTAAAAAACAGGGAAATCAAAGAAGCATATTTTAATTCGATTGTAGACGAAGTAGCTGATTTTTTAGAGCCCTACAAAGAGTGTGTTGGCTTAATTGGTTATGGGAATCACGAAACCTCTGTTTTGCATAAAAACGAGATAGATTTAATTAGATTACTTGTAAACAAATTGGGGGCAAATATAGTGATTGGAGGTTACGAGGGTTTTGTTTTGTTTAGATTATGGAGTTACAGGGCCCGAGAAAAGCGTGTTTTATATTATAATCACGGTAGGTCAAACAATGCCGTGGTTACACTTGGGACTATTGAGCACAATAGATTACAAAACTGGTTGCCTAATGCTGATGTTATAGTTACTGGGCATTCGCATTCGCAGTTATATTTTGAGAGGAAAATTTACGATGTAACAAATGCGGGAACGGTTAAAGAAAAAACCATTACACATCTTAAGATACCTACTTTTTTAAATAGAGATTTTGGTTTGTCATATTCGGCACGTTTACAAGCCCCGCCCCCCCCAAAGGGAGGGTGGCTTTTAAGTTTTAAGTTTGATTCGAGGCACGTACATAAGCCGCATTTGGACCCATTCCCTCTTTCGATAAGTTTTGTTCGCTCATAAACTCAGAAGCCCGCAGGTTTAAGGCTAAAATGAAATTGGGACTCGAAGTTTCGAAATAAGCAATGTCTTTGTAGATATATTTTTCGGCGAAAGGCTGGATTGCTTCGGGCGAAAACAAAAAGTCCCTTGCTTTTTCGTAACCCATCTCGACTTTAATAGCAAGGTTTTTGTTTTTATCGTTTTCGATTTGAGGGCCAATAAAGAGGCCACCGCTTATAAGATTGAATTGAATGCAAGGTTTCGCTTTGGGATTAGATACAATGGATGCTGCAAATGACGAAAAAATGTTTTGAAGGGCTTGGTGGTTTGATGGTATTTCGGCTATAATATTTTTGTTTAGTCTTTCGGCTACGGAAGTTTCGGCCAATGCACCCAAAGACATCGGAGTATCGTAGGTAATATAAATGGTATCGGCGAGAAAGATTAAAGACGAAATCGTTGTGGCAAGGTAAAAGCCATCGTTTTTTTCGATATTTGTTTCTTGGGAGATTTGCAAATAATCGTTTAGTTTACGCACGAATTTTGACCAATCTTTTGGCTCGATAGGGGGTTGTTCTTTGGAAAAGATTGCTGGGTTGATTATCTTTGCTTCGGCGAAGTATGTGGATAAAGAATCTTCCACGAAGCTGAAGTGTTCTTGCCATTTTTCTTTGTTTTTAATTGGTCCTACTAGTTGAATTACTTTCATAGTTCCTCCGATGTTGTTTTTATTACCAACCTTCTTGTTGAGTTTTTTTTCAAAAATTGGGTATATAGTTCGGGATAAAGTTTTTGAAACGATTTTGTGTCGAAATGATTGGAAGTTACGTTTTTAAAAGTAGCCCGTAGAATATCGCCATCATATAGGAACTCGGAATCTTCGAGAAAATTCGCAATTTCAAATTTAATTCTTTCCTCTTCGTCTTCCAATTCCTTTTTTTGTTTTTTAATTTCACTGTATTTGTCCAACAACTTTCTTATTTCATCATTGACTTTTTTACTATGTCCGCTTTTTGCTACGGGGAAAGATAGAACAACTTCTTCGTAGGTTTGAGGTTCGGGTGGTTGTTTAGTATCTACGAATTTTTCTTTAAATATTCTGACTTGTCTTATTATATTTTCGACGAAGTTATCGTCTCGGTCGAATGGTCCGAATATTCTAAAGTCATATCCGTCAATGAAAATTGGGTAAAGGATTTTGGGTACTTTAAAAAGCCAGGCGTATATTTGGGCCTGAATGAGATAATTAAGTGGCACCTCACCTTCGATAAAAGTCTTGGCGGTTTCGAAGCCCATATTTTTTATTTCAATCATATAGGGCGTGTTGTTTTTAATGCAAATCGCATCGGGTTTGCCGCCTATGAATGGGTAAATTTTAGATATGAAAAACTCGGAGTAATCTGAGAAATAAAGCAATTCGTCTGGTGCAAATTCCTCTGCAAAATATTCCAATATTATTTTCTCTAGTTTACTTCCTGCTTTCATTTTCTTTTCGCCGTAAGTAGTAGTGGGTATGGGGACGCCATTCACGATTTTATTCCAAGCTTGGAATGGGGTCGTGTATGGGTTTATTCCCAGGATACTACTTATTAAGGAGCCAGTAATTACGGTATAGTTATTTCTGTTGTCTTTGTCTACTATTTCGATATCTTCAAAGAAGGGTTGCCAAGTTTGACTAGAGCAAACTTCCCTTATCGTTTTCATTTGCCGCCTCCGTCTTTGTTATTTTTGACAAAAGTTCTTCGTATTTACTCGCTGGAATCTCGGGATAACCATATTCATTGAGGAGGGCTTGTATTTCTTTGTTGCTCATTTTGTTCATTCTTGCCGTTGCTACGATTTTATTCAGTTCGAGTTTGCTAATTATTTCTACCTTTTCTGTTTCTGCTTTAATTTCTTCTTTTACTTCGGGTGATTCGAGGGTTGGTTTGTTTTCTTCTTCTTCTGGTTGGGGTATAATTTCAATAACTTCGTCCGATGTTGTTGACATCGTTGGCGTTCCCATTTCGTCTTCGATATACACTCGTAGTCCGCTATATGCATCTGGGGCAAATCTTCTAATCCCTTGTGCTAGTGCTCGATAATAAAGCATTGTTGCTGGTTGTTTGAGCCAATTATCTTTGTTGGCAAGGTTTAAGCGTTTTGCATCTTCGATTGTAAAAGTTGATTTACCGATAAATTCACCTCTTTCGTAAAACGCTATTGTGCATTCTTTGTCTGAGCTGGAAAGAATGCGGTAGTTGTATTTGTTGCTTGACTTAATTATGGCTGAGAGAAGCAAGGGGCTGATGACTACACGCCCGTTTATGATATCGATTCCTTCCATAGCTTGGAAGGGGGAAACGCCTATTTCTCGCCCCGCTAATATTTTGATTACTGCTTTTGGTAGGTCTTTTGTGTCGGGGAACAAACCGCTTTCGACGAAGAGGCGGCCAAGTTTTTCCATATCCGCTAAGCTTTGGATGATATCAAATGTGTTATTGGGTTTGGTTATTGATTGGTTCTCTTTCATTTTGTCTCCTCCTTTTTGAAACATTAAAAATTATTTGATAGATTTTGAATTTTAAATCGAGGGCTGGATATTTTTCCAAGGGTAAATATGAAGATATTAATTCGACTTCCATTTTGGTTAACGGGAATAAAACAGCGTGTTGTCCTCCCCAGCCAAACTGAGAGTTTTGGGAGATATAAGATAGGGCTTGGGCGTAAACTTTTTCATAATCGTATCCCTTAAATGTTTCGACTTCGCCCATTGGGGAATGGACATAAACGAAGATTGGTTTTTGAGGTGTAATTTTTTGTGGAATTTTCGCATAGATGTGAAAGCCGTTATAAACGCCTTGATATTTTCCAAGGCTTGGAGCGTAGCCAAAGGGTTTTAGTTTGGTAATATCTCCATTATGTTGAACATAATTTTGCAAGAATGGATCTTTAAGTATTCCTAATAGTTGCTTGTTTTTGTATAAGCCACGGAGGTAGCCATTGCTTAAGTCTGCGAGAATTTTTTCTTTTGTTACCGAAGCAAGTTGGGCGACTTCATCGACCGACATCGTCAAAATTTTTTTTACTTCTTCGATTAATTTGGGTTGTTGGGTTGTTAAAATAGCACCAAATTTTACGAATTTCAGCATATTGTAACCCCATTTGTTTTACAAACTTGGTAAACAATTGGATAAATCGATTTTTTGTGGTTCGACGTATCTTTGTGTGGTTTTAATATCGCTGTGTCCGAGTAGAAGGCTTGCTTTTAATAGTCCATATTGGTTTGCGACGTATGTTCCAACGGAATGGCGGAGCTGATGTGGAGTAAATTTAATGCCGATTTTTTTGCCGATGTTATAACAGAATTGTCTCATTACAGCTTCATTGCATTTCCTCCCATTTTTATTTACAAACAAATATTCCGATTTAGGTTTAATTTCGAGGTAGCCTTTTAGTAGTGAAATTAATTTGTGATTTTGGATTGAATGGTTAATTGGGATAGTTTTAGTGTCATAAAGCTCGGTCTGATTTTTGAAGTTTTGTTTTAGCTTTTTGATTTTAATTTCGACGGCGGTTTCGCCGATATTAACGTCGGTTGTTTTAATTGATAGGGCTTGTCCAATGCGTAATCCAAGTGTGCCGAGAAGATAAAGAAAGAGGGTATTTCGATAGCGTAGGAAGTCGTCATTGTGGTAAGCCCAAGAGCTCGAAATTATTTTAGAAACATCTTGGATATTTAATGCTTTCGAGCTCCATTTGGGCGACGGGCTATAAAATTTTTGGTAGATTATAGACAATTGTTCTCGCGTTATATATTCGTAAAAGTAAAGGAAGCGGCCGAGGCGTTGAGCTATTGAGCATTTTGATGATGGTTTGACCTCCAGGAAGGCGATGAATGAAACGAGGTTTTGGAAATTAGGCGTTTCGTCCTTGATGTAGCTAAGGTATTTAGTGAGATAAGTTTTGAGGATTCTTTGTGAGTCTTGCGAAAGGCCGTTTGTGTTACCCCGAGTGGGGATTTTGCAAAACGTTTCAAATTGTTTCATTAGATTCATTTTTAACTCCTTCTACATTGTTTAACATATCTTTTACATTTTGGTTTTGATTTTTAAGTTCTTTTAAAGCCTTTTTTGTTTCGGGCAATAGATTTACGGCTACCTTAATTTCTTTGTCTTGCAGAAATATTTTCACCGCTTTATATTTTGATATAATTCCTACGAGTTCTCCATTATTGAGAACCCAACTTAGAATTTTGCTTTTGTCTTTTTCGATTGTATATTTAGCGGCGTCGAAGGGATTAGTAAGGACTTTTTTAAACTGCTCGAGTTGTTTGATTTCTTGTTTTAGTTTAAAGATTTGTCGCTCGATTTTTTCAATATCACTTTCTTTTGAAACTTCTAAAATCTTTTCATACATTTTAATCCTCCAATATTATTATAAATTTTTCTTTTGAGTTGCGAAGAATGATTTTGCCGTCTTCGAAGAGAATTGGGGCACAGCGATTAAGCATATATTCTTCTTTTGCGACGACGAGAGAGTTGGATGGAAAATGATAGAGGAGCTTACTGTTCCTGTATTTTTCTAACAGAGAACAATAAAACTCAAATTTCTCTTTTTTGATTTTGATGAGATTTACCACCCCCCACCTTATCAGTTGTGTAATAGCAAAATTAAATATTTTTTTAAAATTTACCCACATTTCAATTAAAATTGCTGTTTTTGATAATATTGTTGGGGCTTTGTGTGGGGTAATCGTCTCTTGCCGAGGCAACCAAAAGTCCTGTAACGAAGCCTTTAAGCCACAATCGAGGGAAAAAGTCGGGGTCTCCTACGGCTTCGATGATAAGATTATAAATAATAGAGGTTACCGCTTCGATTTTGTCTGGTTGTTGTTTGAGAAGAACTGCGACATATTCACGAAGGTCTTTGTAAAATTCTTCATACATTTTCATTTTTACACCTTTACAATTAACACACAACAAAATTAACTTTTTTTAAAATTAATAATCAAATATTTTTTTACTTTTGTAATCACTTGTTGCTATCCTAAAATGAGACCATAGATATCTCTTTCTTTCATAAGGAGTAGCTTTTCCCCTTCTATTTCTACTTCGGCCCCCGAGTAGCGACCATATAAAATGCGGTCGCCTTCTTTGACTTCCATTGGTATTCTTGTCCCATCTTCTTTCTTCGCTCCGGGGCCTACGGCTACTACTGTTCCTCGTAAAGGTTCGGCACGAGCGATATCAGGCAAATATATCCCGCCCTTTGTGACTTCTTCTGGGTTGTCGGGGCGGACCAGAACATTATCGTGAAAAGGTTGGATTTTCATTTTGCCCTCCTGTGTGTTAGTAAAATTTCTATATTCACCGCAAAATTTTCGCCTTTATACATTGATTTTTTCTTTTTTAAAATTTATCGCTCAATTTAAAACGCAAAATTAATTTTATTATTGTAAAAAAACAAAAAAAAAATAAAAAAATTTGTAAAATTTTTTTGTTTGTTCTTCTAATGTTTGCTTTAGCTTACTCTCGTGTGCAAGTTTGTTGCCCACTACTCGGGAAAAAATTAAAAATTTTTGTTGGCTTTTAGTTTTGGCAAATTTGGGGGTGATTAAAATTTTTCTGAAATTCTCAATCACAAGTTGCCTTTTATTTTTGCTACAAAAAATTTTTGCTTTGCCTTGTTGCTTGTTGTAATTTTGCAAAAAGTTTTGTCAAATAAACGAAAATTTCAATTATGAAAACGTGTATCAACAAAAAAAACGACAAGTCTATACTAAATTTAAAACAGTTTAACTTAATCATTTCGAATGCAGGATGCCTATTTATGCGGATACCTAATGACTATTTTAGCACACGTCCGATTAGGGTTTGCTTACTTCGAATTCAATCTTTGACGTTAGATACTTATGAAATGCCAGCCGATCGTATAATTCTTTTAAACGGTGAATATGAAATAATGAGTAATAATATTTATATCAAATGTCTTAAATAAAAGAGGTTAAAATGAACGTAAATACTTTTCCAGAATTGCTTATTGTAATTTTGCAAAAAGTTTTGTCAAACAAACGAAAATTTCAATTATGAAAACGTGTATCAACAAAAAAGACGACAAGGTTGTATTAGAAATAAAACGGTTTAACTTAATCATTTCGTATGCAAGATGCCGATTGATGCGGATACCTAATGACTATTTTAGCACACGTCCGATTAAGGTTTGTATATTTCGATTTCAATCTATGACGCTTGATACTAGTGAAATGCCAGCCGATCGAGTAATTCTTTTAAACGGCCAATACGAAATAATGAGTAATTGTATATATATTCAATGTTCTAAATAAAGGAGGTTAAAATGGACGAAAATACTTTTGCAGAATTTTTGCATAACGTTCAACAATTGAGTTTATTATACGAAAGCCCAGAACAATGGGATTCGGATATCGATGATATAATTAACGAATACGAATACTCCGATGAAGAAAAGAAAGAGATGGAAGAGAAAGGATACAAACTATATAGCGAGTATCTTTCAAATGAGTATCCCGGAACATATCAGCGACTGAAAAGCGATTACTTATATGATCTAACCGAAGAGACAAGTGAACACGTAAGGTGGTTTTTTAGAAATGTAGATTTAGAGAATATTATAGCCGATTATTTTAGAAAATTTTTTAGGGATTCTATTATTAGTTTAGCAGAAGACAATTTCAAATTAACATCAATAGCAAGTTTTGTTTATTGGATTTTATGTGATGATTTCCAAATATACGGTATAAGCGAGACGACTACAACTAATAAATTAACAAGTATAATTGCTGATTACATTATTATTGATTTTATTAAACCTGATGGAAGTATTGATGAGGGTAATTTTTGGGATTTTTGTGTTTTTCTTTCGAAAGTAGTTCTAAATTTTATAGAACAATACCTATTCTAATGTTAAACAATTTATATGGAGGCTTTATGTTAACTTCAAAAGAAAATCTAATTCGTTTCATTGATGTATCACGCAAAATTTTGCGTGATAACGTTCAAGTTCTAGTTCCTGCTCTCATAGGAAATACAGGAGCAGGAAAAACGAGTCTGGCTATGGAAATTGCCAGACACTATAATATACCTTGCGTCAGGTTACTGTTACATTCGATGCTATCAGAAGAGATTCTTGGATTACCGAGAACGATTAAAGAAAAGACTGTATGGACGATACCAGATTGGGTAAAGGATGAACCTACATTATATCTTATTGATGAGCTTGATAAGGTAAGACCTGATGAAATTGGCAGTATCCTAACGTTATTAGCCGAAAGAAGGGTCAGGGATAAGTATTTACATCCTGACTCAATAATAATAGTTGCATTGCAACCATTATACGATGGTGAATGGGCAGATGAAACTGGTCTCGCATTACGTGCACGTCTCGCATTTTTCCCATTCACATACAAGAATAGTTCGGATTATTTAAAAAATAAATATGGAATAGAATTCCCATTTGAACCATCCCAATTTCAATCTCCGATACTAGATATTCCTTCTCCAAGGCAATGGGAGTTTGGTATTAAATTATTGGAGTACGGAGAAGGAGATTTTTTAGAAACCTTTCTTCATTCGGATCATATACAAATTCTGAAAGAAATGTATGAAAACAGAACCGTAAATCCAACCATTGATCCTGAGGCTTGGGCAAAACTATTAAATAAAAAACCTGAACTAATTGAGAAGGAAGATCCAATAACATTTGTTGAAAATATTGGATACCTTTTCCTTCATCTTGATGCACCAAATTTCTTTAAAGTATGGAAAATTATACATTATAAATTAAGTTTTGATGAATGGGAGAAGGTTCTTAGTAATCTCGCATCTTTTCTTTGGTCTAACTTTGAAAACGGGCAGGAGATCAATATATTAGGCAATACAGAATCCGTTGAGGAATTCGAAAATGAATTTAATGAATTCCTTAAAGAGATTGAAAAATACCTAAAAAATATTGTTAAACAAAACAAGGATAGTAAAAATGGAAAAAATATTTGAAAACATACCTGAAGTTTTACGAAATTTTATTAAGAAAAACGTTAGAGTTTTTGTAGACAACTCTGTTCCGACTGCTTACGTCGGTCTTCGAGGACGAGATTTATATATGGGTATTAATATTAATTTCTTTAATTCATTATCTACCGAAGACAAAGAAAAGTTATTATTGCACGAGATATCTCATATTATACGTGGAGATGTATTAATTCCCAAGGAACGTTTTGATTGGCGATTAGCCAATATAGCAATGGATTCAATAATTAATGCCGAGCTTGGAATAAATAAGATCGGTGATGTGCAGGGATATAATTATAATACCTTGCAAGATGTTTTGGATTTACCAATAGGTATACTTCCTGGATGGCATTTAGTATATAATAAGTTACAAGAAAAGATTGATGCACTTAAAGAAATGTTTAATAATGGTAATTTTTTAGATGAAATTAAAGAAACTGATAATTCCGAAGAGGCGATCGAGAAAATTATAGAAATAAATATTGAGATCAACAGTCTTGGTGAAAAGTATAAAAATGTAATCAAGAGAGCGTCTTGGTCAAAGATTAATCAAGGGCAAGCCCGTAGGAACGTTAAAATAAAGATTCAATCTACCAATGATATTGAAAATATTTTAAAAATAGTTACAAGGCAGAATACAGGAGCGAGAATTAAAAGACGCACATTCCGACGTGAGGGTGTAATAGAGGGTGTTAAGGGTATCTCTCGAATTCCGACAAAGCGTATCCTTGTTGTCGTTGATGTAAGTGGATCTTTTACGGATTATATTCCATTTGCAATGGGGGTTGTAATGAGTCTAAATAAAAGATTTTCTGTCGACTTTGGAGTATTTGCTGATACTTTTTCTATGGCTCGTGTGGGTACTGATATTCCAGATGTAGGGTACGGGACAGAAATTAATTCCGTACTTTGCTCAAAACTTGATTATGATACATTAATTATAATCACCGATGGGGATTTCTATTCAAAGCCAAAAAACGATCAATCTAAACCGCCTATTATATGGGTTGTACCAGAGGGCAGTACGAAACCTCCATTAAAAAATGGTGATTATTTAATTGTAAGAAAATGGTAAATGTAGTAAGGAGTACCAAATGAAAGTATATGTTGAATTTGGAGCAATTACTGGTTGGAAAAACTTGGTTGTGTATGATGGGTCTCATATTGCCGTAGGTTCTGCTTCTCTTATGTACTGTACTGATTGTCAGCAAGGTAGGGTTAACCGTAGGACGTTTGAATTTGATACTGAAAATCTAAAATTTAGGATCTGGGAGGTCCAAGAAATGTTTTTTTGTTTTTCGTATGAAGTACATCCCATATATAAATATGTAAGAATGCGGAGTAAAAATAAAAATGTATGAAGGTAAATTATGTTTATTTAAGTTTTAATGATTATGAAGATTAATTTATTTAAATGGGTCACAGATGGTTCTAAATGCATAAATTTAATCGATAATGATTTATCTATTCAAGTATACGAACATCTTATTAAATCAAAAGGAAAATTCATACTAAATGGTATACTAAACCAAAGCATTGTTTTTGACACTGCTAATTATGAACTCCATTTAACCAATACCGAATTTTATAACATTAATTTAAAATATCTCATTGAGTTAGATCTTAATACAATTATTTTGTGCAATACAAACGAAGGAACGGACGATGAAAATTAGATTACAATATAAAGGGATGCGGATTGATTTTACAAATGAAATTAATTATACTATAATAAGGCTTTTGGCTTTTGACCAATATCCTTGGTTTCATTTAGGTATTGAAGGCAAGTATTTGGATTTAAAGGTACAAAACGAAACGTTTGTTGAAGCAAACTGCAAATCTGGAAAAATATATGTATTTACTAAAGAATACTTTAAAGAAGAAAATATTTATTGTGGTTTTACTTTTGGGAATACATCAAAGATTAAAAAGTTGTATATAGTTTATTCTTTAAGTGAAGATTTTAAAACAAGTGTATCACAAACAAGGGACAACAATGAAAGTTCAAATTAAAAGTGGCGGTGTCCTACGTATAGACAAAGGTAAATGTATTGTTTTGTCATCGGAATCTTATATGTTAAATCGTGATTATTATCAAGGGTATTGTAAAGAGAGAACCTTTGTATTTGACTTCGAAGAAATAAATTATTCGACAAGATATATTATAACAGGGTTATTCTGGCCAAAATACCATATTCGAGATCACCAAAAATTATTCCTACATATTTTTTCAGAAAACTTAGGGTCCAATAATGAAAGTGAGGATGATAACATATCTGAATTCTAAGATGTTGATCGTAAATACTGGAAATTTTATTGATGTAACATATGTGTCAATGGGGTGTGTTAGGGGTACAGAAGGTCAATTCAAGCAAAAAAAATTTGAATTTAATATGAATAATATGAATTACATCGTATCGGAGATTGAAACAAACCACAATTACGTGTCTTATGAAGTTCATCCGCTACGTCCAATAGTAAAATTAAGACTTAAAAATTCTAAAAAGAATCGAAAAATAAAAAGGAGGATCAAAAATGAAAGTTAAAATGACTACATATTTAAATTCAAGGAATCTTATGATAAAGGATAAGAGTTTTATTGCTTTGACAATCGTAACGTTTACATTCGCCAAAAGTTTGAACCCCCCGATCAAACAAAAGACATTTAATTTTAATATAGAAAACGTAAGTTATAAAACGTGGGGCAAAAAAACAAATGTTTTAGTTTTATCATATGAGTGTCTGCCTTTAACATATAATATAAAATTAGTAACCTGTTCAATGGAGAAACAAAATGAAGGTTAAAGTTATAAGATTTGTTAGAATCCCATCGGAACTGATGGCTACATATTTATACTTTGATAAGAAAGCCAACGTTGCTGTATGGGTAAATCAGATCGCATTAGAAGGAACAAAAAAAAGGAAACGTTTGCCCTATTCGATAACAGGGTTACATTTAATGTATGTTGGTTCGCATTTATATGATTTATTAAGAAATCAGATAAGGTAATAAAATGGATCTATTAAAAATACTATATTTGTTTGCTTTGGTGCTTTGCTTATTTATATTATTGCCTATTATTATACTTATCCCCTTTTTTGTATTTGAAATCTTAGATACCTTCTTTGGCTGGATTTTTAAACGTAAAAAATTCAAATCTTAATTCCTATTACCACGTTTAATCTCCGATTAACAAACCGCCAGAAAAAATGGCGGTTTTTTTATTTACATTAAGACGTTTATGTATGACATATTACATATAAAAATACCTTACAAAATCTTCTAATTATAACCAAACGCCAACGTGTTTAAAGGTTAATTTTTTTTGGCTTTTTTAATCAATACAAGACACTCAATCCACGTCGCCTGGTTTGTAGCAAATGCTTTTAATAGATACCAAACAAAGGGTCAATAATTCGAAATGTTCCAACAAAATATACGGCTTTTGGATGAAAAACGAATAACAAGTGAAAAAATAATCTGCAACAAAAAAAATTCCAAAAGAAAGAAAAATACTTGCAATTTTGTTTTGCCAGCAAACGCTGGCTATGTATGTTAAAAAAAATTGGAGGCTTTATGAACGTTATCGAAATTTCCGAACCAAGAGGCGACGTCTACGTCGCCGTCATTAAGGATGAAGTATTTATCTTCATCCTTAGCGATCACCGATTCCTACATTTTCCTTCGCTTTTCGGATGGGATTCTTGGAATCAAGAATCCCTTAAACAGTACGAACTGGAAGACACGTTTATGGGACGTGTCTTTCAAATCTGGAGTCTATATGGGCGTCTACCACACGAATGGACGCCTGAAGATGTATACTTCCTCCTGGATTCACTCCCAGAGGAAGCGTATCAAGAGTTCCTCTGGGATATTTACCAGATTATACCTCACGAAGTATTTAAGAGATTCGTAGACAAATATCAAGACGTAAAAACTGAGCATATACCAGAAACATTCTTCGCAAAAGAGTTAATGTTTATTGCAAAAGAAGATCTCGGATGGGATTGGATCATTCAAAAGGAGGACGTATGAAAGTCCTCCAAATCAATAGTGACAACGTAATTTACGTTGTCAACCTTTGGAACGAAACGTTCGTGTTCGTTCCAAAGGATCGGCGAATGTATTTATTCCCATATGGGACCGATTGGTCCCAGTGGGATTCCGAATCAATTAATAGGATGGGACTTGCCGATACATATATCGGTCAAGTCTATCGTATTTTCTGCGACGGTCGGCTCCCAGACCTTTGGGAGCCCAAAGATATTTATAAAATATACAATTCCCTTCCAAGTTATCTCCAAGAAAGATTCCTATTAGATCTCCGTCAAAATTATAGTTCTACCTATAAAGAGTTTAATCGTAAGTATAGGAAACTGCTGAGGGATCTATGAAAACGCTTTCGATATATACGGTATTTTTTGTGCTTTTGTGTTTCGTTACGTTGTTGTTACCTATCGTTTTCGCAATAGACATCTTGCCACGTTGGGTATCCCACGTGTGCAAGTTTGTTGTCCGTCGAAGGTATAGCCATTTGGAAAACCCGATCGATATTCGGGATCGGGATTTCCAATAAAAAAAAAATAAGCAATTTTGGGTCCTCAATTGGGGATCCAAAATTGCAACAAAAAAAAAGTATTAATAAGTTTAAAAAAAAACAATTTTGCACTGCAGCAAAAAAGCTGCTTGTTTTAACATGTTTAACTATTTAATGGAGTATCTATGAAGAACAACCAAATTTATTCAGCGTTTATCGACGCTGCTGCAACAATCCTGCAAAATTACGTCCCTGAAAAGGATGTAAAAAACGCTGCGGTATCTTACCTATTATACTGCGTCTCGAACGTGCCTAAGTTTAATCTGAGCCGAGCTATGGAGTATCTTAAAAAATACGTGGCTATTAGTAAGGTCGATATTCTACGTGCGATCCAAAACGACGAAATGCTAGAAAAAATATTCTAGTATTTCAGTGCCTATTGAAAAAACGCTTTAGCCCCAGGAAATTTCCTGGGGTTTTTTTTTGTCTTTTTATATTTGTTTTGTTAGTCACAAAACGTATATTTTTTTTATCTTTTTTGTTATGAGTTTCTATTTGAGAGTCCCAATTTCATCGACAGGGGGGGTGAAAGGCATATTGGTTTTATCTAGCGGTGGGGGTATACCTCTTTGCCTTTGCGGGGCTTTGTGAGGGTAAATTTTTAGAAAAAATATATGTTTGGTCCAAAAAGTTCTTGACAAGGTGAAATTTTTGTTTTAATTTTGCGTTTGGTTATTGGGAGTTAGTATGGAAAGAGTAGTAGAAATGGAAAGTGATGTAATTAAGCGGTTAGATGGGTATTTGGTTGATTTGCGTGAATTGGTTAAGCGTGGGATATCGGCTTTGCAGTTGGGTTTTGGTTGTTTGGATGGGGTTGCTGAGTATAAGGGTAAAGATGATGGGGGTTGGTATGAGTTTGATGTTTTGTGTGGGAGGAAGTATAGGAGGGGTAGGCGGGGGTTATGCATTTTGGGTTTATCTGTGAGGCCTGGTGGTAGTTTTGTTTTATTTGAGGGGCGGTTGCCTTTTGTGAACAGTTTGAATTGTGATTATTGGTTTAGGGTGATATTTGATTGGTTAATTGAGAGTGGGTGGGAGTTAGTTAGTGTTGGTGTGGGTGATGTTAGTGGGACTGGGGAGTTTGTGTTGGGGGATGAGGGTGGTTATTGGTGGTTGAGTTATGAGGTTGGGCAGGTTTTTGGTTTGGATGGTGATGGTAAGTTGTGTTATGGTGTGGTTGGTGGTTTTGGTTGGTTTACTGAGGAGGTATTAAGGAGTTTATTAGATTTTTAGTTGTTATGTTTAATTTTATATTAGGAGGCGTTATGTTTCGTTATTTATTTGTGTTTTTTGTTGTTTTTGTTTTGGTTATTTCTTCGAGTGGTGGGCAACCTCGGATTGGGGCTGGTGGTGAGAGTTTAGTGGCTGTAGATACGATTAGTGGGGTTTGGCGTGTTTATTTAGTGGATGTTGTGAGTGGAGATACTACGAGGTTAGATTCTGTGGTGGTGGTGATGGTGGGTGATATATTTCGGATGGGGCGGTTAAGTTTTGAGGGGCGTTGGTTTTTGGATGGGCATTTTTTGTATGTTGGGTTAACGGATTGGGATAATGGTTGCAGGTATAGTTTAGGGATTTCGATGTTGCGTAGGGACAGGATAGAGGGGATGATGAGTGTGGAGGTAGAAAGTAGTGGTGGGGTGTATTATTTAAATTTTGTAGCTGTAAGGAGGATAAGGAGGGGGGTTAAGGGATGAAGGATGTTTTTTATTTAGTTTTAGGAGTAGTTTTGATTATAGTGGCTTGGTTAATTATGGAGACTTTTTTTGGCAAGCGTGGTGGTGGGGGTGGTGGTAGTGGTGGATATATGTTTTTAGAGCGTTGGGTTGATACGGTGGTGGTTAGGGATACGGTGGTTATTCGTGGTCCTGGGCGGGTAGTTTGGCGGGTGGAGGAGCGTGTGGATTTAGATACGGTATTTGTGAGGGATAGTGTTAGTGGGGTTGATACGGTTGGTTTTGAGGCCTGTTTAGATACTGTGGGTTCTTGGGGTAGTTTGAGTGTTTGTTATGTTTATCCTGTGAATGAGTTTACGGTTCGATTTTTTGTTAAGCCTGATACTATAAGGATAGGTGAGAGGGTTTTTGGGGATATGGGTTTAGGTGGTAGGGTAGATTGGTGGGAAAGGGCTGGGTATGTTGGTGTTGGTTTGGCGTCTGGTTTAGTTTTAGGTTTAATTGTGGGGCGATAGGATGGTGCCGTGGGTAGAGGTAGATGGGTTAGTTATTTATAATGGAGATAGTTTGGAGGTCTTGAGTGAGTTGGAGGACAATTCGGTGGATGGGGTGGTAACTGACCCGCCTTATGGGATAGGTTTTATGGGGAAGGAGTGGGACAAGTTTAAGTTGGGTCGTAGGACGCGGAGTCAGGTGGTTAATATGGGTGCTGGGATGGCATTCCCGAGTTATGAGGAGTTGCGTGATTATCAGGTTTGGTGTGGAGTGTGGGCGGCTGAGTGTTTGAGGGTTTTGAAGCCTGGTGGTTATTTATTGGCTTTTGGTGGGGCGAGGACATATCATCGTTTAGCTTGTGCGATAGAGGATGCTGGGTTTGAGATAAGGGATATGATAGAATGGATATACACAAGTGGTTTCCCCAAGTCTTTTAATGTAGGGAAGGCATTGGACAAATATTTAAAGACTGGCAATGCATCTTGGAATGGGACTGGGGACGATGGGTTGAGGCCATTGGGATATAATAAGTTAGGTATTTTGCAGGGATATAAGAAGAGGGATTATAGTAATGCAGAGCATCCATATAATCAAGTAACAGAGGAAGAGGCAAAGAGGTGGCTTGGTTTTGGGACGGCATTAAAGCCATCCCACGAGCCTATAGTTTTTGCTCGGAAGCCATTGGCTGAGAAGACGATAGTAGAGAATATTTTAAAATGGGGGACTAGTGCGTTAGATATTGATGGTTGTAGGATACCAACGGACGAGGATTTGTTTGTAAGGGGGCACGATATACCTAATGGTATGTTTCATTATTCTTTTGGGGCAACGGATTGGAGAGTGAATAAGAATGGAAGGTTTCCTAGTAATACCGTAGTTACCGACGAGGCATTGGGAGAAGAGGATTCTCGTTATTTTAATATTGATATTTGGGCAGAGAAAAATGGTATAATTTTGTGTCCGAAGCCTAATAAGTTTGAGAAGAACATAGGTTGTGAGAATTTGGATGAAAAAACCACGGGACACGGGAATTTTCATAATTCCGATGGTTTTGAGCGTTTTGATACTAAGAACAAAAATTTTCATCCGACGGTCAAACCCGTAAAGCTTATATCTTGGTTAGTAAAGCTGATTAGCAAGGAGGGTGATGTTATTTTGGACCCATTTTTGGGTAGTGGCACCACTCTTGTTGCTTGCAAACTATTAAATAGAAAGGGCATTGGGATTGAGATTGACCAGGAATATTTTGAGATAGCAATTCGAAGAATCAAAGGTGCGAAGAGGTTAACGGGTTTAGGAGTCGATGAAAATCAATTAAGTTTATTTGAATAAAAGGGGGTAAGTTATGTTAGTTGCAACAGTAATGGGACATCGCCCCGAAGTAATTGGTGGGGCATTACTTAGTTTAAAGGATGTTGTGGATTTTGTGCTTATTCTTTGGCTTGGTAAGGATGAATTAAATATAAGCCAAGATTTAAGGACTATATGTAAGGGAATAGAGGTTCGGAATCTTGGAGAATTTGATTTTTATAAGGGCTTTGATTATTATCGTAATATAGGGCTTGATTATTTAAGAGAGAAATTTGGAGATGGTATTTGGGTTTTGTCCTTAGATGATGATGAAAGACTTGTAGGAGGAATTGGATTAAAGGATTTTTTAGAAGATTTTACAGGAGAGAATAGAGTTGTTGGCTTGAGGCTAAAACTTGAGGGATGGCACCGGCAAAAAGGGGGGAAGGTTATATGGACTGCCCCATTTTGTTTGCGGTTATTTAAACTTGTGGCCGGGTTAAAATATACTGGAAAAATTCACGAACAAATAAGCCAGGATTTGGTTAGACACGGTCGGATTTTGAAGTTGAATGAGGAGAAGGCAAGGATAGTTCATTTGGGTTACGATATTAGCGAGATGGAAATGGAACAGAAGTTAAGGCGTAATTACAAGCTTTTGATGGAAGAAATCATAAATGATAAAATGAATGGTTATTTGCTATACCATCTTGGGAATCATTATGTTTGGGAAGAGAAATACAACGAGGCATTTTTGGTTTACAAGATGGCTTTAAAGCTTGGGATATTAAACCCTGAATTGATTTACGATGTAAATCAAAAGATTGAAAAATTGAAAAATAAAATAAAGAAATAAAAATTTTTTTAAATTGGTAATCCAGAAAAGGAGGGATTATGGAAGAAGAAATCTTTATTTTGACCTATGATAGCGTAGAGAATATTGTTTTTGTTTACACGCAGGATAATTTTGTTGAATATCAAACAGTCTCTTCGGATTTTGCGGAAATTTTAAAGGAACAGATTGATGGCGAGGGAGAAGGAGAAGGAGGTTAGAAATGAACTTTGGAGAACATCGCCGATGGCTTTTGTACGAAAGTTTAAAGAAGATGAAAGCGAAAAATTCCAAGTTATTACCTATTGCTGAGAGGTTATATACTAAAACAGCGGAGGTAGAGAAGCTTTTATTTGAATATTGGACGGAATTAGATTTGGTTGAAGATGGAAGGGCTTATTCGGAGGATGATGAGTTTATAATATTTTTAAAAGAATTTTTTGTTTACCTTGAAGCAATTTGCGATAGCATTGAATATGGTAATGAGATAAACGAAAGTGATGATGGTTCTTTTGATATAAACACTATTTATTTTAATTAACTAAGGAGGATTTATGAATAACAACAAATTTGAAGCCCTGATTAACAAATTATTTAGTTATTGTAGTGATTTGCTTTCCCGCAAGAATAGAGAATATACCTATGAGGATGACCGCCTTTCGAATTTTAAGAGACAAGCACAATTGCTCCAAACAAAACCCACACAAATTGTTTTAAATTTAGTTGCTAAACAGATTATATCTCTTTACGACATAATTCAAAACCAAGAGGAAGAGAAATATAGTCTCGTCCTGAATGAAAAAATTCCTGACATAATCAACTATATGTTTCTTCTTTATGCGAACATAATTGAAGAAAATCCTGAATTAGAACAATAAACAACAACTAAGGAGGTTGTATGAAAAACACAATTCTCATCAACCTGCAGGGCATAGCCGCCCAAGGTTGGACTGAAAAAACTGACCTATACGATTGGATTATTCTTGATTTTATCAAGGATTTGGGCTTCTTGCCTTGGGTTTCAAAGTATATAAGCAAGGATAGGCTGTTCGTCAGAGTTTCTTATCATCATCTTTTAAACGAACTGCCTATCCTAAAATTCAAAACCCGTCAAGCTCTTTACGAGCGATTAGAGAAATTGGTCGAAATAGGCCTCCTACTAAAAGAAATCCGAGGAGGCAAAGAGACCTATTTCTCTTTGACGGACGATGCGATTAAAGTTTTATTGTTCAGCGAACAAACTCCAAATAACCCCAACCCAGTTGACAAACCACCAACTGAATTTGACAAGATGTCAACCGCAGTTTACGGTATGTCAAGTCCACTTGACATAATGTCAAGTCCGCTTGACAAGGGACAAAAACCGCAAGTCTTTGCAAATCAAATAGTTAGTGAAGTTGGGGGGGGTTGTAAATGCGAAAGCCAAAAAAATGCGTGTGTATATAATAATAATATTCTTAGTACAACCCCTCTTACATTAAGAGAGTCTATAGATAGTAGAGAGAATACAGAAGTAGAGAGTAAAGAAAAAGAAAAAGAAAAAGAAAAAGAAAAGAAAATAAATAAAAGAAAAGAAAAAGAAAAAGAAAAAGAAGGTGATTTTGTCGAAACATTGCTGGAAATCTTTTGTAAAGTTTACAAAGATAATCGCGATGTAGATTACATTCTTTTGAATAAAGGCAAGGAAAGGCAAAATATATTAAAGGTAGCGAAAGGGTTGGAAAAATTTTTAAAAAGTCGTGGCGAAGTTTTGAAAACCGAAGAATTTTTAGAGAGATTTGAAGAGTTTTTGAGGGAATGCTTTTCAGTTCGAGATGACTGGCGACGAAAAAATATTTCTCCTAGTATTTTGAATTCACACTTTAATATGTATATTAAGGACATTTATGGGAACAACTATGCTTATGACCATAGACAATTTGACAAATTCCTTAAAGAGATATTCTCAGAAACTTAGCGATTTAATTGCTTCGGTGGCCTATGCATTTGATTATACACAAGAGGTAAGCATATTCCAAGACGAACAAGCTACAACGAATGATATACTCTCTTGCTTTGAAATAATTCGTGCGGCCTTCCCCGATTTACCACCCGAATGGTATAAAGTCGTTTCATTGAGACTAAAATTTAAAAAGTTTTCCCGCTACCAACTTTATTACGCTACTATCAGAATGATTGACACAATAAAATATCCCAAACCCACACCAGCGAACCTTCTCGCATTTGACATCAAAATTAAAATTATTCCCGAAAAAGAAATATTTAAACACATTCAAACAATGGACGAAATTAATGAATTCGAAAAAATTAAATCTGGCGATAAAATCTTTTATATATCAAAAAACCAATTAGAACAAATAAGAAATGAAATTTCAAACGTATGAGGTAACTATGGAAATTCAAGACATACAAAAAATATTCAAAGAAATCAAAGACCCTGAATCTTTGGAAACCTTGTTTAAAATTTACAAAGATGCTAAACCCGAAGTTATCACACCTGACCTAAGAAAATATGTTACTATCCGACATCTTTGTAACGACCTTTATTGCCAAACCTATAACACAATTTCTATTAGTTTTCTCGACACTTATCTTCTAGAGGCTAAGGGCGAAAAAGGTGTAACATTTCCTTGTGGCAAATTGGTGGATTTCAAAGAAATTCGTAAATTGCTTTTTGATTATCTTGCTAAAAAGAAAAAGTTTTTTAAACAAATAGAGCAACTCAATGAAATCCAACGCAATAAAAAAATTAAAGAATTTTTTAACGACATTCAAACATTTTATATTACTGTGGATGAGGAGGGCAAAAATTATGATAATAAGCATTGACCCGGATATAAGTAAAAGTGGCATAGCCATCCTGAATAAAGATAAAAAAATCGTTTGGACTGGCGTTATAAAATTTTTCGATTTGATCGATTTGTTACAATCACAAAAAAACAGAATTCAAGAAGTTTATATTGAGGCTGGCTGGTTAAACAAAAAAGCAAATTACCACGGCATCCAAGGGACAAGAGGCGAGAAAATATCTTACCGTGTCGGACAAAATCACTTAATCGGGAAAATGTTGAGAGATTTTTGCGAATTAAACAGTATAAAAGCCATATTGATTAAACCACAAAATTCTAAGATGGGCCAAAAAGATATTGAGCAAATTATTAAGTGCAAAATAAACCTTAACCAAGACGCAAGAGACGCTCTCGCTATACTAATTCGCCAACTCGGACTTTACACTGATTTTAAGTTGGGAAAATTAAAGGTTAATAAAAATGATTTCAAAGAATTTGATGAACTATAATTTGCAAATAAAAAACTTTAAAAAAGAAAATCAAGAACTAGGGCTTGCCCTACAAGACGCATTTAGTTTTGAAATTAACGGTACTAAAATAGTTCAACTATTAAAAGATGCATTCACACTCTTCCTGGCCGATTTTATCAAAGAATATATCTTGAGCGAAAAGGGTGGCTTCCCACAAAAAGATAATACTTACTGTCTGTTTAACCATACCCAAGAGATACTGAAAAATATTTGTTACCTTCAAGACACTAATCCAGAATTTGTAGAAGAATTCATACAAACTTACGCCGTGTTTTTCACAGAAAAAATTCTTTCTTTTTTTGAATAAATTTTTAATTTTGTATGTCAACAAAGGAGGAAATATGGCAAGATACCAGAAAAAAGTAGTTGTAGTTGAAGCATTCCAAATCGTCCAAGCAGGGAATTACGGCGAATTAGGAACACTGGAAACAGGGGACTACATAATTTACCGCCTAAATACAGACGAATCGACTATAGTTATGGGGACAGCTGATAAAGATTGGTTTGAACAAAATTATTTCCCTGTGCCATCTACTGTTCCTCTTCAAGGAACGGATTGGGATTAGGCCTATGACAATTATCATAACAACGAGCATAATTATGCCTAAATTGTTTACTAAAAAAAGGTGCAAGCTGGACGTGAATGTAATCCTTGCGATTATAAAAAGTTAAAGGGAGGTTATAATCCTTGAGAAGTTTTTCTAAAATTTCCATACTTTCTTCAGCCGAAAAACCCTTAATCAAAAAATCTAAACTCTTACCCTTGGAATGGCTTTCTAAAAGCCTCAACCTTGTGGCAAAATTACCCCAACGAGCAAAAGGAATATACCCACGAATAATCTCCATCTCAAAACCATTGTCTTTTAAAATTTTGTATAAAATCGCCCAATTCTCAATAAATGTCTTGTTTACAACCAAATACGGAAAATTCGGATACGCAAAATCCTTGACCCTAAAAGGCTTAAATAAATACTTATCACCATCCTTCTCGACACTCAAATGCAAATACTTTGACTTCGGAGGGGCAGGCAAAGACAACCTAATCAACTTAATCAAAGCAATTACCTCTGTCGCTAACTTATTTAAATCTTTTATCAATTTCTTTAACCGTCTCTCGTCTAATTCATCTATCTCCTGTACCTCGTATTTTTCAATCGTCATAAATAAATCTGCAAGTCTGGCTAAAACACGGGTTTTACCTAACATATAATAATATGGAAAATAACAACGAGCAAATTATAAAAAATCTAACAAACTTAAACCAATCAAGACAAAAATTGGCTCGCCTCCTACCAAGGGTAATTGGCGAAGAAGATTTTAAGGAAGCCGTGGATATCCTCGTCGGCAAAAGCATTGTCGAATTAAATAAAATACTCGAAAGCGAACCTAATGATAAGAAAAAAGAAATATATTACAACGAAGTAAAAATAAAAGCAATCAACTCAATCCTCAAACTAAAACAATTAATCTTCGAAGAAGAAAAATATTTTGACCAAAATAAATTTAATAAAAATTTGGAAATACCAAAGGAATATCACATAGGGAACAAAGAGAACAATGATAGCTGACGCTACATATAAAATCACCGACTTTTTTAAACCACATCCCAAACAAAAGGAGGTTCTTAAATACGTAGGGAAAGGTTACAATATCTTCTACGGAGGTGCAAAGGGCGGCGGAAAAACAGATATGTGCATCTTCGTTGCTATGCTATCAGTTCTCCAATATCCACAACTGAAAGTCTGTATTGTGCGTGAAACTTATCCCGAACTTTCAAAAGAAATTATACTCCGTATCCTCAATACATATCCAAGAAAAATATTTAAATATAAATTTGACAAAAGGGATAAAATTATGTATTTCCCTAATGGGTCAATTATTACTTTCTTATCTATCGCCTCTCCACTCGAAGTTCATAAATTACAGGGTATAGAATACCAACTTATGATTATAGACGAAGCTCCTAACCTTGACGAAGAAGTAATTAGATTGGCTGCCACAAACCTACGAACAAGTAAACACCCAGATTTTATCCCCACACTGCTAATGACAGGGAACCCCATCGGCAAAAGCTCATATTACTTTCGAGATTATTACGCCATACCTGATTACTCTGTCTGGTCGCCCGAAGAACTGGAAAATAAAGATAAATACGTTTTCATCCAAGCCCTTCTCCAAGATAACCCAAGTGTTAATTACGATGAATATAGCAAACGTTTAATAACCCTTCCAGCAGGTCTACGAGATGCACTATTATATGGAATATGGGGTGGCGGAGAAGGAATGTTCTTTGACGAATGGGATTACAATAAACACACCTGCGAATCATTCGATATCCCCCCACACTGGGTTCGCAAATGCGGATTCGATATAGGTTGGTCCAATAAACACCCGTCTGTAGCTCTTTGGGCAACCCAAGACCCCGAAACAAAAACTGTTTATATTTACCGAGAATACATAGGAATTGGAGTCACAGAACAATATGCGGAGGATATGATTAGATTAGAACAAGGTGAAATTGTCGCCGAAACCTATTGCGACCCATCTATGTTTCTCAAAGGCCGCCCACAATATCAAAACTCCATCGAAACAGATGCCTCTATTTTTATCCGAAAAGGGAAATACGTGATGCCCGCTATAAACGACCGAATACTCGGATGGAGAATAGTAAAACAATGGCTTTCAATCCCAGAAAACGGTGAACCAAAGTTAAAAATATTTCGAGATAAATGTCCTTACCTTATCAAAACTATACCCCAACAACGCTACGCTATGAACGGAAGAAAAAAAGATGACCTCGACACCGACGGCCCCGATGACGCTGTCGACGCCTTGCGTTACCTTCTAGTAAGCGGGTTCCAATACCCCGTCGAAGGAGACCTAACTTACGAAGAATTTATGAAGCCGCTTAATAGTTGGGACTTTAATCGTTACTGGATAAATCGACCAAAAAATTTAGTTTCCAGAGAGGAAAATAAAGAAAATATAAGTATTTTTGTAGGTAAGGCGGAATATTAGGGGGAAAATGGAAATCGTAATCGACAAAACAAGAACTAAAAACGCCGACAAAGAGGACCTTGTAAATATGGTCAACGAAACACTTTCCGAAGTTAAAGATTACTTTTTCGATAAATTTAACACAGGGATGATGTGCCTCGAATACGTAAAAGGCAACCAATGGACCTATGACGAAATCCTCGCACATTACCGCCAAAATCGCCGACCATATGTCTTCAACGAAATCTTCAACAAAGTTGACCTATTAATTGGAACACTACAAAACTCTAAAATGGAAATCAATATATTGCCTCGTGAACCTAGCGACGAGAAAATCGCCGAACTTATAAATTATATTATCAAATGGATAGAACAAATAAACAGACTAAACAAAGTCGAAACCGCCGTATTTTTTGATGCCCTTGTTGCTGGCGTTGGTATAACTAAAACATATTGGGAATTCAAAGATGTTTTATTTGGCTATCCCAAAACCGAAATTGTTCCGTTTTACGAAGTATTCTGGGACCTAAATTCAAAACAAAGCGACCTTTCCGATGCACGTTGGATTGCCAGAGTCCAAATGGTCGACCGCCTATCTCTAATGGAAAATTTCCCCGAATACATAAAAGAAATTGACGAGGTTAGCTCCGCCCCAAATGGCTTTGTTTTTGAGAATATGTTTATAGAGCAATACGGCTCATCCAAACCAAGTGGATTATACCATAAATACAAAAAATATAGAGACCTTATCCCCGTCATCGAATACTACGATTATGTGGAAATACCAAAATTCATTGTTTATGATTCAATCGGTGGCGATGAATTCGCTTTCGAAAAAATAAGCGAAGCCGAAGCTTTTTGCAAAGGCAAAGTTGACCAATATGTCGCAGATGGGAAAAATATATTGGACGACAATAACGACCCCAAAGTTTTTATTTTCGCACTACGAGAAAGACAATATAGACAAATTGTTATCATAAGCAATGATATTGTAATTGAGCAGGAAATTGCAACACCATTTTCACCATTTTCTTTTAACTTTGGCTATTACCACTACGGAGACTATTGGAGCTTTGTTCAACATTTGATTTCACCTCAAGATTTAATAAATCGCTCCTTCTCTCAACTTGATTACCAACTCGGCACCGCAGCTAAAAAAATTATGACAGTGATACCTACCCTTCTCCCCAAAGAAATGAATTCAATAGAGAAAATAAGGCAAGAAGCAAGCAAAACATCGCCTGTCTTACCCGTATTAAACCACGAAGCAATCAGAGTTACAGAAATGGGGGGAGTGAACCCCGAACTTTACCAACAAGTAAACTTTGGCATCCAACGATTAATCGACTATTCCGGAGGAAGTAATTTTGTGGGTATAACAGAAAAAGCAGGCGAATCAGGGAGAGCAATCGCACAAAGAATCCAGCAAGCTGGGCTAACAAAATTGCCATTGTTTGAAAGAATCAAAGACTGGCGAGCAGATGTTGCCGCAAAATATATCTGGTTTATTCAGAACGTTATGGACGAAGAACAAATAATCAAGATAATAGGAACAAGCGACCTCGAGTATATACCCATAACACCTCAGATTGTTAACTCTATTAAACAAAACGAATACGATATAATAGTTTCCGAAACAGCAGTAACAGAAACTATGCAAGAAAGATATTTTGAGCAAATCAGAACAATGTTCGAACAAATGCCAATGGCACCAGAAGTTATAGTCCCAACTTTAATTGAATATAGTAGTTTACCGGAAAGCAAGAAAAAAGAAATGTTAAGCCGATTAGAATTCTATCAGCAATATATACAACAAAAAGAAAAAGCAAAACACGAAGAATTATTGCAAAAACAAGCTGCCGACGTCGTTTATAGGAAAAAAATAAGACAAGATTTGCAAAAACAACTTGGGATAAAAGAACGTGAAAGTTGAAAAAAAAACATTTTTTTGTAATTTTGTATAATAATAGGAGGGAATATGGCAAACTATGAATATGCAGAAGAATATTACGATGATGAAATGAGCGAAGAACCCGAGCTTGAAGAAGATGCATACATCGACGAAGCCGAAGAAGAAGAGCCGGAGTACACCGACGAAGACTTTTTTGAATTTGAATACGAAGCCGAAGACGGGAAAAAAACCGCCAAGCTTAACATCGATGATTTACCTAAAATTTATAGGGAATATGAAGAGCAAAAGAAAGTTATCGAGCAGCTCTCTGTTGTTCAACCTCTGGTTGATACAATCAAAAGTTCTGAGCTTTTAAAAAATATTTTCCTTTACAAAAATCAAGGTTATTCCGATGAACAAATAATCGAAGGTTTAATTTCTTATTATAAGTCTCGAGAAGCACAGCAAATCCACCAAGAAGCCGAAGAATATAAAGATGATATACAATTAAAAATTGAGAAAGAGCTCGCAAAACACGTTGTTCCGCTACAAAATGAAATTAAAAACTATCAATACAAAACTCTTCAGCAAGAGACCGCAGAACACAACAATACCCTACTTCAAGATGCATTAACGGAAGTTGGCCTTAAACCTGACGAAATAACAAAAGAAGATTTAACAGAACTTGGCCAGATGCTGAGAGATTTATATCCCGATGCTGATTTGACAATTACTAAAATTAATAAACGAACCGCTAAACTTTTGGCGAACTATTTAGCTGCGAATAAAGTTTCACAAGAAGCAAAAACTACAGTTCGTGCGGTGTCCAAAATTTCTAAGCTACCGAGAAAAATCGCTGTAAAAAGTGCGAAAGCTCGTTCGTCGAGAACAAGTTCAGAAAGACTCGGTGGCCCACTGTCTCTCGAAGAAAGAATCTCGCTTAAGGATGAATTGTTCGGCTAAGCCGGAGGTGATTATGACTGAATATACAAGGAAAAAGGTCCCTTGTAAAAAAGGAATTCCGGGATTTTTTTTAATTTTGTCTTATAGGTAAAAGCGGAGGAGATGAATGTATCGAAACCTAAACAGACCAGGAATGATGACCACCGTTACCGTGGACCCTCGGACGGTGGAAGAGGATATTACGCTGTCGGTAAAGTCACTAAATCCCGCAGCAACTCCTCTTCTAAGTATAGCAGACAAAATAAGCAAAGGAAAGCCACCAAAAGGCAAAAAAATATGGGTCGTTCAAGAACACACATTCGACGACGTCGACTGGGTAAGTAATGTGGTTACTTACGAAAATACATTCCCACAATATCAACGCTTCGCCTTGTTGACACCAGACCAAGTCTCTCGCCCTGATTTAAAAAATATTATGTATTATCAACCACAAGACCATATATACATCGAAGCCACGGGACAAGTCGTTGAAGTTTGGGCCAATGAATATGGCTCTATCCGCATAGGTCTTGGACAAACGGACTTCTTCCAATTTGATGCTGCTCTCATCGGCGGTACAGCTGGCCAAATGGTCAGCACGACACCCCCAGGAACTATCCTTGTAAGAAACGTTGAGCCATATCCAATTATCCCATTTAATAACTCGCACATTATATTGTTGGGTCGAACTATCTTTGAATCCCAAGATATCGAAGCCGTCCCAACTCAAAGAGGATTTATTTGGGATTGTAACTTTGTCGAACATAAGGAGAAATTAATCCAAATTACCGAAGACCAAAAAAATATTATTCAAACCAAATTTAAAGCACCTATCTGGAATTTCAACCAAAAGAGAATGTTAGAGGAGTTTAAACAAGAAATCGAAAGGACTCTCCTGCATCAAATTCGAAGCGTAGACACAACTATACCATCTCGCCCCAAGTATACAATGAATGGTATCCTTAATGCAATCAGAACAAACGTTGCGTATTACGATCCAGTAAATACCCCCGCAGGCCCTGAGTTTGAAAGAATGTTCCAATGGTTTATCCACGAACAGGCATTCAGATATAACCCTGGCGGTGTAAATAAAATTGCCCTGGTCGGCGGAGCCTTTGCGGTTAAATTTAACCAATCCTTTGCAAATTATCGAAGAAGCAAAGACTTACCATTGTCTGGGAAGGTGGGCTTTAATATCAGTGGTTATGAATTTTTAAACTTCACCCTTGGTTTAACCCACTGTGAGAACCTCGACAGACGAACCAATATGACCCACTGGTGCTTGGTAATTGACCCAGCATTGATTGAACTAAGAGTGGTTAAAGACTTTAACAACCGCCTAATTGTCCCAGGGGACAACAACTTTATTCGTTATTATACTTTGATGTTTGAATGGCAAGGAACACTTGCCTTCCAATACGAACAGGCACACGCTTTATTAAGAGTAGCATAAAGGTTAAAAGGAGAGGGAAAATGGCAAGATATATTTCAAAATTCGGAAAACTTATTCTGTATAATTACAAAGGTGAACCAGTAGCCAAATTCGAGCAGCACGAATATAATGGCCAAATCGATGCAACAACAAAAGACCCATTCCTTAACACTTTGCAAAGGGTTTATGAAACTGGCATAACAACCACAGACGAATTGTTGGAAAAATGCGGATTGGGTTATTTCTTCCCAATTCAAAACAGACGTTTGTTCTTTAAAGCCGATTTGTTAACCAAGACTTCTTCCAGCAAGGTGATCCCCCCTGGACAAACCGCTATCGTTAAATCTGGTTCTATTAATATCGGAGGAATTACTTACGATGCCGGCGATTTAATACCTGCTTCTGGGGTAACTGTGGATTTATCCGCAATTTTAGCCGAAGCCCCAGATAATATAGTTATTGGGCTTTGGTTCCCAGAAGATATGCTACACGAATGCGAACGAGATGCCGAATGCTACTTCCGACAAAACATCTTGTACGAAGGGGATGAAGCATTGGGCTATTGGGACCCATTGACAGGTTATAAAGCTCGCAATTCTACAAATCCGAACGACACTACCTTTGTAGGTTGGATTAGAGATTAAGGTGATTTATGGGCAAAACTAATCCCAAACCCAACATAAACGAAGAAGAGATTTATAAGTTCGAAAATATCGATGAGCGGGTAGTTCGCAAGCAGCAAAAAGTTGCTGTTTTTAAATCTCTTCATCGTAATACTATGGTCTTCCTCGACCCCGATAATTTTATAAAATTTACAAATCATATCTTCCGAACAGAAGACGAAGATATGGCGGAGTTTTTAAGGCACCATCCTTCCTTTGGTACTGAGATTTTTGAAGGCGAATTCCCAGAACACATTTTGAAAAAGTTCGAGGAAGACAAGAAGTTTATCGCTCATTTTGAGTTAAGCCCCGAAGAAAACAGCGATTTTGTTTATTAGGTTTAAAATGAGGTTGAAATGGCTACGCTTGAAATTGGTATTATCTCTGGACCAGGTGGGGCCATAACAAAGAAAAGCAAAAAAGAAAAAGATACTGCGGATTATTTTTATGATTTGGGGCGGGCTTCCGCGGCGTTGGACCGCAAAAGCCAAGACGCTGAATCCTCGATGAGAGTAGCCGACATATATTCTTCGGCTGTTTATGCCAATTCCAAAATGTTAATGGACAAAGTCCTAACGGATTTGGCAAGCCTTGCTGCTGAACTAAAAATACAAACTCTCATCAATCAAAGAATGCTTGAATTTATTTTAGGCCAACGCCTTAACCCACCGCCCCTTTCCCCACTTCTGCCAATAGGAGGTAGACAGGCTTCGCCTGGGCCATTACCAATCGGAGGTTTACCAATGCCATCGCCAATAGGTCCCGCACAGCCACCGCCATTTGGGATAGGAGGAGGGCCGCCAGGACAGATGGGGCCTAGCCCCCTGGAGGCAGCTACTGGAGGAGAAGGTTTGGGACAAATGCCAAATAATCAATAGCAAGGACTTTATTTTTTGAATAATGAATGGCGATATATTTGTGCCAAGAATTAGACAGATTTTGCAAGATTGGCCAGACTTTAATAGGCAGGGAACATTTTGGAATAACTATGAAATTGAAAACGCTCTCAATTTGGCTCAAACGATATTTACGAATTATGTCTTGCAATTTAACAAACATTATTTTTTAAATTCACTAATTGTCAATACGGGTTGGTTGAATAATTCGCCGATCGAATATTTTGCTAACTCCAATACTCCGCCGCTTTTGCATCCAATTGAAGCAAGAGCATTGGTTTTTAATCCAAGAACCGAACGATACGAAGAAAGAATTGCACGAATTTACTGGGGCGACGGGATACCTTATTTGACCGTTGGCCACGAGGCTTGTTTTATCATAAAAAACACTTTGTTCTTTACAACAAGAGATAAATTTCGTGGCGGTTCACGTTACGTCGGAGGTAAACTAACTTATTACACATATCCATCAAGAATCTTTATTTCGCCCTCGAACAATCCTTTTGTAAACCCTCTGATAGGAGGGCCACCGGGATATAGCGAAGAAGTGTATTGGCAATTCATTGTGCCCTATGCATCATTGCTTCTTGGACTTAAAGAAATAACAAATCAAAGAGATTTTAAAAACTACAAAAACTTTATTAAAAATTTTTTTGCTACAACTGATGAATACGAGAATTTTACTAATTTGTATGAATTCACAGGCAAGCTAGTAAGGCCAGGAAGGCCGCCATCCGAAGATTTAATGGAGGGGGGAAATGCTCAATGAGGTTGATGTAATTTATGGTATAAGAATACTCCTTGATGATTCAAGAGAATGGTTTTTCAAAGATGTGGTCGCAGCTATCAATGAAGCACAAATAAAACTCATCTATAAATACTATTCACAACACGACGAAAGAGCTTTGAGGCCTCTTTATGCTTATGACAATAATCTTAAATCTGGGGATATTGTTCAAGATTTGAATCCTTATACAAGTAGCCGTGCCCCCGCGGAAGTTTTGTTCCCCAGAAAAGCAAGAATTTATTTTGATGATAACAACACCACACCATTTTTTTCTCCTGATTATTTCGTTGATGCTACTTATTTGGAGCCAAACCATTATTTTAAATATTTTGACCAAATCACCCTTTCTCCTTTTGCTACAGGTGTCAATAACGATAAAAACAAAGCCGCATATTACACTATACAAAAAACAGGCGGTTGGAATAACTTTGGTTTCAGAGATTCCAGAATATATATTAACTTAGACCCTTCAACAAATTATTACATTGAAATTTTTTATATTAGGAAACCTAAACCTTTCGAAATTACAACAAATACCCAAAATCAACTTGTAATTAGTCAGGGTTTAGAACTAGAAAACTTATATTTCCCAGAACTCGTTGGTTTAGCCGCAGAAATTCTAAACACCCAAGACGTTACGGAAGTAGCCAGAGGCGATTTCTTTAATGTCTATGCAGGCGACCGTAAACTTACCCTCGAAAATTCTCTTTCTCTTATACAGGTTCAAAGAGGAGATTAATATGGACAAATCAATGAAGCCAGGAGGCGGTGGTAGATTTGCCAAGCTTGTAAGAAAACTTAGGGCCCAAGGCAAATCTGGAGAAAGTGCAAAGGCCATTGCCGCTTCAATTGGTTTCAAAAAATATGGCAAAAAACAAATGCTTAAATGGGCAGCACAGGGGAGAAAAAGAAAAAGGTAATTAAATGATTACTTATACTAAACATACCGTAAACGATGCAATGCAAGATGTCTTGTTGCGTGTTCGTTCTTATGTTAACGAATACAATATCGACCATAGCCATTTGTTTTCTGCTGTAATGCGTGCAACAAAAAAGATAGCCAACCTTGTTTCTTCGCAAACCAAGACCAGTTTTATTAATACCGTTACAGGCTTGACTAATTTTTCTGTTCTCCCGCTTGATTTCGTGGAGCCCACAAGGTTATTAGTTACTATTACAATCAACGGTAACTCTTCGCTGTATGAAGCCCGTTATATCAATATTCGAGAATGGTTTAGCCTAAGCTTTTGGGACCGACGGCATAGTTGGAACTATGGCGGGGCAACCCAGCCAGTTTACACTTGGGTAGTTGATGCAAATCGGAACAAAATTTTATATCTCGCCCCTGATAATTTTTGGGACCCGAATTTTACGGGGACTACAAACGCTACTTTAGATTATTTTGCTTTTCCAAACGAAATGGCTTTTTGGCCAACTTCTCCCTTGCCAATCCCCGAAGAATTTTACGAACTTATGATACTCGAAGCGGTAGAAATATTTCTTTCCCTTACAAGCGATAATTATTATCTTCTTAATAATCACAAAAAACTAATCGAAGATAAAAAGAGTTTATTGAGCAAATTTATACAACAAATAATTGAAAGCAAACGAGAACTCGATTCGTTTGTTGAGCCCGTTCCACCATTAGTTAATCCGCCACCCGTTACGGGGGAATTACCACAAAATTTGGCAAATGTTCGTTAGACAATATTTGGATGAAATTAAATTAAATTTACTCAGACTAAATGTCAATAAAGAGTTTGATACCCAAACTATTGTTACATTTTTAAATAAGGCACGCAGAAGTATTCAATTTGCCATTGTTGATGTAGTTGACTCTCACTTTACAACGTTTATAAACACAACGCTCCCGACCAATCCAAGTCCACGATTCAATAACTTAATTACCCACCAAAATAACACGATTTCAGTTTACCAAATACGTTTACCCGATAATTTTATCTCATTGAAAGATGTTTGGCTACAATACCAACCTACCAACGATAATAATATCCATACATCAAGATGTCGAATAGTAAGCTTGCGAGAATTTGTGTCAACCATCAAAAACACTCAAATGCAACCCTTGCCCCTTGTCCCAATTGCTTATGTCGAACACCAAACCTACACAGGATTTTATGATTTATACATTGCCTTGGATAGCAATTTTTGGAATTTGGTTTCGGGAGATGTACAAGTGTTTATCTACTACCTTTTTTTGGTTTCTGATTTGGAATATATGGTCAACACAAGTGGAACAAATATCGTTGTGCCAGGTGATGGTGATTATGACAACGAAATTCCACCAAATTTTAGAGACTTGGTTATTATACAAACAATTTTTTATATTTTAGCGTTTGAAGATTTGAATTATTTGGCAAGAGTGAGGGATGAAATAATGCTCAATTTTTTGCTTTCAGGAATCAATAAAAATCTAAGGTTAAAAAAATTAACCTCTCTTTTGCCTTCGAAGTTAACGCTTCAAAGCGAAAATGTCGTTGTTGATTTAATTAAACAGGAGGAATAATAATGGGGGAAAAACCGGAATGTGGAATAGAGAATTTCGATCGATTTTATAAAAGATGTTCGAATAAAATTAAAAGTTATTTGAATGGGCACAAAAAGGAGACCAAATAATGAGAGACCAAAAAAATTACCTTTGGCAAAGCGATACAAGTAAATCTAAATCTAAAACCGGTAGCAAAAAGGTTAATAAAAACGATCCTTTAAAATATCTTGGTTTAGACAAGTTCTTGAAAAATACAAGTACAAAAACGAACAAAAAAAATAGGAAAAAGTGAGGGGGTATCTATGCCGCAAAAAAATACTAAAGAATCGAAGTTTCTTTATCCAGGGGTTCCACAACCCGCCGGCTCTGCCAAAGATACTACCGCAAAAGCCAAAAAAGAAAAAACAAAAAAAACTCGCCGAAAGCCAACCGAGAAAGATTTAGATATACAGGACGATAGCGAAGATTTTCAAAACTTTTTGGACGTTCTTAGAGTGTTTAGGGAAGATAGAGACAAGCTCAGAAGAGAATACGAGGTGAAACACCAAACAGGGAAAAAATGGCTCCCACATCCCGATAGTGTATTGAAAGCTCTTTCGGTGCGAAAATGGGATTTAGCACCGGGAGAAAAGCATTGGTCTGAAAAGATGGAAGATTATATGCGAAGGGAATACGAGCGAAGCTATGGGCCGAATTTCGAAAAAGACCCAGAAGCCGGTGAAAGATGGCAAAAGCTCAAAATCTACCTCGAACACCTGCGGGGACCTTATCGACGTTCACAGCTTAGAAAATATAAAAAGGATAAGAAAGGAGGAAGATAAATGGAAAAACGCAAAAATAACTCTTATTGGAATGCAATAACCAGAAAACCAGCAAAGCCAGGAATACCGCCCAGTGTACAATTCAAAGACAGGGCAAAAAAATATTACTTACACCCAAATGAAAGAATGGCTTTTCACCCTCGTTATTTTAAAACACCGCCCAAGGGTCTTAAATTAGTTGATTTAGATTCTTTGAAAAAGGAAAGATTCAAACAGCGGTTTGGGAATCCAAACGAGGAATAGTATTTTTAAAAAACTTTGTGGATTTTAGTTTTACCAAAAGGCTAAATAATAATAATAAAGGAGGTCAAAAATGGGATACCCAAAAGATAGTTCCTATTGGAGAGTAATAACTGGGCGACCAAATAGGAAAAATGACGAAATTATGAGAAGGAGAGCATCTGAGAAGAAGGATACAGCAAAAGAAAAGAAAGGGAAAGAAGAAAAGAAAGGGAAAGAAGAGAAGGAAGAAAAGAAAAGATACTATTATTATTTACACCCAAATGGGAGAGATATTTATAATCGTCGCCTTATTAAAAATCCACCACCCGAAGGCTATAGACTAATTGACTTAGATTCATTGATAGAAAAGAGATTTAAAAAGAGGGGCGAAAATAATGAAGGATTTACAATTTATGAGCCATTGTAATTTTTACTTGGACAAAAGGGCTAAATAATTAGTAAATATGGCATCTACATTTGCAGAACTTTTTTCTGATTATCAAAATGCAATCAAAGTCTACACAGAGGAGCTGGATTTTACCGAAATTCAGTTTATGAGAGATTTCACTCGAGGTATGCAAAAATTTCAAAGGGAAACCGAATATGTCCAATGGGCGGTTTGGCTAAACAGAGATGCCAATGGTAACTTTGTGCTTCCACAGGAATTGCTGAGAATAGTTGAAATTAGAGATGATTGTGGCGATATAATCCTTGGCCAAGAGTATAATCAATTTGTGCGTAATGTAGATAAATATACTACCGGCAAACTCGAAACCCCCTATGATTACACAATCCGAACGGATAAAAAGGTTCTTTATTCCTCCCCCAACCTTTTGCCACTGGCCGTGAGAAATCTCCCAAACACATTGCCACAATTTAAGGAACAAAGAATGTGGGCTGTTTATAATCGGATTATTTTCATATTCCCTCCCTACAACGGCAATGTTTTGTTGCTTCGTTATATACCCGACATCCACGCTTTTAGCAGTAATTCACCGCAATGGACCGCTTGGTTTACTGGGAATCAGTTTGAAAATTTATTCAGAACATCGAGGGTAGTTGACGAATTGGCACCATACGAAGATTCTTTCACGAAATATGCCATAATGGAATACATTAGGAGTAAGGGTAGCGTAAATTATAGAGTATTTGAAAATGAGTTTTGGGCAGAAGTCGAAAGAGCCAAAATAAATAAACCTTTGTATTTCCAAGAAGGAGTAAGGGAATATTTCTTTGCACCGTATAGTTAGTTATGGCCAACGAGAGAATTGAAACATATATAAAATATGATATCAATAAATTCGGGGGTTTAAATATAACAATAGCCCCCGAACTTTTGCAGGATGAAGAAAGCCGCCAGCAGCTTAATCTTCGCTTTGAATACGTTGGAAAATTGACCACAAGAAATGGCTATATACCTGGATTGTTCCAATATATCGGAGAAGTACCGGCGGTAGATCCCCAAAATCCAGATCTCTTCGCCTTTTGTCCCGCAATAGTTCCTCATCAATATCAGGCTTGGCAATTTGACAAACACGACAAATTCATTTCTTCTTATATTCTAAATGCCGGAGTAGTTGGTATTGGGGAGTTCAAACTTGAAAACTATTGGCAAGAAATTGATACCGATAAGTTAATGGTTTATGCCGTTAGAAGAAATGATTTTGTTGTGCCATCTGAATATGATGAATTTTTTAACGAATTAATCCAAGATGGAATTCTAGACAATAAAAGCGGGAGCTCAAGGGTTTATGTGAAAGATGAATTAAATCTTGCCAAAAGGCTAAAAAGCATAAGGAATCCCCTTGAATATCTTTTTTCGCCTTTAACGGGTAAATACAAGGATTTGTTAATTGACCCATATTTTTTATTCTCTGGGAAAAAGGAATTTAGTTGGGGACTTAGAAGTTCATTTTTAATGAGTCAAAGAATTGACAACCCAGCAAGGCATAGAAATCGTTATGCTTGGGCCGGACTTTATACTTTTGACGAAGCATTCGAAAAGGATGTGGTTCCTTTGTTTGCCCCCAATAAGTGGCTTGGCAATTTTACTTGGCTATTAAAATCTTTGTATAATTCAGTTTTTCAAAAACTAGATGCAAACATTAATGCCCTTGACTATTGGGAAGACCATTGGGCACGCCAATATTTAAAAATAAATCAATACAGAAATTTTCTGGTGATATCCGACCCAATTAACGGGGACACATTGATTGTGGATGATTACGATTTTCCTTCTAATTATTGCGAACCATACCATAGATTAAGATTAATCCCAAATTGTTTAGACGAGTTTGATGTGAATATTGTTGAACTTGACCCAAGATTTGGGCCAGATGAAGAAAATGATAAATGGGTAGGGGTAGAATGGGGGCTAGCTTTATACGGGTATAAATTGAAAAAGAATTTAACAAAGGCGACTATAGACCAAGCTGATTATACCTTGACCGAAGAGGATTTTTTGCAAATGAGCTATCAATCTCTTGATTCCGAAGAAGCAAAAAAACTTGGCTCCCAACTTCGTGATTTTAATGTTAGAGATTATATAATAAATAGGAAATCTACAACATTATTAACCTTTTACGGCAGACCGGGAGAATATTTAGGCAGAGAAGAAGTCATCGGCCCCAATACAAAGTCGATGTTTTGCATAACCTTAAACAACAAAATCCCAAGAGTTTTTAGTAATACAAACGATGTGGTTGAATTTAATGATTTATTAGATAAACTTGAGTTGGATTACGATGAAATCGAGGAAACAATAGGTGAGCAAAAAGTAATTAAAAAAGAATTTGGGGCCAATGTTTTTGTATGGCAAGATTACAAAATTAGATATTGGCCCACAATGGGCGTAGAAAACCAAAATGTTATCTATCCCTATTTTTTAAGAGAGGTAGATAAAATTTTTGACAAGGCAACCACAGGTACTCCTAAGGTTTTTAAGTCGAACCCTAAAATCGGCAAATCAAAATACTCGCCGTTAGCAGTATGGTACTATAAATTTGTTTGGGATTTTGGGGACGGGATTTACTCCGCACCATCTGCTCCTCTGCCAGCCCCTGATATTATGTGGTCGCCCACAAAAGATGAAGAACTTACTGATAAGAATGGTAAATATTACAGGCCATACAATCAAGGTGGCTTCCCGCAAATGGACCGTGATGTTCAAACTGGAGAGTTTATAGGCCCTAAGGATGGGGATTTGTCTCTATGCCATTATCCGATAATATTCGCTCTTGATATTAGAGATTATAGTGGGAATGTCGTAATAACAGAAGACGAATGGGCACAATTTTATTGGTGTTTATACCCCAACCTTATGGGCAAAAATCTCTCCTCGCCCTGTTTATTATCAACCTATTGGTATGAAACATACGGGGCCTCGAGGCCCCACTATGGTTTCCACAACCCTATTATGAATGATTTTACAAGCGAAACTTTTCTTGCACCTTATAATTTCAATAATTTAAATTATGTTAACCCTAATAATGGATTTACGTTCGTTACCCGCAATGTAATGTATAATGCAATAAATTCTCTAGATTATTATGGTTTTGTGGGGCTCCAAAGGCTTAAAATATTTAAGACCCTGATTCTGAATTTACAATATGGCGAAATCCCTTTTTATTTACATTCTCCGGGTACTGGGGCTTCTATGCTTATACCTTTATTAAGTTACAAGAGGTTTTCGGGTTCGTTTACAAATTACGGGAAATTGTTTTTTGAACTCAAGCAAAAATTATTCGAGGGTACTAATAACAAGCACGCTGATTTCGTTGGTTATTACAATATCGACCCCAATAAAAGTACTAGTGATAAAATGTATGAATTGTTAAGCACAGGCTGGTTTATATGTGATTTACCCGTCTTGATTACTGCCTTTATCAGTGATTACGATGTTGAATTAAAGGGGATTGCTTGGCAATATGTTAAATTAGATGCAAAGTGGGCGGGTGCAGAGTGGGGAGCACCAATATCAGAAGATGCAATAGTGGAACAAGGTCCATTGGTTGTCCCAATTTTCCCCGATGAATCCATTGGTCGGCGAAGGCTGTCTTTATGCGATAGTGAAGGTCGATTGCGATGGTTAATTTTGATGCCAAGCAAAACAAAAGTTGGTACTTCCAGAAAAGAGGGGAATGTTACGTATATCGAAATTCATAATTTATTTAATCTTCGTTACATTTGGACGTTGCCGGCAATATTGGACCGAGTTCCAGATAATCCACATATGTTTACATTAATTCGTGAGCCCAAATTTGATTGGATGAAAATGTATATAAATATTTATTCCCCCTATGACCACAATAATTTACCATACAACTTAATGAGCCAGCCAGTTTTCTTTTACACTTCATATAACGCTGCTGATTGGAGTATCCCTCACAGGCCGTTTTATTTGACGGAAAATAATCTAGCTTTTTCTTTGAGCGATATTACTCCGAATTATTGGCTTACAGATTTTACAAATACAATAATTTGGAAAAAATTTATCGACAATAAAAATATTGAAATGCCAAACCCAGCCGCATTTTTAGAAAATCAAAAAAAATATCATACGTTTGTGCACTTTTTATTCCGACCTACGCCACCAGTTAAAATTTTAAAAAGAGAACAGGAAAACCATAGATTTATTTCTACAAATCCCAATATACCAATAGAGGTTAAAGAAAGATTAATTTTAAAAGGCCTTCTTGAATTAAAACTTACCGATTACAACGATGTCATATTGCCTTATTATAATCGTGCTTTCTTGCATTTCCCGCAATTAAAAGGAGAGACGGATTCGTGGGCCGATATATACCAGATTGAGGACCCGCCCCCCCGCAAAAGATTGATTTATACTTTATATCCCGACAAAATTGAAACCAGGCAATTTTTGGTGCAACCTTATGGAAGGCCAATAGATCAATATTATCAAGCAAGTCTTTTGGGACAAGTTGCGTATTTCCCATATCTTTTCGAAAATCTATATAATTTCTACTACTTTAGCGACGAATATTTCGACCCATATGTTATTTTGCCGTTTTATGTAAGTTCAAACCAAACCCACCCTATTTGGCATTTTACAACGAGAACTATTGAATTTATTAACTCGTTTATGGAGGATTTTTATCTCTCTAAAATTTTTGTAATGCGTAACAATCATTGGCATCTTTGTGCTTATATAATTCAAAGGCCACATTTTGGCCTCTTTTATTCAGAATCATTGGATTTAACAAAAAGAAATCTTTTAACTTGCTATTGGATTTATGGTTTAGAAATAGATCACGAGGGCGGTGGCAAAGCAGATTCTAATCTTTATTATCATTTTTTAAATCTTGTCCCCTCAAAGTATCAACCAGGATATGACAGGGCAGTACAGTTTTATTATGGGAAGCAATATATAACGCCCTCAGGTACATTTAGCATTGCTGCTCACCCACCTGTAACACCACCAATTAATAGTGAGTTCTACGATCAAGCGTGTATAACTAATACAGAAATTTATATATACGGCGAGGGTGAGAGACTAATCTTGCCCGAGCAATTGTCCTCGATTTATCCATCTTCGTTGCTATTTAAATCACCTCGTTTGGCTATTAAAATTCCTGCGGAAAAAATCCCATCTCGAGCTAAGCGTTTATTAATATTTAGAACCAAAGCAACACATAACAATGATTTTTTGCCAACCCAATATGGGTTGGCCGCCGACATTGAAATCAAGAGAAATAACGATGGCCAACCATATACTGTTGAAGAGTTTTACGACAAAGATAGCGATGGAAATGTTGTTAAGAAAGAGAGAATATATGATGGTTTTTATTTTTTTGATGACGTTGAGGACAATGATTTGAACTTTGCGACGACCCCAGATGAATTTGAAGGTTTGACCCGGCCTTTAAAATCAAGATTTAATGTGCCCTTAAATGAGCGAGTTTATTATTATAACTTTATAGAGGAATATAGGCCAATTACACCAAGAGAAAATCGTTCATACAAAATCAATCACATTAATGATTGGGACCAAATTTGGAGAAAATACAAAGAGGACATACTTTCATCCCAAGCATATGAAATTGAAAATGATTTTGGCTTAACCCACGATTATTTACAGCAACATTGTTCCTATCTGTTGCCAGATGTTGTTTATGTCAAATTAAGATATGCTTATTGTTATGCGGATTTTAAAGGGATAATCTCAGAGCCTAAATTTTTAGAAATAGATATAACGGTAACCAAAGATGGCAAACCCAAGGCAATTATTTTGGCCTTACTCCCACCATTGCCCAATGAGTCTATTGAAATGTTAAGAATATATCGTTCTATCGAAAGTATCGCCGATGGTACAACGGGGCAAATCATACCTAAAAGCTCGATAATAAACGGTGGCAAATTACTCTGGATAGGCAAAATTACCAACAAAGAAGATGGTGTTTTCATAGATGAGTTTAATTATTCATTAGAAGATTTGGAAGAAATCCACTGTTGGGATTATGTGGAAATGGATTACCCAACAGGCTTGCGTTGGAGCGAACCATATAAACCATTCTTTATTAAAGGGGAGTCTTTTACGGAATATAAAGGGGGACGAATTGGGACGGGGCTGGAAACCAACTATGGCAACCTCGTTTTGTTTACCGAGGAAAGCTGTGCAAGATATACCGTCCAAGCTTTAAACCCCCCAATTTCTCGTGTTGACGAATTAAGCCCCGAAGTCGGCTGTATTGCCCCTAATTCTATGGTCAATTACAATAATACGCTCTATTTTCTTTCTTGGAAAGGTTGGATGTTATATGATAACAATATTTTTAAGAATATCGATTCAAAAATTAACTCAGAGATTTCCAAAATACTGCTTTACTTTAATACTCCTGATAATCTTCGATTATATAATCTTCGGACAAACCTTTTGCGTGATGTTACCGCTGGTTATAATTCTATGTTCAATGAAATTTATCTCAATTTTCCAATGCTGCCTACTCTAAAGGATTTTGGCATTTTAAATTATTTAATTTACCAAGTCGAGCCCAATGGCTCAAACTACTTTTCTTATGGCAACATCCAAAGATTTAACCATTATGAATATATATGGGGCAACATATACATTTATCACCTATTGTCAGATACATTCACAAAATTTTCCTATCCAGCTACTGTGGTTATCAGCCGGCCCTATTACATTAGGGTCAATCATATTTATTACATTGATAATGGCAATTGGGTAATTCCGCCCAATCCAACTGCCTTGCGAATAATTAACTATCCGTTGCAAAATACACGTTTATACTTTCTCAATTCTCTTGGGCAATTAAGAAGCGGTGATATTTTGCCTTCAATTTATCCTTTAACGATGGCTAACTATGGGGAAAGGCAGCCGGACGGAGAGCCCCAATATTTCAAAACAACGCAATTTCTCTGGGCGGGACTATATATTGAGACACCATATTTTACCGAAATAGGTGGACAAAAAGATAATCCTATCCAAAACCAAGTGTTTCGTGCATTCCAACTTCCTTATTTACCAACTTATGTGGAATACAAATATGGACTAAGCACCACACAACATCAATGGAAGTTTGAAAAATTCATTGATGACGATTTCGTTCTTTTGCCGCCCATCGTAAGAATGAGGTCGCTTTTTACCCATCCCTTTGATTTGCCGTATTACTATTTCCAACACTATGAATTTTATTATCAAGGCAGCTTCCAATCGTTCCCGTATTTTCCGTTCCCAATTTACATCCCAGTTTTTTGGCTTTATTATTCAAAATTCTTTACCGAAGATGACGAGACCGTGGTTAAGAGGCTTAGAAAGGTTACGGGTAATTTGTTTGCTCGTGGGAACTTTTTGGTCAGAGACGTCGTGCTATTCGAAGAGGACCAGGATAGTAATATGGAAAAAATAGATCTAGCCGCCCCAAATCAAAACACATTTTACTATTTGCCAACCGAAAATTATTTTAATGTGTATACCTTTACTAATTATCAAGGCCGAGGGCAAAATATATTTAGTTTTGTCCCGTCGGTCGAAACGCCCTCATCGCTTACTTTGAATGATTGGTTTTTGCCATTTAAGTTAGATGATACAGATGCAAAGCCGATTAAGCATTCAATCGAAATCTACGGAATTAAAAGAGCTTATTTGTTTGAATTAACCTTCTATTGGAGGGAAATTCATAAATATTTGAGATGAAAAATTTGCCTAAATATATCCCCCATCAATCCAAAATTTCTGTCCAAGATGTTAGAGATTATTCCACTCCTCAGGGTGCCGCTATGGCCAATGAAGAGATGCGTAGATTGCGGTTGAGTGTCGACAAAGAAATTGAGGACTTAAAAAAACAAATAAGCAACATAACCGCCCCACAAACACCATCTCAAAAAGGGCCGCCCGCACCTGGAACTCCTTCTAACGTAATATCCACAAATATCGTTCAACAAGTCCAAAATATAATCCAACAACAAATCCAACAAATTTTGAATCAATATTTTGAAGAAAACGCTTTTGCCCTAACTGTTATTCAATGGAATCAAATTAATGAAAAACATATTCTTAAGAGTACGCCACACAAAGTACAAGTTTTATCTTTTAGGAATATTGGCTATTCGGCAGCTACACGCAATTTGCCTTATGTTAAAATGCATTTTAGGGTTTGGGAGACGCCGAGTTTTTCGGGCTATAACTTTACAGAAGATGGTACAACTGTCGAGGTAGAAGGCTTGCTTCACGTTCAAGGCTCTATACAACCAATCCATCCTATATACAATCGAACTATCCACGAAAAGAATTTTGCCATACAATTATATGGCGACCAAGGCGAAGCGTATTATTCGCCTAACTATTATTATGGCACAGATTCCACGGGATTAAAGGGATGGTACCCAATCCCCGAAGGCATATCAGGCGAATCGGGATTTAGCGGTTATTCAGGAATAAGTGGGTATTCTGGTTATTCTGGTATTAGTGGTTACTCGGGTTATTCTGGATATAGTGGGGTTAGTGGTTACTCTGGTATAAGCGGTTATTCTGGGTATAGTGGGATTAGTGGTTATTCAGGCTATTCAG